>Ga0308389_1001183_pt1 | contig 18172 bp, 21 predicted proteins | sample Hotspr2Sample148_FD_202362 | JGI IMG/M metagenome (GOLD analysis project Ga0308389, IMG submission 202362) | Hot spring phototrophic mat microbial communities from Mushroom Spring, Yellowstone National Park, Wyoming, United States - 20040719_148 ... | reverse complement strand
ATCGCTCGCTGAAATAGCACCTTTGTTTTGAAAATTGAATTCCTTTTGCTAAACTCTCGCCGACTTGGTTTCGAACCCTGCTGAACCTTCACCGTTCCCCAGTGTTCAAACTCTGTTCTCTCACAAGATTGATTTCAGATGCGCATACTGCCCTGTGTTTCCGTTTCAAAGAACAGGTTGGACTTTCAAAAATGATAATGGACGAAATCAACACCGAAACAAAAGCCGTCAGAGATGCAAAAACTCATTCTTGATACGAATGTGATTGTTTCGGCACTTTTTACAAGATCTTTGATACCGATACAAAATGACTCTTTGGAATAACGACACGGAAATACAATTTTTTATAGAAGCATTAAAAAATTTTGCCTCACCAGAAAAATTATTTTATAATTTACAAAATGGTTATTTTGCCTACGTTCCAAAAGGTTCAGACGCAGAAGGGCAAACTTTACAGAGCCGAAATTCTACTTTTTAGCAAAGAACTTGTAACCAATGATATGAACTACTTTTCTTCAATGCTTTCAAAAATGAAACTTTGGAAAATTATACATATTGCAAGTCAGGAAAATACAGATATTGCAAAAGCAGAAAAATTTCTAAAGTTTTTGGGTATTCCCTTTTCGGGTAGGACTATCTGTTACAAGTCCTCGCTTCGCTGCGGGCTTTCGACTTCTATTCCTAATGTAATAAAGAATACCGCTTAATATGAAAAATAAAAAATTTGAAGTTAAAGTTTACTATACAGGATTTTGCGTTTATACTGTTGATGCTGAAAATGAAGCAGAAGCAATTTTAAAGGCAAGAAGCCTTCCAATTAATCAGAATGAAGTTCTATCCAATTTGGAAAATTGGGAAGAAGCAGACACTGCAACAGAGATAACAGATGAAGAAAGTAAAATCTGACTTGCCACTTAGCTACATTAATACAAAACTTATCGGATAAAAATAGAAACTCTAAGGGTAAAAATCGGGGGAAATAATTTCCCCCTCACTCAAATAAACAGCGGTGCCATGACGAGTGTAATTGTAGAAAGCAGTTTAATGAGCACGTGAAGCGAAGGTCCTGCGGTATCTTTGAACGGGTCGCCAACGGTATCGCCTACGACGGCGGCTTTATGCGCATCCGACTTCTTGCGATGCACTACGCCCTTTTCATCTTTGAAATTGCCTGATTCCACAAACTTCTTGGCATTATCCCATGCGCCGCCAGTATTATTAAGAAAGAGTGCCATCAAAATGCCTGCAATCGTGCCGACCATCAAGAGTCCTGCCACCACTTCTGAACCTTTCGCACCTTCTCCGCCATTTGCCGTGTAAATAAACTTGAACAGCACACCGACCACAATCGGCATAAGCACCACCAACGCTCCGGGCAAGACCATCTCACGCAACGCTGCTGCGGTTACAATATCCACGCACGCACGATAATCAGGCTTGAAATCTTTGGTAAATTCGATGTCGCCGCTGGCTAAGCGTTTGAGCGAAGCAAACTGCCGGCGCACTTCACCAATAACGGACTGCGCCGCCGAACCTACCGCACGAATCGCAAAGGAACTAAACAAAAAGACTAACATCGCTCCTAACATTCCGCCAATGAACACTTCGGGTTTTGAGAGGTCAACCGATTCTAACGGCGAGCCATAATTGCGCAGTTCATCAAGGTATGCGCTGAAAAGAAGAAATGCGGCAAGTCCTGCCGAACCTACCGCATAGCCTTTCGTGAGGGCTTTGGTTGTGTTGCCCATTGCATCGAGTTTATCGGTTTTTTCGCGCACGGATTCAGGTTGCTCCGACATTTCTACAATGCCGCCTGCGTTGTCGGTAATCGGTCCGAAATTATCCATGGCTAAAATGTAAGCCGCTGTTCCAAGCATACCGAGCGTGGCAACTGCCGTGCCAAACAAGCCTGCATCTTTCAGCCCTGAACCTTGTCCGAGAAAATACGCCGTGATAATTGCGGCAGAGATAGTCAGCACAGGCAAAGCGGCACTTTCCATTCCGACAGCAATACCGCCAATTACATTCGTCGCAGGTCCAGTTAGCGAAGCCGTAGCAATCGAGCGCACAGGACGATAGGCATACTCCGTGTAGTATTGCGTGAGATAGACGAAAATTAAGGCTGTTACCAATCCGACAATGCCACACAGGAAAAAGTTGAGCCAAAACGGTCCTAAAAACCATTTGCACGCCACAAAGAAGCCCAACGCAGTCAGTCCTGTGGAAACATAGTATCCACGATTGAGCGCATTCATGGGGTTTTCGTTGCCATCAGTCTTAACAATCAAGACGCCCACAAGTGACGCAATCATGCCAAAAGCATTCACGATGAGCGGAAAGAGCAAGACACCCAAAATTCCGACGCCTGCACTTTCAAAAGCAGATTGATTTCCGACATAGAGCGCAGAGGCGATAATCATCGCGCCGATGTTTTCTGCCGCCATGGATTCAAAAATATCGGCACCGCGACCGGCGCAGTCGCCGACATTATCGCCGACAAGGTCAGCAATCACGGCGGGGTTGCGTGGGTCATCTTCGGGAATGCCGGCTTCAACTTTGCCGACAAGGTCTGCGCCCACATCAGCGGCTTTTGTGTAGATGCCGCCGCCCAGTTGCGCAAACAGCGCAACAAACGACGCGCCAAATCCAAAACCTGCAATGAGTAAGGGAATTTTCTCAACGCTTGTTGCGCCAACGGCATTGATAACCGTAAAGAGTCCTGCAATGCCCAAGATGCAAAGCGTAACGACGAGAAATCCTGTTGCGGCGCCGCCGCGCAAAGCAATCACTAAGGCTTCGTTGAGCGAGGTCAGTGCGCCTGCCGCCGTGCGTATGTTCGTGCGAATGGCAATCCACATGCCAATGTAGCCTGAAACGACCGAACACGCCGCGCCCAAAAGAAACGAAAGCATAATCCAAAGTCCTAATTGCACAGGGTTCGTGACGGGGTCATGTTCATTTGTGGCGCGTGCAAAACCATAGAGAATGAAAATCAGCGTTGCTGTCAGAATCGCTAAGTAAAAAATTGTTCGATTTTGGCGGCTCAAAAACGCCTCCGCGCCTTCTTTGATTGCGTCAGAGACTTTCTGCATTTCGGTAGTGCCGTTGGATTTGGAGAGAATTTGGCGCGTAAGAAACATGGCAAACGCTACGCCAATCGCGCTTGCTCCGAAAACAAAACTGAACTCCATTTGTCAGTAGGTTTTATTGGAAAAGTGTTTGTTTTTGAATGTGCGAAATTACAACATTGCTTGTGAGTTTGAAACATTGCCGACCTCAATACCACCAATACGCACAAAGAAAAATCGCACACCGATAACACGGATTGAACGGATTTGCACGGATTGTTTTAGAGTTGAAAGTTAAGAGTAAAAAGTTGAAAGTGATTTCCGTGTTTATCCGTCTTATCTGTGTGCCTTTCTTCAATCTCACACGGAATACACGGATTGAGCGGATTTTGCACAGATTCACCTTTGCGAACTTCGTGCATTCCTTTGAGTTCTTTGTGGTTTCTTCTACCACAACGCAAGAAATTTACCTCACCCTGTTTCCCCAATGCCGAAACGTCCCTCTCCTTACAAAAGGAGAGTGACGTCTGCGAAAGCAGGCAGGGCGAGGTTAAACACACAAAGGGCGAGTTGTGCAACCTACCCATACCGTTGACACTCTTTTCGTGTGCAAGCATGTTCTTTTTCATAACTTTGCTTTCAAATTTTTTACACAATGAGTTGGAACACAATTTTAGGACAAGAAAAACAGAAAGACGTGTTGCGGCGTGCCATTCGTTTGGGGCGGTTGCCGAATGCGTATCTTTTTATCGGACCCGAAGGTGTCGGCAAAGAAGCCACCGCACTTGAAGTGGCAAAGGTCTTGAACTGCGATTCGCCCGACGCGCTCACCAATGCCGAAGCCTGCGACCATTGCGCCAGTTGCCAAAAATTTGCCGACCTCACTCACCCGAACTTGGAACTTGTCTTCCCCTCTGAAAGCATCTTGCTTGAACCCCTCTCCGAAAACAGTTCCAAACGCGAAAAGCAAGAAGAAGCCTTAGAAAAATTGAAGCAACTCTATGATGAAAAACGGCGCAACCCCTACTTCACGATGCAGATGGATAAGGCAATGGGCATTTTGAAAACGCAAGTTGAACTTCTGATTGATAAATCGCTCTTTAAGCCGTCAGGCGAAAAGAAGCGTGTGTTCATCATTTCGCAAGCCGAGCGCATGAATCGAGAATCGGCAAATAAGTTGCTCAAACTTTTGGAAGAGCCACCGCGCTATGTGCTGTTTATTTTGGTTTCCTCGCGCGCTGAACAACTCTTGCCAACGATTGTGTCGCGTTGCCAACCGATTCGTTTCTCTGCTTTATCCCATGAGCAAATTCGTGAAGGCTTAAAACACCTTTCATCGCAATCTGATGCCGAGATTGACTTTGCCGCACGATTTGCTCGCGGAAATTTCTTCTATGCGCAAAAAGTCTTGACCGACACCTTGCTCAAAGAGCGGCGCGATAGAGCCTTGAATTTGCTTCGCTTTGCGCTCTCGCCACAAAAACAACTCGAACTGATGCGCGAAATTGAAACCCTTGTAAAACAAAGTCGCGATGAGCAACTTCAAACGCTTTTGGCACTGATGCTTTTTTTTCAAGATGTCGTTCACACTCTTGCATTGCCTTCGGAAACTCGGCTTATCAATCAAGATGTTCAAGAGGCTGTTCAACGCTTCGCACACAATTTCCCGAATGCCGATTTTGAACAAGCCACTCGCGAGGTCGAGTATGCACGCTACGCCCTTTCTCGCAATGCCAATCCGACGCTCACCTTTACTGCGCTTGCCATTCGCCTTAAATCACTGATTCGAAATGAACTGCCGATTTTACAGTAACCTATTGCCACTTTTCTATGATTACAACCAAACTTTACACGCGCAATGAATATCTCGCTTTGGAAAAGAGCGAAAACCGACGCTACGATTTTTTTAACGGCGAAATCATTGATATTGAGATGGGCGCATCAGAAAAACATCAAGTCATTTGCGCTAACCTTGCCGCGCAACTGGCAACGGCACTGCGAACAACGAACTGTCGCGTTATGACTTCGGGCATGAGAGTTCATTCGCCTAACGGATTAGACACTTATCCTGACATCATCGTTGTTTGCGGCACTTCAGAATATCTTGAACCCAAAACAGATACAGGTCGCGACACGCTGACGAATCCAATTTTGCTCATTGAAGTTCTTTCAAAAACGACGCGCGATTACGACAGGGGCGACAAGTTTTTCTCTTACCGCACAATCCCTTCTCTACAAGATTTTTTGACCGTTGACCAAGAGCAAGTTTATGTTGAGTATTTTCACAAAATCAAAACGGGCGAATGGCTCTTGCGAGAGTTTTCAAGCCTCGAGGAGAGTATTATGCTTTCATCGCTTGGCGTTTCAATTTCACTCAAAGAGATTTACGACAAAACCACTCTTGTAACATAACGGAACTTTATGGGTTGGTTTTAGCGGGGGCAAAAGCATACGCACTTTTGCTTTGAATCTGTGCAATCTTCGCGCCCTTTGTGAACAAAACTCTGTGACCTTTGTGGTAAAAATCAACCCACGAAGAACACGAAGGCAAGCACAAAGAACACAAAATCAATCCGTGCAAAATCTGTTCAATCTGTGCGCTCCGTGTGCTATTTCTTGATTAACTTACCACAGGTCTGCCGATGCTGAAATACTTGAATCCAAGTTGTTTCATTTTTTCAATGTCGTAGACATTGCGCCCATCAAAAATGAGAGGCTCTTTTAACGTGCGTTTAATTTTGTTGAAATCAGGATTGCGGAACTCGTTCCATTCAGTAACGATGATGAGTGCGTCGGCGTCGACCAATGCGTCGTATTGCGAGGCAGTGAAGATGATTTTACCATTGTAAAGTTTGCGCACGTTTTCAATTGCTTCGGGGTCGAAGGCGGCAAGGCTTGCGCCGCGTTTTAAGAGTTCTTCAATCACTACAAGTGATGGGGCTTCGCGAATGTCATCAGTGTTTGGCTTAAACGAAAGTCCCCACAATGCGAATCGCTTTCCTTTCAACTTTTCACTGCCGCCAAAATAGGCTTCCATTTTTTTGATAATCGTGTGCTTTTGCGCATGGTTGACGGCTTCAACTGACTTCAAAATTTTGAAATCGTAGTGATATTCTTCTGAGGTTTTGATAAGGGCTTGCACATCTTTCGGGAAACAACTTCCGCCGTAGCCCACGCCTGCGTAAAGAAACTGTTTGCCGATACGCGAATCTGTGCCGATGCCGCGCCGCACCATATCCACGTTTGCACCCACACGCTCGCATAGATTGGCAACTTCGTTCATAAAAGAGATTTTGAGCGCAAGCATCGCATTGGCGGCGTATTTGGTAAGTTCCGCACTTCGCTCGTCCATCACGAGAATCGGATTGCCTTGTCGCACAAACGGCTCGTAGAGTTGTTTCATGAGTTCAGTGGCTTTTGGCGATGAACTGCCAATGACTACGCGCTCAGGTTTTAAGAAATCATCAACCGCTACGCCTTCACGCAAAAATTCCGGATTGCTGACCACATCAAATTCATGCTTGGCATATTCGGCGACTGCATCACGCACTTTTTCCGCTGTTCCCACTGGCACAGTGCTTTTATTGACGATGATTTTGTAGCCGTTGAGCAGTTTGCCAATTTCTTTTGCCGCACTAATCACATATTTCAAATCTGCTGAACCATCTTCGCTGGGTGGGGTCGGCAAGGCAAGAAAAATCAATTCAGATTGCTCGACTGCTATCTTTAAATCCGTTGTAAAACGCAATCGCTCTTCGCGCAAATTGCGCTTAAACAGCACTTCTAAGCCCGGCTCAAAAATCGTCATGATGCCGCTCGAGAGTTTCTTCACTTTTTCTTCGTCCACATCGACACAAATCACATGGTTTCCTGTTTCTGCAAAGCACGTGCCTGCAACCAATCCCACATAGCCCGTGCCAATGACTGCAATTTTGAACATGAGTTTTTTATGGGTTTGAGTTAGTTACGTTTTTCAATTTTGCGCAAGAGTGAACTTGCCATGAAGTTGTTTTTGTCTTTGATTTTTTCGTATTGAATCCGCGCTGAATCGGCTTTGCCTAACTCGTAATACGCCACGCCAAGACTGTATTCGGCTTCTACATAATCTTTGCGCAGTTCAATGGCTTTTTTGTAAGCAGGAATGGCGTTTTCAAATTGTTTGAGATTCATATACACATTGCCCAAGTTGAAATAGGCTTCGTGATTGTTGGGCGCAAGTTCAGTGAGTTTTTGAAAGCAGGGCAAGGCTTCTTTGTAGCGTTTCATTTCAAAGTTTGTGATGCCTAAGATGGCTTGTGCTGCCGTGTCGTTGGGGTTGAGTTCAACCGTGCGTTGCAGTGCGGCGAGGGCTTCTTCGTATTGCTTTTCCGACAAATATGCCAGTCCCAATTTGAAATAGGCTTTGGCATTATTGGGTTGAAGATTCACTAACGCGCGAAGGTTTTGTATGTCCTCTTTGGCTTTATTGTTGGGCGAACAGCCAAAAAACAAGCAGGCAAACACGATAAACACAAGCGTCTGTTTCATACGTCGAGTAAGTATTCAAGTTGTTTGGCAAGCGTTCGGTCTAATTGCAACAGTGTGTTGTAGAGTTCTGAAACCTTTTGTCGATTTCCTAAACGGTAATAGATAAACCCTAAGGCAAGATAGGCTTCGGCGAGGTCGGGCTTCAAAGCGATGGCGTTTTGAATGGCTTCGAGGGCTTGTTGATTTTTGCCGCTATCATCATATGCATTACCCAAGTAAAAATGGGCGATTGCATTATCAGGCGCAAGTTTTACGGCTTTTTCTAAACAAGATTCCGCTTCTTTCAACTTACCTTTGTTGAGATGCACGCACCCCAAGCCAATCAGCGCGTCAACAAAATCAGGGTTATCGGCAAGTGATTGTTCATATTCCGATTGGGCTTCGTTGAAGCGACCTTCGCGGAAATGCGCTTCGGCAGATTCAAAATGTGATTGAGACTTTTCGGAAGGCATGTCAAACGTCTAACAGCATCTTTCAAAGAAGTGCGGAGAGTTGATTAAATGTGGCGATTTGCGGAGCTGACGGGGCTCGAACCCGCGACCTCCTGCGTGACAGGCAGGCGCTCTAACCAACTGAGCTACAGCTCCATTCTTCCCTTCTCAAAAAAGGATTGCAAATATAGCGGTCGATGGCATGGTTTCCAAAATCTCTTGCAAAAATTTTAATACGCTCGCAATTTTTCGCGAAGTATTTTGTAGAGCATTTCGCGTGCGCGAAAAATATGCGCTTTAACTGTGCCAAGCGGCAACCCAAGTTCATTGGCAATCTCTTCGTAAGCCAGCTCCTGCAAGTGCCGCATTTCAATCACCACGCGATATTTTTTCGGCAGTTGTGCAATCGCATCTCGCACAAGTTGGTCGCGCTGTGATTGCATCACATTTCTTTCAGGCTCTTCGCGCAAATCAGGAATTTCAACATAGTATTCATCGTCCTTGCTTTGAATTGGATTGTCAAGCGAGAACGTCTTTAAGCGACGTTTGCGCAGGTAGTCAATACTGCTATTTGTGGCAATGCGGTAGAGCCACGTCGAGAAGGCGTATTCCTTGTTAAAGTTGGCAATCGAGTTGAACGCTTTTGAAAATGACTCTTGCACAAGGTCTTCGACCTCCTCGCTGTTGTGAACGATTTTGAGAATGAGGCTGTAAATCTGATTTCGGTATTTGGAAAGCAAGCGTTTGTAGGCATTGTCTCGGGCGCGCGGGTCGCCTTCGCGAATGTCATCAATGAGTTTGTAGTCCTCTTCTCGCGAACTGGGTTTATCTTCTTTCGCGATTTCCGCCTCGACTTGTTTTATCTCCTGCTCAACTTCTGTTGGAAGTTCTTCTTCAACTTCTTCTACGGGTTTGAGCATCTCATCTGAAAGTTCATTGAGTTCATCTTCGAGAAAATTGTCATCTTTTTCTAAAAGGTCGCTTTGCTTTGCGGATTTTTTTTCAGAGGCAGAGGCTTTGCGCGACGATTTGCGAACTTGGGTTGATTGACCGTGTTTCTGTTTTGTTTTTTCTGAAAGGTCATTTCGTTTTGTGGATTTTTTTTCAGGGGCGGGGACTTCATGCGAAGACTTGCGGGCTTGGGTTGATTGACCTTGCTTCTTTGCCATTTGAGAAACAGGAATGTTTTGGGGCGACAGGTGCGCACATCGCTCCCCATTTTGCACCTTGTTACTTCTTGCGGAGAAGGGGGGATTCGAACCCCCGGTAGCACCTTACGATACTACATCGGTTTAGCAAACCGACGCCTTAAGCCACTCGGCCACCTCTCCAATCTTCAAACAGCAACGCCGTTTGGAGTTGCGAATATATCACTTTCAAAAGAAAGTGCAAGTCAAACTTTTTATCTGAAAATTTTTTCACCCATTGATATTCCTGTGTGTGATTAAATGCTGAATCATGTCGTCAGATGTGCGCTTTTCGGCTTGCGCTTTGAAGTTAAGCAGAACTCTGTGGCGCAATGCAGGAAAGACCATTCGCCTGATGTCGCTCGGCAGAACGGAAAACCGACCATGCATCAGGGCGTGCGCTTTCGCCGATAAAATCAAGGCTTGTGCGGCGCGTGTGCCTGCACCCCACTCCACATTTTCTTTGATGAAATCATTGGTTGTCGTTTGCGGTCTTGTTTCTCGAACAAGTAAATTCACTTGCTTCATCAAATCCGTGCTAATCACCACCTCGCGCACCAGCCGCTGAATCGTGAGCAATTCTTCGCCTGAACACACGGGCGTAATTTCCGCCGATTGCGTGCCTGTGGTCTGCATTAAAATTTTCAACTCGTCATCTTCACTTGGATACTCCAACTTGATGTAGAGCATAAATCGGTCGAGTTGCGCTTCGGGCAATGGATATGTGCCTGCTTGCTCAATCGGATTTTGAGTCGCCAACACAAAGAACGGCTTGTCAAGCGGATAGGTGTTGCCGGCTTGCGTTACGGAAAATTCTTGCATGGCTTCAAGCAAAGCAGATTGTGTTTTCGGTGGCGTGCGATTGATTTCATCGGCAAGCACAATGTTTGCAAAAATTGCGCCTCGATTAAACTTGAAAAATCGCTTGCCTGTTGTGCGGTCTTCTTCTAAAACTTCTGTGCCGAGAATGTCCGACGGCATCAGGTCGGGCGTGAATTGAATACGCCGAAACGACAATGAGACTGCCTTTGCAAGCGAGCGAATCATCAAGGTTTTTGCCAGTCCAGGTACGCCCTCCAAAAGCGCATGTCCGCCTGCTATGAACGCCACCAAGAGTTCATCAAGCACATCGCTTTGCCCAATGATGACTTTTTCTATTTCTCGTTTGAGCGCGGGGATTTTTTCAAGAAGTGTGTAAAGTTCTTTTTCAGACAAGGTGAAATGGTTTGTATGTAATCTGAAAAACGACTTGCCTCATTTAAGCATCTCGGCTTTGAGTTTTTGCAAGTCGACGGGCATCAAATTTTTGCCTTCTTTTACATCTTGAATTGCTTCGAGCAAACGCTTGTGATTGGCTTCGGAACGCATGAGGTATTGCGTTTCATCAACCTCAGTTTCTTCTGAAATGAAGATGGTGATTGTTCGGTCTTTGTAGAGTTTCTTCACGGCTTCCACAAAATCAAGGCTTAGCTCGTTAGCATTTAATCGGTATGTGCTTTGCATAGTTTGTTTGCTTTTTCCAGAATTTAGCGATTCTCTTTGATATGCGTTAGCACTGAATCTCATCGCCGATGTGGATAGATTTGCCTGCTTGATGTTTCGCGATGCGTGTATTGACGGAAAGTTTATAGAAGTGCGCAAAGGCTTCGGGTATTGCCCAGATGGGCAGTGAGGCTTGGCGTTGCTCGGCAAAGTGCCTTTGAAACTTTGGCGTTGCTTCAGCAGTGATGGGATTGCGTGTTGGCACAACGCACCGCGAACACGGATTTACGCCTTCCATTTTCACTTCTCCAATTTGAAACTGAACCGTGCGCGGTGGTTCATCACAAAGTCTATCTTCCCAAAACGGCTCGCACTCCGAAAGTTCAAGATTGGCGCGAAAGCGTTGGCGCAGTTCATCAACCGAGATAGTCTCGAACCAAGTGGCAACTTCTCGCAAGGTTGCCTCGCTGACGAGCGTCGGTCCTGATGCATTCAGGTCATCAGGAAATCCTGTCTCTTTGTTGCACCGAATGGTGATGGAAAATCCGAAGTAATCGGAAAACCATTCTTCCATTTTTGAATCACCCAGTTCAAAGCATGCTTCTTCATCTTGATTTGAAAGCGTAACGGACTTCAAGCCTTCATCAAACTTGGCGCGAATGAGATGAATCTTTGCCGTGCGTTTGGCATTGACAACGTTTCCCTCGCTATCGAAGAGCGCGTATTCGCGGTCGTGTGCCAACGCCCCACCGTGCGTGATGCGTGCCGATTGCACCGAAACGCCATCAAGCGATTTAATCGGGTATATCATAATTTGGGAAAGTTTCAGCATGAGTTAGTCTTCTCGTTTGAAATCGGATTTTCCGCCGCGTTTTTCGATGAGTTTGATTTCTTTGATAACGATGCTATGCGAGAGGGCTTTGCACATATCGTAAATGGTGAGTGCGGCAAGCGTTGCGCCTGTGAGGGCTTCCATCTCAACGCCGGTTTTGCCGTGAAGTTCGGCAGTACATTCAATCGCGATGTCGCTTTTGGAAATTGGCGTAATTGAAATCTGACAATCTTCTAATCCGAGTGGGTGGCAGAGCGGAATGAGGTCGCCGGTTTTCTTCGCCGCCATAATGCCTGCAAGAATTGCCGTCTGGAACACCGCGCCTTTCTTGGTTTGAAGTTCTCCCTGTTGCAAGCGTGAAAGAATTTCCTCGCCGAGTTCGACAACGGCTCTCGCTCTTGCAAGACGATGCGTTACAGGCTTTTCTCCGACATTGACCATTGTCGGATTGCCGTTGGAATCAAGATGGGAAAGCGTTTTATCGTTTTTCATTCGTTGTTGCCGGTTGCTTCTATCACTTATTCTCGTAAAACACGGGAAGGCTTGCTCTTGTTTCAAACGGGTCTCGAATGTAAATTCCATCACGGTTTGAAATTTTGCTTAATCCATCTCACACTCGAACGATGACTTCACACACTTCTTTTGAGCTATTCCTTGACAATTTTCTTTCCCTATTGATTACCTCTAATTCTGCTCCGTTTCCTGCACCAGTATTTTTTACCCCAAAAGATATGCGTGCTTACCGCTACGACATCAGAAAACAATACAATTTGACACCGCGTAATGTGTCTGATGTATTAAAAGCATTTGCGATGTGGTATGCTGTTAGATATACTCATTCACCTCAAAAAGCTGTTGCGCTTCAAGTACGCTTTGGATTTCGACAATATGGTGACTTTTGTGCTTTCACCAAACGGACTTTTTCAATGTTACCTTCTGATGTTATTCGTTATCCTCAATCCGCTCAACATAATCTTTTAGAGAATTATCCGGTACTCGCAAAGGCTCTCTTTGATAGATTTGAATCCTTAGGGGCAACCCAAAACCACAGCACAAAACCACAGCACAAAACCACAGCACAAAACCACAGCACAAAACCACAGCCGGTTTTTCTTGACAAACGTAGGCGAAGAGGTTAAATTCGTTCAGTTTTCTTTCATTGGAAAACAATAACTCAATCAACAATCTAAACTCAAATATCTATGTTAAAACACAGATTATTTTTGCCGCTCATCAGCACTTTCTTGACTGCAGGAATTATGCTGGCTTTGCTCTTTTTGACACCCAAAAATACATTTGCAGCTGAAAAAAAGAAAGGTTGTGAATGGGTTGCCAGTGTTCCGGGCACAGCATACAACGTCTGTCAAGCGGTTAGCCATAAAGCGAATTGTCTAAACAACTAATTCTGTAAGCAAAGGTTGAAATTTGTTTTCAACCTTTGCTTTTTTATTAGCAAATGCTTGGAAAATATGAACATGCGGTCTTGGATTTGGATAATTCTTAACATAGTTTTTACTTTTTCGATTTTTAGATGCTCCTCTGACAAAACTGGTCAGAAACTTCGTTTATTGAATTCTTTTAAGCTTATTTTTCAACAAGAAGTTACGCTCACAGTTGACTCGTCTCACTTTTGGAATACCGAGACTGTTATTTTACAACGAGATAAACGTGGGTCGTTTTTTGGATATGATTTTTATGCAAAATCTTTATACTATTTTGATTCTACAGGTGTCTTTCTAAAATCATTTTCTCCTAAGCGTGACAGTTTAGGGCGAAGTTATCACAGGCTTACCGATTTTATTATTGATCAAAGTGGCAATATTGTTCTTTATGACAATGAAGCTGGTGTGGGCGTAGTCATAGACACTTTGCATGGAGATATTTGTAACCTTTTTCCAAGTGAAAGTACTAGGTGGTTTTACTTAGCTCAGTTTCAATCAGGGAATTACCTTTTTTGTAACTCCATTCAAAATTCTTCTCTTCCCATCCTTTATGCTTACAGTAAATCGGGGAATTTACTTTGGAGCAAAGGCAGAAGCGAGCCAGAGTTGTATTCTCGGAATAATCCATTATTCACATTTGGTAAATGTGTCGCACTTGATACTGCGGACAACATTTTCACCGTTCACCCAGCTCTCTATAAAGTTCAATGCTATAATCCATCAGGGGAAAAATTATTTATCTTTTCCAATCAAACAGACCGATGGCATCAAATGCCTCACCAACCAATAGAGCAAGATTCAATTAATTGGTCAGGTCAGATAAGTGCGATTCAACTGCTTGCCACTACCAGGCGGTTTGTGCTGGTATTTCCTATCAATTTTATTGATGGAAAACCATTTGAACAATGGATTGATATTTATGACTTTTCCGGAAACTATCTCTCTACTATTGAATTACCAATGGATAAAAGACCTTTGTTTGTGGATATGGATAATAACATTTGGTTCTTACGCCGCAACTCTCTAAATCAGCAGAATATGGAGAATCGCACGCTTCATATTGAAGGTTGGCGATTGACCGAAAATTCGATCAGAAATTAGTGTATATCACATTTTTATTATTTGGTTCTCTATGAAAGTCATTGAAAACGCTTTGTTTATATCGGCAATACTGTTTCTGATTATTGGAGGCGGAGTTGCATTCTTCAAATTTGGCTTTGATATGGGTTGGCGTAGTGCTAATGCTACTCAGCAAAACGATGACTACAATCGCGCTACATCTGGAGATACCACGACCTATATGGGCATGACTGCCAGTTCAACCATGTCAATCTACAAGGTTAGACAGGGCTATGATGCGTTAGGGCAGACATTGAATCCTGCTACTTTGCTAAAAACAGTTGGGTTAGACAATACCCTTGATCCAAACTTGCCAACTGCAATTATGTTTTTTACTCATAAATCGTGTCAAATTTGTGTTGGCGAAATGGTTGAACTTCTCTATTCGCTCAGTGATAACTGTAATCGCCTGAATGTGATTGCAATATGTCGTTCGTCCGATGCGCTTGCCGCGCAAGCCTATCGCCCAACAACCTTTTCAAAGTTAGTTTATGTGATAGATACAACCTTATCTTCAGGCATCACTCCTTCATGGCTTTACCTTGAACCTCACAAGCCTGTGGTATTTATTGTTGATAGTTCCTCGTGTGTTGTTGCAAGTTATTTTTTACAGGAAAAAGACATGGACACACGGCGACGATTTTCAGAAGCAGTCATGAGACTTTTCCAAAGCAAACCTTTTCAAATTAAAAAATGAACTCTTCCGATACCCATACACTTTTTGTTGAAGATGATACCATTGGTTTTCTTGTCGCTGGTGCATCGTTGTGCTCAATCATTGCGCTTATACCATATATCAACATTGTGAATTATGTTGGTGTTGGAGTCTTCGCAGGGGGCTTTCTATCTGTTTTTTTAGCAGGTCTCAGGCTTTCTCGACAGCCCAATATATCTTCATCTTTTAAGTTTGGTGCATTGGCAGGGATTATAGGTGGTGTTTTAGCTATTTTAGTAGGTGATTTTATTTACCTTATTACTGATTACGATGTCAATCAAGCACGATTTGCTTTGTTGCTGAAAATCTTTCAAAGTGAAAGTGATAAATCTACACCGTCAGGCATCGCTGGCTTCCATATTGCCGATGAAAGTGGAAATAGCGTTCCAATCGAAAATGTTGCACAAATTCCATTCACACTCGATTTCTGGACAATCCTACAGCAACTGCTTATAGTTTTTCTTACCAGTTGGCTACCAGGAGGACTCGGCGGTATGGTCGCTACGCTCACTTGCAAACGCTTTTTCTCTAAAAATTAACCCCATGAGTCAATTCATAAAAGGCTACCTTGCAGCTTTAGGCTCAGTTATCCAAACAGATATTTTTATTCTATATCGAAAGCGATACACATATATTTTTTTGTTTGTCTCTTTATTATATGCCTTTTTATCTTTACCTCCTCGTCAATTGGAGATGTATGAGTTCTTATGGAAACGCTTCCACTATCAATACTCGCCCGGCTTTGCAGGTTTAAGTGCTTCTGTTCTCTTTTCAATTAATTTCTCGCTCTTTGGATTTTATCTTCTTAAAGACCGCATTCGTCACGACCATAAGAATACCTTTGGCTCTGTCATTGGAGCGACATTGCTAATTCATCGTGTTTATATCTACGGGAAATTTATTGCGGCTTTTCTTTATCTGCTATCTTTTCTTGTATCACTTTATTTAGGCTCGCTGTTTATGTTTTTTGTTTTTGGTGAATGTGAATTCAATGCGTGGCAGCACGCCAAACCCTTTATCATTTTTGGCTTTCCAACAGTGATTACAACAGCGAGTATTTCTATTACGCTTGGAAGCCTGAAACGGATTCCACACAAGACCATCAATGTAGTTTATATGCTAACGCATTTCATGCTTCAACTGCAAACGCTTTCGGCGATGCTCAATGATTCTCATCAGCTCATAACTGCTCTCTTTGATTACACAGGCTTAGCGACCCTTTATTTGAGTTACGGCAAAGTCGGTATTGCCTATGAAGGCATGAGTGTGGGATTTTTTGGATACGGTGTCGTAGATTGTGCATCTCATCTCATCACTGTTCCGTTAAGAGATATTCCGATTTCGACAGAACTTTTGGTTACTCGGAGTTTTCTTATCGCATTTTCACTCCTGCTTGTTTTTCTTTCAACTCAATGGTTTAAAGTTGGTGTCGTTGCGAAAAATCCTGTTAGATTTTCTCTCCCATCTTTAGGAAGTTTGAATCTCTTACGATTTCGCGGAAAAGCACGTCGCATACCGACTTTCTTTTCAATAATTTCAGCTGAAATGCTTTTGATATACCGTCTCAACCGCACTGCGTTTGGTATATCATTGCTTGTCTCACTTTACTCTCTTACAATGCCTTTGGCATCGGCACATCTTTTTGTTACGCCGATTTTGTTTTTAATTGCGGCAGTCATCGTCTCCGATAGTGCCGTTCGTGAGCGACAGACTGCCATGCTTGATATAAGATGTTCGCTTCCCCTTGCCTCTTTTCGTTTCTTTTACAAATCTATTGCTGTCGCTTTATTTGTTCCCGTTTCTGTTTTAATTCCAACACTGCGATTTTTTATTGCAGGAGACCCCGCTACAAGCGTAGGAATTATCATTGGAGTTATATGGATAGGTATGATTGCCGTTACAGGGAGTCTCTTGACCAGCAACGAAAAACTCTCGCTTACCTTGATTACTGGGTATGTATTAGTCAGTGTGCTTGCCAATACCGTGGATTCCGTTTTCATTGACTTTGGCACATGGCGTGGCTATGCACATACGGATCGATGGCAACTCGTTGTAGGCAGTTTCTTTTTGGTTTGTTTCAGTGGACTGATTGGGCATCTAAATTGGCAATTAATAAGAAGGAAAGCACGTGTTACGTTTTGAAAACATCTCCAAAAAATACAAATCAGGTCAATTCGCTCTTGAGAATTTCTCGCTTGACCTTGATTGTGGAGTTGTCGGTTTGCTCGGTCCTAACGGCGCAGGAAAATCAACATTGCTTCGACTTGCCGCGACACTTGAAGTGCCGACCTCTGGCAAGATATTTTTTGATGGTCAAAATATCGTCCAAAATCCAGATGCCATTCGCGCACATTTAGGATACTTACCCCAAGATTTTACGGTTGAACCGTCTCTTACAGCGCATGAGTTTCTCTCTTACATTGCTTCTCTTAAAGGACTAACTGGCAAAGTGCGCGCTAATGCGATAGATGACGTTCTCACTGCAACAAACCTTGCTTCCGTTTCAAAGCATCGAATTGGCACTTTTTCAGGGGGCATGAACCAAAGACTTGGAATCGCTCAAGCACTTTTAGGCAAACCGACTCTCTTACTTGCAGACGAACCAACCGTAGGATTAGACCCTGAAGAGCGTCTCGCCTTTCGCAACCTTCTTTCAACTTTTGGACGAACTCGCCTTGCAGTTCTTTCCACGCACATCGTCTCGGATATTGACTTGATTGCTACGCAAGTAGCCATCATGGATAGAGGCAAGTTGATTGCTTTTGATGCGCCGCAACGGTTAGCTGAACGTGCGCGTGGTGCAGTTTGGCAAGTTCAATTTACTCATCGTGAATTTGCTTGTATTGAAAATACTTTCAGCCTTTCAAAGCAGTTTCGTCTATCGCGCCTCATCTCCAAAGCAGAAGGGATTTCTGCAACTGTCCTCTCATCTGATAAACCCTTTTGTGACGCGATTCTCGAAGAGCCGCAACTTGAAGATGCCTACCTTTGCCTCCTACACAACATCATATAACCGCTTATGCTATTTGCATTGATGGAACGGCGGATAAAAAGAAACGCAACGGATTTCCCTGACTTCGGGAGCACATCCGTTGCGTAAAAGCAACACGCTGTTATTCAACTGTGGGTTTACTTCTTTCCGACCAGCGCGTCCGTCACTTTTTCAATCGAGCGCGTGATGCCGCCCGAAATGGTTTCGGTGGTTTTCTTTGCCGCTTCTGCGGTTTCACCGACGGCTTTGGAAACGCTGTCTAACCCCGTTTCCGTTGCAATGCCGATGCTGTAAAGCACCTGCGTAATTACGCCTCCGCGAACCTCGTTCATGTGTTGTTGTGGTTTAAGTTGATGATGTTGTTTGATGATACAGCA
>Ga0308389_1001177_pt1 | contig 18202 bp, 12 predicted proteins | sample Hotspr2Sample148_FD_202362 | JGI IMG/M metagenome (GOLD analysis project Ga0308389, IMG submission 202362) | Hot spring phototrophic mat microbial communities from Mushroom Spring, Yellowstone National Park, Wyoming, United States - 20040719_148 ... | reverse complement strand
TGTAACAAGCACTGCAGGATAATTCAAACCCTCTCTAATATTATGTAGTGGTGAATACTTATAAAGATATTCAAACTGTTCTGGATTGTCACTTGAGCCATATTCAACAATCCAATAATATCCAATAGTGAATTTATGAAATCGAAGCATATCCATTACTCCAACAGCTGGCAAAGCAACTTTGAATAAATCAGGTCTTTGATTGATAACTGCACCAATTAACAATCCACCATTAGAGCCTCCTGCTATTGCAAGTTTATTTGGATTTGTGTAGCCTTCCTTAATTAAGTATTCTGCTGCAGCAATAAAATCATCAAAAACATTTTGCTTTTTATCAAGCATACCTGCTTTATGCCATTCCTCGCCATATTCTCCACCTCCACGAATATTTGCCAAAGCGAATACCCCATTATTCTCCAAAAGAATTAATCTTGAAACGTTAAATGATGGTAATAAACTAACATTAAAGCCCCCATAAGCATAAAGATATGTTGGATTATTCCCATCTAATTTCAATCCTTTTTTATGAACAATGAACATAGGAATTTTAGTGCCATCTTTACTTGCATAGAAAACTTGTTTTGTTTCATAATTATCAAAATCGAAATTCAATTCAATTTGTCTGAATAGCTCTGATGATTTAGTTTTTACATCAAACTTATAAATAGTCCCGGGTGAAGTAAACGAAGTGAATGTGTAAAAAGAAATATAGTCATCTCTTCTACCAGAAAAATTCACGGTGCCTAAACTAGGAAGTTTAATTTCGCCTTCAAGGTTTCCATTTAAATCGAAAATATAAACGCGATGAGCAACATCTTGTAAATAAGTTGCAATAATCTTTCCACCAATTATTCTAACTGATTGTAGAACATTCTTTGATTCAGGAATTACATCAGTCCAATTTTCCTTTGAAGGATTTTTAGGGTCAATTAAAACTAACTTATAGTTTGGTGCATTATAATCTGTTCTGACTAAAAGTTTATCTTCAATGTTATCAATTACACTGTAATTATTTTTGAAATCATCGACTATGGTAACAAACTTACTTTTATCATCAGATAAATCTTTAACAATAAATCCGTTTTTGCTTGTACCTTCGGTTAGATAAATAATTAAGAATCTTTCATCATCAGTTGTTTGAGCACTAAATCCTCTTCTGGGTTTTGAGGGATCCTCGTAAATCAAAACATCTTCTTCTTGTTTTGTACCAATTTTATGATAATAAACTTTGTTAAATTCATTTTTAGTAGAAAGCTCAGAACCTTGTGGTTCGGGATATCTGCTGTAATAAAACCCATTACCTTTCCAAGCAGCACCAGAAAATTTAATCCACTTTAAATGATCTGATAAAAGTTCTTTTGTTTCTGCATTCATAACGAAAAACTCATTCCAATCTGAACCACCTGAAGAAACACCATAAACGAGATATTTTCCATCATCACTAAAAGAAATAGTTGTTAATGATTTAGTGCCATCTTCTGAAAATTTATTCGGATCTAAAAAAACTTCTTCTTCTGATTCTAAAGTCTTTTTCACATAGAGAACACTTTGATTTTGCAATCCGTCATTTTTAAAGAAATAATATTTATTACCTGCTTTAAAGGGCGCTCCATATTTTGGATAGTTAAAAATTTCAGTTAATCTATTTTTAATTTTTTCTCTGAAAGGAATTTTGTTTAGATAATCAAAAGTTACTTTATTCTGTTCTTCAATCCATACTTTAGTTTCATCTGATTTATCATCCTCAAGCCAGCGATAGGGGTCTGCTACTAATGTCCCGTGATAATTATCTACAACATCAACTTTTTTAGTTACTGGATATTTAATTTGAGCATATCCAAGTAAACTGAAACTAAGAAATAAAAGAAATAATTTCTTGGTCATAATAACTCCATTATAAAAGTGTAGCAAAAATAAGTTAATTATTAGTTTTTTCAATTCCATAAAAGATATTGCTTAAAATAGTTTTTAATAATTATTTTCTGGTCAATTAATTATAATGTAGTTTTAAAAAATTACTAAACTGTAAGTATAATCTTATACATATAATATCTATTAGGGCGAAATAAAAAATATATTCTTCCTACCTTTCCTAGTCTTTAATCTATCTCTCTCAAATATTTTTATTAAAAGATCAGGCAAAAGATTTTTAAGTGCTTTCTATAATTTAAATCAATCAGATTTTGTCAAACTTATTTAAGAGTTTAGATTTCTTGACAAATATTCTCTAATCATAAACAGAAAATGTGAGCAATCTTAAGTAGAATTCGTAACTACTCTATTAAAAATTTTTTTAGTAATAATAACCTATTGAAAAATTAAATTGAATATCGCCCCAGCTAAGTTGATTTTTAGGTATGTTTTTCTTTATAATAAAACTTCTACCTATACTAAATTCTGCAGGGCCAACAGGAGTATCGAATGATAATGAAGAACCAATTCCGTGTCTTAAATCTTTGAATCTAATTTGTTCCTGGACTTCCCAAACATTTCCTAAATCATATCCAAATTTTATGTAAGTCGGAAAAAAAATTTTGAACGGTAATTTATATCTATAAAAAAACGATGTAGTGAATATTTGTCTACCTCTATATTCAAACTCTCTCATTCCCCAGAATGAATCTAATCCGCCTATAGAAAAATGTTGACTTAAGGGTAATGTTTTATCTGCAAATCCCCATCTGAATCGAGTTGAAATTACATTATCTGAGAAAATTTTAAAGAAGTTTTTATAATCAAAACCAAAAATTGTATATCCCAAGTCACCAAGTAAGAATGATTGAGCAGTTTCATAATATCCATTAAAGTAGAACCCCTTTTCAGGATATGGTACTTTGTCTTGAGTGTCAATTGTAGAGCTTATTTTTAATGAGAGAAATTTTAAATTATATTGTTCAACAATATTACTAGATAAATTTTTAATCTGATCAATCTGGTATTTCCCTTCAACAATAACATTACCGAATCTTTCAACTTGACTACCTAAAGCGAAAGATAAGCCATAATTAATTTGGCGGTACTCTCCATTAATAACTCTTGAAAATCTTGTTTCTGAAATTGAATTTGTACTAAAAGTGTAAATATCTTTAAAATTACGGAAGATGGTCAACCTGTATGTCAAATATGTATCAAAAATTCTATTCGATTTATGTTCTATAGAAAAGAATCTATTTCTTGAACCACCAAAAAATGAGAGACCAACTTCGGAACCTGTACCAGCTAAATTTTCTTCACGGATGTCAATTCCTGCTTGAAATTTATAATCATTATCAATTCTATTTGTAAACCTAATTAAACTAGTCGTTCTTTCAACAACAATAATATTTAATGTGTTCTGCCCATCTATTTCAGAAACTGTTATCTCAACAAATTCAAAAAGTCCTGTGCTTCTAAGATTTCTTAACCCTTTTTCAATATCTACAATTCTGAAAAAGTCTCCTTCAGAAACAGGTAGTTCTCTTATAATAATATCTTCATTTGTTTTATTGTTACCAGAGACTTTGATTTTTGATATTATTCCCTCATCAATAAATATAATTAGTCTATGATTTTCTGGTTCAAAATTTATTTCTTGAACTTTTGCAAGCGATAAACCATCTTCTCTGTATAATGAAATCAAATTCGTTAATGCTTCGGATAGTTTAATAGTGCTATATGGGAAATTTAATACTTCTTTGAAAATATTGTTTATACTATTTGATTGAATTTTTGAAACGCCAATCAACATCAAATTTTTTACTGTTGGATTTTTCTTTTTATGAAGTGTCAAGATTGTTTGATTTAAATCAACTTTAGCATAAATAGAAATTTCATCATAGTAACCGGTGCTGTAAAGTTTTTCTAATCTTATTTGAATTTCTTTATTTGAAACGGAATCTAAATCAATTATATCATTGAAAAAAGTTAGTTCTGTAGAATCGAAACTTGAATCAAAATATAAATTATTTAAGTATACTTTTTTACCATTTATTTTATTTTCATATAATTCTTTTATCTTAAGTTTGATTTTCTTACTAATATTAAAAGAACTTTCATAGCCAAGCAGTATTAGACTATCAATTCTGTCAATATTTGTTGAAGTAAAATTCATCAATTGAGGTGAAATAACAAAGTCAGCTTGGCTTAGCTGGGTCATATTAAGTTTTCTCATAGGAATACTTACAATCTGGTCAGCAATTATCCACGGATATTCTAGGTCTTCTGCTGACCATAAAGGGCTGGTGACATCAACTGCAATTACTAAATCTGGATTTTCTTGTCGGGCAATCTGTACAGGGACATTAGCAACTAAACCACCATCAACCAGAATTAAAGAATCATATTTAACAGGAGCGAGAAAAAAAGTTACAGAAGAACTTGCACGAAGTGCCTTACTTAAAGAACCTTTATCTAACACAACTATTTCACCATTAACTAAATTGGTACACACTGCTCGAAATTTTGAACGAAGAAGGTCAAAACTTTCGTCTGCGTGAAGTGGAGCATCGAAAGTGAGTATATTTAAATAATTCGATAATTTTTGACCATCATTAAATGATGTTGGTAAAATTGGAGTAAAACCATCAATACGAAGAGTTAATAAAGATTTATCCAGCTTTAATTTTTGGTCAATAAATAAGTCCTTTCTTAAATCACGATTATTAAAAGTAAGTAAGTCATCCCAATTAGTTTTCAAAGCAATTTCTTCCAATTGAGAAACTGAATAACCAGCTGAGTACAATCCCCCAACGATTCCTCCCATACTTGTTCCGACGATTATATCAGGTTCTATTTCATTTTCGATTAAGGCTTTAAGAACTCCAATCTGAGATAAGCCTCTTGCACCTCCACCACTTAATGCCAGAGAAATTATTGGCTTATTAATTGGGACTTTTGCTATAAGTTTATATGGAAGTAGTTTCTCTCTTGTTTCAACTCTAAATATATATTGAGATTGAGAAAATAAATTGAATGAATAAAATAATATAAACCAAAGTGCAAATCTTAAAATTGTTATCATATTAGTTCTCAAAATTTTAGAGAACTATTTTCTTTTCTTTTGTTGTTGTTTTGCCTGCTGTTCAGCCGCTTCCATCATACGAGCCATAAATCCTTTCTTTTGATTTGGATTGGCAACTGGTACAAGAACCATTTCCCCAGCACTTCTATTTATATACCACTGCTGTATGATTGAGAAGAGATTAAAAAGGAAATAGTATAAATTTAATCCTGAAGGAAAAGCCATAAATAAAAGAGTTAACATAATTGGCATAATGTAAACAAGTGCTTTTTGATTAGGATCTTTTATCGTCATTTTCTGTTGAATAAAAGTGGTCAATCCCATCAATAAAGCAAGTCCGCTTATTTGTTGAATACCAAAAAGAGGAATTTTGAAACCAAGATCATAAATAACATCTGGAGTGGACAGATCCTTAATCCAGAAAATAAAAGGTTGAAGTCTTAAATCAATTGCTGACTGAAACATTCCCCAAAGTGCAATAAAGATTGGCATCTGGAGTAGAATTGGTAAGCAACCACCTGCAGGATTAATGCCATAAGTAGAATAAAGTTTCATTGTTTCTTTATTCAATTTTTGTGGGTCATCTTTAAATTTCTCTTTTAATTCTGCTATTTTGGGTTGAAGTGCTTGCATTTTTTTCATTGATTGATAACTTGATTTAGTAAGAGGATAAACCAAGATTTTTATAATCAACGAAAAAATAATAATTACTACACCATAGTTTGGAATAAAAGAATGTAGAAATTGAAAAAGAGGCAATAATAGATACTCAGCTATTGGTCTTATTAAAAAAGTTAGTCCAAAAAAACTACCAAAGTTTACTAATGCTACTAAATCTCGTCCGAGAGATTTTAATTCATCATAGTCAACTGGTCCAATATAGATTGAAAAAGAATTTTTTTCTGAGTTCTGATTGTTAAAAGGATAAGTTAGTCTTAAGTGGTATCTTTCTACAACTCCATCTTTTCCGATAGCGTAACGATTACCTTCAATATAACCAGATTCAACTTTGTTGGGCTCTGATGGAATTATAACTGCGGAAAAATATTTGTTTCTGGCTGAAATCCAATCAATTCGACCACCAAAATTTTTAGTTATTTTTTCGCCAGTTGACGAAGCATCTACTATTACTTGCTCTCCGCCAGAAAAAACACTTGCATTAGAGTAGTTTGCCTCATCAACGGAATTATGTTCCGCAAATCTAATACCATTTTGCCAGGTAATATCAAAAAGATTGTTACTGATATAGTTTTGAAAGTTTATAAATTCTATCTGAGATTTTATTTCATAAGAATCAGAATAAAAAGTGTAACTCTTAATAATTTTTCTGGTATCTAAAAGATTGGAATAGAAATAAATTGTAACTGAATCGTTACCTTCTAATTTATAAAAACTATTTCCATCAAAATCGAAATTTATATCAGAAGAATTGATCCCTAATCCATCTTGAGTTACAAAGGCAAATCCAAAAGAATTTCCCTTACTATAATTTATTAGTTGTACAAAGTCGGTTATTTTATTTTCTTTAGAATTAGAAGAATACCAATTTTTAAATTTTTTCAAGAAAACTTTTTTAAAGTTTCCACCTGTAGTAGTTAATTCATATTGTGCTAAGTTTGTTTCAACAACAATAGTTTTGATTGGTTTGATGTTATTATCTAAAGTTATTAATGGCTTTTTTATTGTATCTAATGCAATTTCTTTTTTATCGAAAGATTTTTCTAAATTATCGATTTTTATAGTATCAATTGTATTTGATGTGGGTGGAGGTGCTTGAGGTAGCTGTGGAGCTGTTATGTATAACCAAATCATCAGTATTATGCCAATTAAAATAAATGCTAAAGTTGTCTGTCTATCCATTTTTATAAATTTTTATTTTCAATAATTGATTCAATTTTATTTTTCAATCTCTGCAATAATGAAATAACTTGTATTTCAATTTCTTTATAAGTTAGTTTTGGAGAATTTTTTTTGTTGATGCTAATAGATGAGAATAATAGATAAACACTCATCTTACGAGTTCTAGCAATTTCTAAAATATCTAATTTATTAAGTCTGTAAGCATTACGAATAAGTCGTTTAAGTCTATTTCGCCAAACAGAATTCCCGAATTTTTTAGAAATACTAACTGCAACCTTAACACAAAAATCATCTGATTTTTCGAGTAGATAAACAACATTTAATGATTTGTTTTCTGAGAGAATTGTTTTACCAGACTTAAATAATTTTTCAAATATTCTCTTCTCTTTTATTTTCTCATTTTTTGAAAGAGAGAACTTTTTCACACTAAACTTATTTTTCGTCGCTTACTGTAAGTTTTTTCCTGCCTTTTGCTCTTCTTCTTGCTAATACAGCTCTTCCATCTTTGGTTCTCATTCTCTCTCTAAAACCGTGTTTATTTCTTCTTTTTCTATTGCTTGGCTGAAAAGTTCTTTTCATTATCACTCCAAATTTTAAATTAAAGTGAGCAAAAATAGAAATTAAAGCCTATTTAACAAAATATAAAAGTTTACATCTGTATTAAAAATTTTTAAGAGACTTATAAAAATTATTTAAGCTTATTACAATTTGAATTATTCCATTTAATTAAATGAAGGTAAAAATATAAAATCTTTTATTATTAAAGTTTTTTATACAAATTTTGTATGTTAATATGAGTTTATACTAATGTTTATTACAATTATTTAACAATAGAAGATATGACTCTATGACCTTATCATCTCTGCAATAATAATTTTGTAGATAAGTTTATATAAGCTTATTTTTTTGTAGTTTCTATAATGGTTTTGGTTTTTTGCAAAATTAAATCTTTAAGAAATAGATTTTACATTAAAAATTAAAATTCCCGCATTGAACACACAAATTTTTAGATTAAAATCATTAAATTGTTTGGTAATTGATATATTTTAATTTGTTTATCTGCTCAAATATTCATATTTTTGAACAGTTAATTCGCCCCTTTGTGGGCGTTTTTTATTATATGGATATTAAAAATAAAATATTAAACATAATTTCACCGATTATAGTTCAAAACAACTTACTTTTAATTGATTTAGTTGTTAGAGGTGATGAAAGAAAAAGAATAATTGAAGTTTTCGTTGATTCAAAAGAAAACATTTCTGCTGACTTATTAGCAGATATCAACAGAAAAATTAATTCATCATTAAATTACAACGAAGAGGAATTTGGTAATTATAGGTTAGATGTTTCTTCGCCTGGAGTTGATAGGCCTTTGAAATATTTAGAACAATATTATAAACATATAAACCGACAGTTTGATTTACAATTTAAGGATGGAAATGAAATTAAAAAATCTAAAGCAAGACTTGTATCAATCAATAATGATAATCTTCTATTTGATGATGGGATGCGAGAATTTTTAATTAAATACAATCAAATAATTAAAGCTAAAGTATTAATTAGTTTTTCTTAGTGGAGGGAAAATGAACACTGAAATAATTGAATCCTTTTCTCAGATGGTCAAAGTTAAAGGAATTGATAAAGATGTTCTTGGTGGAATTCTTGAAGATGTTTTTGGAATTCTTATCAGAAAAAAATTTGGAGAAGAGGCTCGTTATCAACTTGTCGTTAATATGGATAGAGGTGATATTGAAATTTATCTCGAAAAAGAAATTGTCGAAAAAGTTGAGAACCCTTCAACTCAAATTAGTATAGATGAAGTAAATAGAAGAGGAAATGAAGATGAACTTGAAGTTGGTGATGACTATATTGAAAAAATTGAACCCGCTTCATTAGGAAGAAGACTAATTACTCTTGCAAAACAAAGTTTAAATCAAAAACTAAGAGAAGTTGAAAAGGAAATTGTTTATAATGAGTATAAAGAAATGCTTGGAGAGATAGTCGTTGGTGACATATATCAAATTAGGAAAAACGATATTCTGATCAATCACAATAAAAATGAACTTATACTTCCAAGACAGGAACAAATTCCTTTTGAGAAATACAAAAAAGGACAGACTATCAGAGCAATCGTAAAAGAGGTAAAGAAAACTAATAAAGGTCCTATTATTACCATCTCAAGAGCAGATAATCTTTTCTTAAAAAGATTATTTGAAATTGAAGTTCCAGAAATATACGATGGTATAGTCGAAATTAAAGCTATTGCAAGAGAACCTGGTGAAAGAGCAAAAGTAGCCGTTGAATCTCAGGATAACAGAGTTGATGCAGTCGGTTCCTGTGTTGGTATGAAAGGTGTCAGAATCCACGCAATTGTACGAGAACTTAATAATGAAAATATTGATGTAATTCATTATTCAGATGACCCTGAGATTTTTATTCAGCGAGCACTTGCCCCAGCTAAAATTAAAAAAATTGAAATTGATGAGGATGAGAAAAAAGCTATAGTCTATGCTGATAGCAATCAAGTTTCTCAAATGGTTGGTAGAAATGGAGTTAATATTCGTCTTGCTATGAAACTCACTGGATATGATATTGAAATAATTAGAGAAGAGAAGTCATTAGAAGAATATGAAGATGATATCGAATTGATTGACCTGAAAGAAGAACTTGGAGCTGAAATTTACGAGATTTTAATTAACAATAGATATGACACTGCTCTTGAAGTTCTCGTTGCTGGCAAAGACAAATTATTAGAAATCACTGAACTTGACGAAGAACAAGTTGACCATATCCTGGAAATTATAAAATCAAGAATTGAGGAAGAAGATTAGTTTATCTCCAAGGAAGTCTTATGTCAGAAGAAAAAACTAAAAAATTAAGAATTGCTCATCTTGCGGGTGATATTAACCTTTCAGTTGATACTTTGCTTGAATTCTTAAAGAGTAAGAATTATCCAGTTAAAACACCTAATTCTGTTTTAACAGAAGAAATGATCCATGCCATTCACGTTCAATTTAAAAAGGATATTGAAAAGTCTGCACAGCATCAAAAAAAGTGGGACGAACTAAAGAAAAAATTTTTTGGTAAGCAAGAAAAAACTGAAGTGGTTGAAAAAATAGAAGAACCAGTCGAAAAAGAAACACCAGTTGAAATTGTTATTACTGATTTAATTGTTGATGAAAAACAAAAGAAACAAGAAGTTATTCCTGAAGTATCTACTTTAGTTGATGAGAGTGCTAATATTCAAGTCTCAATTACAGAACCCGAACAAGTAGAAGAAGTTACCGTTACTGAAACAGAAATACCTCAAATTGTAGAAGAGACATCACAACCTGTTAAGGAATTTGTTCAACCTAAAGATGCAGAAAAGCAAAAGGTATCGGGATTAAAAATAGTAGGAAAAATTGACATTGATGAAGGCAAAAAGAAAAAGAAAAAAAGCAGTCCTATCGAAGCTAAAATTGAAACGAAAAAAGAGCAAAAAGTTGTTGATGAAAAAATTATAACTATTGAGGAAGGAAAAGAAGAAATCTTAAAACAAGATTCAACCGATAAAAAGGAAAAAAAGAAAAAGATTAAGATTAAAAAGAAAAAAGATAAAGAAGAGACTGCTATTGATGATGTTGAAATTAATCGAAGAAAGAAGAAAGGTAAAAAATTCGAAATTGATGAAAAAGATGTAAGGGCTGCAATCAAACAGACTTTACTTTCGATGGATGATAGCGTAGTTTCAGTAAGAAACATTTTTAAGAAGAGAAAGAAAAAAGAACGTGAGGCAGAAAAAGAAAAACTTCAGGAATTGAAATTACTTGAACAAAGAAAAATCAAAGTAAATGAGTTTATCGCAGTTAATGAATTAGCTAATTTGATGAATGTTCCAGTTGGAGATGTTATTTCTAAATGTATTTCACTTGGATTGATGGTATCAATAAATCAAAGACTTGATGTTGAAACGATAACATTAGTGGCGGATGAATTTGGTTTTGAAGTTGAATTTCAAAAAGAATATTCATCAGATGCACTTGATGATAAACCTGATACCTTAGAATCTCTTAAACCTCGTCCACCTGTAGTTACTATAATGGGACATGTTGATCACGGTAAGACTTCATTGTTAGATTATATCAGAAATACAAATGTTGTTGCTGGAGAGGCTGGTGGCATAACTCAACATATTGGTGCTTACAAAGTTGACCTCGGAAATGGAAAATTAATTACTTTTCTTGATACCCCTGGTCACGAAGCGTTCACCGCAATGCGCGCAAGAGGTGCTCAACTAACTGATATTGTAGTACTTGTTGTTGCTGCTGACGATGCTGTTATGCCTCAAACTATAGAGGCAATTAATCACGCTCAAGCAGCTAATGTCCCAATTATTGTTGCTATTAATAAAATTGATAAACCTGGTGTCAATATTGACAGAATTAAACAGCAACTTGCAGATAAAAATCTTTTAGTTGAAGATTGGGGTGGTAAATATCAATGCGTTGAATTATCAGCAAAAACAGGTAAAAATGTTAACTTGTTATTAGAAAAAATTCTTCTTGAAGCTGAAATTCTTGACCTAAAAGCAAACCCTGATAGACTTGCAAGAGGAGTTGTTGTTGAAGCTGAACTTGATAAAGGTCGTGGAGTTGTTGCTACAATTCTTGTTCAAAAAGGAACTCTAAAAATTGGTGACCCTTTTGTTGCTGGAATTTATAACGGTAGAGTTAGAGCTATGTTCGATGAAAGAGGAAACAAAGTTAAAGAAGCAACACCTTCAACACCTGTGCAGGTTATTGGATTTGATGCAGTTCCGCAAGCTGGTGATACATTTATAGTTGTTGAATCTGAACGTGATGCAAAAGAAATTAGTTTAAAAAGACAACAATTAAAACGTGAACAGGATCAAAAACAAATTCATCACATAACTCTTGATGAAATTGCAAGACAAATAGCAATTGGCGGTGTTAAGGAACTACCCTTAATTGTTAAAGGTGATGTTGACGGTTCTATTGAAGCTTTATCTGATGCATTTATGAAGCTCTCAAATCAAGAAGTAATTGTTAAAGTTATTCATAAAGGTGTTGGTGGAATTTCTGAAAATGATGTTCTTCTTGCAGCCGCTTCTAATGCAATTATAATTGGCTTCAATGTTAGACCTAATGTTAATGCCAGAAAATTAGCCGAAACACAAAAAGTAGATATTCGACTTTACAGTGTAATTTATGACGCTATCAATGAACTTAAATCCGCACTTGAAGGAATGCTATCTCCTATAATTTCTGAAGAGGTTACTGCCACAGTTGATGTTAGAGAAATATTTAAAGTACCTAAAGTAGGTACCGTTGCAGGTTGTTATGTCCTTGATGGTAAAATTGCTCGAAATAATAAAATCAGACTTATTAGAGATGGTGTTGTTATTCATCAAGGTGAGATATTAAGTCTAAAAAGATTTAAAGATGATGTTCGTGAAGTTGAAAAAGGTTATGAGTGTGGAATTAGTATTGTCAATTATAATGATATTAAAGTCGGCGATGTTATAGAATCTTACAAACTTATTGAAACTAAAAAGACTCTTAATTAAAAATGGCTTCTCATAGAATTGATAAGGTTGAAAGTCTTATTAAGCAAGAATTAAGTTATATCTTAATGCATAAAATTAAAGATGTAGATTTAGGATTTTTAACTCTTACTAATGTAAAAGTTAGTCCTGATTTAAGGATTGCTTCTGTTTATTTTTCAGTTTTTGAAAAAGAAAAAAGAGAAATAGTTCTTGATAGAATTAAGCAGAAATCTGGTTTCATTAGAACTGAACTTGCTCATAGAGTGAGTTTAAGATTTGTTCCCGAGTTAAGATTTTTTCTTGATGATACTCTGGACTATGTTGAAAAAATTGAGGATTTGATTAAGAAAATTCACGAAAATGATAAGCAAAAAAATGAGTCCTGATTATAAACCTGATTTTTTTAATGGAGAAATTATCCTCATTGACAAGCCTATAAAACTTTCATCGTTCAGGGTTGTTGAGAAAGTTAGAAAAATCATTAATTTTAAAAAAATTGGACACGCTGGCACTTTAGACCCTTTGGCTACTGGTTTATTAATTCTTTGTACTGGAAAAAAAACTAAAGATATAGATAAATATCAAAAACTTAACAAAGTTTATTCTGGAATAATTACTCTTGGTTTTTATTCTGATTCTTTTGATACTGAAACTGAATTAAAGCCCTTTCTCATTCCGTCTAATTTGAATGAAGAAAAAATTTTTCAGATTTCTAAAGCTTTTATAGGTGAGATTGAACAACTACCACCGATGTACTCTGCAATTAAAAAAAATGGAAAAAGACTTTATAAGTTTGCTCGAGAAGGCAAAGAGATTGAAAGAAGAAAAAGAATCATCAAGATTTATAATTTTTCTATAGACAAAATTGATTTACCTAATATTCATTTTACTATTGAATGTTCAAAGGGCACTTATATTCGTGCTTTAGCTGATGATTTCGGCAAAGCACTTAACACAAGGGCAGTTTTAAGTTCGTTGAGAAGGAACAGAATAGGTGATTTTGATGTTAATGAAGCATTAACAATAGAAGATTTTTCAAAAATTTTTAGATTAAATTTCTGTTAGAATTAGGATTATTTATTGGATAATGAAAATATTTAGAGATATATCAGAAATTCCCAAATATACAAATACTGTCTTAACAGTAGGTACTTTCGACGGTGTTCATAAAGGTCATCAAAAAATAATCAATGAGGTTGTTAATACTTCTAAAAATGAAGCATTGAGAAATTTAGTTATTACTTTCTGGCCACATCCAAGAAAAGTTTTATTTAAGGATTCTGAAATCAAACTTCTTACTTCACAACAAGAGCAAAAAGAAATATTAAGTAAATTAGGAGTTGAAAATCTTTTAGTTATTAACTTTACAAAAAGCTTTTCTGAAATAACTTCATATCAATTTGTTAAAGATTTTATTTTAGATAAAATTGGATTAAAAAAAATTATTATTGGTTATGACCATCATTTTGGTAAAGCGCGTCAAGGCAATGTGAATTTTCTTAAATCTATATCAAAAGATTTGAACTTTGATGTAGTTGAAATTGAACCATTAAAAATAGACTCGAATATTGTAAGTAGCTCTTTAATTAGAACAGAATTATTGAATGGAAATATTAATTTGGCTAATAAACTATTGGGAAGAGAATATTCATTCACTGGAACTGTTGTTCACGGTGATGGTAGAGGTAGGGAATTAGGTTATCCAACTGCAAATATTTTACTTGACGAACCAGATAAGCTATTACCAAAACTTGGAATATATGCTGTTTATTTATTTATTGATGAAAAAAAATATAAAGGATTATTAAGTGTAGGTAGAAGACCAACTTTCTACAATAATGGTGATATAGTTCCAGAGGTTTATATTTACGACTTCAATATGGATATTTATAATAAAAAAATAAAAGTTGAAATTTTAGAAAAGTTGAGAGATGAAGAAAAGTTTAACTCTGCTGAAGAGTTAATTAATCAGATGAATATCGATAAACAAAATGGGCTGGAAATTTTTAATAAGTTAAATCAATCAAATAATTAATTTTGGTTGATTCTGGAATTATATTTTAATAACTAATAGAGGTGTAAAATGATTACAAAAGAAAGGAAACTTGCAATCATCAAAAAATTTGGTAAAGACGAAAAAGACTCTGGTAGAGCTGAAGTCCAGATTGCTCTTTTAACAGAAAGAATTAATGACCTTACCAATCATTTTGATAAACACAAAAAAGATCATCATTCGAGAAGAGGTTTATTAATGATGGTTGGTAAAAGACGAAGATTGCTTGATTATCTTATGAAAAAAGATATCGAGCGTTATAGAACAATCATTAAAGAATTAAACATTAGAAAGTAAAAATGAATACTATAACTAAAGGAGTAGAAGTAGGGGGAAGATTACTATCATTTGAAACAGGGCGTTTTGCCAAACAAGCCAACGGGGCGATAATGGTTCGCTACGGAGACACTATGGTCCTTGTTACTGCTGTTGCTTCAGATCAAGTAAAAGATGACCAAGATTTTTTTCCATTACAAGTCGAATATAGAGAAAAAACTTCCGCCGCTGGTAAAATACCCGGTGGATTTATTAAAAGAGAAGGAAAACCTTCGGAAAAAGAAATTTTAAGTGCACGATTGTGCGATAGACCAACTAGACCATTATTCCCTAAAAATTTTATGAACGAAACCCAAGTTATTGCTACTGTTTTCTCTTATGATGGTGAAAATGATGCTGATATTTTAGCTGCTTGTGGTGCTTCGGCGGCATTAACTATTTCGGACATACCCTTTGAGGGACCTATTGGTGAAGTTAGAGTCGGTAGAATTAACGGTGAATTTATTATCAATCCAACTCACGAACAAATAAAATTAAGTGACTTAGAACTTGTTGTAGCTGGAACTTCAGATTCCATTATTATGGTCGAGGGTGAAGCTAAAGAAGTAAGTGAAGATGAATTGCTTGAAGCATTAAAATTTGCTCACGAGGAGATAAAGAAAATTGTAAATATCCAACTTGAATTAAGAGAAATTGCTGGAAAAACTAAATGGATTGTCCCTCAGTCGGAAATTGATGAAAATCTTAAGAATGATGTTTATAACCTCGCTTATCAAAAATTCAAAGATATCGTTTACTCTATTTTAACTAAAGAAGAACGTTCCAATAAAAATAAAGATTTAAAGGAATTCGTTATAGCTAATTTATCTGAAAAATATCCAAATTCAGATAAAATAATCAGCAATATTTTGCACGATATGGAAAAAGAGTTGATGAGAAACAGAATCCTTACTGAAGGTATTAGATTAGATGGAAGAAAAACAGATGAGATAAGACCGATTAAAATTGAATTATCAATCCTTCCAAGAACTCATGGTTCGGCATTATTTACAAGAGGTGAAACACAAAGTCTTACTACAGTTACATTAGGGACTAAAAACGATGAACAATTAGTTGATGGTTTGCATCAAGAATATACAAAGAAATTTATGCTGCATTATAACTTTCCGCCATTTTCTGTCGGTGAAATTGGGAAATTATCTGGTGTGGGGCGAAGGGAAATCGGTCACGGAAATCTTGCTGAAAGATCATTAAAACAAGTATTTCCAAGTGAAGATATTTTCCCCTATACAGTCAGAGTTATTTCTGATATTCTCGAATCAAATGGCTCGTCATCTATGGCTACAGTTTGTGCTGGCTCATTAGCTATGATGGATGCAGGTGTCCCGATTAAAAAGGCTGTCTCTGGAATTGCTATGGGACTTATCAAAGAAGGTGATAATTATTCAATACTTTCAGATATACTTGGTAATGAAGATCATCTTGGTGATATGGACTTTAAAGTTGCAGGAACAAAAGATGGAATCACGGGATTTCAAATGGACATAAAAATTAAAGGCATTTCATTTGAAATTATGGAAAAAGCTTTGAGACAGGCAAAAGAAGGAAGATTGAAAATTTTGGATATTATGAACGAGGCTATCTCTGTTCCTAGATCTAATCTTTCTCCCTATGCACCAAGATTAATTAGGATGAAAATCGATAAAGAGCAAATTGGACTTGTAATTGGTCCAGGTGGAAAAACTGTACAGGGTATGCAAAGACTTTTTGATGTTGATGTTTACATTGATGAAGACGGAACTGTAAATATTGCTGCCTCAAATAAAGAGAATGCAAGAAAATGTAAAGAATATATTAAAAAATTAACTGCTACTCCTGAAGTAGGAGAAATTTATGACGGTGTTATTACTAAACTAATGGACTTCGGTGCATTTGTTGAATTTTTACCAGGCAAAGAAGGACTTTTACATATATCACAAATTGATAATAAGAGAGTTCAAAAAGTAACTGATTACTTCAAAGTTGGTGATAAAGTTACAGTTAAATTGATTAAAGTTGAAGATGGTAAATATTCTCTAAGTAGGAAAGAATTACTAGAGGATAACTCTGAAACTTTGAAAAAATAATTATAAAAATAAAATTTTGTAATATTAGAGGCTATCTTAAATAATTTTGTTTTAGATTATTTACTAAGTCTTGTGAATAGTTTCGATTCATTCAAACTTGTGAGATTTATTAATTGTAATCTTAAAATCACAGTTAAATTAGTTTTGCAACTTATAATAATTTAATTAAAACGATAATTCCGTTTTTAGCTATGATCTTTAAAGATTATATCGAATGAAAAAATTAAATAGTAAAAATTTTAATAATCAATATTAAATTTTTTTATTAACAATTAGAGCAAATCTTTGATTTTAATTCTTAGTTTTTAGAAAGCTCTTAAAAATACGATTTTTAATATGAGTTTATCTTATAAAATATTAGATTTTTTTTTAGCAATTCTGTCTCTCTCCATTTCATTTAACATCATATTTATTAAAAAGAAGATAAATATTCCTGATTTTTTTAGAAATAATTATCAAGAAATAAAAAAGTTTTTTTATGATAAAAGAAATAATAATAAACTCTACTTCAGACCAAACTCGAGTTGCTATTACAGAGGATGGAAAACTTGTAGATTTCTTTGTTGATTATCCAGAAAATAGAAGAATGGTGGGGGATATTTATCTTGGAAAAATTGCTAGAGTTTTGCCTGGAATTAGAGCTGCGTTTGTGGATATAGGTATGAAACACGACGCATTTCTTCATTTCTCTGATATAGGAGAAAGAACCAAACAACTACAAGAAATGCTGGAAGAAGATGATTTTGATGATGAACCAGATGATAATCACAATAATAATATTAAACCTCCTGAAATATTTACCTCAAATCTAATAATTCCTTCAAAAGATCTTAAAAAAGGTCAAAATATTCTTGTTCAAATAACAAAAGAACCTATTGCAAATAAAGGAGTTCGTGTTACAACTTCAATTTCACTTGCAGGTAGGTTTTGTGTTTTACTTCCTTATGATAACAAAATTGGTATTTCAAGAAAAATCTTAGATTTTAAAGAGCGTAAGCGACTAAAACAAATTGCAAGAAGCATTATACCTCATAACTATGGACTGATAATAAGAACTGTAGCAAAAGATCAACCTGAAGATTTATTAAAGGAAGATCTCAATAATTTGTTAAGAACCTGGAATCGAGTACAGGCATCCGTTAAAAGTGAAGAGCCACCAGCATTAATTTATCAGGATTTATCAACTACCGAAAGTGTAATTAGAGATTTACTTACTCCTGATGTCTCTAAAGTTTTTATAGACTCAAAAAAAATTTACAAGCAAATAAAACAGCTTGTTCAAGAATTTCAACCAGAATTATTGGATAGAATTGAATTATACAAATCTCCTAAGGCAATTT
>Ga0308389_1001175_pt1 | contig 18251 bp, 22 predicted proteins | sample Hotspr2Sample148_FD_202362 | JGI IMG/M metagenome (GOLD analysis project Ga0308389, IMG submission 202362) | Hot spring phototrophic mat microbial communities from Mushroom Spring, Yellowstone National Park, Wyoming, United States - 20040719_148 ... | reverse complement strand
ATTCTTACCTCAGATCGGCCACCAAATGAAATAAAAAAACTAGAAGAAAGACTTAGGTCACGCTTTCTTGGTGGATTGACCGTTGATATTCAACCACCCGATTTTGAACTAAGAACCGCTATTCTTTTAATTAAAGCCAAAGAAAAAGGAATTTTTTTAGATATTGAGGCAGCAAAAATTATTGCCGAAAGAGTGGTTGACTGCCGGGCGCTTGAGGGAACGCTTCTTACTATCTTTGCTAATTTTTTTGTCAAAGAAAAAAAAGAAAAAATCGATCTTGAGGTAGTGGAAAAATATTTTTCATCAAAAACAAAAAACGATAAAGAAAAAGTCACCGTTGATGATGTTTTAAAAACCATCTGTTCTTTTTATAACATAAAGTTAAGTCAGCTAAAAAGTGATAGCCGGATTTCCAATTTTGTTTTTCCAAGACAAGTAGCAATGTATATTTTACGGGAATACTTAAAAATGAAACAAGAAGAAATCGCTTATGTTTTAAAAAGAAAAGATCACACCACCATTATTCATGGGGTAGAAAAAGTTAGACAACTTCTTCTAAAAAATCCATTAATTAAAGAAGAGATGGATAAAATAATCCAAAATCTTAATCTATCAACATAAAATCCACCTTTTTTCAACAAAAGTTTATTTTTTTATTATCTTTCTCTTGCTTTTTTTTCGTTTTTTTTATACACTTATACACATCCTTTACTATTACTATTTTAAAAAAACTAATATGATTATAAAAAAAGATGACTTTTTAAAAAACTTAAAACTGGCTTCTCGATTTACGGCATCACGTCTTTCTTCTAATGTTCTGCTTTCAGGTGTATATCTTAAAAAAGAAAAAAAACTTCTTCATTTTTATGCGACTAATCTTAATTTTTATTTTCATTCCACTTTAGAATTAAAAGATGAAAAAAACTTTGACTTAGTAGTCGAACCCAAAAACATAATTGACTTTCTTTCTTATTTAAATAAAAACGAGTTTGATCTTTTAATTGAGGATAAAAAAATTATTATCAAAGCGGAAAAAAACCAAGGCGAATTTCCTCTTTTTCCAAAAGAGGATTTTCCCCTTCCGCCAAAGATTAATGAAAAACAACAGGAGATAAAAAAAGAGATTTTGGAAAAAAAATTACCCCTTGTCCTTTTTGCTTGTGCTTCTGATGAGAGTCGGCCAGTTTTAACCGGAGTGAATTTTGTTTCCGAGGATAGGAAAATGTTGTTGGTTGGTACCGATGGTTTTCGGCTTTCTCTTCTTAAAGTGGAAAAAGAAATTGATCTTCCCAACATGATTGTTTCCGCTTCGTTTTTACGTGAGGTTTTAAGCTTGGTAACCAAAGAGGAAAAAGTCTTTTTTTCTTATTCTAAAGATGAAAAGGCGGTTTATTTTAAAATTTATAACGTTGAACTTTATAGTAGGATAATTGAGGGAGAGTATCCCCCGTTTGAAAAGGTGATTCCCACTCAAGAAGGAAAAACAAAGATAGTGGTTGAAAAAGAGAGTTTTTTACAAAATCTTAAGTTAATCAGTGTTTTTAGTCGCGAACTTTCCAATATTGTTATTTTAGATGTAAAAAAAGACGGAGTTTACCTTCGACCAAAAACCGAGGAAGAAACAACTAAAAACCAAGCCTTTTTAGAGGCTGAGGTTAAAGGAGAAGAGATTAAGGTTGCCTTTAATATAAAATTTTTAATTGAGTTTTTAAACCATGCTTTGGGAGAAAGAGTTGTGATTGAGATTTTGCAACCTGATGCGCCGGTTTCTTTTAAAGATGAGGAGAAAGAAAATTTTCTTCACATTATCATGCCGGTAAGAATTTCTTAAAAAAATAGCTTTATTATGGAAAAATATGTTTTAGACACAAACATTTTTTTTAATATTTCTTCTGATTTAAATTTAGGAAAAAAAACCGAAGAGGTAGTTGTTAACCTAACTACCATAATAAAAAAACTAAAAAAAGAAAAAAAAGCCGAGTTTTTTATGCCCCCATCGATTGTTGATGAGTTTTTAAGTTTTTTTGAAGATAAATATAAGCCTTTTTTAACTGATTTTTTAAGTTTGATTAATGTGAAAAATCCCACCATTGACAATGTTTTTTTTCCTGCACGCGTTTTTTATCTTTTAGTTGATGAGGTGCGAAAAAGATCTTATCGGGGATTAAACATTGGTGAGGAAGAGATAAAAAATGCGGCAAAAAAATTTTTATCAATAAAACAAGAGCTTTCAAAAAAAGAATTTGAGATTAGCGTGGGTGAAATAATTAAAAAATTTCGCCTTCGTTATCGTCAGGCAACTCGATTTGGATTTTTAGATAGCGCAGCTGATTTGGATTTAATTGTTTTGGCTAAAGAAATTGATGGGTTTTTAGTCTCAACTGATGAGGGAGTATTGTTGTGGGGGGAGACTTTTGGGGTAAAGATTATGCCGGCCTTAGGCTTTCGGAGGCGACTGGAGCATCTTTTGGAGTAATTGTTTCCTCCTCTTCTTCGGGTAAAAGACTTAAGAAAAAATCAGCGATCTTGTCGGTTAAGGTTTTTTTGGGTTTTTCTTGATAGATAAGATGTTGGGTAAGAATGGAGAAAACTTTTTCTTTCACTTCGTTGTTGGGAATAACCAAATAAAAATGATAAAAAAAGGGGGGTTGGCTGACAATGGTTAGGGTATCAAAACCAAAACGCCGACCAAAATAAAAGTGGGATAAGTTTTCCCAAGAAGCAATTACGCCGGCCGATTCGATGCCGAAGGCGGTGATTTTGTTTTCTACCTCAGGTGGGGGGGTAATCGTTAAAGTATAAAAAAGAAAAAGAATTGACCAGATTGGAAGAAGAAGAATTTTATCACCAAAAAAAAAGATAATCAAAGACAAAAGGAGAGAAAGAGCCACATAAAACCGCAAAATTAGTTTCGACCTTTTTTTGTAAGGGCGAAGAGGTGCTTTCCACGAATAGATAACCTGCGGATTTTTTAACATATAATTTTATTTTCCAATGTTTTTTTGAAAATGTCAAATTTAGAAATTTTTCAGTATAATCGTTTTATGACCTTAACCGAGCTTTCTTATTACAGCCGAAAAATTTTTCCATTGGCTATTATTGGTTTTTTGCTTTTTTTAATTTTTTTCTATTTAATAAAACTAGTTATTTTGCTTTATACTCCACCACCAAAACCAACTATTTTCTATAATCCTATTTTTCAAAAAATTGAAAAACCAAAAGTAAGTGAAGCGAGTAGTTCCTTGGGGATAAATTTTATCCTGGATACGATTGAGGGGCACCCCAAAACTGCTACCTTAGCGGCAAAGGTTTTTTTTCTTCCAAAGTCAGTCAGTCGCTTAAATTACAAAACAACCATCTATCTTATGGCAAAAAACTTTGGTTTTGATACGGAAAAAACTAAACACAAACTTAAAGAAAACTTAGCTATTTTTTCTGATGAGGAAAAAAGACTAGAGATTGATATCACCAACTATAACTTTTTTTTCGACTATCAATTTTCCACTAATGCCGATATTTTTGAAAACACAATTATTCCTTCAAAAAAAGAAATCGAAAATAGGGCCGTTGAGTTTTTAAAAACAGTTAATCGCTACCCCGAAGAGCTAGCTAAAGGAAAAATTAGTATTTTTTATTTTTATTATCAAAAAGATCTAAACACTTTTTCCAAAGTTGATGATGTTAATCAAGCCAATGTGGTTGAGGTGGATTTTCTAAGAGACGATATTGATGATTATCCGGTAATTTCCCCAAAGTTTCCTAACAGCCACAACTTTGTTTTAATGACTTTTTATCAAGATGATTATAAAGTCCTTCGGGCTCAAATTAAGTTTTTTGAAAAATCCGAAGGGGAGGTGGGGATTTATCCTTTAAAAAGTGGTGATTTGGCTTGGGAAGAGTTGACTAAAGGAAGAGGAATAGTTTTATCTAATCCTAAAGATAAAAAAGAAGTGGTAATCAAACAAATGAATTTAGCCTATTTAGATCCAGACTTTTATCAATCCTATCTTCAACCGGTTTATCTTTTTATCGGTGAAGATAATTTTTCCGCCTTTGTTTCTGCCGTTTCTTTTGACTATCTTATTGACTAGCCCTTTTTTTTAATCTAAAAACACCCAATAAACCAAAAATTGATGGTAAAAGAAAGATGTTTAAGTACTTAAACAAATCTTTTTGATTCTCCGACAACTCTGGTAAAGGATAGAATAAAACCACCCTTTGTCTTATTCCTGATAAAGCCCCTTTTGCTGCCAAATTATTTAAGAGGTTTAAGGTAAACTCTAAGTTATCATTGGTACGCGAAAGGTAGCGTTCTTGGATAAAACGAGAGGAGGGGATAACCACAATTTCTCCCTGATTTTTGTTTTTCGCATAAGAGGATGTAATAAATTGTTTTAAGTCTTTTGGGTTTGGTTCAGGAATACTTTGCGGATCTAAAATAAAGCTTTCTTTTTGTTCCCAGGATTTTTTTGAGGTAAAAACTAAAGGCAAAGCCTTATTTTTATCTTTTATTTCTATCTCCGATACCCAAGGAAACAAAAGTTGTTGAATATTGGAAAAAAACGGTTGATTTTGGCTAAAAACACTGGTTTTTATCCAAAAAGGATAAGGGGTAATAAATTGAAAAAGTTGATTACCAAAGTTTACCAATTCCGATGATGAAGAAAGAAGAAGATTTTTTTTAACCTCGATGCCAAAATCGGCAAAAACAGAAAAAAGATTATGTTTGGCGGGGACAGCTTGAAGATTGTCTTTTACCCAAACCCCATCAACAAAAAAAAGACCTTTCCCTCCTTTTTGAAGATAGTTTTTTATCGCGGTAATTTCTTGACTATCATATTCTTTTTGATTGTTGTCAAAGACAATAACTGCTTTGTAGATTTTATCAATTTCTTTGGTGGCCGAACTACTTGAAACATCGATAAAGTCTAAGACAAACTGTTGTTTTGCGGCATTTTTAAAACTTAAAAGATCATCTTCTTGAGGGTTAAATTTTTCTTCTTTTCCCAAAATGGCAATTTTCTCAACCTCTTTTTTTGTCATTTTGAAAATTTGGGAGGTTAAGTTGTATTCTAAATCTTCTAAATTGGTCACTTGGGGAAGAATCTCTTTTTTTGTCCCGTACGATAAAACCAAACCAAAATAGATCGATGAGACTTGGTATTTGTTTTGCTGAAGTTCGGAAAACTGAAGGGTGGGTAAACCAGCTTCTTGGGCTTGGTTTTTGGCGCTTTCGTCTTTTTTTGGATCTAAAACTTTAACAATAATTTTGCCTTTACCTTCCTTTTGATATTCTTTTAAAAAGTCTAAAATCTCGTTTTTTAAAGGTAAAAGACGAACTGGTAAATCCGATGAGACGAAAAACTTGATATTTAAAACATCATCTAAGTTTTTAATAATTTTTTTGGTTGAGGAAGAAAGAGAATAGGCTTTACCAAAGGAAAGATCGATTTTAAAAGAAAAAAGAGAAACCACATAATTGGCCAAAATAAACACCAAAAAAGAAAGGACAACAATCACCCATTTTTCTACTTTTTCCAATTTAAAAATTTTGGCAAAAGTCATCTTATTTTCTTTTTTCAAGTTCTAAAACTGTTAAAAATAAAAATAAAAAGGTAAAAGAAAAAAAATAAAACAAAGAGCGAAAATCCAAAATGCCTTTGACAAAGTTTTGAAAATGATAAAGAGGGGAAAGGGGGATAAAAAACTCTTGTAAATTTTTGGGAAGTAAAGAAGCAAAAAAGTCACTGCCTAAAAGCAAAAGAAAAAAAAGGCAAACCACCGATGATAAAAAGGCGATCACTTGATTTTTCGTTTGCGATGAAAAAAATAAAGACAAAGAAGAAAAAAATGCTCCCAAAAACAAGGCGCCCAAATAAGAAACCAAAACCTCAGGAAGATAAATTTTGGTTAAAAAAGACAGAGATAAAGGAAGACTTAAGGTTAAAGACAGTGCTATAAAAAAAAGAATAAGATTGGCTAAAAACTTCGCCAAAACAATTTGAGTTTCTTGATAGGGGAGGGTAAGAAGGACTTCAATGGTGTTTGTCCTTTTTTCTTCAGAAAAAGAACGCATCGCTTGGCCCGGGATAAAGATTAATAAAAACCAGGGAAGAAGAAGAAAAAAAGGACGAAGCGAGGCCGAACCGGTTATAAAAAGGTCTTTTACAAAAAAAAAGTTGGCAAAAATGCCAAAAAGAATGGTAATGATATAACCTAAAGGGGTATTAAGATAAGAACTTAATTCTTTTTTAATTAAATTTTTCATGACAATTATTTTTAGAAATTTTAATTTTTTACTTTTTTCTTAAATAGTTTTTCCACCCCACCTTTTTCCTTTGGTTTTTTGCCATCGTAAACAATTTGACCGTTTTGGATAATTATTAGCCGATTAGCTACTTTTTCTGCCTCTGAAAGAATATGGGTGGAAAAGATAATTGTCTTTTTTTGGCCAAGTTTTTTGATTAGGTTTCTTATTTTTTCCTGTTCTAAAGGATCAAGGCCTGAGGTTGGTTCATCGAGGACAAGGTATTTAGGATTTCCAAATAAAGAAGCAGCCAAACCAACTCTTTGTTTAAAACCAAAAGAAAGTTCTTCAATTTTTTTATTAAAAACCGAAGAAAGCCCAACTTCTTTGGCAATATCTTGCCAGTTTTTTTCGTTTTTTGCCAAAGCAATAAACTCAAGATAATCAAAAACCCTCATCTCTTGGTATAAAGGATTACTTTCTGGCAGATATCCAACTTGTTTTAAAACCGTAACTCTTTGTTCTACCGGATCAAGACCGCAAACGGAGATTTTTCCAGAATTAGGTTTTAAATAACCTAAAATTAAGCGCATGGTAGTTGTTTTTCCTGCCCCATTTGGACCCAAAAAACCAATGATTTCTCCCTCTTTTGTTTTAAAAGAAATATTATCAACTGCTTTTTTTTGACCAAAAAATTTAGAAACAGAAGAAAGTATTATCATAAGTTTTTTATGAATAAAAAAATATAACAAAAAGGAAGATAAAATACAAGATGGAAAAAGTTATTTTAACATTCTTCACATTCTTCTTTATCTTGATACTGACATTGACAAGATGAAGTTATTTTATCAAAATTTTTTTCAATTACTTCCCAATCTAGATTTTCAAAAAAAGCATCGATATATGAGCCTCGATTGACACCATAATCAATAAAATAAGCATGTTCATAGGTATCTAAGGCTAAAATCGGTTTAGCATACCAGACTGGAAAAGTATTTTGAGCATCACCCAAATAATTAAAAAGTCGCTTTTCTTTTTCATTCCAGGCGGTCCAGACCCAACCACGGGCGGCAATACCAGTTGCTTTTAAATCTTTTTTATAGTTTCCAAATGAGCCAAAATCTTTTTCAATTTGTTTTAGTAAATTAGACGATGGCTTACCCCCTTTTCCTCCCAAATGGCCAAAATAAATTTCATGATTGACGACTCCTCCCCAAGCAAAAGAAAGCTCGGTTTTAAGGGCGCGAATAGTTGAATAAACTTGATTGGCTTTTGAGTAATCATCATCGGTTAAGGCCGCCAACTTATCTTGGATTTCATTGTATTTGTTAACATAGCCTTGATAAAGTTTTAGATGCTCCTCAACGGTTTTTTTGGAAATGCCTTTCATTTGAAAAATTTTTGATGAAAATGTTTTTGTAGAAATTTTGTTGACTTTCATAAGCTAACTATTATAAAATTAGTAATAGTTAAATTAAAACAAAATTTTAATCACTTGTCAAGCATAAAATAATAAGCACATTTATTATCAGTCTTTGCGATTATTTGGAATTTTTTTTAATTATTGGTGTTTTTTTGGGAATTTATAAGAAACTAAACATAAAAAGAGAGAAAGAAATTGTTTTTGCAGGCTTAATTGGAATAATAATAACTATTGGTTTACCAATTTTTGTTTTTCTTTTTTCCAACCAAGCTTCAAGGATATTGACAGAAAAAAATGCTGAAATTTTAGAATCTTATTTAATGATTTTTTCTGGATTTTTTATTGCCTATTTCGTTTTTTTCTCTTCATAATTTTTTTGTTTTAAATCGATCAAAAGCTATAATTAAAGGTTATCAAAAACTTCAACAAAATATTTTTGATTTATCTTTGTTTTTAACGATTATTTTTTTTGTTGTTCGTGATGGTTTTGAAATTGCTCTATTTACTGCCACCAACTCTCTTTTTTTTAAATTTATTGAAAATCTTTTTGGTTTAATTTTGGGCTTTTTTGTTTCTTTTGTTTTTGGAATTTTCACTTATTTTGGTTTTTTAAGATTTTCAATTAACGAAGTTTACAAATTAACTGAGTTTTTAATCATCCTCCTTGGTGCCTCTTTGGCAAAAAATGGAGTAATCGAGCTTTTAGAGATTTACTTTGATATCAACTTAAAAAATATTTTACCAATCAAACTAGCTTTTCTTCCTCATGAGTCAACTTTTTTTGGGCGTCTCTTAAAGAATAATTTTGGTTTACAACAAGATTTTAGTTTAGTGATGTTTTTTATTATTGCTTCTCATTTTATTCTGGTAAAACTTCTTTTTTTAAAAAGAAGATAGAAAAATGTTAAAATACTCCTTATGAAAATCCCAAAAAAAGCCAGAAAAATTCGCTCTCTTTTTGGATATTACTATAAAAAGCTTGAAGATATTGATAGACGATGGAAAGAGTCAAAAGAGTTTGGCTCGATTTTGATTTTGTCTTTGGTTGAGGAAGTTGGTGAGATGGCGCGTGCTTATTTAGCAGCTCACGGCAAAAAACCAACCAATTTAGTGGCCCAAAAAGATGAGCGATATGACCAAGAGTTAGGCGATATTCTAGTTGCTATTCTTCGTTTTGCCCGGATTAAAAATATTGATCTTCACAAAAGAATAATGTACTCGATAAATAAGATTAAAAAGAGACAGACAAAACCAAAAACTTAAAATTGACAAAAATAACATTTATTTTGTACAATTAAAATGTATGAATGTTATTACCACCACTATTTTAAGAAACAACTTAGCTGATACTTTAAAAGAAATAACTAAAAAAAGAGATTATCTTTTGGTGGCAAAAAAAAATCAAATTAAGGCGGCTTTAGTAAACATTGATTTATTTGAAGATCTTTTAGCCTTAACCAATAAAAAATATCTAAAAAGTATCAAAAAAGCAAGAAAAGAGTACGAATCGGGTGATTTTTTTACTCATAATCAGGTTTTTGGTAATATTTAATTAATGAAATACTCGCTTGTTTACACAAAAACTGCTTTTGATGACATTAAAAAACTTGATCCGGTGGCTAAAAGACGAATAAAGAAAAAATTAGAGCAGTTTTCTTTGTCCCCTTTTAAATATGCAAAAAAATTAATTAATCCGACTATCGGAAGTTATCGTTTTCGAGTGGGTAATTACCGGATTATTTTTGATATTGATAAAAATAATATTGTAATTTTAAGGGTGGGTCATCGACGGGAGATTTATAAATAATTTTTTACTCCGCCGGTGAGTAGGATTTAAGAATTTTTGCTAAAATAGCTTTATCTTCGGCTTTTTTGATAAGAAACTTTTGCCGCCTTTTTTTCTTTAAAGTATCTTGCCCCAACATAAGAAGCAGTGGAAAAAGTTAATAAACCTAACAAAATAACCAAAAGAAAAATGTTGCCCTTTTTATTTTTCATAATTAAATTTGTAATAAAAATTTAAACCGATTTAAAGAAAGATTTTAAACTTTGTCAAGCCTAGTTTTTTCTTGATTTAACGCGATTTAAAAAGTTATAAAAAATATATAAAAATTAGCTTGTTATAATAAGCCTTGTGAAAATAGCTTTAGTTCAGTTTGAGACAAAAATAAGACAAAGTTTTTCGGTAATTTCAAGGCGAGTGATTGATTTTATTAAGAAAGCAAAAAAACAAAACTCCCAAATTATTTGTTTTCCTGAAGATTTTTGGTTTGGTCTGCTTGATTATTATTCCAATAAAGAAATTGAGAAAATAACTACCAAATTTTTTTCTCAAATCATCAACTGGTTTTGTCATCAGGCAAAAAGATATTCGATTAATATCATTCCCGGTAGTTTTATTATCAAAGAAAAAAACCATTATTTTAACCAAACTTTTTTTATTAATGAAAACGGAAAAATTGTTCTTACCCACAAAAAGCAAAAACTGGTTCCTTTTGGATTTGAGGGAAAGAAGGTGTCTTCTGGAAAAAATGATTTTAAAACCATTGAAATAGAAAATATTAAAATTGGGCTTCTTATTTGTCGTGAATTATTTTATCCAGAGCTTTTTAAAAAATTAAGGAAAAACGGGGCGCAAATTATTTTTATTACCTCGTTTTGGTCTAAACAATCTAGCGATTACAATAATCATCAACTCAAAAATAGATACAATATACTTTCAGAAATTAAGGTAATTGATACTTTATGCCAAGCGCGGGCGTTTGAAAATGAAGTTGTAATTTTCTTTGTCAATGCTTGTGGTAGTTTAAAAGATAAAAATGATTTTGATGTTTTGGCCGGCCGCACCCAAGTTTGTCTGCCTTTTTATGGTTGTTTGAAAAATTTAAAGCAAAATAAAGAAGGGGTGATTGTTTTTGATTTTAATAAAACAATCATTGAGGACGCAAGAAGAGCTTATCAATTGTTTTAAGAGTTGAATATATCTCAGAAATCAAATATAAAGATCCAGTAACAACAATCGGTTGATCTTTTTGATCTAATGCGAACTTTAAAGCATTTTTTAGATCTTTAATTACTTGATATTGATAAAAATTTTCTTTTTGAAGAATTTTAACAATCGTTTCTGGTTCTTCAGAAAGGTGAATTAAATCTTGATTGTTAATAAAAAATTGGGTGATAATTATTTGAGAGGCAAGGGGAATAATATATTTTAGCATTTTATGATAGTCTTTTCCTTTTTTGAAAGCGATTAAAAAAACAAATTTTTTTTGCGGATAAATTTTTTTAAGGTTTTTGATAAAATTGGCCATCTTTTGAGGATTATGAGCGCCGTCAATAATAAGAGTTTTTTTATTTACTTCAAAAGTCTCAAATCGACCGGGGAAATAAGCTTTTTTTAATGCCTTCTTTATTTTTTCAATATTAAAAGTAAAACCATCGCGTCTACTTAAAAAAAGAACAGCGGCTAAAGAAAGGCTGCTGTTTTCCGCTTGAAAAGATCCGGTTAGCCCGATTTCTAATTTTTTTATCCTGGTGTCTAAAAAATTAAAATCAAAAATTATTTTTGTTTTATTGATGATAATATTTTTAAAATTAGTGTCTTTTTTAAGATAATAAACTTTAGCTTGTTTTTCTTTGGCTATTTGGTTAATTATTTTTCTAGCTGAGGGTTTTTGCCAAATTGAGAAAGTAGTATTTTGTTTTTGAATGATTGAGGCTTTATGAAAAGCAATTTCTTTTAATTTTTTTCCCAAAATTTTTTTGTGATCAAAACCGATTTTTGTTAGGATAACTACTTTATTTTTATTGGTAATAGTATTGGTTGCGTCATATAAGCCACCCAAACCTGTTTCAATAACCGCATAATCAACTTTTTCTTCAAAAAAAATTAAAAAAGCCAAAACGACTAAAACTTCAAAATAAGTTGGTGGGCCAAACCTTGATTTTTTTACCTTTTCAATATAAGGGATAAGTTTATTTAAATAAAAGCAAAACTTTTCTTTATTGATTAACTGATTGTTGATTTGAAATCTTTCTCTTAAATCTAAAAGATGAGGAGAAATATGAAGACCGACTTTAAACCCTAAAGCTTTAAGGATAAGACTGGTTATATAAGCAGTTGAGCCCTTGCCCGATGTCCCAGCAATATGAATGATTTTTATTTTATTTTGAGGATTACCAATAAGCTTTAAAAAATATCTGGTTCTTTCTAAACCTAAAGCGCCGGGAAATTTTTGTTTAACTCCACGGTGTATATGGGAGTAGAAAAACTGTTTAGCCTCTGCAAAATTCTTAATCGTCATCATAATATTTTATCAGTAAATCCTTTCTTCTTTTCCTTGTCTCCTCATAGGCTTTTTTCAACCGCCAAATTTCTATTTCTTTGTGATTGCCAGAAAGTAAAATTTTTGGCACTTTAAAGCCTAAAAAATCTTCTGGTCTCGTATATTGGGGGTATTCTAAAAGTTTTACTTTTTTTACTCCTTTTTCTTTTAGCTTTTTTAAAATCCTATCTTCACCGATGACTTCAATTAATTTATCAACAGAAATCTCAAAAAAACTTTCTATTTCTGTTGCTTTTTCCCTTTTCAAAACCCCAGGAATCAAGCGACAAACGGCATCGGTAATCGCTGACGCGGTTATCTCTCCACCAGTCATCACAAAATTACCTAAAGATACCTCCTCATCAACAAAATTTAAAACCCTCTCATCCACTCCTTCATAATGACCACAAATGATGACTAAATGATCTAACTTTGCATACTCTTTCGCCTTTTCTTGGTTAAATATTTTCCCTTTTGGAGAAGTAAGAATGATTTTCTCTTTTTGATGTTTAAGATGTAATTTTGATTTTTGATTTTTGATTTTTAATATAGCGTGATACAACAAATCAACTTTTAATACCATTCCTGCCCCGCCTCCATAAGGTCGGTCATCAACCGTCCCATACGAATCCAAAGCAAAATCGCGAAGATTGATAAGTTCTATCTCAACCAATCCTTTTTCTTTGGCTTTTTTAACAATACTTTCCTTAAAAAAAGAGGCAATCATTTTGGGAAAAAGAGTGATGATGGAGATTTTCATGCCGTTATTATAAAAAAAACTTCTTTATTTGACAATAATTTTCAAAATAGCTAAAATGTATATATATGGCAAACATCAAAGTTGTTTCCGCGACTGAGGCAAGAAATAAATGGTTTGAGCTTTTAAATTGGGTAAATGTTTACAATGGAGAAGTGATGATTAAAAAAAGAAATCGAATTGTTGCTAAAATCTTTCCCGGTGAAAAGCCGGCGATTGAAGATGTGGATGAAGTTTTAGATAAATTTTATGGACGATTGGCCGGCAAAAAAGTTTATTTTCCTTACGAGGATAAAAAAGTTATAAAAAAAGAAAAAAAAGCTAATGATCCAAAAAAATATGGATGGTAATTCTGTTCTTGTTGATACCAATGTCATTATTGATTATGATAAAGGGAAAGACCCGCTTTTAAAAAAATACTTTCAAACAAAAAAAATCCTTGTTGTTTCAACCGTTACTGTTTTTGAATATTATTCGGCTAAACAAATGGAGAACAAAGATTTTTCAGAAAAAGCCGATCTTCTTTTTTCTTTTTTTAAAATTCAAGAAGTTAACTCAAAAATTGCTAAAGTTGCTGCTTATTTGAATAGAAGATATAATCTTTATAAAAAAATAGGCGTTAATGATATTATTATCGCTGCGACTTCTTTTTATTTAGAAATTCCCCTTTTAACCAAGAACAAAAATCATTTTGAACTGATTCCCAATTTAAATTTTGCTCCTTTAAAAGTTTAAAATATGAAAGGCAATCTTTATTTAGTTTCAACCCCGATTGGTAATTTAGAAGATATTACTTTTCGGGCAATAAAAATTTTAAAAGAAGTTGATGGGATAGTTTGCGAGTCAACCGATAAAGCAAAAATTTTACTTTCCCATTATCAAATTGAAAAGCCTTTAATTCATCTTTCTGATGAAAATCAATTACAAATTGTCCCTTACATTTTAGAAAAACTTTTATTGGGAAAAAATTTGGCTTTGATATCTGATGCTGGAACACCAGTTATTTCCGATCCTGGATTTTTTTTGGTCAAACAAGCAATAAAAAATGGGGTAAAAATTATCCCAATTCCTGGTCCTTCATCGATTTTAACAGCTTTGATAACTTCTGGTTTACCACCCCAACCATTTTTATTTTTGGGCTTTTTACCAAAAAAATCAAGTGAAAAAAGAAAGATTTTTAAAGAACTTTTTAGTTTTAAAATCCGAAAAGAAAAGCCAACGATTATCTTTTTTGAATCACCCCAAAGACTAATTCAAACTTTAGAGATTATTTGTCAAATTAACCCCAATACCCAAATCTCAATCGCCCGGGAAATGACCAAGGTCTTTGAGGAGTTTATAAGAGGTAAGATAAAAGAAGTTTTAGAAAGTTTAAAAAAGAGAAAAGGGATAAAAGGAGAAGTAGCGGTGGTATTGACTATCTAATACAAAAATAGCTCCGGATATTCTCAAATATCTAAATCGGCCAGAGACTATCAATCGAGAAGTCTTTTGGATTATTTTTAAAGATAATTAATTATGTTTTTTTTGCCTCGCTTCCTACAGCAAAACCACCTGCAGCCAAAAGGAGAAGTATTAATATTTCAAGAAGTTTGCTAATATTTGATTGTTTAGATTCTAACGGTTTGTTTCCTGTAGCTCCCGCGCCTTGGCTTTCAAACAACTTGGCTATTTGAGGATTTTCTTTTAAATGTTGAAAAATTTTCCCAGCTTGAGCTTCAAGTTCTTTCAATTGTTCAAGCTCCTTTCTTAATTCTTTAATTTCTTGAGTAAGCGCCTCAATTTGTTTTTTAAGCTCTTGTATCTCTGTTTCTTGCTCTGGTTTATTTGGTTCATTATTAGTTCTTTCTTTATTGGAGTTAGCATCTGCTCCTTCTCGATCTTGACCACTTCTTCTATTATCCCCATCTTCGCCTGTATTAATTTGATTATCTTCGCGGCCTGTTTTTCTTTGTTCGTTAGGTTGAGTGTCGGGTTGAGGTTGGGTATGTTGTTGATTTTTTTCTTTTCGTATTTTCAGCACTCGAGCAACATTTTCATCTTTAATTGCGTAAACTTCAGCTACTTCTGGATATAGTCCAATAAACTCATCTAGACTGTGGACAAAAGCTATTTCAGCAGGATGTTGAAAAATATCTGGTCTTTCTATAGCTAGTTTATATTGGACCCTTGTTTCTCTTCCTAAAATCTTTTCAAAACGAGGGTCATTTTTAAGCGAGTCATAGACTCCATACTTTTCATATTTATCAAAATCTTTTTCATAGGTCTTCTTAAAAATTACTCTGGCTTCACTAAAAGCTCTATCTCCATACTCATCTCTTCTTACTGCCCAATCAATCCATTTCATTTTTTCTTCATGCGATAATCCCGATAATCCCCCTCTTCCTTTATAGGGTTCCTTATTTTTTTCTTCCCAATCGTTCATTAATTTTTCGTAAATTTTCTGAAATCTTTCATCAGTTTCAAGATTGGGCGCTTGAAGACCGTGTTTTTGCCTATGTTTCTCAACCGCGGCTTTAAATTTGTCTTCTTCGGTTTTGTTTGGTTTTTCATTGGGGTTAGCATCTGATCCTTCTTGACCCTGAGCGCTTCTTATATTATTATCCCCATCTGCGCCTGTATCACTTTGATTATTTTCGTAGCCCGCTTCTCCTTTTTTGTTAGACTGAATTTCATTGTCGGGTTGAGTGTTGGGTTGAGGTTGGGTATTTTGTTCATTTCGTTTTTCTTCTATTTCCAGCACTCGAGCAATATCTTGATCTTTAATTGCGTAAACTTTAGCCACTTCTGGATATCGTCTAATAAACTCATCGCGACTTTGAACAAAAGCTATTTGATCAGGAGATTGTGAAAGATTACTTCCTCTTTTTTTAGCTAATTCTTGTTGGATAAGATTGTTTCTTTGGAAAATTTCTTTAAAACGAGGATCATCATTAAGCGAGTCATAAATTCCATATTCTTCATATTTCTTAAAATCTTCTCGATGGGTTTCCTCAAAAATTATTTTAGCTTTTCTAAAAGCTTCATCTCTATACTGGACTCTTTTTGCCGCCCAATCATTCCATGCCTCTTGTTCTTTATCCGATAATTTATCTTTTCCTTTATAGGGTTCCTTATTTTTTTCTTCCCAATCGTTCATTAATTTTTCGTAAATTTTCTGAAATCTTTCATCAGTTTCAAGATTGGGCGCTTGAAGACCGTGTTTTTGCCTATGTTTCTCAACCGCGGCTTTAAATTTGTCTTCTTCGGTTTTGTTTGGTTTTTCATTGGGGTTAGCATCTGATCCTTCTTGACCCTGAGCGCTTCTTATATTATTATCCCCATCTGCGCCTGTATCACTTTGATTATTTTCGTAGCCCGCTTCTCCTTTTTTGTTAGACTGAATTTCATTGTCGGGTTGAGTGTTGGGTTGAGGTTGGGTATTTTGTTCCTTAGTAGTTTTTTGGTTTAATAAGCGTCTCATTATGTCTTCAGGAGGTTTTCCACTATTTAAGCCACTTGTTATTGAGTCAGCAGCTTTTGATTCTTGTGTTGAGAGTCTGGGGTTAAATTCAACCGAAGGTCTTATGGAAACTTCACTCATTCTTGGTTGAGATGGGATTTCGCTAGCTGTTTCACTAACCATTTATTTATTAGCAACAACTTTTAATGCCTCTTCAAAATTATTTTCTTTAATTAAAGCTCGCATTCTCTCTAAAAGATTTTTAGTTTTTATTTCCTCTTCATAATTTAATATAATAAGATATATCCTTTGATAAAGAGATTTTGTTAAGGTAAATTCATAGATCTTTTTTTTGAAGTCGTCAAAAGAAGAAAAAGGAAGAAGAGATAAAAACTCACGAGTATGACTTTTTGCTTCTTCTAGTTTTAAAGAACCATTTCTTAAATTATCGGCTAAAATTTTAAGATACTCTCTTTCTACCTTATCTATTAAGGGATGGGTGAATTTTTGTTTATCTTTACTATCCATTTTATTTTAAAAATAACATTTTTTATAATGAAATTCAAGAAGGCGAGATAAGTTTATAATTTAAATTTTTGTCGTTACCCATCTACTTGGTCGGAATTCCAATAAGGTTTTAAGCAAATTCAAAAAAATGATAAAAGGTTGTAAGAATATTAATATTATAGTTAATAAATTATTACATAACGCTTAATTTTTCTAACGAAGTTTTTAATTGATTGGATAAATTCAATCGCCCGGGAAATGACCAAGGTCTTTGAGGAGTTTATAAGAGGTAAAATAGATGAAGTTTTAAAAAGCTTAAAAGAAAGAAAGGAAATAAAAGGAGAGGTAACCGTAGTGTTAAATTTTTTTGGTTAATTTGGCCAAATTTTTATCAAAAGTAAATAATTTAGTTTTTATATTTTTATTAACAACAAAAACCCAAGCTTCTATATTTGGCATCAATAAAAAACTTCTTTCACTTAAGTTCATATTTTTGAAATAATGATTGTCCAGTTTTTTCCTGACTTTCTTAAAATTTTTATCTTTTTTTTGTCGATAAAGCACCAGTTAATTCTTCAACCACCCCTTGAGGGAAAATTTTAAAAACAACTTCTCTCTCTTTTTTTACTTCGGTAAAATAAACCTTATCCCCAACGGCAATATTAAGCATTTTTCTAATCTCTGCCAGCGCCGTCACCTGACTCTTTGTAGTGATAGTAGTAATCATAGCATCGTAATAAATTTATCATAAAGTAACACTTTTGCTAATAAGTAATACTTTTAAAGTTTAAACAATCACTTTCTCAATCGATCTTCCGCCATGATCGGTGTTTAAAGCAACAAGTTTTAAAGGCATATTTTTTATTTTACTAATTCCTTTTAAAAACACTAAGATATTATCTATAATATTGAAGAATTTATGCTCAAAAATTCTATCTTAAAACTCATTCGTTTTTATCAAAAAACAGCAATTTTTCATAGTACAATTGCCAAACAACTTTTTTTAACTGATAAAGTCTGTCGTTTTACCCCAACCTGCTCAGAATATACTTATCAAGCAGTGGAAAAATATGGGGTGGTAAAAGGATTATTTTTGGGATTAAAAAGAATCATTCGTTGTCATCCCTTTTCTAAAGGTGGGTATGATCCGTTAAAATGATTTTTTAAAAGTAGACCCTTATTCTTTCATATATCCACTAAACATTAATCTTTGGAAAACGGTTGTTGGAAAGTGTTCCGATAAAAGATATAAAAGCTCTGGATAGTTTTTATATTTTTTTGTCATATCAATTACTAAATTAACTGGGGAGACGATTAACTCTGGTAAAAGAGTTAAAAAACGCAGGATAATTTTTTCAATCTCCAAGCGGATAAAAACGTATTCCTCTTTTCTCATCAAAAAGTAAAAGTCATTGCGGCAAAGATCTAAATAGGAGGGCAAAAGATCTTTTTCGATGGCGGAAAATGTTTAACCGCTTATCTTTTGGGTGGAAAAGTAATTGCTGGAAAAAAAGAGTATGGGCCAGAGACTTTATCAATCAGCAATCTTT
>Ga0308389_1001166_pt1 | contig 18313 bp, 20 predicted proteins | sample Hotspr2Sample148_FD_202362 | JGI IMG/M metagenome (GOLD analysis project Ga0308389, IMG submission 202362) | Hot spring phototrophic mat microbial communities from Mushroom Spring, Yellowstone National Park, Wyoming, United States - 20040719_148 ... | reverse complement strand
TGACGTTTCCAATCGTGGCGACTGACGGCTTCTTGAACAAAGTGATACGTGCGATTGATATGCTCCCACATTTCAATCGAGATGCTGTCGCGCACCGTGCGAGCGTTCTCGCGTGCCTGTTTCAAACAACTAAGGATAGAGTTCGGATTTTCGGTATCGGCGACCATGAAATCAAGCACATTGCTTTTTGTCGCTTCGCCGTATCGTTGAAAAAATGCAAGTTCGTCGCCTGTCGTTGAAATCAGTGGAAGCCATTGTTCGCTCAATCCCGGCGGCAAATCCAACGAAATGTTCAAATTCACATTGATAAGGCGCGAATAATTTTCTGCCCGTTCAATGTAGCGATTCATCCAGTAGATTGAATTGGCAACGCGGCTAAGCATGTGAAGTGTTGGTTGAAGTTGGGTGAAATTACGGAACGAAAGCGGTTCGTGGAAACAGGTTTAGCTCGCAAGATGTTACTAATTTCACAGAAGTTGAAGTTTGATGAGGAAGACTAACCTTAACCGAAAAAACAAATGAAAATCATTCAAACAGAAATTATTATAGACCGTGAAAGAAATGCGAGGGCGTATCACTTGCCCGATGTTTCGGAAGGACAATACAATGCGCTCATCATTCTTGATGATTCAAAAAAGATTGGAAAAAAGGATTCAAAGCATCTTGAATTTTCGTCTCACACACTCAAAAATCCTAACGATACATTTCAGCGATGTCAGATATATGGAGAAGAAGAAAGATAAGGTGTTTGTAGACACCAATATTTTACTATACGCAAATGTCTTAAACTCGGCTCTGAATAAAGACGCTCAACAAATGCTCCTGCGACTGATAAAAGAAGACTCTGAAGTTTGGATAAGCAGACAGGTCATTCGAGAGTATGCCGCTATCTTGACAAGAGAAGGAGTGTCTATCAAGGCAGTCAAAAACGATATAGAGAAGTTTATTGAGATTTTTGAAGTAGCAGATGAAACTTGGCAAACGACAAGTCAATTTCTCGAGTGAATTACACGATACAAAGTAAAAGGCAAGCAAGTTCATGATGCAAACATCGTTGCAACGATGCTTACGCTTGGAATAAAGAAATTGCTCACGCATAACACAACTGATTTCAAACGATATGAAAAGGAGATAGAGATAATTTCTTTGACCAACGCATAGATTGACAAGAACTATATCACCAATTTTCATGGTGTTTCACAAGTGTATGCCACCAAATAGCTTAAACAGTAGTTTCCAATGAATAAATGTCTCACCAACGACCGATTATCGCTTGTGCTGTTGTGTTCAGCAGTGCTGATGTTTATTGCCGCCGCTACGGTGTTGTATCGGTTTAGCAATGGCTTTTCGGAATCGCTTTTGGAAACGGAATCAGGAAAAACCGCACTCGTGGTGCTGTTTGCCGCCGTGATGCTGATTGTGGCAAATTTTGTTTATCAACTCATCATCAAATTTGAGATTCCCTTTTCGCGCCCGATGCTGATTGGCTATGTAGTATGCGAAGTGCTGTATTCAGGCTTTCTGTTCGCTTTGAAGGTGTAGCAGAATTACGGCTTATGCTGTTTCAAGGCTGTGAGTGCGTCTTTGTATTCTGACAAGGTCAAATCTTTGAATAGCAGTTGTCTTTCGGCAGTGTAGTCGCCGGAGCCTTGCGTGTATTGGTTCAAGAAACGAAGCGTGTTCGCAACGCCAAGTTCCTTGCACAGAAGGGCAATCGCGTAACTGGTCAATTCGGATAAGGACATTGTTTTTGGCATTAGATTAACTCCTCCAACAGTTCAAGTGGCGAAACAACTTTTGGCTTTACACATAGAGATTTTTTAATCTGACGATATAATTTAACATCAGTTGTGCAAAAATAATCAGCGTTTGCTTCAATTGCTGACGCAAAGTGAATTGCATCGAGAAGCGATAAACCATTCTTTTGCCATTCCTCAGCGCGGTTCAAAACAGAGTTATTTGACTCAATGAAAATTTTGGCAAGTTGTAAAATCTGTTGCGAAAACTCTCTTCGCCTTGAATTTGGATTTCGTTCCTGCTCAAAAACCAATGCGTCAGATGACACTAATTGAAAAGCGTTCGGTTCACAAAGCGAAACCAGCATAATCACAGCCTCAGCCTCTATTGCAACTCGAACTTGTGATTTATCATCAAGAGGACGTTGAATGGAACACGTGTCAAGATATACGGTCTTCATCAAATTTGAGATTCCCTTTTCGCGCCCAATGCTGATTGGCTATGTGGTGTGCGAAGTGCTGTATTCAGGCTTTCTGTTCGCTTTGAAGGTGTGAAAGGTGTTTTTCTTTCAAGTAGTTCAGCAATCCTTTTGCGGCGGCTTCGCATAAATCAAGCACGAGTTCGAAGGTTTCAGCACCTTCGCTGTATGGGTCAGGCACTTCGGTGTAGCCTGTTTCGGGAGCAAATTCCATAAACAGTTTGAGTTTGCGCCACTGCGTGGTGCAGAGCGAAGAAACGTCGGCATAATTGCTTTTATCCATCATGATGATGTAGTCGTAGTAATCTAAATCATCGACTTCAATGCGTTTGCCACGATGCGGTGTTAAGTCGTAACCGCGTTTTGCCGCATGGCGAATGGTGCGACTATCTGCCATGTCGCCAATGTGGTAGCCCGCCGTTCCTGCCGAATCAATCTCGAAATAATCGGCTAATCCTTCCGATTCAACAAGTTTTCGGAACACGCCTTCTGCCGTAGGTGAGCGACAGATATTGCCAAGACAGACAAACAAAATTTTGACTTTTGAAACCGATGAAGCAGTGCTTGACATATCACGTTTGATTTCGAGTTAAGCGAGTAAAATTGGGTTATCGCGACCTAATTCGTGAGTGTCGTCATCGTCTCTCGATGGTAGTGTGTCGTTATCGTCTTTGAGTTCCGCAGGGTTAATGGTTTCCAACTTTTTCTGCAAGGTTGAAAGCCGTTCACTGCACGCTTTCGCAAGGCGTTTTCCTTCTTCGTAGAGTTCAATGGATTGCTCCAAACCCGTTTCGCCCGATTGAATGAGAGAGGCAATTTCTTCCAATCGAGCAATCATGGATTCAATCGTTTTTTCAGGCTTCTTGTTTGGCACAATTTGTTTCGGTTGGAATTGATGTAAATTTTGGAAAACAAAGATACGAAATGTCTCGTCCTTTGATTACTGAAAAAGAGGTGCTCTCTGCGGTGCGAAGCGGAAAACGCGAACTTTACACGCCGCCGAACACCTTGATAACACCGCTTGCCCGTGATGCCGCCAAAGCACACGGCTTGAACTTCGTTTCAACCAAAGCAGAATCGCTGTCGCTTCCGCCTAACGAGATGCTCACGATTGCTATCGGTAGCGACCACAGCGGATTTCAGACAAAAGCGGAACTGAAAAAATTTCTTTCGGAAAAAAATTATCGCCTGTTAGATGTTGGAACGGAATCGGAAGCCAGTTGCGATTATCCCGATTTCGCTCTGAAAGTTGGTGAAGCCGTGCGGAACGGACGCGCCACATTCGGCATAATGATTGACGGCGTTGGTACGGCTTCCGCCGTTGTGCTGAATAAAATTCCGACGCTTCGCGCCGTTTCATGCTACAATGAATTTACTGCGAAAATGGCGCGCGCGCACGGCAACGCCAACGCACTCACGCTTGGCGCACGCGCACTCGGCATTGAAACCATGAAATCTATCGTTCAAACGTTTCTCACAACTGCCTTTGAAGGTGAAAGACACGAGACGCGCCTCGAAAAACTTCGCGCTATCGAACAACAGTATTTACGTAATCACCTATGACACCGAAACTTTATGCCTCGCGCGGATTCACGATTGACGAATTAGTCAGAATTTACGCCCGATATTGCGCTGATTTAGCCGACGACGAAGGCATTTGGATTCCGGGCTACGACGAATTTCTCTTCTACCGAAGCGATATTGAAATCCGCAAAGATGAACTAAGCGATGCACAAAAAGAGGAAGTCCGAAAGTGGGATAAAGTCGTGCTGAAAAACGCTTACAAATACTTGGTTGAATATGAGTTTGGTGATGGCTTGCTCGATGATTCGTATCGTGAAAAGCGTTACCCAACATCGCACTGGTGGTGGTATGTGGATAGGATTAAAAAAGGAACATTAGAGCCTCCGAATCTTTAATTCATCAAATCAAATGTCGGTTATTCTAATTACAGGCGCAGGCAAAGGGATTGGTCGCGCGATTGCCGTAGAATTTGCCAAGCGCAAGAGCGAAGGCTTTTCGCCGAAACTCTTTCTCACGTCGCGCACACTTTCCGATTTGCTCGCACTCAAAAAAGAGTGTGAAGCCATGCGCGTTGAAACGCACGTGCTTGATGCCGAACTCTCGAAAATGGACGATGTCAATCGCATTTATGAAAGTGCGTTGAGCCGCTTTGGGCGTGTGGATTGCCTTATCAACAATGCAGGTGTTGGGCGATTCAAACACATTCTCGAACTCACCGAAGAGGATTACGACTTCACGATGAATACCAATCTCAAAGGCACATTTTTTCTCACGCAAAAAATCTTTGCCGATATGCAGGCACGCCAATCAGGGCATATCTTTTTCATCACATCGGTAGCGGCAGAAACGCCGTTTGAACAAAGCGCGCTTTATTGCGCCTCAAAGTTTGGGCAGAAAGGCTTGGTGGAAGTCTTGCGGCTCTATGCAAGGAAGTGCAAGGTGCGAATTACGAATGTAATGCCCGGTGCAGTCGCTACGCCCATGTGGGGCGAAGCAAGAGAAAGACTGTCAGAAAAAATGATGATGCCCGAAGATATTGCCAAACCGATTGTTGAGGCTTATTTGCAACCCACAAGAACTTGCGTCGAGGAAATCGTCTTACGCCCAATCGGCGGAGACTTATAGGCGATTTATTTCACGAGCACAACATCAACGTGCAAGAGCAGTTTAAGGGCTTCAAGTGCATCAATGCCAGATTTGTTTTCAAAGATTACTCTTTGCAATCGACCAGCGTCATAATCCAGTTCGCCTGTGCCTCGCAAACTTGTAACAATCAGTTTCCCCGTTTCCCGATGAAAGACCATGTAGGAAATTGCCTTCGAGACGGAATCGAAGTGAAGCGTGCCTTTTAGAGGCGAAGAGTTTGCGGCAGAAGCAGGTGAAGATGTGCCAAGATTCCAACTTGTTACATCGCCAATTTCATTTTCTACAAGCGATTTCAAATGGTTGAAATCTGATTGCGAGTGTGAGAGCGTATCCAAGTAGGTTTGCACTGTATTGCGCAACTGTTGCGGTTGAATGGGCTTGAAAAGATAATCACTTGTGCCGAGTTGAAACGCCGCCATCACGATTTCCTTCTCGCGCATTGAACTGCATACAATCACAAACGGAAGTGAGAGTTTTTGCTCTTGCGCTTTATCAAGAAACTCGAAGCCGTTGACATCAGGCATCACAAGGTCAAGCAAAATCAGGTCGTAGAGATTTTTTTTTTGAGCAATGTAAGAGCCTTGCCACCGTCGTAAGCACTATCAACAGCAACGGAAAGAGAGTGAAGGGAAGATTTGTAAATCAAATGTGTGTCTTGGTCGTCGTCGACAAGAAGTAGCCGATAAGTATTCATCACAAGATTCCGTTAATAGAAGGCTATCGTTTCTTTTGTAAAAATATTCCTAACGGGCAAGAGGAGATATTTCAAAAGTGCTTCGTGAAAATAGAAAAAGTACGTTGCTTTTCAACTTTTTTTGGCTATGAGTCAAGAAGTGCAAGAAACTCTGCTTCGGTCAAAACCTTGATGCCCAGTGTTTTGGCTTTTTCAAGTTTAGAGCCGGCTTCGCGACCGGCAACAACATAATCCGTCTTTTTGCTGACACTGCCTGACACTTTGCCCCCGCGTTTCAACACTTCTTCTGATGCTTTTTCGCGAGTGAGTGTTTCAAGTGTGCCTGTAAAAACGACCGATTTTCCTGCGAAGTGTGTGCTGTGAATGATCTCGGATTTTTCGCCGTGCATCTTAACGCCTGCGCGTTTCAACTTCTCAATCAACCGAAGCGTTGAAGGCTTGCGGAAGTAATCATAAACGCTCTTTGCAATCGTGCCGCCCACTTCTTCTGTCTGCTCTAATGCTTCGAGTGTGGCAGTGGCAAGTTCATCGATTGATGGAAATTGGCGCGCTAAAATTCTTGCCGTTGCAAGTCCCACATGGCGAATGCCTAACCCAAACAACAGCCGTTCAAGCGGGCGAGATTTACTCGCCTCAATGGCGTCTAACAGATTTTGCGCCGATTTCTCGCCGAAGCGTTCAAGGTCTGCAAGTTGTTTTTTCTCAAGAAAATAAATATCGGCGACATCGCTAATAAGGCGTGTGTTGAGAAGTTGCTCGACAATCGCATCGCCCAAGTTTTCAATATCCATTGCATTGCGCGAGGCGTAGTGCAAAATGCGCCCTTGAATTTGTGCAGGACAGTGGTCTTCATTCGGGCAATAAAGATTGACTTCGCCGTCAGGTTTGACGAGTGGCGTTTGGCACGAAGGACAATGCGTGGGCGGAAAAATTGGCTTGGCATCACTCGGACGTTTTTCAACCACTGCACGCACCACTTTGGGAATCACATCGCCAGATTTTTCAAGTATCACGTGGTCGCCAATGTGCAAATCAAGCCGAGCGATTTCATCAAAGTTGTGAAGCGTAGCGCGCGAAATCGTTGAGCCTGCAAGAAAAACAGGTTCAAGTTCAGCAACAGGTGTAATCGTGCCAACGCGCCCAACTTGATAGGTGACACTGCACAAAGTGGTTTCGGCTTGGCGTGCGGAAAACTTGTAGGCAATCGCCCAACGCGGAGCTTTTGTCGTTGCGCCGAGCAGTTTCTGTTGCCGAATAGAATTAACCTTAATCACAGCACCATCGATATCGAAGGGCAAGGCGTCGCGCTTTGATTCCCATTCGTTCAAAAATGATTCAATTTCTTCGAGCGTTTTGGCAAGCGTGCGGTGCGTGCTGACATTAAAGCCAAGCGATTGGAGCAACAAGAGCCGCTCCCAATGCGAGACTTCGTCTGAAAGTGCTTCGCTTGAGAGGAAGTAAGCCGAAAAGGTCAGTTTGCGTTTGGCAACTTCGCGTGAGTCTTGTTGTTTGAGTGTGCCTGCGGTGGCGTTACGCGGATTGGCAAATTTCTTCTCGCTCTGCTCGTTGAGCATTTCAAAATCCTTTTTCATCATAAAGACTTCGCCGCGCACTTCGAACTCGCTATCAAGCAAAGCGTGAGTCTTCTTGTTGGATTTTAGGCGAAGCGGAATCGTGGGAATGGTTTTGAGATTAGGGGTAATGTCGTCGCCTGTGGTGCCATCGCCGCGCGTCGCGCCTTGCACAAACAAGCCCTTGCGATACATCAAACTGACCGCAACACCATCAAATTTAAGTTCGCACGCAAATTCGGGATTGCCTAAGCCTTCGGCAGTGAGTTCTTTTTGAACACGTTTTACAAACTCATGCAATTCTTCGGGCGAGTAAGTATTTGAGAGCGACATCATCGGCTCTTTATGCACGACGGTCGGAAAGTTCTTTGTAACGGTTCCGCCAACGCGCTGACTGGGCGAATCGGGCGTAACAAGGTCAGGGAACTGCTGTTCAATCTGAATCAATCGCTCTAACAACTTATCAAACTCGTAATCGGAAATGGTTGGCTGTGCAAGCACATAGTAGTTGTAGTTGTGCGTTTCAATCGCTTCTCGCAAACGGTTGAGTTCGATTTCAGCTTGTGATTTTGTCATGTGTTATGAGCAATGTTGAGAATTGAAAAATACGCCTTTGCGCAATTTCCCCATTGAAACAAGGCAAGAGCCTTTACTGATTGGCACAAATAAAAAGGTTAATGATTTCTTAACACAAATTTGACACTTGTTGCGCCTTGCTTGCGTTGGAGACGCTGTATTTTTAGTAACAAAATCAACGTTCGCTGATAGATTGCACATTGCCATTATGAAACACAACCGATTGATTGTTGCGCTCATTGCTTCATTGATATTTCCCTTTATCTCTTCTCTTCCCGCCGCATCACAAGGGCGATTATTTGGTCGAGTGATTGACGAAAACGGTAAGCCTGTGCGTGCCGCTACGGTTTTCGTGAGCAATGCTTCGACCAATCGCGCTGCGCTCACCAACGCACAAGGCTATTATGTTTTCTTGGGAATTTCAGAGGGTAAGTATTCGCTCAAAGTGTTCAAGACAGGGCTTCCAAAAACAAGTCGCGAAGGCATTACGATTGCCGCTAATTCAACGGCACGGCACGATTTCAAACTGGGGGCAGATAATTCAGGAGCGGCGCAACTGGCATCGGTAGCAGTCGAACGTAAGAAAGAAGCCAAGAAAGCCACAAAAGCCAAATCGGAAAAGCCAACAGAAACGATTGTCGTGAAAAATGAAGTTGGCGAAACCGAAGAATTAGATGAAACCGAAGTTGAAGAAATTAAGAAGGCAGAAGAAACAGCAAAGGAGGAAGAAGCCGCACTGAATATCGCCGCTGAAAAAGAAGTTGCGATTGAAGGCGGAATCGCCGCAATTCAAAAGGCAATTCAGTATCCTGAAACCGCTCTTAATCTGAAAATTGAAGGCAAAGTTGTGGTGCGTGTGTTTGTTGGACGCGACGGCTCACCACTTCGAATGGAAATTGTGAAATCAGCCCATGAACTTTTAGACGAAGAAGCCCTGCGTGTGCTCAGCGAAAATGCAAAGTTCACGCCCGCCGTTGTGAATGGACAAAATGCCATCGGTGTTATTACTGTTCCGATTACCTTCAAAATCGGCAAAGTTGTTTGGTGAGATTTATTAAAGAGTTTGGAAGGCGTTGTGAAAGCGACGCCCTTTTTGTTTCAAGACATGTTGCGCGATAAGTTTGCTGAATGATTATTTCAAATCATCAAGTCAGTTCAAATGAAATCGCCAAAAACACCAACCTTGTATCAAGAACTTTCCGAACTGCTTACAGAGCAAGTCAACCCAAACACAAACCATATCGATGAATGTCCGCCGCTTGAAATTGCGCGACTGATTAACGAAGAGGATAAAAAGGTTGCGCACGCTGTTGAGCAAGAGTTACCACAAATTGCCAGAGCGATTGAGTTAGTTGCTAATGCGTTCAAGTCGGGCGGACGGCTCATTTACATTGGCGCAGGCACAAGCGGACGGCTTGGCATCTTGGACGCATCGGAGTGCCCGCCTACTTTCGGCGTGAAACCCTCGCAAGTGCAAGGCATTATCGCAGGCGGAAAAAAAGCCATGTTCAGAAGCGTTGAAGGCGCAGAGGATAATCCACAGGCGGCAAAGGAAGCACTCAAAAAAATCAAACTCACCCAACGCGACGTGCTCTGTGGCATCAGTGCTTCTAAACGCACACCGTTTGTGGTCAGTGCGTTGAAGTATGCGCGAAACATCGGCGCGAAAACGATTTTCCTGACATCAAATCCAAACGTGTCAGAAAAAGTTGATGTGCTGATTCGCACGTTAGTTGGAGCGGAAGTTATAATGGGCTCAACGCGCATGAAAGCAGGAACCTCACACAAAATGGTGCTGAATATGATTTCCACAGGCGCAATGATTTTATGCGGAAAAACTTACGGCAACCTCATGATTGACCTCCAACAAACAAACCAAAAACTCATCGAACGCACCAAACGCATTTTCATCTTGGCAACAGGCGATGACTACAAAACCGCTGAAACCTTCCTTAAAAAAGCAGGCGGAAAACTGAAAACCGCAATCGTGATGCGACTTGCAGGCGTTTCAAAAAAAGAAGCCGAAGCACGATTGAAACAGGCACACGGATTCGTTAAACGTGCGATTGCAACTGACGCCAAATAGATCTTCAAGCCTGAACTAAAAGGAAATCAATCGTTCTGCGGCGCGTATCGACGCTGTGGACTTTGATTTTCACGCGCTTGCCGAGTTGCAACTTGCGATGCGTGCGCTTGCCAACCAACGCATAAATACGCTCATCAAACTCGTAGTAATCGTCCTGTAAGTTCTTGATGTGAACTAATCCTTCAACATTCAACTCATCAATGCGCACATAGATGCCGAACTCGGTTACGCCTGAAATCACGCCGCCATAGATGTTGCCGATGTGTTCAGAGATGTATTCGACTTGTTTGAGTTTAACCGAATCACGCTCGGCTTCGGTTGCTAAGCGTTCTTGTGCGCTGGCATGTTCGCAGATTTCAGGAATCAAGGCAGAAAGTTTTTTGAGCCGTGTTTGACGCATTTTTTTGTGTTGCTCGCGCAAGGCTTCATACTCAAAAAGCAATCGATGCGTAACAAGGTCAGGATAACGGCGAATCGGTGATGTGAAGTGCAAGTAGTAATCAAACGCTAAGCCGTAGTGTCCAATGTTTTTATCGGAATAAATTGCCTTCGCCATTGAACGCAAGGCGACTTCGGTCACAAGTGTTTCTACGGGTGAGCCTTTGACATCATGAAGCAACTTTTTGAGTGCGTGCGAAGAAGCCGTGTCGTTGTTGAGCGCGTTCTTTTTCAATTCTAACTTGAACCCCAATTTTCTAACGAACTCCGAAAGCAATTTGATTTTTTCAGGGAGCGGCGAATCATGAACGCGATAAATACACGGATAACCTAATTCTTCGGTTTGATAATGTGTTGCAATATGCTTTGCAACCGTTCTATTGGTGAGAAGCATAAACTCTTCAATCAAGCGATGGCTATCGAGCCGAAGTTTTTTAATGACTTCAATAGGCTTGCCTTCTGCATCGAGTTTGAACTTGACTTCTTCGGTCTCAAAATCAATTGCGCCGTTGTTCATTCGTGCTTTGGTGAGATGTTTGGCTAAACGGTTAAGCATCAAAATTTCTTCGCAGTAATCGCCTTCGCCTGTTTCAATAATTGTTTGCACTTCTTCATATGTAAATCGGCGGTGCGAATGAATCACGGTTTTGGCAATTTGATAGTCTTGAACTTCGGCAAGTTCGTTGAGCCGAAATATCACCGAGTAAGCAAGGCGGTCGACATGCGGATTCAAACTGCAAATGTTTTCGGAAAGATTGGACGGAAGCATTGGAATAACACGGTCGACAAGGTAGACCGATGTAGAACGCTTTTGCGCTTCTTCATCAAGCTTTGTACCTTCTCGGACAAAATGCGAGACATCAGCAATGTGAACGCCAACAATGAAATCGCCGTTATCGGCGCGTTCAATCGAGAGCGCATCATCAAAATCTTTTGCATCAAACGGGTCAATCGTGAAAACGACCTTCTTTCGGAAATCAAGCCTTGCGGCTAATTCTTCTTTTGAAATTTTTTCAGAGAGACGATTGGCTTCTTCAACAACGGCTTTTGGGAATGTGGCATCAATGCCGTGCGAGCGTGCAATAGCGGCGACTTCGGCGCGTGAATCACCTGCTTTGCCCAACACTTCTTTTACCTTCGCCGTTAGCGACGTGTCAGAGTCAAATTTGAGTTTGTGAATAACAACTTTATCGCCTTCGGTCGCCTTGCCGATGTCTTTTTGTTTAATGGTAATGTCGGGCAAAATGGTTGATTCATCGGGAATGAACTTGAAAGTACGATTGGTGCGTTTGAGCGTGCCGACAAGTTCGGTGCGCGTGCGTTCTATAACCGCTGTGATTTTTCCTTCGAAGCGTTTTGACCAAGTGTTGCGCGGCTTGGAATCATCGTAAGGCGAGTTCGTAATTTGAACGCTGACCACATCGCCATCAAGGGCTTGCTTGATGTGTTCGGCATGCACAAAAATTTCGTCATCGTAGCCTTCAACAGTAACGAAGCCGTAGCCATTGGGGTGCGTGCGCAGTTTGCCTGTGTAAGATTTGCCGAGTTCGTATTTCGGCTTTCTTTGTTCGGCTTTAAGGTGTTCAATTGCATCGCGTTTAGGATAGACAGCCGTTTGAACACGGCGTTCAATGATGTCAGAAGGCGGAGTATCGGCAGAGGGAGCAAAGTATCGCCGCTCATTGTCTTTATCGACGCTTCCTGCTTCGTGAAGGCGGTGCAAAACATACCAAAATCCGGGAATCTCATCGTTACTTTCGTAGCCAAGTGCGCTGGCAAGTTCGCGTGAACGATAGCGTTTGCCTTCGTTCTCTGAAAGAAAATTAAGAATTTCAGCCGCAACGGATTTTTCGCCTTGACGAATCAAAAACTCCATCACACGCTCCATATCATCAGGACGGGGGTAATCGCGTTTGCGCCTCGAGGCATGATGCTTCTGATGTTGCTTCTTTTTAGACATGGCTGATTGATTGAACAGGAAGGAAAATTATCGGAGATGAAAGAATGTGAACACGGGTGATTTCACAAGAGTATTTTCTTTGCGGGTTTGAACGCTTCAATGCAAAGTTGGCTTGTGCAGTGAGCAATGTCATCGTGGTCGTTGCTTGCAATCACGACAATAGTTTGCGAGATGAACTCTTGAAGTTTGTTCCAAAATAGGGTTTTACCATCATCATCAAGCGTTGTGGTTGGCTCATCAAGAAAGAGAAACTTTGGCTGTGATGCAAAGGCTTGAATAAAGCGCAGGCGTTGAATCATGCCTGACGAATACGCTTTGACACGCTTTGATTGTGCTTCCGACAAGCGAAAGTAATTAAAAAGTTCATCAAGTTCATGTTTGAGAATGGGCTTTCCTTTTGCTCGCAACGCAAATAAGACATTTTCAATTCCTGAAAGTTCATCATAAAAATTTAAGTAAGGCGAAACGAATCCGATGTGCGAGCGTGCTTGGTCAGACGTCAGTGCCATGCCACCAAGCGTATAGCGGACTGTGCCGGAAGTTGGAGAAACCAATGTGGCAAGGATTTTCAGAAGCGTTGATTTTCCGCTTCCATTTGCGCCCGTAATCGCAAGCCACTCTGTCGGCGCAATCGAAAGCGAAACATCTTGGAAAATGATTTTTCGGTCGTAGACTTTTTTAAGCGCGTCGGCGTGAAGTAATAACATTGATAAAGTAAGTGCAAGTAGTGACAAGCCGCATCGTCAGTAAAATGGGCAGAAAAATGTTACCCAAAATTCAGGTTGAAACAGATTATTTTTCGTGCGTATCTTAACAAAAATTCCTGAAAGGAGTCAAGCCATGAAAAGCTTTATGCTTGTCGGAATGCTGTGCGTATCGGCATCAACGCTCTTTGCGCAAGTGGATTTATTCGGCGGAAAGCCGCTTGTGAAAATGCCAACCGAGACAACCTCTGCTGTGCCCCAACTCTTGCAAGGCGAAAGAAAGTTCTCAACAGAAAATGAAAGCGATGAAAGCAGTTCGCAACTTGAATCGCGAGAACAATCAGCCCCAACATTTCTGCGCGGAACAGGCGCGGGAAGAAAGTCAGGATTTACTTTCATGCAAGCCACAGGCTACGGCTTTGGCGCACTCTTCGGCATCACAGCCGCGCCACGTCTTGGCTATATCTTCGAGAACGGCTTGTATCTCGGCGGCTCGTATCAAATCAGTTTCGGCTCGACCTTTATCAATCCGTTCTCTCCAACTTTTGACGCAACTTCAAGCACGCTCATACAATCTGCAAACTTTGAAATCGGCTATGAAACCAGTTTCAAACTGCTTGGAATGACCTTTTACAACCGTCCCTACCTCGCAGTTGGTTTGGCAGATGTCGGTGTCATTGAAGAAGATGGGCGCATATTCAATGCGCAAAATCGCAATACGATGGTTATGCCACAAGCAGGAATCAATTTGTTTGGAACAGCAGGCAATGTGCTTTACTATCGCTTCGAAGACCTCAAACTTGTGCGCGGCCTAACACTGGGTCTCGATGCGCGATACATGATTCTCAATCAAGCGAGTGCATTCGGCTTGTTCTTCGTAACAGGAATCCGACTGTTTTAATCACATCTACAACACTCAAAAACCGTATCAACGATTTCTTATGGTTACTCGCTGTGTCTGTTTCAATCAACCGTTTGAAAATTTGAAATGCCTCATGGCATTAAAAAACCTAAAAACCTTTGAAGAACTCAAAGCTGAAGTTGTGTTTGGAGAAAAGTGCAAGATGTGCGTTCCATATGTGCGAAAGATGATTGAAACAGGGAAAACTGTGTTTCCATATGTGCCAAATGCTCAAGAAGTTAAATCGCTCTTGAAATCCTGACGCGGTTTCTCCAACAAGTCATGTAACGCGCTAACGCACATTGCGCCAAGCGGCAATCCAACCAAAAAGCCTGTAACAATTCTTGTTGGAAAGAGATTGTCGTAAAGGTGTAAGTAACCGCAAGCGACATCAATCGCAATAAGCCCGCCTGAAACTCCCAATAAAATCAAGTATCTACGGCGATTTTCAGAATTGAACATTGGCAAAAAAAGCGCGCCGACAGCGATTCCGAAGTGAATCAGCGCACATCGAACGCAAACTGCCATTGGAAATCCAAAGAGCTCAAAACAGCGATGGGCTTTTTGATGACAGACACCGCGAAAGAGCGCGTAAAAAGCCATGTCCCCGTGCGACGCTTCATAAGGCGCAAGTATCGCAAGCGCAAGAAGCAGGAACATCGCAAAGGCAACAATCACTCGCGGAAAAAGTAGGCGAAAAAAATCAGAGCGCATTGAGAACATCGCCAGCGGAAGGATTGTGAGTCGTTTCAGCGGCTTTTTGTCCTGCAACGCCGTGCAGATAGGCAGAAAGAGCCGCCGCCACATCAAGCGAAAGTCCTTGTGCCGCAAACGCCGTAATCATGCCTGCAAGCACATCGCCGGTGCCTGCGGTCGCAAGGGCTTCCGTGCCTGTGTTATTGAGATACAAGTTTCCGTTTGAAGCAATCAATGTCGGCGCGCCTTTGAGCAAGAGACCGAGACGATATTCCGAGACAAAGGATTTCACATAGAAAAGTCTATCGGAATCAATCTCTTTGACCGATGTTTGAATCAAGCGAGAAAATTCGCCCAAGTGCGGTGTGAGAATAGCGTGCGCTAAGTGAAGTTGCGCAAGCAAGCCTAATTCGGCAATCGCATAGAGTGCGTCGGCATCAAGCACGAGTTTCTTTTGAGCAAGAAGTGGCGAGGTGAGCAGTTTGGCGATGAAGGCTTGTCGCTCTGGCGTTCTGCCCAAGCCGCATCCGATAAGCACTGCATCAGCCCATTCGATTTTTTCATAAATCGCCGATTCTGTTTGCGCAATTAAAATTGCTTCGGGAACAAGGCTATGAACAAGGTTGAACGTAGAAGGCGGAACGGCAGCGCAAATGTATCCTGCCCCGCATTTCAGCGCAGCGCGTAGCGAGAGAAGAAGCGCACCCAACATTGAACTCTCTTCGCTTTGATGACCTGCAACAATCAACACCTTGCCGTTCAAATGCTTGGCACTTTGCTTTTGGCGCACAGGCAAATGCGCTGAAACAAACGCTTCATCAACGAGGCGCATTGCATCAGGCTTGACGAGAAAGTGCGGAATGGAAATATCCACCACACGAACTTCGCCACAAACCTCGCGACCTTTTCCGAAAAAAAATCCCGATTTCAAAAATGCAAGTGAGATAGTTAAATCGGCTTCCACGCATGGTGTTTCGGCTTCGCCTGTGGTGCAGTCCAATCCCGTTGGCGAATCAAGGGCAACGACAAACGCGCCGTGATGTTGCTTTTTGTGATTGATAAGCGAGACGGCTTCTTGAATCAGCGGCGAGAGCGATGGACGCAGTTCCGCAGCAAGCTCGAAAGCCGTTTTTTCAGGTTCAGTGAGTTGCGCTTCTGAAATGTTGGGCAGATACGGATTGTTCGCTTCACGGCGTTTGATGCCTTTGGGGTGGTCGGTGCGTTTGTAGCCCGTGCCTAAAATCGCATCAATAATTAAGTCGTAGCGTTTTGTGTAAATGACTTCGGGCAGAGATTCATCGGCTTCAAAAATACGAATGGAATCGGTGTAGGAAACATACTGTGTGAGGATTTTCAGTGAGGCAGCACCATCTTGTTTGAGCAAATCGGTTTTGCAGAGATAGGCTAAATCGACTTGCGCACCGTGATTGATGAGGTGTCGCGCCAACACAATGCCATCACCGCCATTGTTGCCCTTGCCACACAGCACCAGCACAGATTTTCCAACAAGAGAACTAAACTTTTCAAGCAAGATGTTGCAAGATTCCTTTCCTGCAAGTTCCATCAGTTGCTTTTCGGTGATACGAAGTTTAATGACTGCGTCGTAATCGACTTCGCGCATTTCTTGTGCAGTCAGAATCGGCAACATTTCACATCAGGTTAGAAGTTAAGCTGAAACGTAACACGCGGCTCAATGCGGCGAACAGGCGCGTAGCGCAAAATTGCGCCAGCATCGTCGCGCACCGCCAAATAGGTCCATTGATAAATCATCGAGAGAAGCAAATACGGATATGGGAAGTAGCCCAGTTCAACGATAGAAAGGCTACGGTCGTCGAGCGTAAAGAGTTCAGTTTCAAAGCCAAGGTCGCGCTTGTAGTAATCGGCGCGAAAGAACACAGAAGGAATAGCATCAACAAGCCGCATGCCCAAGTTCAACTGTCCGCTACGTGGCGTGCGATACAGCCGTTGATAACTTCCGAACAATCGAACTTTGCCAAAAATCACACCGCCTAAATCGCCATAAACGCCGGGACCAGGTGCACTGAAATTTGCAAGTTCATTCGCACGAGTAATGATTTGTCCGTTTTCAAACGAAATAAATCGGTCTTGCTCATAGATGGCGTCGAAGTAAGCAAATTGAAATTGGTCGCCAACAACCCGATGTTCCAAACGCGAAGAAAGTTGAATAACACCTAACACGTTCGGAATAGTGCCTGTAACCCCTATCGCTAAGCCTGAACCATAGCCAATGATTTTAACAATATCCATATATGCGTCCATTTCAAAAATCGGAGAGCGTAGGAGCGGCAAGCCCGCATCAACACCAATGACGGTTAAATTGCCCCGACGAATCGCAAGCGAGTCATAGAACAACTCGCGACCGTTCGATATGCTTACAAATCCGCCACCACGCGTAACATTTGCTTGACGGCTGAAATCGACGACATAACTTGCGCCAATTTGTAACTTTGAAAGCACAGGAATATCCGTTGAAAAGAGCGGACGATTGTAGGCGCGAAGCCCGACAATGTTGAAATTTGAAAGGTCGCTTATCATGGATTCAAAGCCGTAGTTTCCGAAATCCATGTCAAACTCCACACCGACGCGCCGCGCATCGTAACTGCCGTTGTTGCGATAAAGATTTACGATTGAGCCATGTCCAAGCCGTGTGAAATCCAACTGTCCAACGCGAATGTAAAGGCTGTCGTATTTGTTGCCGTATCGCACATAGCGAACTAAACGCAAGTATGATGAAATGCCATCGTTCCAATCTTCTTGGCGAAGTTGTCCGCTTTGACTGATGCGTAAATTTACATCAAGCCCAATCCCAACTTTGCCGAAGGCGAGGTCAGGCGAAAAATTGAGCGTGTAAAAAACATCGTTGCCGAAAGTTGTAATGCCCAAGCCGCCGCCACCACTTGCTTCGCCTTGAACACCTTGATAGAGAAGAAAAGCATCGCTGGTTGAACCTGCCTGCGCAAATAGGTGAAGGGGAAAAAAAATCACGGAGAGAAGAAAGTAGATGCGTTTCATAAATGTTTGTTGGTTGTGATATTTCTCGAGCCAAGCCAAAGTTAAGCCAAAAACGCAAATGCTGAAAAGAAAGCAGACTTGTGGATTTGGGATTGTGGATTGTGGATTTGGGATTGCGGATTGCGGATTTGGGATTGCGGATTGCGGATTTGGGATTGCGGATTGCGGATTTGGGATTGTGGATTGCGGATTTGGGATTTTCTACCACTAACAAGATAACTAACAAGTAACAAAATGTTTAATTCTCGTTACTCGCTTCTCGCTACTCATTTCTCATTTCTCACTATTCACTATTCATTACTCATTACTCATTACTCACTATAAAAGTCAATGTCTAAAAAACTTCGTGGGAAAAGGGAACTTGGTGCGATCTATACGCCAAAGCCGATTATCGACTTTATGCTCTCACGCTTAAAGCTTTCGTCAAGCGAGCCACTTTCGGTGCTTGAACCTGCGTGCGCCGATGCGCCATTTCTTGCGGCGTTTCAAGAAAAATTTGGAACACAGCACCGACTATTTGGCGTTGAAATTGATAGCGAGTCAGAGCCTAATGACGCATTAGAAAATGTTGAATTTCATGGGCAAGATTTTCTCTTGTGGGAAACCGCGCAACGCTTCGATGTGGTGATAGGCAATCCGCCCTACGGCATTATCGGCAATGAATCCCACTACCCGATTTCTGCTTTGAAGCAAGTCAAATCCGAATACAAGGCACGCTCAACAACGTGGCGCGGGAAATACAACATCTACGGCGCGTTTATTGAAAAAT
>Ga0308389_1001161_pt1 | contig 18345 bp, 20 predicted proteins | sample Hotspr2Sample148_FD_202362 | JGI IMG/M metagenome (GOLD analysis project Ga0308389, IMG submission 202362) | Hot spring phototrophic mat microbial communities from Mushroom Spring, Yellowstone National Park, Wyoming, United States - 20040719_148 ... | reverse complement strand
TGAACGTTCATGTCGATGAGCATCACGCGATGGTTCGCACGTTTCAAAACAGAACCGATGTACATCAACCCGAGTGGTGGATAGACTGCCCCGAGTCTGAAATAGTAACCTCTGTGTGCGGGGTTGATCAGAAGAACCTTCATGTTGAATCCTCCTTGTCACTATTATAAGTTGGCAAGGCGAGTGCAGAGATGAAAATCCAATTGAACCTCCCTGCTTCGATGGAGAAATGTTCCAGTTTGTCCTTCGTAGATCGTATCTTCACGTGTGTGTCACTCTTATGTTTATATACTGTAACTGACATGTTTAGCGATCGTCATCTTACTCTGCTAATTTATGCTTCGGAGGTGTCATCATGAGAAATCTCAACGAAAAGATGAGGGAGATCTTCGAAAAAGCCATTGAGAATATCAAGGATAGCAATCAGAACTTGCTCAAGCCTGAGCACGTTCTTCTCCAGATCCTGTACGATGGAAACAACGAAGCGACGAAGTTGCTCGAGGAACTGGGAATCGACACGAGCAAGATCACCGAAGAACTTGAAGAGAGCGTCGAATCACAGTACGGTGTATACTACGGTTTTTCAGATCAAATTTACGTTTCCAGTGAGCTTTCGTACGTTCTGGAGCTCGCAAGGCGTGAGGCAAGGTTGTTCAACCAAAAGGACGTCGGACCTTTGCACTTCTTGCTTGGCCTTCTCAGAGAAGGCAGATCACAGGCTGCTCAGATCTTGAGAAAACATAATGTTGATTACGAAAAAGCTTTGCAGAAGGCGAAGGAAAAGAGTGAGGAACTCGCCGCTGAAGGTTCTTTGTTGAATCTCTATGCGACGGACTTGACCAAGATGGCCAAGGAAGGAAAGATCGGTCCCATCATAGGTCGAGACAAAGAGGTGGAGCGAGTCATAGAGATCTTGATGAGGAAGACGAAAAACAACCCGATCCTCATAGGTGATCCCGGTGTGGGAAAGACGGCCATCGTTGAAGGGCTCGCTCAGAGGATCGTCGAAGGAAAAGTACCTGAGCAGTTGAAGAACTTCAGGATACTCATGCTCGATCTTGGAAGGATGCTCGCTGGTACCAAGTACAGGGGAGAGTTCGAAGAGAGGTTGAAATCGTTCCTCGACGAGCTCATGAAACAGAAAGAGAACACGATTCTGTTCATGGACGAAATCCACACCTTGGTTGGTGCCGGTGCGGCTGAGGGAGCGATCGACGCTGCGAACATGATGAAACCGGCGCTCGCACGTGGTGACATAAGAGTCATAGGCGCCACGACGGTGGACGAGTACAGAAAACACATAGAGAAAGACAAAGCGCTCGCCAGAAGGTTCCAACCCGTGTTGGTCAAGGAACCTTCGATAGAGGAAACGATCGAGATCCTGAAGGGCTTGAAGAAGACCTACGAGGATCACCACAAGGTGAAGATAGATGAGGAAGCGATCGAGGCCGCGGCGAAGCTCTCTTCGAGGTACATCACCGACAGGTTCTTGCCAGACAAGGCGATCGACTTGATCGACGAGGCGGCAGCGAGAGTGAAGATGGCTTCGACCAAGCAGGGGAAGGACGAGAAAAAGATTCGTGAAATGGAAAAGAAGATGAAAGAACTCGAAGAAAAGATCGACGAGTACACCGTCAAATCCATGTACAAAGAGGCTGCGGAACTCAAGAAAGAACTCTTCAAGCTTAAGAGTGAACATGATTCTTTAACGAGTGGCAAACCCACCGTCACCGCCGAGAAGATCGCTGAGATCGTGGAATCCTGGACGGGGGTTCCCGTGTCAAAGATGCTGGAGTCCGAGAAAGAGAGGTTGCTCAAGCTGGAAGAGATCATCCACGAGAGGCTGGTCGACCAAGAGGAAGCCGTCAGCGTCGTCGCAGATGCCATAAGGAAGGCCAGAGCGGGGATCAAGGACCCCAACAGGCCAGTCGGAACTTTCTTGTTCCTGGGGCCGACGGGTGTGGGCAAGACCGAGCTCGCCAAGACCTTGGCAGAGGTGCTGTTTGGGACTGAGAGCGCGTTGATCAGGATCGACACGACTGAGTACATGGAGAAACACAGCGTTTCAAGACTCATAGGAGCACCACCGGGATACGTCGGCTACGAAGAGGGAGGTCAACTCACCGAGGCGGTGCGCAGAAGACCTTACTCTGTGATCTTGATGGACGAGATTGAGAAGGCGCATCCGGATGTGTTCAACGTCCTTTTACAGATCATGGACGATGGAAGATTGACAGATTCGAAAGGAAACGTGGTCGATTTCAGAAACACCATAATCATCATGACGAGCAACATCGCGAGCGATTTGATTCTCGAATACGTCAGGCAGGGTAAGAGGTTCGAAGCGCTTGAAGAACGTGTGCGCGAGGAATTGAAACGCTACTTCAGGCCGGAGTTCATAAACAGGTTGGACCACGTGATCGTGTTCAAGCCTTTGACGAAAGAGCACATGAAGCAGATCGTCGAGATAATGATCAAGAAGCTCGGTTCGAGGTTGAAGGACAAGAAGATCGAACTCGTCATAACCGAACAGGCCAAAGAGTACCTCGCGGAGAGGGGACACGATCCGATCTTCGGTGCAAGACCACTGAGAAGGCTCATCGAAAGAGAGATCGAAACACCGCTCGCGAAGTTGATCATCGCGGGCGAGGTGAAGGAAGGTCAAACTGTCCGCGTGGATTACAGAGGCGGTGAACTGAAGCTGGAAGTCGCCAAAGAGTTGGTCAAAAAACAATAAAGAGGAGCGAAAGCTCCTCTTTTTTTATACGAGCTTGACAGCTGTGACAGTTTCTTATTCTTGATTGCTTGCGGTGAGACGAATGTAACAAAACAGCTCACATCTCCAAAATCCTCTTGGCGGCTTCTGGATCGATCCTGAAAGGTGAACCTCTGCCTTGGTAAAAGCCGTGTTCTCTTATCAAGTGGATCGAGAGACAAGAGAAGATCAATCTTTCGTTGATCTTCTTGTTTTCGACGATCACGTAGTTCTTTGGATACAACCCAGGATCACCGAACGGGCACGGCATGTAGCCTCTCACATCATCCACGTACACGGCGAAGTGTTCGTCAACAGTTATCCAACTTCCAGTGGCGTGTTTGGCTTTTTCATAGAAATATTGCAATCTGTCGGCTATCTTTTCGTGCGTGAGTCCAAGCGCGATCACCTTTTTGTCGTCTTCGTCAAGTATATCGACGAGTTTTCGATCGTCCGTCCCCAGAAAACCGTAACTGCTTATCACACCAGGTTTCATTCTCTCTTGCACCTTTTCCAAATCAGGGGTTTGTTTCACAGCGCTCCCCCCTCACGCGAATTTGTCGTAGAAGATCTTTTCCTCTTTGAGACCGAATTTCTTGAGAACCTCTATCGAGGCGTTTATCATGCCAGGGCTTCCACAAAGATAAGCTTCGACTTGATCCGGAGAGAACCTGTCGAGGTATTTCTCGACAACCTGTGTGATGAGGCCAACCTCTCCGTCCCAGTTGTCTTCGGGCTTAGGTTCTGACAGAGCAGGTATGAAATGAAAGCTCGGATAAAGTTTCTCCAAATTTTTGAAGAAATCGACATAGAAGAGATCTCTCTTCGACCTCGCACCGAAGAAGAAATAAGTTTCCCTCTCTATTTTCTTTTCGTACATATCGAGTATGATGGATCTTATTGGTGCCATTCCCGAACCACCTGCTATGGCGATGATCTTGGAGTTGGATTCTCTCAGGTAGAACTCGCCGAACGGACCTATGAATCTCAGCTCTTCGCCAACCTTGAGGTGTTCGTGGATATAGGTCGTAGCCAAGCCACCTGGAACTTTTCTTATGATCAACTCTATCCTATCCTTCATCGATGGTTGAGAAGACATCGAATAGGCCCTCATGACTGGTTCTTTGACATCACCGTAAGGAGGTATGATGAGCTGGATGTACTGACCCGCCTTGAATTCTATGGTTGGGGGATCGATCAACCTGAGAGTTATCTCCTTTATATCGTAGGTCAGATCGACGATCTTTTCGACTTTCGATCGATATTCGCTTATGGCGAAAAGATGTTCCGGCAACCACACCTTCAAAGACTTCTTCACCTTGATCTGGCAGGAAAGTCTAACGTTCTGAGCGATCTCATCTTTCGATAGATACGGTGCTTCGGTGGGTAGAATGGGACCAACATCGCTCAAGACCTTCACTTTGCACAAGCCACAACTTCCCTTGCCTCCGCACGCGGATGGGACGAATATCTTGCCTTCGGCGAGTGAGCTGAGCAGTGAAGAACCTCCCTTCGTTTTGAATTTCTTTTTCCCATCGTTCACGTCTATCTCGACTTCCGAATAGTTGTTTATGAACTTGTCAGCGAGCACGACCAAACCGGCCAAAGAGACCGATATCCCCGATAGAACGAGTATCGTTGCGAGCAATCCCATCACCTCACTGAAGTTTGAACACACCGGAGAATCCTATGAACGCCAGAGCCATGATTCCTATGATGATCAACGTTATCCCAGCTCCCCTCAAAGGCACCGGTATGTCCTGTTCCCTTATCCTCATCCTTATGGCCGCTAGGGCAACGATCGCAAGCCACCAACCCACACCTGAACCGAGACCGAAGAAGATGGATTGAATGAGTCCATAGTTTCTGACGACCATGAACAGAGCGATCCCCAAAATCGCGCAGTTCACAGTGATCAAAGGCAAGAAGATTCCAAGGTTCATGTAGAGCGTTGGTGAAAATCTGTCTATGATCATTTCGAGCACTTGAACGAACGCAGCTATGACGATTATGAAAACTATGTACGTGAGATACTCCAAGCCGAACGGTACCAAGAGGTTGTGGTACACCACGTGGTTTATCGCCGTGGTCACGGTCATGACGAAAATCACCGCCATTCCCAAACCGTTCGCGGTCTTGATCTCCTTCGAGACCGATATGAAAGAACACATTCCCAGAAAGTAGGACAAGACCATGTTGCCGGTGAAAATCGAACCTAAGAAAAGAACGAACGGGCTGATCTCACCCATGGACCTCACCTCTTCTTAATCATCATGGCCTTGAAGATCCAAAGAATGACCGCCAAGACGAAGAAGGCACTCGCCGGCATCACCATTATGGTCCAGTTCACGAAGTTTTCCCCAAAGATCCTGAAACCGAACAGAGAACCAAAGCCGAGGATTTCTCTGATGGTTGCGACGATCAAGAGTATCAGAGAGTAACCAAGTCCAGATCCCAGTCCATCGAGGAAGGATATCGTTGGTGAGTTGGCGAGTGCGTAAGCTTCCGTTCTACCCATGACTATGCAGTTGGTGATGATCAAACCCACGTACGGCCCGAGGGCCACGGATATCTCTGGTAAGTAAGCCTTCAAGAAAAGATCGAAGATGATCACGTAAAAGGCTATGACGAAAACCTCGGCTATCATACGAACCTTTCGTGGTATCGCTTTTCGCATCAGAGAGACACTCAAAGAGGACAAAGCCGTGGTCAACGTCAAGCCGATGCACATGATCAAAGTGTTCAAGAGTTTGTTCGTCACCGCCAAGGTCGAGCATATGCCGAGTATTTGGATGATCACAGGGTTTTCAAAGAAAATCGTTCTTCTGAATACGTTGCCAGCCTTCTCGTTCATTCTCTCACCTTCTGTAGCGTTCCATCAGAATCGGTTTCCACTGCTTTATTGCCTCGTTCACCAACTTTTCGATGGCCTTCGAAGTTCCAGTTGCGCCGGTGATGGCATCCACCGTTGAATCGTTCGGATCGTAGTTACCAGGTTTGGCGATGTTGGTGGCGAACATCAGGTAAGGATAGGAAGAGGACAATTTTTCCCCGCGAAACTGCCTCTTGAACCAGTTTTCGTCTATCCTTCCACCCAGTCCAGGTGTTTCAGAATGTCTTACGAAGGAAATTCCAGCCAGTCTCTCGAAAGATTCGTCGAGCGCGATCACCGCCGAAACTAATCCCCAAAGACCTGCCCCGGTGTACTCAAAAGCGTAAACTCGACGACCATCCACGCTCGCCAGGTAGACCTTTCTACCGTCGAATTCGTCGATCTGTATCTTCTCTCTGAAAGTTTTCTCTATCTCTCTCAAGTCCATTTCGTGAACATTTATTCCAACGGCTTCCAAAATCGCTTTCGCACGGATCGCGGTGAGATTCACTTCAATTCGTTCTTTGGTGAACGAGCTCACAAAACCGAGGACGCTTGAAAGAACCAACGAGAGCACGACCATGAACAAGATGGTGTAAGCAGCCAATTCTTTCTTCATTTTGCCACCACCTTCTTCTGGGTCAAGATGTCCAAGAGCGGTGCGAACATGTTTGCGATCAAAACTGAGAACATAGCACTTTCAACGAAGGCGGAGAAAGTTCTGAGAATTATCGTCAGCGAACCTATGAGCAAACCGTACAACCATTTGGCGCTCTCATTTCTTGGCGCACTCACAGGATCCGTTGCCATGAAGACGGCTGCGAAGAGCAAACCGCCAGAGATAAGGTTCTGAATGGTGCCGAGGCTCGAGATCCCGAAAATCTGAAAGAACCCGGCGGTGAGAAAGGCACCCACCAAGGTTGAGATGATTATTCTGAAAGAAGCAGTTTTGGTTAGAATCAGATAAACCGCGGCGATTATTATCAACCATTTTGCGGTCTCGCCCGCGGAACCTGGTATGTCACCCCAAAAGATCTTGAAGTAATCTTGGACCACAGTCGACACTTCCAATTTCGCTGCTCTCAGAGGCGTAGCACCACTCATCAGTTGAGGAGAAAGCCAGAAACGCCAACCGTTTGGAAAGACACCCAAGTTCCAGTTCGCGGTCATAAAACTTGGAAAGCTAACGAAGACGAAAGCCCTTCCAACCATTGCAGGATTGAACACGTTCCTTCCGAATCCACCAAACACCTCTTTGGCAAAGAATGTTCCAAAGAAACCTGCAACGACTACGACCCAAAGGGGTATCGACGGTGGTAGTATCAAACCCAAGATTGTTCCCGTCACGAATATGGACTCGGTTGGTTTCTTCTTCTTGTACTTCTCAAAAATCCATTCTGTTGTGAAACAGACTGCGTTCGAAACCAAAACGTTGAGAAGAACTTTCCAGCCAAAGTTGAGAATGGCAAAGGCCAAAATCGGTAAGAGCGAAAAAATGACTCTACGCATCAACGGCTGTTTCACCATCTAAAATACCCTCCTGGACAGCTTTTTCAAGAATATATTACAGTTTTTTCGAACCTTCAAATCAGTCGGATCACCTGTGAAAGTTCCACCCTGTTCCTTGGGCTTTTTTCCAACTCGAGGTGTTTCTCATTCAGCTGTTCGAACCTTCCCCATTTTCCTACGGCGATGAGTGTTACGATGCGTCCATCGATGCCGAAGAGTTCCTTCACCTTGATCGGATCGTAACCTGCCACGGGGTGTGCCACCAGTCCCATCTGTGTTGCTTGAACCAAGAGAAATCCTACCGCCAAGCCAGTATCGAACAGAGCGTAGTTTCTATCATCACTCAGTTGACAATCGAACTCGTCTTTGGTGTGAACGATGATGAGCGCGGGTGCGTACTTCATCCAATAGTTTCCAGAGGATAGTGCCTCGTGAAGCTTTTCAAGATTTTCCTTCGTCCTGACCACGACGAACCTCCAAGGTTGCTTGTTGAAACAAGAGGGTGCAAGGCGTGCAGCTTCGATCAGTCTCAAAAGCTTTTCATCCTCGATCGGGTCGCTTCTCAAACCACGGAAGGCCCTTCTTTGGAGGATCGAAGGGTTGATGGAAAAATCTTCTTCCTTGATCTTTCTGTAGGCTTCGAGCACCTCTTGAGCATGACCATCCACCTTAACGTTGGTCCATTCTCTCCTGATCCTTCCCCAAGGATCAGTGATGAACGTGGAACGGATCAATTTTCCATCCTTCACGATGCCAAGTTGTTGTGCAACTTCTTTCTTGGAATCTGAGACCAACTTGAACTTGAGACCATGCTTTTGTTTGAACGAGGATAAAGATTTTGTTGAATCGGGTGACACGCCGAGGATGTGGCCTTCGAATTGCTCAAACAGCTCGTTGAACTGTTCAGCTTCCAATGTGCACCCAAAAGTTCCCGCCTTGGGATAGAAATAGATCACCCAGTAATCTCCGAGAAGATCTTGAAAGGTGAATGGCTGATCTTCTTCAGTCAAAAGTGAAAATTCAACCATTTTCTTCATACCTTCAACCCCCTGTATGCAACGGGTGTTTTATCAACCCTGTAAGCGATCAGTTGTTCCTCGAAGACAGGCTTGTTGGGATTCTTGTAAATAACACCGAGTGCGTACTTTCTATTGTCCGTGGCGATCTTGAAAGCTTGATCGCGATCGGTCGGATCGTAACTGGATGGAAGGATGTAGGTGTTTTGCTTGTACCATTCGTAGGTGTTGACCTTGTTGAAGGTGACACACGGTTGAAAAACGTCCACGAGCGCATAGCCTTTGTGTTGAATCGCTTGTTTGAAAATCTCCACGGTTAGATCGAGATAACCTGCGAAGGTGCGAGCGACGAAAGAGGCATCCAAAGCCACCGCGACCGCTATCGGATTGAAAGGATCGACGTAGACGCCATCTATCTGAAGCGTGGTTTTTTGACCCCTGAGGGTTGTTGGTGAAGCTTGTCCCTTGGTCAAACCGTATATCTGGTTGTCGTGGACGATGTTGGTTATGTCTGGATTTCTCCTTATGGTGTGGATGAAGTGGTTTCCTCCTTCTCCATAAGTGCATCCATCTCCACTTTCTGCGATCACCACAAGCTCTGGATTCACCATCTTTATGGCCACGGCAGCGGGAAGCGATCTTCCGTGCAAACCGTTGAACATGTGTGCTTTGACGTACTGTGGCATCTTCGCCGCTTGACCTATACCCGAAACTATTACGGTACGTTCTGGTGGCAAGTTCAACTGGGAAAGGGCCATTTTCAACGCGCGGATGATACCGAAGTTTCCACAGCCTGGACACCAAGCGATGTCTGCGTTTGGAATGTCGTAGTCTTCGGGTCTGAACATCTGTCACACCCCCAATCTTTCTGGGATCGCCTTTGCGACCTGTTCGACTGAGTAAGCGTGTCCATCATATTTCTGAATCCTCTCCGATGTGTCGATACGGAAGGTTTGTTGTACGAGATTTGCGAACTGACCCGTGGCGTTCTGCTCGATGAAGATGATCCTCTTAGCTCTTTCAAAATATTCTTTCGCCGAAGGATGGATGGGATAGACCTGTGAAAAGTGTAGATGTGCGATCTTGTGGTTCGAGAACGACCGCAAGGCTTCTTCAACGATGAGACGGGTCGAACCCCAACTTACGACAAGAACTTCGTAGTCTTCGGGACCTGAGAACTTCGGAGGAAGTGCTTCTTGAATTATCTTGTTCATCTTTCTGAGCCGTTTTTCGACCATGGTCTTTCTCACCAGTGCACTCTCTGTTATGTGACCGAACTCGTCGTGTTCGTCGCTGTCGACTCGCACAAGGCCTTCGCCGTAACCAGGAATGCCTCGTGGCGAGATTCCATCTTCTGTGACTGCGTATCTTCGATAGTTTGCGTCGCTCTTCACGATGTATCTCTCGGTGTCCGTTTTTGGAAGATCGTCGACAAGATAGTAAGAGTCGAGCAAGTATTGGTCTGTGAGAACGAACACGGGGATTTGGAACTTGTCCGCGACGTTGAAGGCTTTCGCTGTGAGTTCGTAGGCCTCCTCTATGCTTCCAGGCGCATAGATCACCCTTGCAAATTCACCATGTCCGGCGTAGAGGACCAAGTTCAAATCAGCTTGCTCGGTGCGTGTTGGAAGTCCTGTGGCTGGTCCAGGTCTCTGACCCAAGTGAACTACGATGGGCGTTTCTATCATTCCAGCAAGGCTGATTGCTTCACACATGAGTGCAAAACCTCCACCGGAGGTGGTCACCAAGCCTCTGGCACCGGCGTACCAAGCGGCGATGACCATGTTCGCCGCGGCGATCTCGTCTTCCGCCTGTTCGACAAGGATTCCGTGGTCTTTTGCCAACCTCGCAAGTTCTGTGAAGACCGCCGTGGATGGGGACATGGGATAAGAGGAGACGAAGTTGCAACCAGCAGCCACGGCACCTAATGCGACAGCCAAAGAGCCATTCAAAAGGTTCTTTTTCCTCACTTCTTCACATTTCTTGAGTTCCAGTTTCAAACCAAGGTTTCTTCCGATCTCGTACCCTCTGAGCGCTGCAGAAACGTTGCTGTTGACCACTTCGTTACCTTTGTTTGAGAAGTACTCTTCGATGTTCTTCTTGAGCGCATCGATGTCCAACTCCATGATTCCAGCCAACACGCCCGTGGCGACGGAATTGGCGTAGATTCTGTTGCCAAAGCTTTCTGCGATCTTTGAAAATTCCACGACCACGTGGTTGGGTTCGTCCTTGACGAACTTCTCTTCTCCGAGCACGATCGTGGAAGGAGTCATTCTCCATCTGTGCCTCTCGATGGCGTTCTCGTTCAGGACCAAGAGTAAATCAATGCGGTCGATGTTGGCGTACACGGGCTTGCAGGAGATTCTGAGCGTGGAGGAGTTGTTTCCCCCTCGAACACGGGACATGTACTCTTTGGTCGCGAACACGTAGAGATCGGAATCTTTCACAACATTAGAAAGCAACTCTTCAACTGCTTGAATTCCCTGTCCCGCCGCACCGCTTATCACGACACTTACTTGGGTTGGATTCTGCACGTTTACACCTCCAACACATCTCGTGTGGATTCAATTTGTATTTTACCATTCATCGTGGAACACGTTCAACTCAGCAACCACACGTTCTCAATGAAGATTCTCTTCAATCCTTTCGACCTGGCTGATTCGAAAACTCTCTTCATCTGTTCTTTGCTCGTCGTTGGAAGATCGTGCATGATGATTCCACCCGTTTCCAGACTGATTGATGCCATTTGTCTTGCAACGGATTCGTTCATCAATCCGTTCGTTTCCCAGCATATCCTCTTTTTGGTCTTCCTCGACTCCTTCAACGTGAAGGTGGACCAAGGCAATGGATCTCCGCCGAAATAACAAACACAGCTGATCCTTCTTTGATCCGCGATTCGAACGAATTCTTCCAGCGACATTTTTTCTCCATCTCTCAACTTTTCCCCAAAGAGCATATACTTGTGGTCTATGTTCTGGCAGAAAAGACAATCCAGATTGCAACCAGCGAAGAACACGGCCAAATTGTAGTAACCTCTATGATCTTTCTCGGGACACACAGGCAACGCGACGCAGTTCGTCGGATGCGGATCGAGATACCAGCGAAGGTATGCTTCTTTGAAACTCTTCGTCACTGGAACCAATCTTCCATCTTCGTTTCGCAAGATACCGCAGTAACCCATGCCACCGATGGGAATCTCGCATTCGTTGATACAGAGAAAGCATTTTTTGCCGCCGTGGGGGATCGAGGTGGGAAAATCGATCGAACGGCGCCATCTGTTTCGTGTGTTTCTCATGAACTTGAGAGCTTCTGTGAGCCTGTCTCTCAAACAGTTGACGCAGACTCGAATCGATGAACTGATGAGTTCCGATTCAAAGCCACACAGCACGCAACGTTTCTTCGCGAATGGTTCGAACATCGTTCACCACGGTAAGGCAAGTTTACCCATGACGCAACTTCTTCGAGCTCCCGTCACAGTTTTAGATGGTGCTAAGCCTTTGACGAAGAGCTCACCCAGAAAGGCGATCGCCATGGCTTCGCGAAAGTCTATCAGTTTCTTTTCAGGGATTCTCACTTCGAATCCCAGTCGGTTCAGATCGTCGATGAGCGTTTGGTTGTAAGCTCCCCCTCCAGTGACGAACAATCTCTTCACGTGTGGCAGATGCATGGCCAAATTCTCCTTCACCATGATGGTCGTGAAGGTCACCGCCGTTCTCAAAAGATCTTTGGGATGCAGCAGTTTCGTGGCACCGATCTCTTCCAAAAAACTCATGTTGTAGACTTCTCTTCCCGTCGTTTTTGGGGGTCGTCTTTCTACGTACGCTCTTTCATGCTCCAACATTCTCTGGAGCAAGCCGTTGTTCACTCTTCCTTCCCTGGAGAGAGAACCACCTTCATCGAAATCTTTGCTGAAGAAGTTTCGCACCACGATGTCTATCAAGCAGTTGCCTGGGCCTGTGTCGAAGGCGATGAGTTCGCCACGATCGTTGATCGCCGTGACGTTCGCTATACCACCGATGTTCAGCACCGCAATGGAAGCGTCTGAGCCTATCAAAAAGGCCCAGTCGAAGTAAGCGCTGATGGGTGCACCTTCACCCGAGAGCGCGACGTCTTTCGTGCGCAAGCTGTGCACCACCGGCTTTTGCAACTCCACGGCGAGCACGTCCGCTTCTCCAAGCTGCAATGTTGCACCATAGTTGGGTGCGTGCCAAACTGTCTGACCGTGGTAGGCGACGAAGTCGCACTGGAAGTCGAATGACTTCACCATCTCGGCGTGTTTTCTTGCGATCTCGTAGTTCAGAAGCGTTACGTACTCCACGTTCGAAGAGTGCTTATCGTAAGCTTTGATGATCCTTTCTCTGAACGAAGGTTCATAGTTCACCGTGACCGCGTTCATGAGCTCAAAGCTCAGTTGTTTGCCCCAGGAAAAGCGCACTTGGGCTATGTCCAAGCCGTCGGCGGAGGTTCCGGACATCAGGCCCAAGACGACGTGCTGTTTCTTCTCAAACGTATTCACCAACCTTTGCCAATCTCCAAGCTTGGCGAAAAGGTCCGTAGGATCACCCCCTCACGAAGTTTGGACCATCTCTTCTACGATCTTGAAGAACTCGTTCAGATCATTCAATTTGTAAAGGTTCGTCTTCACCTTCAGATCGCTCGAACCGAAACCCTCAGGACCATCGAACTTCTTTGAGAGCGCTGAGGATATCTCTTCTTCGAGCCTTCGCTCGGATGGTAACATGACCACGCTCAAAACCTTCGCATGCTCGAGCAGATAGTCTATGTGCCAGTGCTTACGCTTGTTTTTTCGTAGATGCCTCGCGACTCTCGCTGAAAGATCGCCCATCGCCGAACCAACGTAGACATAAATTCCTGCTTCGATGGTCCAATGTTTTATCGAGACCTTCTGATCCAATCTCAGGAGCAAAAGATAACTACCTCTCATGGAATCAAACTCATGTACCTTTCGAAACCATCCGGGGCGATCGTCACCACACGTGCGTCCTCTGGGAGCTCTCGAGCGATCCTCATCGCGACAGCAACGTTTGCACCACTGGAAATGCCGACTGGTAGCGCTTCTCTTTTCATCAAAAACATCATCGTTTCAAAAGCTTCTTCGTCTTCGACAGTTTCTATTCTATCAATCACGGACAGATCCAAGATCTTGGGAACGAACCCGGCTCCGATACCTTGAATCCGGTGTTTGCCAGATACGCCTTTGGAGAGAACGGGAGAATTTGCAGGTTCCACCGCGACGATCTTCACTTTGTCTGCGTAGATCCTCTTCAAAACCCTTCCAACTCCACTGATGGTTCCACCGGTCCCTACACCCGCCACAAAGACATCGATTCTGTAATTCATATGAGTGAGTATCTCGTGCGCAGTGGTGAGTTCGTGCGCAAGGACGTTGTAAGGGTTTTCAAACTGGTTGGGCATGTACGCTCCAAGCTCTTGTACGATCTCGTTCGCCTTTTCTACGGCGCCACTCATACCACGCTCTGCCAATGTCAAGATGACCTCAGCACCGTAACTTTTCAACAGCTTTATTCTCTCTTGACTCACATTCTCGGGCATCGTCAAAATCACTCGAAAATTCTTCAGTGCACCTATGGCCGCCAAAGCTATGCCTGTGTTACCGCTCGTAGGTTCCACAACGATCCCATTCTTTATGAGTCCCTTCTTTTCTGCAGCCTCGATCATGAACAAGGCAGGCCTATCTTTCACGCTGCCCCACGGGTTGCTCTTCTCGATCTTCACGAACACTCTCGGTTCTGTGGACAATCTCACCATCGGTGTGTTGCCGACCAAGTTCAGCATCGATATCCCTCCTCAATATTCTCGCTGGAATTCCAACGGCCGTTGCATTCTCTGGAACATCTTGTAAGACTACAGCGTTGGCGCCAATGACGGCGTTGTCACCAATTTTTATGGGACCGAGTATCTTCGCTCCAGCGCCGATGAGCACGTTTCTTCCTACATCGGGATGTCTCTTACCAGAGCAGATGCGTTTCGCGCCCAGAGTCACACCGTGATAGATCACAGTACCGCTCTTGACACTCGCCGTCGCACCGATTACGACACCGATACCGTGGTCTATGACCACACCGGGTTCGATCTCTGCGGCTGGGTGGATATCCATCGAAAACAACACGCGTTTGATGTAGTGAAGCAAATACGCCAAGGGGTAGATTTTCCAGTGATAGAAAAGGTGGGAGAGTCTGTAGAGGATTAAACCATGGAAGGAAGCGTTGAAGAAGATCAGTTGAAACACGTTGGAAGTGGCTGGATCCAAGCGCAGATACGCTTTCACATCCTGCCTGATGGCATCAACAAGTTCACGCACCCCACAAGCATAGAAACACCTCCTGAATTAGTCCTAATTTCAATCTACCATGATCGTGCTACCTGCACTTTAAGAAGTGGTTATAATCAGAGCAGGACACGAGCGAGCGTGATTACGTTCTTTTTCGAAGGGACGAGGAGGAATCGCTTTGATCAAGAACATCGTCTTCGATCTCGGAAGGGTGCTCTTGGAATGGGAACCCTACCAATACATGCTCGAGAATTTTCCCAAACATGTTGCGGACGAGATGAACGAAAAGATCTTTGAAAGCAAAGACTTTTGGTTCATGGACAAAGGCTTGATGAACGAAGATCAGTTGTGGCAAAAGAAAATGGAGGAACTTCCACATCTTGAAGAATACATCTTGCACATGAAGGAAGCTGTACCTAAGCTCCTGAGACCGATAGAAAAGAACACAAGACTGCTGCCAAGGCTCAAAGAGAAGGGTTTCAAGCTTTATGCACTTTCCAACTTCAGTGAGAAGAATTTCGAGTTGGTGCACAAGAAATTCGACTTTTTCAAATACTTCGACGGCATGGTCATCTCTTCGCACGTGAAACTGGCCAAACCCGAGAAGGAGATCTTTCTCGAACTGATCAAGAGATACAATGTCGTACCAGAGGAAAGCATCTTCATAGACGATAAACTCGAGAACGTTAAAACGGCGCAAGAACTCAATTTCAAGGTCATACACTTGACGAACAATACGGATCTGGAGGAGGAACTCTGGAGGATCTTGAGAGCGTGTGATGGCTCCGAGCGGGTCGCACGGCAGGGTTGATGTCGTCAAGAGGCTCAGCCAGTGTGAAATATTCGTGAATGCTGACCAGAGCATCGTCTCGAGGTTGGTCGAGCTTGGCAGTGTTGAATTCTATGGACCGAAGCAGATCGTTAGGTATCGAGGCGATGTGTGCAACGAAGTGTTGTTCCTTGTAGATGGAGAAACCTTGGGACTTTTCACAAACGGCCAGGGCCACGTGTTGCAGATAGACCACATGCTCGCGCCGAAGCTTTTGGCCTCGGCAGTCATCTTCGCGCAAGATGCGCGCTATCCTGTGGACATTGAAACGGTCAAAAAGAGCATTTTTCTGAGTGTCGATCGTGGGAAATTCCTCGATCTCTTGATGAGCGATCGAAGGCTTCTGGAGAACTATCTGAGATACATCTCAAACACGTTCTTGTTTTTAACTGACAGATTCTACGAGATTGCGATGAAGAATTTGGTTCAAAAGGTCTGTTCTTATCTGCTTGAACTGAGTAGAAAACAAAACAGCCTCTTGGTACAACTGGATATGAGCAAAGAAGAAATGGCAAGAGAGTTCAACGTAACGAGGCCCGCACTCTCGAGAGTGTTCATAGAACTTGAAAAACTTGGAATCATAGCGATGCAGGGAAGAAAGGTCGAGATAAAGAACCTCAAATATTTAGAAGATTACACGTCATTCGGATGAGCCCTTCAGCTTTATCATTTAATGGGGGTGAAACGGTGAAAAGACTGCTTTTCCTTTTGTTGGTCTTGGCTGGCATCAGCGTTTTCGCAGGTGTGTTCGTCAGCTTCGATTGTTTCCTCGGAGTTGGTGTTTCTCAGCGGTTGATCATCGAAGCTGAAGAAAAGCGGATCGATGCGTTCACGAACTACGGTGTGCAGTTCAATTTCGATTATGGTTTGCACAGGGGTTTGAGGTTTGGAGCGATCGTGTCTTCGCAGAATTTTTCGGTGAGGTTCGGGGACGAGAGCCTCAACTTTTGCCTTTTCTGTTTGGGGTTCGAAGGTATGTTCGTGATGGACTTTCTGGATCTCGTGCTTCAGGTATCTGGTGAGGGTCACTGGGTCTTGGGCTCGATCTCGTGTGAGGATGGGATCTTATCACAAGCCGATCACACTGGTAACTTGTTCGCAGGAAAGGTGATGTTCGAAAAGTTCTTGAGCGAGAATTTGTCGGTGGCGGTCGGTGGGGGGCTCAAGTTCCTCCTGGTCAAAAACGCGACGTTGTCCATGGATCTTTCGGGATTCATCCCCTACGCGGTGCTGAGGATCGGTTATTCTTTTTAATGTTTTTCTAATCCCCCCGGTGTAGAAGCTTCAGTGAAGGGGGGATCATCGTATGAAGTACCTCACGATCTTGATAGTGTGTATAGCAGTTTTGGTGTCTGCGCAGATCACGGCACAGCAAGACATTATCATTCGCATGTCGAAACTCTCTGTCACACCCGAGATGCTCGTATTCTTCTCTGGACTTCCTCAGGAGAAAACTGTGCTGCTCTACAACTTCGGAAACACTCCATTGAAATGGAGTTTGGGTCCAGCTTCGAGGTTTTTGAAAATCGATGCATAGAACGTTCCCAATCCTCTGCAACCGCTGACTGGAGCGTTCATCAAAGTCAGCGTCGTGTGGGACTCAGTGCCAGCCGAAGCAGGGACGATCGAAAAGCCTGGACATAGCGTTGCTCGAGAAGCTGCTGAATGTCGACATACCGGAGAGGTACAAGCACTTCGGCGTTGGCTTGTTCAGTGTTCGAAACGAAACGACTCCAGCTTTTCACATCGTAACGGTCTTCACGGTGATGTACTGAGACCAGCCTCGGCGTCCTCGAGAAGGTCCTTCACAGCCTGGGCCTTCGCGAGGGCGCTTTTGAAACTCTTCGAGGCCTCCTGTGAGATCTTCACTGCTTTTTCGAGGGCGACTCTTCTTTCTTCACCTTTGAGCAGAGAGAAGATGAGCACGGCATCGAACACATCTCCACAGCCTGTGGTGTATGGATGAGCCAAACCGTCGCCTGTGATGTGAAGTTCGTCCCACCTTGCACCACTTGGTCCCATCTTGACCACGTCACAACTGATTCTTTCACACTGCGATTCGTTGCCAATCAAGATCAAATCTTCGTGCAAAGATCTGATGTCGTCGCTCAAGATCCGTCTGGGACCTGCGTCGAGAAAGATTTTTCCTTGAAAGTTCTTCAGGAAATTCTCAATCGTTCGTTTCGAAACTTCCGTGTTGATGAACGCGAACGAACATTCAGAAACAACTTTCCAGTCTATATCTACGTCCAAATCGTTGACGCCACGCTTGACCGCTATGGTTTTGTCGTTGAAGGAGATGTGAAGGCCTGTTTCTCCGTCCTTCGTCGTGATGTGCCGGGTGTCGAAACCGAGTTGTTGAAGTTTATTCAGTAAAAAGTTTCCCCTGTGATCTTTGGCCACGTTGGAGAAGAAGAAGACTTGAAGACCAAGCTGATGCAAAGCGAAAGCCACGTTCAAACCAGAACCGCCACAATCTTCGACAACTTCACACCTGTGCGGCTCATCACCGTATATGTATATGTCTACGAAGCTTCCACCAACAACGACGATCTTGATGCTCATCAAGAATATGATACTCTATGCTGAGATCGGTTGATGTCTGGCGAGAATCAAACAGAAGCAAAAAAGGCGGGCAGCGCCCGCCCGATCATTTGTTGTGCAGGAATTTCCCCTTCAAGAGACGTTCAAGTATGTTTCCTTGCGATTCATCGAATCGGATCGAAGGCTCAAAAGAAATCGATCTGAGAACATCTCCCGTCTCTAACCAAGACTCCAGGAAGTTAGACCAGTATAGTTCTTTTGTGAACAACAAGCTGTTATAGTCGTTGGCGTAACGATATACCAAGCTCGCACTGTTGGGCATGAATATGCTCACTGGGTATTGTATTGTTTCACCGGTCTTTTTAACGTAATAATAACTCACCAAATCAGGTAGGCTCGTTAGGACTTGACCTGCCCAATATCTCGCCGTGCCGTCGCTTATTCGATCTTGTGCAAGAACCACAAAGTCGTGCAAATCAACCAAGGTGTTCAAGCGCTCGTTCGTGT
>Ga0308389_1001160_pt1 | contig 18348 bp, 22 predicted proteins | sample Hotspr2Sample148_FD_202362 | JGI IMG/M metagenome (GOLD analysis project Ga0308389, IMG submission 202362) | Hot spring phototrophic mat microbial communities from Mushroom Spring, Yellowstone National Park, Wyoming, United States - 20040719_148 ... | reverse complement strand
AAAAGGAAACCAAGACCAAGCTCGCTTGCGAACGCATACTCTTTAGCTCGCTGTCGCAGCTCGGTCATCCAATCGCGGCCCTGTTTTGCATACTCATATGCGAACGTCGTTAGGCCGCTTTCCAAACGCAATCGCTGCGCTTTTGCCTCTTTTTCTGGATCAACACCTTCGAGTGCGGGCCAGTACCACTCGTGATCCGGTACATCACGGCCCAAATTAGTCGAGGCTAACGCTTCACTGTCAACGATGCGCCACTCGCGATAAAAGGCTCGCAGCAGTGGCTCAAGTACGACGGATTCGATGCGTGCGCGTTCCACTTCGAGTGAACGATACCAATTACGAAGATCAAGGCGACCACTGGAAAAGTTTGCACGTGAGGAATCGTTGAGTGCGACCACGACCGGTACGTTGAGACAACGTGCAATCTCACTCATGAGATGATACACGAAGTCGCCATAGGTTGTGGTCGGGTGTTGCGCGGTCATCTGTGATAGGCGCCAACCTGGTGGTAACACAGTAGCGCTACGTGGCCGAAGATCAACGAATTGCCAGACCAGCTCGCGTGCGAATCGCTCGGCATCCCGAGGAATATACGCAGCTGAGTCGGTTTGTAGGACAGCTGCAAGATTAGCCGCAGTTTCTGCTGCAGCAGCGGTCGCGAGCGTGAATCGGCGCAGAATCGAGAATAGCGGCAGTGCGGGAGTGATCTCAGGAACACCGCGCCATTGGCCTGGTCGATCGCGATGGAAGTAATGGATAACAGAATCTGCAGGCACCGTCTCGTATGTGTAATCGATGTCTGCGACGTTGATGTCTCCTGGATGGCGCCGCAGGACGTGATACGCTGCGGGTACACCGTAGTCGTCGAAGACGATCCCCTCGACCGGTTGAGCAAGCACAGAAGTTGGCCCTTCGCTAATTTGTTCAGGTTCGACCAGTCGAATGGCTAGCTTCACCTTCGTTCGTTGTCGAGGGTAATTGCAGAGAATCGCAAAGGCTTCACCGTCAACAACGATACAACGTCGCATGATGCGCAGAATCTCGGGAAGATCGACTATAGCGCACCATTCGGACCATGCACGCTCGAAGCGAAGATTGAAGTCTTCGTTAGCCGTGCGCACTTGCAACACTGGTCCGGTACCTATGGTGTAGTTTGCGATCGTTGCAACGATACCGTTTGCGTAACTGTTGTTCGCAACTTCGTAACGGGCACGGTTTCGTAGAGTGCGTCGAACGTTTGGCGTTAGCGCAGCCGTAGGGGAAAGCGAGTCTGCTTGCGCCCAGTGCTGCGCATTGTCGGGAGTCGTAGCCGCAGCATCGTAACGCGCACGCAGGGAAACTGTGTGCGTTGATGATGTGCTGAGATTCGATCGAAACACTCGACGCAACCAACCGATCATCCTAAAGCCCCTGGAGCGTTCATTTTGACCACGACCGCTTTCGGTTCAGACGTTTGCTGCACAAACTCAAGTAATTCGTTTATATCACGATACTGCACAGTCATACCATCGACAGTGACCGTCTTCGGTTGACGCGCTTGTTCGACCAGCGAGTCGATAATTTGCTGCAATTGCGTGTCATCAATCATAACATCGCCCTCTGACGGTAACGTAGTAAACCTTCCAGCAGCCAATTCGAGCTGGATTCCGAAGATGAAGACGTAACAGACGACTCAAGGGTTTCAAACATCTCGTGAGCGATGAGCGCACCCACGAGACAGTCGAAGTAGTGATTCTCGCGTGCTGGTAGCAACGACCATTCCACGCACTGGCGCCAGACGGACTGCGTAGCTACACCGGTTTCTGATGTGAGATGTTCGATCACGACCGGTGCATCGACAGTGTGCACAATCTCAACCGAAGAGGAAGCGAAGAGATTGGCGACATTGGTCTTGGCGCGGTTTGTGTCGATAAGAACATTAGTGATCGCACGGTCCGGATCGCGTGTCATGCGCCAGGCGCTACCGGTTACGTCACCAGGCTTAGTTAGCTCCACGACGGATGACTTCGAGCGTGCACCGACGTAACGACCGAAAGCGGGATAGACACGATCGTACAGCGAAGCTACCGATGCTACAATATCACTGCGGTAACCGGCATCCACGAGTACAAAGCTGTTCGGGTAACGAGAACGAAGCTGTGCTAGCAAATCGTGTAAGCCTCGCTCGATGGATTGCGGTGCTGCGATGCGGTAATAACCTTCAAGCGACAGCGCTGGACGTGACGCGGAGTAATAATTGGCGTGCTGTTCGGGCCAAGTCGAAAACGCTACACGAACGCGATCGTTATTGCGCGAAACAACAGCGTAGTAAAGTATTCGCTCTTGAACGTCAACGTAGATGCCAACTCGCTCCGATGGTGCGATCGAGAAGTCGCCGATAGCTGATGCGACCGACTCTTGGGAGATTGCGATCGAATCATCAGCCACCGTGTTGGCCGCAGGTTCGTTTTGGTATTCGGAGTAAAACGCGTTGCGGTCTTGGAAGTACAGATGCATCGCGTGCTGGATTGCGGAAACCTCGATGCGCGGATCGTAGCATGAATCCCAGAATGGAATCGCGCCAATATCGAGTTTCGCTCTATTGGCGATGTAGTATTCGTTGATGCGCTTGTAATCGCGCGTGCGAATGGCATCACGATAGATGCGTTCGTATTCCGACCATGCGGCCATGTTGGTCGGCATAGAACGGAGTAAGCTGACGCGCTCACCGCTCCATTCGGGAAGTGAGAGCAACTGATCACTAAGATCACCGCGACGGATAACGGTGCACGTACAGAGAACTGCGGCTTTGTGGTCGTGGGCCATGGTGCCGAGGATGTCGGACTGGATGAGAGCGCGACGGTATTCACATTGCCGCGGCGACATTGCACTGTCGCGTGTCTGTGGATCGTCTATGAGGATGAGCTGCGGTCGAACAAGACGGCCATCAGGTAATGCATGTTGTAGGCCACGGAGTGAACCGCCGCGAAGAGGAACCGACTGAATGAGCGCACCAGAGCATTTGGAATTATCGATCGTTGCGAATACAATGCGGTCGTATGCGAAACGCAGGTTGGTCGGTTTACCATTGAACAACTGATACCGCATGCGCTGAAGGCTACCATCAGCACGCAAGATCGGATAGCACGCTTCAGGATAATCTTCGATCAATTCCTTAGACGTGGTGAGCCAGAGACTAATGTTTTGGATCGTCTGTCGCGCACGCTGGCCGTTTGCAGTCACCACGAGCACATACTTCGCGTGACCGTGTAAAACCGCCCACAAAGCGGTCGCGATGGATAGTGAAGTTTTACCACTACCACGCGGCATCGCATACGCGAAGCAGCCACCGTGAAGCACAACCTCTTGGAATTTTTGAGCAATCGCTTTATGCGCGTCTGAAAACGGAAGTGAGAAGACCGAAGGCAAGTATGTCCGACACCAATCGAGAATCGATCGACTCACTCGCGCACGGCGACGTGGATGCGCGACTGCTGGTAAGGGACCAATCTCGCGAGCGCGTAAAATGACACGACGCCGGCGAAGTGTTTCGTCGGCAACGACATTCGCGTAATCTTCGACCGTCTTAGTCGCCATCCACTTTGTCTCCAGACAAATCACGCACAGGCATAGAAATCGGCTTCAAGTCATCTAAAAAATTCGTAGGGTGAGTAATCATGGACCGAATGACTCGCGGTGAAGCACCCCACACGTCACCAACACCATTGAGACGAGTCGTGCAACAAACAGGTGAAAGCAGCTCACCTGTTTTTGTCGCGATAATCCCACCACCGCTGTCACCCTGCGAAACGGACAAGCGATAGCGAATTTGCAAATCAGCATTCTCCTTGGCTACGATGTATCCATCTTCGCGATTACCAGGAATGTGAACACCGTAACCGCAATGAAAAACCTTGTCTCCGATCTCATACGTGTCCGCGATACGGAGCCAAGGGAGCTTGTCATGGCGCTGATCGGTCAACAGGATCGAGCAGTCTGACTTGCGATTGATCGCAATGACGCGGGCACCGAATGAGATGCCGTTGCGTAGAACGACAGTGACTTCCTCACCGACGCGACGGTGACAATGCGCGGCGCTCACGAGATACCATCGGCCATCCTCGCGCTTCGGGCCTACAATGGTCGCGCTGCAGTAACCACCGGACATAATGATCTTCGTGACGGCATCACACGGATTCGCAGCTGGTTTGTCCTCTTCCGGCTGAGGCGCCTTGTCCTTGTCATTGCGCTTTTCATCTGGCGGCAGTACACGAATGCAGCCGAGATTCGCTGCAGTACCGCCACCGATGATCGTGAGTAACGCAGTCAAGACCGCAACGAGGATCGAACGCCAAGGTTCAGGGACATTGATTCGCATGGGTAAACTCCAGTGTACGCCAAACTAAGTCATTCGACATGCCGCTCGCCGCGCCCCGCGGTTGCGCAGGCCCCAGGAAGGACCCGCACCTATCGTCTTGAATAGCAAAGATATAGCAAGTCGATGTATTACGACGATCGTAGCGCAATGTTCGTTAGGTCGCACTTATTCGAGCCTAAGTGTTTATCTTAGTCTAACCTATTAGACGGTGATCGGTCAAGAGAAGTTTGCAGAAAAATTGACGAAATGCTCGTTGTGAGCTACAATAGTAGCGTCGCGCCTACCCTCCTCCTTTAGGGTTTGTGGTACCGACAGCTTAGCAGGTCGATGAATTGCTAAGCTGTTTCTTTTTGAGCGTGGTGTAAGTTGTTTTCCTTTTGGTAGGCACATCGAATACGACTTTCAGTTTGAAGAGCGCTTCTTTGTGGAGCGACTCGGCTGCTCCTTTAGGGCAAAGAAGGCACTTTGCAACTTCTGCGAAACTTGCCAGTTCGTTTGGCTTACTGAAGTAGCGATACTCTAGGTATTGATACTGTCGTTTTGTGAGTATCCTTTTTGCGACTTTGAGGACGTGCTCAGCCAGGTCGCTTATTGTGATGGAGTAGGCAGGATCGTCATCGCAAATGATCGCATCGTTGGGGTAGTCTGGTATCGTAATTTCGTGTTGCAAGTAGTAGCGAAAGCGAATGTACCGGCGAAGCTCGCGCTGGATGAGGACGGCTGCGTAAGCATGAAACGGTAGGCGGCCATCGTATGTTTTTGAGGCTTTCCAGAGCGCGATGAGCGCCTCTTGGAGTAAGTCTTGTTCGCCCAATCGGTGGAGATACGGTTTATTGATGATAGCGAATTGGTGCACTTTCAAGTACACTAGTGCACGGTATTGTTTGAACACTGCGCTAAAGTCGTTGAGGTCGATGTAAGTGTTCATGGTGTATCCTCGGCATAGATGATGCAGTCCAGGCTGTTTTGGGACAGCCTGGACTGCATCAGTCAGTCTAGGCGTTGCAGGTTTACTCGTCTTGCGATTGCTCGTTAGTCAGCGTGAAGCCACTGCTTTGCAGTGGTATGTCAGAATAGACTTGCAGCAAGTATCTGCTATCGTCTGTGTGGACGTGGCAAGTCTTCACGGTGCCATTGTCTCGGAATTTCGGCTGCTGCGTTTCGTCTTTTTCGATAACGAAGAAGTTTTTGAGGACGCAGATCACTTGGCTTTCGGTGAGCGTTTGCTTTTTCGCTCTGCGTCTTTGCGGTGTCCAGCCATTTTTGGCGAGGATATAGGTGACCGTTGCTGGCGTGATGTTGAGCAGTCGCGCCAGTGCGACGCGTGTGAGCGGTTCCATGGTGAACATCTCCGTTAGATAGCAGGTTGTTGGGGAAGCGAGTGTACAAACGACAGTAGGCGTTGGACAGTTTTCCTGATTGCGTCAGCGTGGTAATAGTCAGTCTTCGCATTCAGCCATGCGCTCGGCCTCGATTTTTTCCAGGCGTTCACGTACACGTTTCAGTCTGCGCAGGGTACCGTGCGGGATTCTCTCTTCTGGGACTTTCACCCAGTTTCCAACGCCGATTCCACCTTCGTAGGTGAAGGTGTCGTCATAGACTAGAGCGAATCCCCAGCGTGGGAAAAGTAATTCGGAGCGAACGAGCAGAAGATACTCCCCGTATTCGTTGCGAACGTATTCAGCTTCCATTTTCGATCCTCCATGTCAGGGTTGTGGTTTCGATGTCACCGTGTTAGCAATCTGCCGACTTGCAGAGGCGATCATGCAGTGTCAGCAGTATGGCAGCCGGCGCGTCTGCTAAGCCTTGGGCAGAATGGACTGAGTGTTCAGGCCGGCACAAACGCCAGGCGACATAGGGTGGGTGTTGGCGTGTGTGGCCAGTGGGTGTCACTTCGTAGATGTGCCAGCCATCGCTGGTGTAATACCAGCGGCGAGCGACATGAAAGACTCCAACGTGGAGTACTCGGTGGAGTCTTTTCTCAACCAGTCGCCTGCGCAGGCGAAAAACTTGGTCGATAATATCTCGGGTTATCTGGTCGGTGTCGAGCATCGCCCTAATTCGCCTTCGGTCACCGCAAACATCACACTTTTCCCAACGCATAGTCTGTCCCTCCGTTTTGGGTTGTGTGGTACCAATCGCCTTGCGGCATCACTACATTGGGTGGGGCTGGCCCAGGCATCAGTCCGTCATGAGTCGATGGTCAATCTTTGTCTTCGTCTGCCAGCGGACAGACTACCGCGAGCAGTCGGTCCGCTGCGGCTTGGATTGCCAAGTCATTGATGTCATTTTCGGTAGCGCCATCCTCAATAGTGCAAGCAGCTCGAAACATATACTCTGCGATCCGCCGCGCAGCCATACGCAGGCTAAATGGAGCACGTTTATTCTCGCTGACATCTGGTGCGATCATGAGCAGTGGGTCGAAGTAATAGGTAATCTCCCCAATTTTCGCCTTTAGGACAGCACCATCGCAGCTATCAGGCTTCATCTCGAATTGCACATCGCCAATTACCCAGTTTAGGCCATCGAAAACCTGATCTCGACTAAGCCGTAGAATTTCCGGGCTATCGAATACTGGGTGACACGGGTATGCGATCCTCAACAGCCAGGCCACTGCTCTGATGTCGATTTCCTTTATGGACTTGCGGCCTGCATGATTGCGTACCACCCACAGGAAAATTTCAGTCAATACTCGTCGTCGTGTGTCCTCACTAGGCTGCTCTACCGTTACTGCCTGCGGCAAGTCCGCCCGCGTCTGGAGTATGCTCCTCAAGTAGCGGGCATAGCGCTTCGCTTTTCGGTCAAGATGCTTAGCCGCTGCGCTCCAACTCAGGACGCTGCTCATAACTTTGCCCTCCGTTCGTTAGGTGTTTGTGGTACCAATCGCCTTGCGGCATCACTGCAGTGTGGGGTTGGCAGGGGTGGGCATCCGTGCCCACGTGTGTGCTGGCCTAATCCTTGAGCAGATACTCGAATCGCTCCCGCACTTCCTGGGGCACTTGTTCGTCTGGGACTAGCTGCCAGGAATCCCAGCCGAACCCGCCGTCCCAGGCTTGCCCATCGTCATCCATCAAGCAGAATCCCCAACGGAATTCGTCGCCCTCAACTTGCAGCAGCCAGGTCCCATCGCCAGTCAGTACGAACCGCGCGTTCATCGTAGGTCCTCCTTTGTTAGGGTTGTGGATACCAATCGCCCGAAGGCATCACTGCATGGGTGGTGTGAAGGCCGTCCCTGGCCAGTCAGTCCTGTTTTTTACTCTTCGACTGCGATTTCCTTACCACCCTCAAGCTCTTTCAAGGCATCCAGCACATACCAAGCCAGCCATTCGTCTTGAATCGCCATGATGTCGCAGCGGTACGGCTTCAGGGCATCAATGTCCCATTCCTTTGAAGCAAACTTCCACCGCCGGCCATCAAGCATGTACAACTTCTCACCAGAGAACAGGAAGTACTGCCCCGAGTAGCAGTACAGGCCAACCTTGGCCGCCACCTTTTGCCCGTGCTTCCGGGCCACTTCACCTTGAATCCTGACCAGCCGTTCCAGCGCTCGCTCGTTGGTCCGTTTCATCGTTCATCCCTCCATTGTTAGGTTGTTGGTACCGATCGCCCTGGGGCATCACTGCATTTTTTAGTCTTTTTCCTTTGTCTCTGCCCTTATTCTAGCACTAGGCCGGCCAGGCGTCAAGCGATTTTTGCGAATTTTTTTTTTCGATTTTTTTCTGGTCAGCCTATTCCCCTGTACTGCTTAGACTTATGCTGGCAGGGTGATTTCGCTAGCCGCAAACATGTGCCGCAGAGCCAGCCGATTGGCCCAGACTAGCACGTCCCAGCCGTCTCGGGCAAAGGCCGCCTTTAGGCCAATCTTTTGCCCTGGCAACTTCTGGCCAGGCCGGGCAATCGTTGGCTTCTCTTCAGGGCAGCGAAAGACCAGCAAGTCGCCATGCCGGCTGGTTAGGACTAGGTAGAAGATGCCCTCGCTATCCATCCGCAGTCCAATCTGACTGCGGAATTTCACCAGTGGCCCAACCAGATAGGACTCCAGAGTGTTAGCGAAAGACTGCTCAAACCGTGTCAACTCGTTGCGCCGTGCCATAGTCTTGTCTCCTTTGGGTTGTGGGTATTGAATCGCCTTTCGGCATCACTGCAAAAGGCCGTCCCTGGCCTGCTTGGTATAATCGATTACTCGAAGATGTCGTTGTCGTCCTTCCAATCGCGGCTTACTTGCCCCTCATCGATCATCTTGAGCCGGCAGCCATCGACCCAGAAGTCATCGCTTGGCCCTTTCCCTGGAAAGCCGACCTTGGCCCGATCCTTACCGTCTTTGCAGATTCCCCGCCAGTAAACCACGACCGTAATCCACTTGCCAGCCTTCGTTTGGTACAGTGCCTTACCATAGTTTGGTCGTGTGCTCCAGCCAGCCGCCTTGTGATAGCTGTGGCTCATGTGACGGTACCGCATCGCTGTTCCTCCGTTTGTTAGGGTTGTGGGTGTTACTTGCTTCCCTGCCTGACTCATTACTTCCTCATTGCCTTCACTAGTATATTAGCACCTGCCCGAAAAATATCAAGCGAATTTTTCGATTTTTTTCGATTTTCTCGAAAACGCCTTGTTTTCTAGGCTTTTCTCGCGCTCTTTTTCTCGTCTTCTGAATCGATTTTCACTAGTCTAGGCCAGTCGAATGACTGCCGAAGTGCGAAAGGATGACCCAGTGGGGGCGCCTTTCTAAGAAGGCGCCCCCACTGGGTCGCTCCACCTTGACGCCACGCAGCTAGACTTTGCGATAGTCCGTCACAATCTCGTATGTGCCGTCCTCAAGGGGAACGCGGCGATAGTCGCCGAACAAGTACGGTGCCTCAACTAGCAGAACATCGAAAATGCGATTGGCCAGCTTGCGCATCTCGTGGTCGGCATAGCGGCTACCACGCTGTTCCAGAAAATGGCGCCATGCTCTAGCATTAGCCGTGGCCACGATCTTAGTTTCTGTGGCATTGGGCAGCACACTGCGTGCGGCCTGCCTGGCCACTTTCCTTTTCTCGGTCGATGTGGCATCACGTGCAAGCCAGCGTTGCAAAAAGGAACGCTGCGCTAGTTTTTTCTCGAGCAACTCCGAAAGGATGATATACGCTTCGCGCGCTTTTTGTGTGGCCTCGAGCCAAACAGCATGCAATTCGGGATCAGATGCGATGATGTCCGGCTCAACGAATTCGGCGTTCGACTCATCAACGTATCGCTGGCTCAACTGCGAGAATGCAAAGCCAGCACGGTGTCGGACCAACTCGTGTGTGAGGCTACGACTCACACCTGTGATCAGGAACGACCAGACCGCATGCTCCAGCACCGACCCGTGGCCACTTTCCTTTATGTGCTGAAGATACGCAGCCGCGCCACCAGGCCTGGGCTTAGCAAACGACATGTAGCAGACTCGACCGGCCATTTCGCAGAGAATTTCTGCTGCGCTACTGGCATCACTTTTCCAATCGATAAGCATATCTTCGAGGAAGTGTGCGACTTGGCTTTGATCCATAGACGGGCGACTAAGAACGTAAACACGCATGATAAACCTCCGATACTCAAATTGCGGCTAACACTGCGAGTATGTCCCCAGCACGGCAAGCAATAGCTCGCTCTTCACCGTGGCAGCTCAACTTGAACGTATCACTCCCTGCTGTATCTTTTGCTGCATGGAGAAACGCGATCAAGAGAGAGCGACTGATCGAAATGGTTGGAACAGTTTTGGAAACTTCCTCGAAAGTAATGTAACCGGAGCTATCGTTTTTCTGCATCTTCTCTAACATGCCTTTGATCGAAAGGTCACATTCGACATAAAGCGGAGCGTCGATGAGACGTTCGTAATGTTCACGTGGTGTTATGCGTGGAAGCCATAGGCCCTTATAACGCGACTCGAACGCGGGTTTTTCGATGTTGGATTCGCGACTGTAATCGAATTTGAAGGAAACCGCGTCAGGTGTCCACAAAAGGCGAATTCGTTCGAGGAAGTATGAGTGCGAAGATCGTAACTCGTTGATAAGTTTTTTGGCTACCACACGCGATATTGCGAACGAATCGGGAGTGTCTTTAGTAATGCGCTCAGGACGCAACTCGAGATCAGAATTCACGAAACCGATGTAAGCGTAGGGTGTTGCCGCGAAGATCGAATCGCGGAGCCAGAAGATACGCGCTTCGGCTCCCATCCAACGTGACGCTGTGAGCGCGACTGAAAGTGCGCGTTTTAGGTTAGCGAAGTGTGTTTTCTCGATAGTGAAGTGATGACCGCCTACGCTAGGCATAGCGATACCTCCTTTAGGGCGAAATAAAAACGTGCCGGTCGGCCCCTCTCCTGACCGACCAGCGCTCGACTGGGCCTGGCGCGCAGCGCGGACACCTCTCGCTACGGCCAAACGAATTATATCCGACCAATGTCAGCACCGCTAGTGGACTGTCAGGCATAACTTTTCCCTGGGCCCAGGCCAATTAGGTGGCAGCGATGTGTCACTCAACACGCTAACGCTTGCAGTGACTCGTGACAAGATAAAGCAGCACTAAGACGATCGCTGACACAATGCAGCCATCACGAACGCCAACAAAGTACGCCGCGGACACTGCAGTGTCACCAGCCTTTTCGACTGCTTTTGCTATCTTTGCTGACGACTCGCGCACAGCAGTCGCGGCAGATCGAATTTCGCGAATCGTGTCACCGACGGCAACTTCGTTCACGACTTACTTCCCTCCAGTTTCAGGGCGATCTTCGACCACTGTGTCGAGAATTCCAATAACATCGCCAGCGCGGGTCAGGATAGGCAATTCCGGGCCACTGTAGCTGAGCAGCATTGTGGTATCTTCCGACCTGGCCGGCGCTAGAAACGACTTGAGCACAGCCAGGTCGATGCCAACCTTGCAAGCCGACTTCACAGGTATCAGGCTTTCGATCGGCATCATGACATCGTTCTGGTATCGTGTTTTGCAGAGCACTTTTTCGACATGTAGCTCGTAGTCGCGATAGTCACCTTGCGATTGGAGCGATAAATAGCGTTCCTCAATGCTGACATCAGGTCGCCACGGGATCAAGTATAGCGACACGATAGTACGATTCTCAAAGCCACAGTCTTTTTCGTAGTATATTGCGATATTGACAACACCATCGTGGTCTTCATTTGAGACTTCAATGCGTTCGATGAATCGAACACCGTCGGAGCGCAATGCAGAAACTACTTTCCGCATCGCGCCCGCCGAAAATGCGATACACTCCTGTGGCTCGAAGTCGAAACCACTGTCTGCCAGGTCTACTGCTGCGCTACGATTCGCTGCGAATAGCGATTTGCCGATCCAGAAGATGCCACCATCAGGGAGCCAGTTCGCTGCTTTGCAAGTGACACTCAGGCATCGCTCCAGTGCGGCTAGTTGGCTCGAGTCGAGCCAACACCACGTCATAGCACTACCCTCCGAGTCGTGAAGTTAGGTACCGTTTACAGCGATTGAACACGAAGCCACTGGCTTCGCTATTCACCTTAGCGCGCTTTACTTAGCTAGCTATAGCGTAATATCGTTTGCGATACGCATTGTACCCTGTGGGGGCGGCTTTTTTAGGAAGCCGCCCCCACAGGGTACACTTAAACTCGACTTCGTGCAATCGCAATTCGTAGTTCGACTCAAGTTTTTACTTAAGCTCGAAGCGATGGTATATATATTGCGATAGCTATATATATACAATACGCCCCCATATACTCGCCCATATACACTATATATACGCTCTTATATATGCATATATACGCGTATATACAAGCGAGTATTACGAAAGCGAACGAACTATGTGCTAGCTAGTATAGCGCTTATTCGCGTAATGTCAAGCGATAACCTTAGAGCAAAAGCCGTGCCAATCACGGCCATGTTTTTCGGGGCGGCTTTCCTGGCGACTTTTCCAGCCAGTTTTTCGGTCCTGCTGCCCACCTGCCAGCCAATGGCCCCGCAAATCGCAATAATTCGCTTATAAGCGCCTTTCTCTGCCCGGGATGGGAAACACCTTGGTCAACCCCGAAAATGGCTGTAATGCAATTTTATGCGTTTTCTGGGCCATTCCTGCCCGGGCAGGCATTGTGGCTTGGATTCGACTGGCCAGGCTGGAGCACTAGACCAATGGTCCGGACTGCCTTAGGCAAAACATCACCACTTGACAAAACTTGCGCTAGGTGTACACGCATCAACCTATGGCCTGCCACGAATCTTTTTAAGGGAATTATTTCCAGGAAAAAACGTCTGGCGAGTTTTTTCCATTCTCGTAAACTCTTGTGTTTTCAGGACTTAGATAGTTTTTTCCACGCCGACACTTTTTTCCCTCGAGGGGGGTTTTTTCCATACAATCCGCGGAAAAAACGTTTTTTCACTGGCATGAAGTAAATAACTAGACTTGCAAACGGAATTTATAATTACTGCTCATTCACCAGTTTCTTTATCACATAAGTAGTCTTTGGTCGGCCCGACAGTGGCTGTGTAGTCTTGATGACCAACTCGCCCGACTCGACAAGCGCACGCAACACCTCGTCACGCTCTGACGGCTTCAGGTGTTGAAACTTCCGACACACTTGCGTCCTTGTGGCCACGCCCTTCTCACGAAACCACCTTAGTATCTCCTTATATCTTTGCTCAAAGCGACTTTTATGTAGATGTTCATATACAGCTACATGCATACGCTTGCTCAAGTAAGTCGCCAACTCGATCGCCCAAGCCATCGACTTGCCATCGACTTCCTCGGTCTGCCAGTTCGCAAACGCAGCAATCAAAGCCAACTTCCTGGCCGTCTCCTGAGCACGTACCCACACCGACCTATACGGCTCCTCATAGCGATCCAAACGCTCCTCACAGTACTGCGCAAAACGAACATACTGATCCGTTGCATCCGCCGAGTAGCGATAGACCACTTTCCCCGACCTGCCAGTCCAAAACGCAATCCCATCGCATATCGACTTGGGCACACCAACACTTTCTGGCTGCCTATGCCGTGGTAACCTCTTCGTAGCCTCAAATACCAGCAGCCTTGAGCAAAAGCCATTCACCAGCGAATCTGCCGACAGCGCTTCGTAAAACTCATCCGGTACAGCCGTTCCCCACAACACGACATGCGGCTCCACCACGATCTTCGTTTTCGACTTATCCGCATAGGCTGTCCCAGTGAACACGCCCGCCGCTGCCGAATACAAGCGAAGTAACAACGTCACCAGGTTGTAGTAATGCGGATTCGCCGTGGCCTCACGCGCCAGTTTCAACTTGCGTCCTATCTCGTCCAACTGGATCAGCACACACGGCTTTTCCTCGATGTAGCGCGCCAGGCCTGCATGGCTGGCCACGTCTTCAGGACCGATCAACTCCAGCATATTCGTTGCCATTGCGATGTCACGAATCGCCTGACGTGTGCGCTCCTTGCCACAGCCAGTCGGCCCAACCCCCACGCAGTACAGATTCGTCTTGGTCGAAAACTCGTCTGTCACCTTGTGGCCTGACAGCACACTCACAAACGATATGGCACTACCCAGCGCCAGCGCCGGCTGACTCCGATAGGACGTTCTCACAATGTAGTCGGCTATCTCTGCAATCAGCCCAGGCCCAGACGATACCAACTCCTCCGGCATATCGCCCGGGTCATTGAATTCCTCTGGCTCTGTCTCTGACAACTCACTGTCATCATCATCACCAGCCACTTCACTCCAGGCACACTCGACAAAATTTTTCTCGACCTGATCCGGTTGATAGCGACATGCCGACTCAGCAATCCTAGCAACTTCCTTTTCCTCTAGCGGCGGTAAGCAACGATTGATGTTGATCCGCTCGAGCGCCGCGTATATCTCATCACGTTCCAGTCCAAAGCGTCTCAAGCGGCAAGCAATGCGAAAGAGCACATTGTTTCGCCGTCCGTGCTCGATCGACGGTGACAACACGACTTCACCACCGGCCTGATACGTCTCCAACTGATCCAGTGTCGTCCTCAGCCATTCCGGTGGTGTCGGTAAATGCTCACGAGAGCAATGTAAGTCTCGGTCATCCAGCCAGCGATACTCACGTTCCAACATGCGACTGGGCGGCACCACAACATAGCCGCCATCAGTCCTAACATCGACATGCCTGGCAATTTTGCCAACTGAACAGCGCCACTTCGATCCCTGTGGAGCGCGGAAAAAGTAGTGCCTGCCTCCCGACGGTGTCATCGAGATAGCACCAGCAAACGTCACCAACTCAGCCGCCTGTTCAGCTTCCTGTGGCCAGAATGGCAACGCCTCTGCATCAACATCCACAACCAGCAAGCCATTGCAAGCCAGGCCAATGTTGGCCAGCGGATAGCGTTGCCACCAACTCCTCACTTTCTCAACGTCACTCGTTGCATCTTTGACACCATGTTCAGTTAGCGGTCTTTTTTCGTTCGGTGCGACAGGGAAAATTTCGTAACCCAACTCAGCGTAGCGTATCGCTGCGTGGAGTAATTTTTCGTAGTCGAACACGACACCTGCCCCCCTTTACGACTTCCCTGCGTTGCACAAAAATAGACGCCACTTGGGCGTCATCATCAAAAGCACCAGCGTGCTCAAGAGCATCGAGCACGCTTTTGAGGATGTTATCCAGGTCGCGCCGGCGCCTGTCCGGCGGGTACACCTCAATCTCCAGCGCAACTGGACCAGTCAGCTTTTCGCAACCGAAAAGAGCAGCAGCTACTGCCTTGCGATAGCTATGCCCCGCCGGCGATATGTAAAACCGGCCACGAGCATAACGCCAGTAGTGGTTGACTGACGGCGGGTACGGCAACTCGACATCAAGTACTGCGTCGCCATGCATTCTCAGGATTGCTCTTAGGCTGTTGCGGTAATGACTGTGTCACTAATGCGCCTGGGCCCAGGTATTCCAGATACTCGACTGGCCTGGCCACTTTTCTGCCCTGTGATGTCACCTCATGGCGCACCAGTATGCGGATCATCCTGCCGTGCAACTCTTGCGTATCCTGGATGCGTATTTTACCGGCCGCGCGGCAGATCGCTGCCAACTCAGCGCGCGCCATTTCGACTGCCATGGGATTGTCATGATAAAGATTGAGGCGCACCGACACAGCACGCCCAAAGTACTGCGCCGGCTGCTGGACCACAAACTCGATCCACAGGTGCTGGCCATTATTCCTGCGGTTCGGTACCAATGCCGTGTTGGCAATCGACACCACATACTCGCCTTCCGGCAGTACTCCAGGCAGTGACACTCCCGACGCATCAAAGTCGCCGATCTGGACCATCGCACTAACCCTCCTTTACGACAGCGCGAGCAAACGCATTCCAATCCAGCGGCAGCTCGCCTGTCAGGCCGTACCGGTTCTTAGCCACGCATGTCGGACCACCCGACACACGCATCACCCTGTCAGCATTTGGCCCTGACAGGGGGATATTCCTCGACTTGCCAAACGTGCCCTGCTCAACGCGCAATGCAAAGCGCCAGTGGGCAAAAAATACCGCGTCGCACCATTCCGTCACCAGCGCAGCGCTCGAGCGATGCAGCCGCGGCATATATCTGTCATAAGCTAACGTCTCCGGATCTTCAAAGCGCTCGATCTTCGCATGCGCAATGAGCAGTACGATCATCGAGCGATCATCACGCAACTTCTGCAGAAACGAAAGTACTTTGCGCCACTGTGCTAGTGCAGCCAGATAGCCTCTGCCGTAGCCTCCGTCCACACGCTCAATCGTATCGACGTTATTCTGCGCACAGACGTGATCGTGAATCAGGCGCTCCAGCCAGTCCAGGCTGTCGATGACCACAGTCTCGTAGTCATGCGCACCATCGATAAGCCAAGTCAGATGACCCAGCACTGACTCAAAGTCTTCGCATAATGGGAAGCGGTCAACTTCCAACTCGCCCAGTCCATCCTCAGTCGGGATGAAAATCGGTTTCGGCGCACCAGCAGCAAACGTAGTTTTGCCAATGCCCTCGGTGCCATAGAGAAGTATGCGCGGCGGTTTCGACTCTCGACCTCGAACAATGCGACTGTTCATGCCTTACCCTCCCGTAAGGAAATCATGGCAGGAGAAAAATATACTACTGTGCCGGTCCAGTCAAGCGCTTCGGAATTTGACGAGTATCGACTTGTGTGCGTAGTGGAATTTTTGCCATGGTGAAAATGCTTTTAGTGGCTCGCGTTCTTGACTAAGCGCCCTGTAGCCGCCATGCCACGTGTCATCTGTGAGTTGGTGAGCATCGTTGGTCACAATCATCACCTGCCAGTCATCACGTTTCAAGTATGCATCGAGGAAGCGAACAATGTCCACGTTAGGCCAGTGGTGGAGAACATCCTTACAGAGCACGACATCGGCTTGCGGCAACTTTTCAACTTCACGCATGTCTGCCTGGCGAAACTCACATGCGTAACTGTTACGGCCCGACCACAGTGGCAGCAAGTCTATGCCGATGACACTGGCCTGGCATCTGCGTGCGATCTCCTCAGTAATCCAGCCCGGGCCACAACCTAGGTCAAGTACCGTTTTCGCTCGTAATGCCCGAATGACCAACATCACTAGGTTGACATACTCCTGTGTGCGGCCCTGTGGGAAAAAATCCTCGCACTTCGCATGATCCCAAACATTCGCCTCATAAACTTTCCTATAAGTCTCCACAATGTCACTATTGTCTAATGCCTTATAAAGCGTTTGAAACTTAGTGTACACAGTGTTTTCCTCCGGCAGTCGTGGGCAGTACCCAAAGACATCGCGGCGATTGCGAATATCTTTGGTCAAGAATGGCTTCGCTGCGACACGATGTACAAATACCGGCTTACCCTGAAACTCACACACGATCGCTGGCGGTACCCACCTTACATTTTCAATCGTTCGATGCTCGACCTGCGTGACACCTAACGCCAAGCGAATCGCATCCTGATCACCGAAGAAGTAGCGAAAGTAAAAGTCGCTGTGCTGGCACAGCCAGTCCGCGATCAAGATCGCCTGCCATGCCCTCTGCCGATCGATCAGCAACTGCCCACCCTGTACTTGTGGCACATGACGAAATTCGTCCACAAGTTTCGACCACTTGAGATTCAGCGCCATGTGCGGAAAGTCGGCCCAGTAGCAGATTGGATACTTGCGCGCATACTCCACCAGCGATCTGATCGCTGAAACCGGGTAGGCATCTGCGTCCAGGAAAAGTATCCTGCGATAGCGGCAATTCCTGATCGCATGCACCTTGGCTCCGTAGCCATCGACAATGCGCGGCTTGCTTTTCTGCATGACTTCACGCGCATTGACAATGCGCACGTCCAGGCCCTCGACCAGTCGCGGCTCCACTAGCTCGCTGTCAAAATGATGTCCATGCCACACTTCAATCACGCCGTCGTATCCGTAGTGCCGAAGCATGTGACAGCACAGCGCTGCGCCCAGCCAATACTTGCCACCACCAGCGATCACGACTGCGAATTCACCCTCTTCGTCACTGACTGGATACTCCTCTTGCGCTGTCAGGTCAATGACACGTTCGAGTGCGTCGTGATGCGCTTTGACAACGTTAGGACATGCGTGCCAGTTTGGGGCACGTTTGGGATTGACCGGTTCTGGAAGTGGATCGTCGAACATGCCTTACATCTCAAGCGGGCCTAAGTACGAACGAACCTGATGCGCAACGACCAGGCCGAATCGTGAGATAAATTGTCGGGTTACCGGGGCATCCTGTTACCGTTACCTCGAAGTCATCGGGATTTAGAGTGCAAAACGGAGTACCGCACACCAGTGTAACCGAAGGATAAACACTACCGTTCTCGCAACGCGCAGAAAAGTACACAAACAGGTACTCTGGAGGCGGTCCGTTATCGCACGGCGGATTAGGTATCGTAAACGACCATCCTATAATTCCCAACACCCAACCCGAAGAGTAGCTCACTCCGGAAAACGTCCTTCCAGAAACGACGAAATCATACTCGAGTACGTATTCGCTACCGTCTGGCGGACAACATCCACCGCCACCACCACCACCGCCACCATTGC
>Ga0308389_1001158_pt1 | contig 18363 bp, 18 predicted proteins | sample Hotspr2Sample148_FD_202362 | JGI IMG/M metagenome (GOLD analysis project Ga0308389, IMG submission 202362) | Hot spring phototrophic mat microbial communities from Mushroom Spring, Yellowstone National Park, Wyoming, United States - 20040719_148 ... | reverse complement strand
TGAATCCGGGGCTATGCTAGAAGGTGGCCTTTGGCAACTGCAAGCTGTAACCTTGCAGCGGAACGCTTGACAATGGCGTGGCTGCGTCGCACCGTTGGCCGTAATCCAGTTCATCCCATTTCCCGGCAGACAGGCAGACGGCCGCAGTCTGCTCGTCGTCCTGCCGTAAAGGATTCGTCAACTGTTATGAAAAAGGTCGGCGTTTTGGTCGGGCGTGAAAACACCTTTCCGCCAGCACTCATCGAGCGCATCAACATGCAGTCGCAGGACACAGGGGTGATGGCCGAGTATATCACCATCGGCGGCGTCCGTATGGATGCCGTGTGCCCCTATGCCGTCATCATTGACCGCATCTCCCATGAAATCCCGTTCTACCGGGCGTACCTGAAAAACGCCTATCTGTCAGGAACGGTCATTGTCAACAATCCCTTCTGGTGGTCGGCGGACGACAAGTTTTTCAACTACTCCATGGCGATCCGGCTGGGGGTGGCCATTCCCCGGACGGCACTGCTGCCCCAGAAAGAGTACATGGAGCGCATCACTTCGCAGTCGTTGCGCAACCTGCAATTCCCACTCGACTGGCAGGCGATTGTGGACTATGTGGGCCTGCCAGCCATTCTCAAGCCGCACGATGGCGGCGGCTGGCGGGATGTCTATCGCATCAACTCGCTGGAGGAGCTGATTCAGGTCTATGACCGGACGGGGCAGCTCTGCATGACGCTTCAGGAGTTTGTCAAATTCGACCGTTACGTACGGTGCTACTGCATTGCCAAGCAGCACGTGCTCATCATGCCGTACGATCCGGCGCGGCCCTATCCGACGCAGTATCTCGACATCCGCCCCGAAGACTATCTCGAACCGGAACTGCAAGCCCGGATCGTCCGTGAGTCCCGCCTGTTGTGCGAAGCCCTTGGCTATGACATCAACACCATCGAGTTTGCCATTCAGGATGGTGTCCCCTATGCCATTGACTTCATGAATCCCGCACCGGACGCCGATTCATTCTCGGTCGGCCCGGTGAACTTCGAGTGGATGGTTTCAACCGTCAGCCAGATGCTCATCCGGTTGGCACAGGAGGGCCGTCCCCAGGAGCGGACGCATACCTTCCGGTGGCAGGAGATGATTGCCGAGCGGATGTAGCGGTCTATCATGCTGGGCATGGACGCGGACACAGCATCGTTCTGGGAGGAGAAATACCGGGCTGACCTGACCGCCTGGGATCGCGGTGGCGTCAGCCCTGCCCTGGAGCACTGGCTGGCCGAAGGGGCGCTGAAGCCCGGCCGGATTCTCATCCCCGGTTGTGGCTACGGTCATGAGGTGCTGGCGTTGGCCCGGCGCGGTTTTGAGGTCTGGGGACTGGACATTGCGCTGACTCCGGTGCGGCGGTTGCAGGAGAAGCTGGCGCAGGCGGGACTGACGGCCCACGTGGTTGAGGGGGATGTCCGCACCTGGCAGCCGGAGCAGCCCTTCGATGCGGTTTATGAGCAGACCTGCCTGTGTGCGCTGTCGCCGGAGGACTGGCCCCGTTACGAGGCGCAACTGTGCCGCTGGCTGCGACCGGGCGGGCGGTTGTTTGCCCTGTGGATGCAGACCGACCGGCCCGGCGGGCCGCCCTACCACTGCGGGCTGGAAGCGATGCGCGTGCTGTTTGCGCTGGAGCGTTGGCGGTGGGTGGAGCCGCCCCAGCGCACAGTGCCCCATCCGACGGGATTTTTTGAGTATGCCGCCATCCTTGAGCGCCTGGTGTGAAGACCTTTCCCGGCCGGGCGCACAAAACGTTCCATTGTTGACACACTCTTTGGAGAGACCATGGAAAGCAACCCGACGTTGAAAGCTGCAATTGCCCACTACGATGCCCTGCTCCAGGAAACGCCTACCACACTGACTGAATCCCGTGATTTTCTGGCTGCCCGCAGCGCCGAAGAGAAGATGATTTTTGGCGGACGGCCGCTGTCGCCCTACCTGCGCCCTCACTTCATAACGGCCGAACAGTGGCGCTACCTGTGTGCTGAATGTGCACGCATCTGGGAGTGTGTGGAGATTGTGGGGCGCACGGCGCTGACCGACCGCCGCATCTATGATGACTTGGGCATCACGGACGGCGAAGCCCGCCTGATTGAAATTGACCCCGGCTACACCGGGATTTCCATCACCTCCCGACTCGATTCGTTTCTGACCGAAGAGGCGTTTTCCTTCGTCGAACTCAATGCCGAAAACCCGGCCGGGATTTCCTACTGCGAGGTCATGGCGCGTATCTTTATGGACTTGCCGGTGATGCAGCGGTTTGTGGAGAAGCATCCGGTCATGCCGCTCTATGCACGACATCTGCTGCTGGAGACGCTCCTGACGGCATACCAGGAATGGAGCGGTGGAACGGACAAGCCCCGCATCGCCATTGTGGACTGGGAAGGCCTGCCCACGCAGTGTGAGTTTGAGCAGTTTCAGGCCTACTTCCAAAGTGAAGGTTTCGAGTGCATCATTGCACCACCGGAAAAGCTGGACTACCACGCGGGCCGGCTCTGCTGTGGGGACTTCAGGATTGACCTGGTGTATCGGCGTGTGTTGACGAATGACATCCTGGAGCGCCCGGAGGAGTGCAAGGCGCTGGTCAATGCCTACCGCGACCGCGCCGTGTGTGTGGTCAACGGCTTCCGCACAAAGTTTGTCCACAAGAAGATGTTTTTTGGTGTCCTGACCGATGAACGGTATGCGGCGCTGTTTACGCCGGAGCAGCAGGCGGCCATTCGGGCGCATATTCCGTGGACGCGCCGCCTGGCTGAAGGGAAGACGACCTACGCCGGCGAAACAGTGGACTTGCTGGAGTTCATCCGCGCCCATCAGACGCGGCTGGTCATCAAGCCCAATGATGAATACGGCGGCAAGGGGGTGGTCGTCGGCTGGGAAGCCACACCGGCGGAATGGGAGACGGCAATTGCCGAAGGGCTGCGCGGCGACTATCTGGTGCAGGAAAAAGTCCCCACCGCCCACGAGGTCTTTCCCCACTTCACGCCAGAAGGCGAGATTACTTTCATTGAGCAGCTTGTGGACCTCGACCCGTTACTGTTTCACGGCAAGGTGGGCGGCGCCTTTACCCGGCTGTCGAGCACGGCGCTGTGCAACGTCACCTCTGGCGGCGGCATGGTGCCGACGTTTGTTCTGAAGGATTGACACCCAGACCGGTGCCCGCGGCCGGTGTTTTCGGGCGGGCGCCGGTCCGGGTTGGTTTGTGGCAGGGCGTTTGGCAACTGGGAGTTTGGTCAGTCAGTCTGCATTGGCGAGAGGATAGCGTATGGCTCAGGAGTTCACCCTTGGTATTGAAGAAGAGTTCCAAATCGTTGACCCCGACACCCGTGAGTTGCGTTCACGGGTCGCCGAAATTCTGGATGAAGGCATGATGCTGCTCGGCGAGCAGCTCAAGCCGGAAATGCACCAGTCCATGGTTGAGGTGGGCACGGGGGTGTGTCGCAACATTCAGGAGGCGCGCGCGGATGTGGTCAGGCTGCGCCGTACGGTGGCGATGCTGGCCCACAAGAAAAACCTGCGGATCGTGGCGGCTTCGACCCATCCGTTTTCCCACTGGAAAGACCAGGAGATTACGCCCAATGAGCGGTATTTCCAGCTCATCGAGGAAATGCAGCAGTTGGCGCGGGCGCTGTCCATCTATGGGCTGCACGTTCACGTCGGAATTGAAAACCGCGACGATGCCATCCACATCATGAATGCGGCGCGTTACTTTCTGCCGCATATCCTGACGCTGAGCACCAGCTCGCCATTTTGGATTGGCCGCAATACAGGTCTGAAGTCCTATCGTTCAGAAGTCTTCAAGCAGTTTCCACGCACCGGCATTCCAGATTACTTTGGCTCGGCCAGCGAGTTCGATAACTACGTCAAGCTGCTCATCAAGACGGGTTGCATTGACAATGGCAAGAAAATCTGGTGGGACCTGCGCCCCCATCCGATTTTCCCCACGCTCGAATTTCGGATTTGCGACCTGCCATCCAAGGTGGATGAGGTCATTGCCATTGCCGCGCTTTTTCAGGCCGTGGTGGCCAAGCTCTACAAGTTGCTGCGCCAGAACATGGGCTTCCGGCTCTACCGCCGCATGCTCATCGAGGAAAACAAATGGCGCGCCGTACGCTACGGGCTGGATGGGAAGCTGCTGGATTTGGGCAAGCAGGCGGAAGTGCCGGTGCGGTCCCTCATTCTGGAGCTGCTTGAGTTCGTGGATGACGTGGTGGACGATCTCGGAAGCCGGTCGGAGCTGGAATACGTCCACACGATTCTCAGGGAGGGAACGAGCGCCGACCGCCAACTGCGGATTTTTCAGGAAACCAACGGCGATCTGCATGCCGTTGTGGACAACCTCATCGCGGAGACCCTGCAGGGTGTTCTGGAACCCGGTGTGGTCTCTGCGGCTTCCCCACAACCGGCATAGGTGTCCGGTATCCGTCGGGTTGGTGCGGCTGGGTGCATTGGCCGGGCCGGATTGCGCTATACTTGAGCTGCAAGTCTGCAAAAAGAATTGACTTGGCAGGACTTGGAAAGGTTCATCAAATATGTCACGCGAAAAGAGTGCTGCGGCAGGACGCGAAAAAACAGTCGCGGCCGAAAGGAGAGAGGCGGAACCGGCTTCCCTGAGTCTCGTTCCGGCCTCAGTAGCAGACGTTGAACTGCCCCGCCGCGAGGGGAAAGAATCCATCAATACCGTCAACGGCACGAGTGGGTATCATGAACGGCGTCCGGTGCTGGAGTTGATCGCCACGCTGGAGGCCTGTCGCGGTGAGCGCCACATCGTTGCCATTCAGAACTTTCCTGACCCGGACGCCATTGCTTCGGCGCTTGCCCACCAGATGATTGCCGCCACCTTCGGGATTACGGTGGACATCGTGTATGACGGCTTTATCAGCCATCAGGAAAACCTGGCGCTCGTCCAGCTCTTGCAAATCGAACTGCTGCACTACGACCCGACAATCGATCTGAAGCAGTATCAGGCCAGCATTTTCATTGACAACCAGGGCACGACCACAACCCTCACCAGCAAGCTCCGTGAGGCCGGCGTCAAGCCGCTGGTGATTGTGGACCACCACGAGCGGCAGGGACTCATTGACGCCGTGTTCACCGACATCCGCAAGGTTGGCGCCACGGCGACGATCTATGCCGAATATCTGCGGGATGCCTTCCCGCTCGAAAAGAACAATCCCCAGCACGTACGGCTCGCCACGGCGTTGATGCATGCCATCCGCGCGGAAACCAACGGGATGATTCGGGCGCGGGAGTGTGACTTTCAGGCGGCTGGCTACCTGTCACAGTTCGTGGATGCCAGCCTGCTGAGCGAAATTCTGAACGTCAAGCGGTCAAAACGGGCAATTGACATCATCAACCTGGCGCTGGAGAAGCGCATTGTCCGTGACAACTACAGCATTGCCGGGGTGGGTTACGTCCGGTATGAGGACCGGGATGCCATTCCGCAGGCGGCCGATTTCCTGTTGACCGAGGAGAACATTCACACGGCCGTGGTGTACGGCATCATCACCAAGGAAGGTGAGCGTGAAGTCATCATTGGGAGCCTGCGTACCTCGAAAGTCACCCTCAACCCGGACCAGTTCCTGAAGTCAGCGCTTGGGCGGGACGCCAACGGAAACTACTACGGTGGCGGCAAGCACGAAGCCGGTGGCTTTGAGATTCCCATTGGCTTTTTGTCGGGGACATACGACGAAGACTTCATGCGCTCGAAGTGGAAAATCTACGACGCCATGGTGAAACGCAAGCTGCTGGAAAAGATTGGCGTCATCGAGAATCAGTCCACCACTGCCGTCATCCGTCCGCCGGTCCCGGAGCGGCCTGACGAGTAGCGTCAGGAGTCCTGGTAAGCCATGCCTTTCCGGGCCCGGCGCGCGTTGTGGATGAACTGGTCTCACTCACCACGCCCCGGCTGGGAAGCCACGGGTCTGAAAGGTGTGGCCGGGGCGGTCTATGTGTACCTCTACGCGCCGCTGCTGGTGCTCCTCTGGCTTTCCTTCACGGCAGCGCCGGTGGCGGACTTCGGAGCCGGGTTTATCGGCGCGTGGTACGTGAAGGTGCTGCGCAGCCCGGCCTTTCTGGCAGCCATCCAGACGAGTCTGCGCGTGGCGCTCTCCGCCACGTTGATTGCCTTGGTGTTGGGAACGGCGGCGGCCCTGGCGCTCGGCCGGCACCGGTTCCGGGGACAGACCTGGCTCGAATGGCTCTTCTACCTGCCGGTAGTGACCCCGGAAGTCGTGGTTGGTTTTGCGTCGGTGGCGCTGCTGGCGCAGTTTGGGCGACCGCTGGGCTTCTGGTCGGTACTCATCGTCCACGTAGCCTTCTGTACGCCGTATGTCGTGTTCATCGTCCGGGCGCGGCTGGCCGGGTTTGACGAACGGTGGCGCGATGCAGCACTTGACCTGGGGGCGACGCCAGCGGCGGTCTTCTGGCATGTGACGTTGCCCTGGTTGCTGCCAGCGCTGGTTGGAAGTGGACTGCTGTGCTTTGCCCTGTCGCTCGATGACTGCATCGTGACGAGTTTCGTTGCCGGGGATGGCGTCACCACGCTGCCGGTACTGCTCTACTCGAAAATGAAAACGGGGGTATCCCCGGAAATCAACGCTGCCGCCGGTCTGCTGCTTATCCTGACGGTGGTGCTGGTTGGGGCGGCGCAACTCGTGCAGCGGCTTCAGCGCCTGCCCCGGTGGGGCCGCGTCAGCCTGGGCACGACCTGCCTGGGGCTGCTTGCTGTAGCCGTGGGCCCAACACCGCATGGGGATGTGGCCACGACCCTGCATATCTACATCTGGTCGAACTACACCTCTGAAAAGCTGCTCCGTAACTTTGAGAAGCGGTATCGCTGCCGGGTCGTGGTCGAAACCTACGACTCGAACGAGGCTCTGCTGGCCAAGCTTCAGACCGGAGTGGCCCGCTATGATCTCATTGTTCCGAGCGACTACATGGCGGGTGTACTCATCCGGCAGGGGTTGCTGCGTCCGATTGACCGGTCCCGGCTGACGAACTGGCACTACCTCGACCCGGATTTTCTGCATGCACCCTACGATCCTGAAAATCGCTACACGGTGCCCTACACGTTCGTTGTCACTGGCATTGGCTACCGGCGGGACAAGGTGCCGGAGCCGGTAGAGCACTGGGATGCGCTGTGGGATACCCGCTACCGGGGACGTATTGCCATGCTGGATGATCAGCGGGAGTGCTTTGCGGCGGCCCTGCGCCGGCGCGGCGCTTCGCCCAACAGCCAGGATGAGCAGGAAATTGCGCGTGCGGCCGATGACTTGGCAGCGCAGAAGCCGCTGGTCAAAACCTACGACAGCGCGACCTTTGAGCAGCTTTTACTCAATGGCGAAGCCTGGCTGGTCCACGGGTTCAACGGTCAGATTGCCAAAGCTGCGCGCCAGAATCCCAACATTGCCTTTGTTGTGCCGCAGGAAGGCGGGACGCGGGCCGTGGACTGCCTGGCCATTCCGGTCAATGCGGCCCACCCGGAGCTGGCGGAACAGTTCATTGATTACGTCCTCGAACCACAGGCCTCGGCTGAAATCGTGCAGGTCACAGGTTACGGAACACCCAACCGCGCCGTACGGGACTTCCTCCCGCCGGACTGGGCCAACAACCCCTATGTGTTTCCGCCGGAGACGTGGCTGCGGCGCTGTGCCGTCATTGAAGATGTCGGTGCAATTTTGCCGCGATACGATTACTATTGGACAGTTATCAAGTCCAGGTAGTCACCAATCCCCTCAAGCCCGGGGCCAAATCTCAAAAGGCTGCTGTTTGCGCGACATTTATGGGAGTTCCTGAGTCTTTTCCTCCAGACCAAGAGACCATCGCTGGTGAACTGCTGATCTCGCTCATCAACGACATGGAACTGCTGTTGGCGTTTGAGCAGAGTCAGCGGGTGGCCCATTTCCAGCCCGAACTTGGAGAAAAACTCACGCGCTTTCTGGTCGGTGAGTACCGCCAGCGGCTTGAACGGCTGGCGCGGCTGGTGGAAGACAAGGACTTTTTGCGCCTTCTGTTGCTGGAGCTGGGGGCCATGGAGCGCCCTGACCTCCAGGACTACCTGCGCAGCGTCTTTGGCTATCGGCATGAGTTGCAGGAGCAGCTTCAGATTCGTGGCGTGACGGAATCGGATGCCATCCTCAAGGAGTATGTCTCCGGCAAGTACCGGCGCATCACCCAGGAGTTGCCGCCGGTCAACTTTGACCAGAACGCCTATGCCGCGCCCGAAATCGCGGCTGAGGCGGACATTTACCGCCGCCGGACGCGGCAGTTGGCTGAACTGCTCAAGCAGCAGCAGCAGATCGTACAGACAACAGCAGAAACAGCCGCCGCCATGCTGAGTCTGTTCGTGAACTATCTCAACGACCGGGTCAACCAGCTTCCGCCGGAGGACAAAGCCGCCCGGCATACGGCGCTTCAGATTGCTTTTGGGGAACTGGAAGCCCCGATCCTGCAGATGGCGCGGAAACTCAAGGCCATCGAGCAGTCGTCGGGCAAGCCATGTGGCTATGCCGAGGTCATGGATCTCATTTCAAAACTGTTTGCCCGTTCCTGAGCTGCCATGTCCTCGCCTGCCCCCCTGCCACCTCACAGACAACTCCAGCACGTTCCGATCCGACCTGACAAACTCGTTGGCATAGCGGAGAAGAGTGCCCTTTTTGTGCTTCAGGTTGTATTGGGTTTTCTGGGGACGGTCGGTTATTACGCGGGTGTCCTTTGTCTCATGGCACTGACCATGCTGAGATCTCTCGGCCCCGGATCAGACGGAAACAGTTTAGAGCTGATTTTCTATGGTGCTGGTGGACTGGGGATTGTTGTCATTTTCTTCCTTACCCTGTATTTTCGCTGGTGGGGCGTGTTAGCTGAAGCCCTGCTGGCGTTTTCAATGCCTTCTCTGATGGTTGGCGGGTGTCTGGCGCTTTTCTCGCTAGGGTTTGGGGTTTGGTGACTTTCGGTTCGACATGGCTTCGGAGCGCACGTTTCGCCTTGCTGGAAGCAGGATGCCTGGTGTTATGCCGGGCGTACTTTGGTGAGCAGATCATGCTGCCTTCAAAAAAACTTTTTGCTGACGCCTGAAAGATTACAACATGTCTGTGCCTCCACCTCTGCCGGCCTATGGAGCTCCGCCTCCCTACGGCCGTATGCCGCCAGCTCCCGGAGGGGGAGGGCCGAACCTGCGCTTCCTCATCCAGCTTGTGCTTGGCTTTCTGGGGACGCTGGCCTACGGCACACTTATTTTCTTTTCCGTGTTGTTCACAGCCCTGAGTTACGTGCCGCGAATCATCACCGAACTCATTTTTTTTGGCGGGGCGGGCTTGGGCGTGGCCATTATCCTCTTCGTAACCTTGTATTTTCGCTGGTGGGGCGTGTTGGCCGGGGCTGCGCTGGCGTTTCTGGTGCCTGTCCTGCTCGTCGGCGCTTGCGCCCTTCTGGTCGCCGGCACCAGTATCTTTGGCGCTGTTGGGGGCTATTGACCGCGTTTGGAGGAAGGACTCCCGGATGGGACTGACAATCGGTGACTTTCGCTTCGACATCATTTCGGATGGCACATTCCGCCTGGATGGTGGTGCCATGTTTGGCGTCGTGCCGCGTGTGCTCTGGGAAAAGGTCATGCCGCCCGATGACCGGCACCGGATTGTGCTGGGGCTGAATACGCTGCTGGTACGGACGCCCCACGATACCATTCTGGTGGATACCGGTATTGGCTCGAACTGGCAGGCCAAGCACATCGAAATGTACGGGATTGCCCACGAAACAACCGTTCCGGACTCGCTGGCGGCGTTGGGCCTTGCGCCGCAGGACATCACCTTGGTCATCAACACGCACCTGCATTTTGACCATGCCGGGGGCAATACCTGTCGCGCTGCGGATGGGCAGCTTTGTCCCACCTTCCCCCGCGCGCGGTACGTCGTGCAGCGTGCCGAATATGAGCATGCGCGCAACCCGCACGAACGCGACCGGGCCAGTTACCGTCCAGAGGACTGGGAGCCGATTGCCGCTGCCGGGAAGTTCATTTTCATCGAGGGCGAAGCCGAGGTGTCACCGGGCGTATGGGTCATTCCGGTGCGCGGCCACAACGACTTCCTGCAGTGCGTCCGGGTCGTGGCACCGGGTGGGCAGACAGTGTTTTTCTGGGCGGACATTCTGCCCACCACGGCCCACATTCCCTTTGCTTGGGTGATGGGCTACGACCTCTACCCGGTTGAGTTGCTGGAAAACAAGAAGCGTCTTATTCCCCAGGCAGCCGCCGAAGGGTGGATCAATGTGTTTGAGCATGACCACTACTGCCCCTGGGGGTACATTGTCGCTACGGGAGACGGGAAGTACGCTGCCCGTCCACTGTGTCCGTCAGCCGTGGAAACAGACGCCGGCGAACCGGTTGACGCTGGGGCGGAGATGTCCCTTTCCGGCTGCTGAAGGCGATCCTGAAATCCTGACACTCTGACTGTCACTGTCCCCGATGCGCACTTCGCGCCGTTGTGGCGACCTTGTGTCTGAAGTCGTCTGAAAGGTTTTGGTGATGGCTTCTCTCAAAAACTATGCCGTCGTTGCCCTTGGGGGAGCAGGGGGCGCAGTGCTCCGGTATGTCATCAGCATTTCCGCTTTGGGAACGTGGTCGCTCCGTTTTCCCGTTCCGACATTTTTCATCAATGTCATGGGGTCTTTTCTGTTTGGGCTGGTCATGGCCTTGCTGAAAGACGCCCTTGGTATGCCCGTGTGGCTGCGGCTGGCGCTCACCACGGGCTTTCTGGGGGCTTTTACGACCTTCTCGACCTTTGAATACGAAACCGTAACGGTGTGGCGTGAGCACGGTGCGCTCTGGTCGGTTGGATATGTTGTCGCCAGTGTCCTGTGTGGGGCGATTGGGTTGCTTTTGGGGGAAGTTACCGGCCACGGACTGGTTTCCGGGTGGGCCATGTTGCGTGGTTAGGCATACAGAAAGTTTTTCTTTGGAAAACTTCAATCTGCGCTACACAAACCGTTGGCTGCCGGTTGTGCCAAACCCAAATCAGGAGAGTTTTCTGAAGTTATGTTTCGCCGTTTTCTGACATCCAGCCTGCTCGCTGGTGCGATGCTGATGCTGCCCGGAGCAACCTTTGCCGCCCTGCCCCAGACCGGAGCACAAACTGGAGCACAGGCCGAACCGCCACCGCTGGCGGCGACCGCTCCCTCCGGCAAACCTATCTGTCCGGTCATGCTGGATGAAGTTGAAGACCCTGCGGACGCGGCTTACAGCGACTATCAGAGGAAGCGGTATTACTTCTGCTGCCCGGCCTGCAAACCGAAGTTCGACAAGAACCCGCGCCGGTACATCCGCGCTTTGGAAGCCAAACAGCGCCGGATGGCTAAAGCCAAATCCTGACGGTCACGGAGTGCCACTGGTCGGGTATCCTTGCCGGCAGTCCAAGTGTCGGAGAACCGACTATCAGGCAAGGCTTGCCCGACCGATATATTGGCGTCACTTGCCGAATGTCATTCACCCGTCGGCTCGGGTGTCGGTTGCCCTTTCTTGCCTTTGCCTTCCTTGGCAGGTGGTGCGGCTGGCGGGGCAGGCTCGTTGGGATCAACACCGACCTCAATGACACAGTTGCCAAAGATAGCCGTTGGCTGATCACCGCTTGAGCTTTTGACTTCAAGGGAGCGGGCCGTAATGGTGGTCTGGTCGTTGATGCGGCCCGAAAGCTCGATGGTGTCAGCTTCAATCCGTCCCGAAAGTTCGCCTTGGGAGAGGAGTTTGTCCACCTTGACGGTGCCGTGCACGGCACCGGTGGCGGCGACGACCAGCGCCGGTGCATGAAGTTCACCGCTGACCTTGCCGCTGACGGTGACGCCACAGGTGGACTTGAGTGTACCAGTCAGTTCACTACCTTCTTCAACGATTGTAAGTTTCTCCGCCATGACTTTCCTCAGTGTCAGGGGTTGAACGCATCATCCGCAATGACCGTGCATCAGTTGATGTCGGTTCTGTTGGAAACTAAGCCGTTTCGGTTTTGAGGCGCAGGACGCAGCCTGGTTCAAAGGCAAAGTGGGTATGTCCTGCGGGCTGTTTGACGGTTGCCCGGAGGCAGCCGGTGGCGCCGACGATGATGCGACGCGCCCCATCAATGCCGGGTGAGGCCTCAGACGTGAACCGCCCGTGAATAACCAGGATGCCGCTCCCGTGAACCTGGCAGCTATCCAGCAGTCCCTCGCGCCCGATGATGAGCTGTGCACCCTGACCGAGCGTGATATTGCACTTCAAAAACCGTCCATCCACTTCAACGATGGAATCAGCATCAAATTCGAGCGAGGCATCCCGCAGTACGTCTCCGTGACCGAAGTAGCGGCGATTGGTTGGGATGGGGGCCACTGCCATGGCGACGGCCTGAGGAGAGGCGGTGCCACCATCTGTCCTGCCATTGAGAAAGGCCGCCAAGGCCGAGGCTGGCACCAACTTCGAGCCATCGCCGGCCACACTGAAGTCCACTTCGTCCACTTCAGCGCCGTCCGCCACTTCAATGGAGAAGTCACTGCCGTAGAGGTGGGTGCGGCTGAATTTTGCCCCTTTGAGGCGCGCGCCCTGGAATGTGGCGTGCCGGCAGTCGGCTTCGAGCAGACTGACTTGGGAGAGGTCGGCGCCTTCGAGTACGGCGCGCTCCAACTTGGCACCGGAGAGGTCTGCCCCGGGAAGGACGGCCCGGCGCAGAACAGCATCCCGCAGGTTGGCCCCAGTCAGCAGGGCTTCCTCGAAGTTGGCTGCTTCCAGAATGGCATTCTGGAAGTCAACCGCCGTGAGGTTGGCCCCGCCCAGGTAGGCATTGCGCAGGTCAGCGTTGGCGAAGACCGCGTTTTCAAGGGTGGCCACGCCCAGTTTGGCGTCTATCAACTGGGCTGAGGGGAGGCGCGCCCCGGTCAGGTCTGCCCCTTCGAGGTTGGCCCCTTCGAGGTTGGCCCGGGATAAATCAGCGCCCCGGAGGTTCGCCCCTTCAAGGTTGGCGCTTTCCAGGTCAGCGCCCCGGAGGTTGGCGCCTTCGAGGTTGGCCCGCACGAGAAACGCATCCCGTAAGCTGGCACTGGCCAGGTTGGCGCGTCGCAAACTGGCTTCTTCCAGGTTGGCCCCTTCGAGGTCGGCGCGCCGCAGGTTGGCATTGTCCAGGTTGGCTTTCGCCAGGTCGAGTTCGCGCAGGTCAGCACGTTCGAGCGATTCGCCGCGCGCTACTCGTTCGATGACTTCTTCCAAGGTGAACTCAGGCATGGAGGAACCCCTTTCGCCGTTTTTTTGAATATGGTGGTTGGGGCGGGTCGCGCAGTTTGATACATCGCCTTTGCGCCCCAGCAGGTCATGCTGGATGGTGTCTGAAAATCAACATACGAACCCGGTGTCATCAAAACCGTCATGACCGCCGTTCTTCCGCTATGTAGCGCCGCAATCGCTCGATGCGCTTCTCGAACGAGAGGCGCTGAATCTCATTGGCCAGATCAACAGCACCCAACTCGGCCAGGAGAACGTTGATTTGAAGCTGTGTTTCCTGGCGCGCCTGACGGTAAAACCTTCGGTCTTCGGCCGCCGAAGGGTTGCTGGATTCTTCCGCCGTGGCAATTTCATAGGCTTCGTGGGCATCGTGGAGGTCTCGCATGAGCTGTTCCAGCCGATTGAGCAATCCCTCCTTGCCGCTCTGGACCAGTCCGCTTTCCAGTTGTTGCTGGTAAGATTTGAACTTCTCGACAATTTTTTCGGCCAGCCAGATGGGCAGCCCGGTGGCTACCGCCAAGTCTTCCTTGGCGCCCACAAGGAAGCTTTCGATAGTGATCAGCCCGGCCCGGTAGAGTTTGTCAATCGTCACCTTTCCGACTTCAGGGATTTGTTTCAGCAACGAGTTGACGATCATGCCTTCGGATTGAAGCGTGGTGTCGTCAATGACGAAGGTTGCCGGAAGCATGTCGGTCAAGGTCTGGTAGTGCTGCAGGATGCGCTCCCGCAGTTCACCACTCACCATCCCCTCCCGGGAAGCTCGCGCCTCATCAAGCAGGGTTTCAAATTCGTGAACGGCGTCGCTGACATCTTCCATCCCCATGCCCAAGGCGGATTTGCCCAGGCTGCTGATGGCCGGTTGGCACATTTCGAGCCATTCCTTGCGCGCCGCACCCGACCGCAACTCGATGATGAAGGCTTTGACCGGGCGAATGTAATTGGCGGCAATTTCGGAAAAAAGCGTCCGTACCTCGGTTTGGTCGGTGGTGACGGCCGGCTCGGTATCTTCACCAAGGCCATCCATGTCACCCTGGGCCAAGATGCGCTCGAAGGCGTCGTCAAAGCCTTCCAGGTCGTCTTCCTCATCCTCCACAAGCCGGCCGGACTGTCCATCGAGTTGGGGGTGAGATACCTCCGTCCGACCGTCCCCATCGGTGCGCACCATGGGGATGTCAAAATCTGTGTCGTCTGCCTCGGCTTCGTCCACGGCCGAGGTGGTATCCGCAATGTCCAGTCCTCGTGCACCAGAAGGGGTGACTTCCAGCCGTGTCCCGACGCCGACGACAACTTCTTCAACCACCCCGGCTGCCGATACATCCTGGGATTCCTCAACTTGGGATTCCTCAACTTGGGATTCCTCAACTTGGGGCAGCGCCGTGTCGTGGGTGTCCGTGGTCAGCCCTGAAAGTGTGAAGTCTTCTTCTTCTGCGAGCGCATCGGGGAGGAGGGCGTCCGTTGTTTCTTCAGAAACCGTTGCTTTGGTGGTGGAAGCCGTGGTGGGAGCGTCTGCCCCTGGTGCCGGGGCAGGAGTTTCCAGAACCGGTTGGGGCGTCAGCGGCTGGGTCTCAAAACGCGACTCGACCGGCGGTGGTGGCACTTGCTCCCTTGGTTCCTGACGGGGCGGCGGAGGTGCCGGAAGCGGTGGCGGTTCCGGTGGAACGTAGGTAGGAGACGGTGTGCTGGGTGGTTCTTCTTTTTTCTTGCCAAAAAAGCGGTCGAAAAAACCCATAGTCGTACCCTTGGTCTTCCCCCTAGCGGCCAGCGCTGGCGGCCGGCGGCCCTGCGCCAGTCAGTCCCGTGACACTTCGGCGCGCTCACCGTAACCACACGCCATTGCTTCCAGGAAGCAAAGACCGGCGTTTGTGACGACAGCGAGCATGATGCTTGTCAATGAAGCCAGCGAGTGGGTAGGTGGTTTATATACAAGTTGCCCGGCAAAAGACCATAGAAAAGTGTCGTGCGTCGCAACCTTTGATGGATTGTGGCCCAGTGGACTACGTTACGCCGTGTCATGTGAGACTTTTCTCAAGATTACTCCGAACGGACTTCCGTCTCAAAGCCGAGTTGTCCAGCCTGTGCAGAAATCGTATGGAGTGGGATGCCTGTGAAAAACACACCGGAAACTGAAATCCACACTCTGCTGGAAGACATTGCCAACCAGCTTCGGTTTCTGACCGGAAACGGGGTTTCCTTTGTCAGCGCGGAGCAGATGGCTGTTCCGCGGCCATCCGTGCCCGTATCCTCCAGTGCACCACATCCTTCAGTAGTTTCTGATACTCACGTGCCCGAGTCCTTTGGACCCGAATCCTCTGACACGGCCAAGGCAGGCGTCATCGCACCTTCGGCCTTGGAGTCTCCGGGTGCCGGGCAACCAAGTCGTGGCCACCAACCGCTTATGGACCCTTCCTTGCACCGCCAGCTTACACTGTCAAGTCACTCGAAAGCCGATGACGAAACTTTATCCAGAACCCCGGTGAACCGCAACCAGCCTGCCCACACCGCTTCCAAACCTCAACAGAACTCGTTGTTTGGGGAAGTCCCGCCGGCATCGCTGCCAGTTTCTTCAGACGTAACATTGGAAGCCATCCGCGCCGATCTGGGGGATTGTCAACGCTGCAAGCTCGCCGCCGGCCGGACCAACATCGTCTTTGGCGAAGGGGCGGCCCGGGCGCCGGTGGTCTTCGTCGGCGAAGGGCCGGGCGCGGAAGAAGATGCCACCGGGCGGCCGTTCGTCGGACGCGCCGGGCAGTTGCTCGACAAAATCATTGCCGCCATGGGCTTGCGCCGGGAGGAGGTCTATATCTGCAACGTCGTCAAGTGCCGTCCCCCGGAAAACCGGACGCCGGAACCGGATGAGGTGGCCGCCTGCGTGGGCTTTCTTCATCGCCAGTTGGCGGTCATCCGTCCCCATGTTATCGTCGCGCTGGGTGCTTCAGCCGCAAGCGCGTTGCTGGGTAATCCCAAACTGGGTGGCATTTCCAAGATTCGCGGGCGCTTCCAGGACTACCACGGCATCCCCCTCATGCCGACGTTTCACCCGGCGTATCTGTTGCGCGCGCCGGACAAAAAGCGCGAAGTGTGGGAAGACATCAAGCAGGTCATGGCCCTGCTCCGCGAGCGCCAGACGGACGCCCACTAGGCAGCGCGCGTGCTTATCGGGAGGCAGGCATGGCTTGGTTGATGTTTGCAGGGCATCTCCTGCTGGCGGCGCTCTGCGGCGCAGCCGTCGGGCTGGAACGCCAGTGGCGGCAACGACAGGCCGGGTTGCGTACGAATGCTCTCGTGGCCATTGGCGCGGCGGCCTATGTTGCGCTGCCGGCGCTGGTGGACAAAACCGACACCAGCCCGACCCGCGTCGCCGCCCAGGTTGTTTCGGGCATTGGCTTCCTGGCCGGGGGCGTGATTTTGAAAGAGGGAGCGTCGGTGCGCGGCCTCAACACAGCCGCGACCCTGTGGTGTTCTTCTGCCATTGGCGTTCTGTCCGGCTCCGGGCTACCGCTGGAAGCTGTGTTGCTGACGATGTTTGTTCTGGCCGCACACCTGACGCTGCGGCCGCTGGCGCGGCTCATCAACCGGCAACCCATTGAGGGGGCTGACCTTGAAACCCGATACCAGATTGAGCTGACGTGTGGCGACTCCCAAGAGGCCACCATCCGACCGCTGCTCGTCCAGGAGATTGCCCGCAGTCAGTTCAAGTTGCAGTCACTGCGGAGTGTGGACTTACTGGGTTCGGACAAGGTTCGCCTCGAAGCGACCTTCAGCGGCGACGGCAATACGGCCAGTGAAGCCCGCCGCCTCGAAGACATTACGGCCCGCCTGGCGATGGAACCTTCCGTTACAGCCATTGGGTGGGAAACGCTTGTGGATGATGAATCCACCCCGACGCTCGAATCGCGCCGCGTGACAAGTGATGAAGGGTGACGCCAGCCATGGAGCAACTCTCGACGAGCAGCCGTCTGACGCGGCTTGACAACCTCCACCTGACCGGGGAGCACCGGCCGGTGTCTGACCCCATGGCCGACCTCCGGCGGGCGGCCACCCTGCGCATCCACAACGGTGTCGGGTTGCGCCCTGTGCCGGAGGAACTCACCGAAACTGTCCTGCGTGAATGCTGGCAGATGCGCCGGCAACGGGCCTTCTGGCTGGATTTGACCGCGCCGACGCCGGCGGCCCTTCAGGCGGTGGCAACGCTGTTCGGCTTTCACCTGCTGACCGTCGAAGACGCCCTCAGCCCGGAGTATCGCCCGAAGATTGATGAGCATGAAGACTACCTGTTCATGATGTTTCAGAGCGTGGCCGGCATCAGCGATGAAACCGTGTTGCCCACGGTGGGCGTCGGGCACTGCGCCACCAATCGCCTGGCGGTCTATCTCGGCGTCGGCTTTCTGGTCACGGTTCATGACCGTGGCTTTGCGCCCGTAGAAGAAGTGGCCGAGATTGTGGACGCACGCGATACCACGATGGACCAGCACCTTGACCTGGTGCTGCATGCCATTGTGGACCGCATGATCGATCAGGTGTTTCCCGTGCTGTCCGACGTTGAAGACCGGATTCAGGAAATCGAGGCTCATATCTTCACAGAGCAGGATCAGGATGTTCTGCCCACTGTCCTCAAAACCAAGCGGGAACTGATGACCCTGCGGCGGCTGATGGGGCTTCAGCGCGAAATGCTGCTCCGGCTCAGCCGGCGGGAGGACCTGCCCTGCATTGAAGCCAAGACGGCCATTTACTTCCGGGATGTGTACGACCACGCCGTCCGGCTCGAAGAAACCTGTGTCATGCTCATCGAACTGGCGACGAACGTCGCCGAAGCGCACCTGGCTGTGGCTTCCCGGCGCACCAACGAGGTGATGAAGTTTCTCACGATTTTTTCGACCATCTGGATGCCACTGACCTTTATCGTCGGTGTGTATGGGATGAACTTCGACTATATGCCTGAACTCAAGGTGTGGTGGTTTTACCCGTTTCTCTGGGTGGTCATGATTGGCATCGTCGGCGGGATGCTCATGTTCTTCCGGCGCAAGAAATGGCTCTGACCGCTTGTTCCCATGCCCAAACGCACTGATCTCCGCAAGATTCTCGTCATCGGTTCCGGCCCGATTGTCATC
>Ga0308389_1001143_pt1 | contig 18484 bp, 17 predicted proteins | sample Hotspr2Sample148_FD_202362 | JGI IMG/M metagenome (GOLD analysis project Ga0308389, IMG submission 202362) | Hot spring phototrophic mat microbial communities from Mushroom Spring, Yellowstone National Park, Wyoming, United States - 20040719_148 ... | reverse complement strand
AAAGATGTGACTTCGCATAAGGCTATATATCAATATTATAAATAATGTGGTAGTGCTTGCACGATTTTATAAGTGCTTGTATATCAATAACTTATAACTTCAAACTGTCAAAGTCAAGATTTAAATTAACATCGAAGTATTAAAAAACATTCTATAAAAATACAGTTAGAAAATATTAACGAATGTCATTTACCAGATCAGCACCTTCAGGTATAGGTATATAAAACCTTACGGGACGAATGTTCCCATTTTCATCTTTAACTGCACGAATTCTTTTTTTTATTAAAACAGAGTGCTCGATGTAAACACCATCTTCAACTATAGTTCCAAATAAATAACTCGTACCTTTAATCAAAACATTTTTTCCAATTCTAGTTGGATATTCATCACTACCAGTAATATTAACACTTGATTCAATACGTGAGTTATCACCAATGACAATGTTTCCTTTAATTATATCACTCCATAATATTTCAACGTTATTGCCAATTATAAGTTGCTGATTAGGGAAACAGGATAGATGCACCATATTTTGTAAACGAACATTTTCACCAAAGATTACATTTCCATCAACAAAAACTGCTCTACCAAAATGAACATTATAATTAAGCTTTACATTTTCGCCAATATAAACTCCTTTATCTAGTGAAATGTCGAGAGGAATACCTTTTTTATCAAGTTCTTCAATTTGTTCTACGACTTTTTCGTGAATAAAGAAATCATCAGGATCAGATATTTCTATAATGTTTTTTAGCCTATCAAAGATTTTTCTACGAGCAATTGCCTCCATTTCTTTTAATACAGATTTATCATTAAATCCCATTACAACAAATTGATTATCTGGCGAGACAGCACCAACAGAAAATCCGTTTTTATTAAACAGATAAATTAAATCTGTAATGTAAATTTCATTTTGAGCATTATCTGAAGAGAGTTGGTTAATAAGAGATTTAAGTTTATCATACCTAAATGCATAAACTCCAGAGTTATATTCATTTATCTCTAATAACTCTAATTTGGTAAAACCATATTTTTTATTTTTATAATCAACTGTGTAAAGCTCGTCATCATCTAAAGCCAGTATATCTTTGTATTCAATAATTTCGATAACTTTACCAAAATCTTCTCCAGAGGGTTTTCCATCAATTGATTTTTCTTTAACACGAACAATTCTACCATAATAATTATTTTTAGGGTCACCAGAGTATAAGCCTGTAAGAACCATCATATCACAATTTGATAGTTCGAAATCTCTTTTAAATTTTGAAATAGTATCTGAATCTAGTAGTCCCATATCGCCAGGTAGAACAAAGACTGTGTTGAAATTTGAGTTTGGGTCGATAGTTTCCAGAGCGACTTGAACGGCGTGACCAGTTCCTAATTGTTCTTTCTGATAAGCGAACTTATTTGCTTCTCGTTTTCCAATAACTCTTATCACATCTTCAGCCTTAATTCCAACAACTACAATAGAATTTGAATTAGGGAGACCATTTTTACAAGCGCGAAAAACCCTTTCAACGGTTGGAATTTCCCAGATTTTATGGAGCATTTTAGAACGTTGGGACTTAATTCTTTTACCGTGCCCAGCAGCTAAAATTATTGAGAGCTCGGTTGAGCTATTAAAATCATCAGATAATTCTTTTACTAAATTTTCGATTGAATTGTTTGATGTATAGTGCATATTACCTCTTTAATTATGACTTTATAAAACTTAAATCACCAGCACCTTGACGAACGATTACAGGCTCTTCACCACTTAAATCTAATACACTTGAGGGTTCAAAACTTACATTAGATGAAGCAATCATTAAATCAACAGAACTATTGAAAATGTTTTTTATTTCAAAAGTGTCTGTTATTGGCTCTCCCATTCTATTCGAAGCAGTTGTTGAAACGATTGGATTTCCAAGTCCTTCAGCTAAGCTTAATGCTATAATGTTATTGGGAATTCTTATGCCAACAGTTTTCCTTTTACTCCAAAGTTTTTTTGGGATCTCTCTTGCAGCCGGAAGAATAAAAGTATAAGGTCCTGGCAAAAGTTTTTTCATAAGTTTGAATGAAGAATCTGAAACCTTAGCATATTTACTGATATTTTTGAAATCAGAAAAAATAAAACTGAATAACTTGCTTTTATCCTCATTTTTGATTGAAAGAAGTTTTTCAATGCCGTTTTTATTGAATAAGTCACATCCAATTCCATAGTAAGTATCAGTTGGGAAAATCACTATTCCACCATTCTTTAAAACATCTATTGCTTTTTTTATGTATCTTTGTTGAGGATTTTGTGAATGTAGTTCAAAGTATTCCATATCTCTCTCCTATCAATTTTTATTGGGTTTTGAATTTATAAATCTATTAAACTTTTTGACTTCAATAAAATCAGATTTGATTATGAATTTTATGTTCATTATTTAAGTTATCTTACCACTGAAATAGAAATAATACCGTTATTCAACCACTTCTTTTAACCAGTTTAATATTTCTTCTAAAGCGACTGGTGAAATAGTTTCTTCTATCATAGCATATTCAGAAATACTTCCCGTATTAGAAGATTGAAATAAATGATTTAATCCTTTAAGTTCTAATACTTTGAAATTTTTGTTATCAGCTTTCTTTAGAGAATTTTCAATTGCTTTTAGATTTTCTTTTGGTGGTACTTGAACATCTTTTTCACCATTGAGAGCTAAAACAGGGCACTTTATTTTTTCGAGATAAACAGCAGGATTAAATTTTAAAAAATTTCTATACCAATCTGAAGTAACAGTTTTAATTTGATTATCAATTAATTTTTTAATCTCTTCTCGTTCTTGTTGATTTAATTTAGATTCATCTGGGAATGTTTCTGATAAAAATTTTCTTATTTCATTTTCTATTGAATGATTTGGAGCATCTGATTTCAACAAATCAATTATGAATTTTTGTCTTTTAATATTTTCATCAATCTCTGATTTTGGTCTGCCTTCTGAAAGAGCAATTTTTTCACTTTGTAAGAGAATAAGTTCATCTCCAGGAATAGCAACTCCAGCAAGCATAACAATAAATTTTACATCATAAGGATTTTCAACTGCAGCAATTTGAGCAATCATTCCTCCTTCACTATGCCCCAATAAACCAATGTTATCTACATCAATCTCATCTCTCGTTTTTAGATATTCAATAGCCCAAAGGACATCATTTGCATGATCAAAAGTAGTAGCTTTTGAAAAATCACCGGTTGAAGCACCAACACCTCTATCATCAAATCTTAATACAGCAAATCCGTTTCTTGTTAAAAAATCAGAAATTACTAAGAAAGGCTTGTGCCCAAAGACTTCTTCATTTCTATTTTGTGGACCAGAACCGGTGATTAAAATAACGGCTGGGAAGGATTCTCCTTCTTCAGGATAAGTCAGTGTGCCAGATAAATAAACCCCATCATCTTCATTTTCAAATATTACATCCTCAACCTTATAAGGGAAAGGAGGTTTGGGTTCTTGTGGTCTTTTGATTCCAGTATAGTCTTCTGAATATTTTAAATCTAATTTTAGAAATTGACCTGCTTGATACCATTTACCTTCGATGATATTAGCATCCCATTTTATTTTTCCCTCATACCAGCCATTCACTAAAGGAACTTTAATTATTATTGAATCATTTTTTATTAAAACATCCTCGCAAGTGATGTCTTTTACTCCTTGATCAGGACTATCAAGCAGGGCTTTATACTTGTTTTCTGATTCTTCAGATAATTTAAATACAACCCTTAATTCATTACCATCTGGTAATTTTAATTTGCCGAGCCAATTACCAGTTATTTTAACTTGTGATAAAAGATGATGATTTAATAAAGTTATTAATAAAGTGAGTATTAAGAAAATTACTTTCATAATTTTTCCTATAATTTCTTTATTAACCAAAAAATAATAGAAAGTATTAGACTAATTAAAATCACAGAAACAATAGGGAAATAAAATTTGAAATTAGGTTTTTCAATAACAATATCACCAGGTAGTCTAAAAAGTGGAATTTTAGAAATAAAAGGAAAAAATAAACCTACTAAAATTATTATTAATCCAATGGCAATTATATATTTTTGAATATTAGTCATGAGCCAAGATTTCCTTAAAAAATTCTTTAAGTACTTCTTGATAATTAAAAGCTAACTTCATTTTTTTATTTCATCAATAGAAAAGTATTTTATTTGTTGTCCTTCATTTAATTATATCGATGAAAGCTCAATGTTTGTTTTAGTCCAAAAAATACAATCAAAAATACCATCGTGAAAATAAGATTTATAGAAATGAATTTCATTAACGTTTTCTATACCTATTTCCTCTCTGATTTCTCTAAGAACAGTTTGTAGAGGTTCTTCATCTTTTTCTACCTGTCTGCCTGTTATGTCCCATTTATTCGGATATGGAATATGGGGAATATTATCTCTCAAAATTAAGAGTATCATATCAACATCATTAGGAATTATTACTCCTGCACCAGTTTTCAGCATAGTAACTTTAAATTTGAATAAGTTTTAATTTTTTAGGAGAATTTAATAGTCTTAATATGGGATAAACATTTTCATTTTTATCAAAATATGGGGAACGCTGATAAAAAAAATCTAATCTTTCTAAAGGATTTTTACAAAAGGCTTCAATTTCACACTTTTTTTTAAATTCGATTGATAAATCAGGATTTTTTTTCAGCATTAGTTGAGCATAAGGTTCCATTACATAAGCCTCTGCATATTCTTTCCTTTCAAATATATGATTGAAAAATCCCCAGCTAACAAGTGAATCAACACCATCTGGTTCTAAAAGATGAACAATTATACGAAGAGTTCTTTGATTTGTAGGAACGAAATAATAATTTTTATTTATTCTGATTTTTTCTTTGAATATTTCAGTAATAAAACTTACTTGAAAGCGCCCTTCATAAGGTCTTTTCGCAAAAGATAGATTAGAAAATCTATATCGTTCAAATTCTGTAATAAATTCATCATTACACTTAAATATTTTAACATTATGTAACAAGAGCTTATCAATTACGAACTGATATTCAATTGGAATTAAATAAGCTTGTGGTACAGTTATTTTAATTTTGGATTTACATTGATTAAAAATTGGTATATTTATTTCAATTGGTTTTTTTGTATACTTTCTGACAGTGCTACCCATAATTGGACTATATTCATCGTACCATTGAAATCCCTTGAACTTGTAAAGATCATATTTTCCATTTTCAACCAAAACGAGAGGAAATTTTTTTTTCTCCAGCAAATAAAATTTTGTTGGATTAAAATCAGCTTGTTTATTTAATGTTATTAGTTCAGAATAATTCTGGCTGATAAATCGGATAGTGTGCTCCATCATTGATTTAGTTGAGAATACTCTATTATCAAAATGTTTCAAACTATGAGTTTCAACTAATAATCCAATTCTATTCTGGGCTGCACAATATCCTTGAGACAATCTTGGTGGTGCTGCTAAATCTAAAATTCCATTTTCTATAACTCCGCCTTTAAACTCCATATAAGGCCCAACTATAAATCCATCCTTCTCAACTTCAGAAATCATTGATGGTAAAAATTTAGTTTTAACGAATTGAACAAGGTCTTTATCTAAGTTCTGATGAGTTGGTACAGAATAAGTTATATGATACTGATAGTCGGCACCATTAGTACAATGATTGTCGATAAAAAAATCAGGTAACCAATTATTAAACAAATTAAGAAAAGCTTTTATTTCATTAGATTCTGCTTTGAGATAATCACGATTTAAATTTAGATTTAATGCATTTGTGCGCCAGCCTGTTTGCTTAGGACCATTTTGATTTGGTCTATTGAAGGGGCTTCTTCTTTCATGCCCATCAACATTTAGTACAGGAATTATTAAAATAACAACATTTTTTAACAAATCTTCCTTTTCTTTTGTAATTAACATTTCTCTTAACATTAACATACAGGCATCTTTCCCTTCAATTTCACCTGGATGAATACCGTTTTGTATAAGAATTATAGCTTTTTTTTTCTTTTTAGCTTCGACAGGATTAAATATTTTATCTTTAGAAACAATAACGACTTTTAATTCCCTTTTTTGATGTGAATATCCAAATGTATCAATTTTTACAAATGGCGTTTTAATCTGAAATTTTTCAAAATATTTAATTGTATTTTCATAGTTAGGAGATTCAGTCATGGAAGATTTTTCAAAATGAGTGAGCCAGTAATTATTAAAATTCATTATGATACTTTATTTTGATTTAACAATAAAATCCAGTTCAAAAATACTTAAGTAAAAATATTGTAAAGAGAAAATTAAGACAAATTTTGGATTAAAATTGGTTAATAAATTTCAAAGCTATTAACTATTAAATATTTTAGGGTTGGATTTTGGGGAAATTACTAAATCAATAAAAATAATTGATTAAAAAGCAGATATAAAAATAAATTTAATAAGAGTCAAAATCTTTTAGAAATGGTTCTATTTCATCAATTAGTTTTTCATCAAGTGTGAAAGATACATATTCGGCAAAATTATTTAGAATAACTAATGAATTAATACTCGTATCTTTTAATTCGAGGTCTGCAATTTTCTCAGAAACATTCTTATTTAAGATCCGAATATCTTCATAAATTTTAATAAGTTCTGTCATTTCCCAATCAGCTTTCTGCCCTTTTTTCCACTTTACATATTGATAGAGTAAATAAAAAGAAAGAACTCTTATTTGTGTTTCTTCAAGCGTAGCGAATGGTAAATGAAAATTAACCATTGATTTTAATCTACTCATTATTGGGCAACCCGAAGTAGCCATTTTAATTCCAATCAAACTACTTACTCCAGCTTGCAACGAAGTGCGTTTAGAATAACATCTGTCCTGTGCACTTACCTTAACATCTGCTTCCTGATATGAAGGAAATTCCTTAAACTCTTCTATTATATCTGCAAGATTAATTGCAACTGGGCAATATTTATGTTCAACAGGATTTAAGGGACAATGGGGACACTTGAAGTTTTCAAGTTCTGTCCAAGTTGGTAAATTATCTGTCGTATTGCGAATTATTCTTAAATTTGATTTATCAATCCTAATAGTGAATTTCTTTTCAATACCGTTTTCAAAGATAAAGCTATAATCAAAAACTAATTCGGAATTATTTTGTTCGTTCATATTTAAAAAATTATTTTTTCTATGAATGAAACTTAATCAATTTAAATAAAGCTATCTGTAATTTATTTCAAAGAATTATTTAATTTTGATATAAATCAAAAATAAGTCCATTCATTTTAATTTTTTGAATTATATAATCTAGATAAATACAACTGGTTCTATCTCTGATAAATTAATATTTTCATCGTAAATAACTTTCTCAAGGAACAAACCAGATGGTGGAGCAGTAAATTTTTTAGGCTCATCTGAGTGATTCATTAAATAAAATTCCAAATCTGAAATTGATTTTTTCCCTCTACCTATTTCAACTAAAACACCCACAATCCTTCTAACCATTTTCCACAAGAAATGTGAACCTATTATTCTAATCAGAATTAGATTATAAGTTTCCTTTAATTCAATTTTATGAATTAAAACCTTAGAAGATTTTTCAAACTGGTCCTTGTCCGCAAAGGAAACAAAATCGTGCATTCCAATGAGAGTATTTGTAGCTAATTTCATTTCATCAAAGTTCAGTTTATCTTTTATCCACCATACAAAATTTTTCGCAAAAGCAGTTCTTCTTTTAGAAATTTGATACAAATAAACTCTATATTTTGCAGAGTGACGGGCGTGAAAATTAAAATCGGTTTTTTCAACATCAATAATATTTATATCTGGAGGTAGTTCATCGTTTAATTTCAATCTTATAATCTCAGGGGCAAGAACAGTGATAACATCCAGATGTGCTATCTGTTCCAAAGCATGAACACCACTATCAGTTCTTCCAGAACCTTGTAAATCAATAAAATTTTCTTCAAAAATCTTTTTACAGGCTTCTATGATTTTTCCTTGAATCGTTCTCGCATTTTTTTGAGCCTGCCAGCCACTATATCTCGTCCCATCATACTCTATAACTAATCTGAATCTTCTTACTTTTAGAGAAATTTTTTTAGTCGGCTTTTTTACTTTTATGTTCATTTGTTTAATTCAATTTTATCTTCAGCATAGTCAGAATAGGTTTCATAAATTCTTACAGTTAAAGACTTGATATTTTCAGGTAAAGGTGCCTCTTTAATTTTGTTTAAAATATAATTGCATATGCTTTCAACTGTTGGGTCAAAATCAACTACAACTTTTTTAGAGTTAATCTTATTTAAGAATTCGAGAACTAAAGTATCACTTTTGTTAACCATAAATGAATGGTCAAGTTCTTGAATAATTGGATTAATTATTTTCTCTAAATCATAATAATCAATAATCATTTGTTGCTGGTTCAAATTTCCTTCAACAGATAAAATCATTTTATAAGAATGTCCGTGAATATTTTTACATAATCCAAAATGTTCAGGCAAGCGATGTCCCATTTCCCAGCGAAATTCTTTTGCTATTTTCAATCTTATACTCCTTTTGTTTGTGGATGCCAGATATATTTATGAAGTTGAAGCTGAAATCTAACTTTAAGGTTGTCTTTTAAAATCCAGTTTACAATTTCAACTGGTTGAATTTTATCAAAAACAGGGGAGAAGAGAATTATACATTTTTCTTCAAGAGAATATTTTTTTATAATTTCTTTGCTCCAATTATAATCTTCCCTATTACCGATAACAAACTTAAGTTCATCATTTGATTTTAAGTAATTAATGTTATCATAAAGATTTTTCTTTTCCATTCCACTAGAAGGACATTTTAAATCCATAATAATTTTAACTCTTCTATCAATTTCTGATATTGATATACTTCCACCAGTTTCAATCATAACATTATAATTAAGGTCACAAAGTTTTTTCATCAATTCAAGGCAATCTTCTTTTTGAACTAATGGCTCACCTCCAGTTATTTCAACAAGGTTACAATTAAAATTCTTTACTTCATCTATGATATCATCAATACTCATTTCCTTTCCGTCGTAAAAAGCATATTCAGTATCACAGTATGTGCACCTTAAATTACAATAAGTAAATCGTACAAACACACATGGCTCGCCAACTTTTGTACCTTCCCCTTGAATTGAATAATATATCTCATTGATTCTTGGCATAATTATTTAAGCAAAAACTTTTTTGCAAAATTACTTAAAAGATTTTATTCTTTTCTGATTTAAGTTTTTAGATGTATTTATTAAGTTTATAATATAGAAAAATTAAAAATTGGTTACTAATGATGAAAAAATTTTTATTTATTATCATTCTCATTAATTTTAATTTGTTTGCTCAACAAATCACTGATTTAATTGAACCTATAAACCTAAGCCAAGAAGATACGACAAAAGTTCTAATATCAGATTTATTCTTTGCAGATGATTACGAAATTAAATTTAAGCCACATAAGTCATTTGAAATTAATTTCAATCAAGAAACTCTAGAATTAACCATAATCCCATCTAAAGAATTTTCAGGAATAAGTTTAATAGAATTTTCTTTCAGCGGGAATGACTATGTAATACCCGTTCAAAGATTTAAAAGCAAAAAATATCGTTTTAGTTACAAACCAGAGCCTAATGAAAAACAAATAAATCTTTTTGGTCAATTTAACAGCTGGAATAGGCAAAATCTTCCAATGAGTGATACAGATGGTGATGGAATTTTTGAAATTGAAATTCCATTAGACCCTGGGAGATATGAATATAAATTTTATGTTGATGGTAGAGAAATTATTGACCCTGAAAATCCAATCAAAGTGCCAAATGGATTAGGAGATTTTAATTCAGTCAGAATTATTGAAGAGGAACAAAGAGATAAAATCTATCTTCACATAATTGGATATGAAAAACAAAAAAATTCGTTAAATTTAAAATTTTATCTTGAAGTCAGTGATAAAAACTTCAGGTTAAATAAAAAAGATGTTATTGCATTATTAGATAATCAAAGAATTTCAGAGAATCATATTATAGTAAATAAAAACGAAATTATATTAAACATTAATTCGAATTTAATTGGTCATAGATTTATAAGATTGGCTGTCAATAAATCGAATAAAGCTTCCAATATTCAAACAATTCAAATAATTGATGGTAAGATTGCAGGACAGGCAAATAATTTCACACATCACGACAAGATAATTTATTCTTTAATGATCGATAGATTTTATAATGGTGATAAATCAAACGACAATCCAATCCAATTTGACTCTCTTTTCACTCCAGCAAATTATCAAGGTGGTGATTTGAAAGGAGTAATAGAAAAAATTGAAGAAGGTTATTTCACAAAATTGGGAATAAATACTATATGGATTTCACCAGTTGTTGATAATACAAACAAAGCTTACAGAGAATATCCTGCGCCACATCGTTATTATACAGGATATCACGGCTACTGGCCAATATCAACAACTAAAGTTGAAGAACATTTTGGTAATATGAACATCTTGAAAGATTTGATTAAATCAGCTCATTCGAAAAATATAAAGATATTATTAGACTTTGTCTCAAATCATGTTCACGAAGAGAACCCTTTATGGAAAAATCATAGAGATTGGTTTGGAGTTCTTGAATTACCAGACGGTAGGAAAAATCTCAGACTCTGGGATGAGTACCGTCTGACGACTTGGTTTGAACCTTATATGCCTTCTTTTGATTACATCGGTTCTGTGGAAGCCCTTGAATATATGACAAATAATGGAATATGGTGGTTGAAAGTTACTGGTGCTGATGGATTTCGTCATGACGCTGTTAAACACGTCCCAAATGAATTCTGGAGAACTTTGACACGAAAAATTAAAAGGAATATTGAAATTCCTGAAAAGAAAAAAATCTATCAAATCGGTGAGACATTTGGTGGAATAGATTTAATTGCCTCTTATGTTAATAACGGTCAATTGAATGCTCAATTTAATTTCAATCTTTATGATGTCGCAATTCCAACTTTCCTTGATATAAATGCTTCATTCAAACTTCTTGACTATCAGATGAAAAAATGTCTTCAGGTGTTTGGTTATAATCATTTAATGGGTAATCTAATGGATAGTCATGATAAAATTAGATATATGGCTTATGCTGATGGCGACCTTGAAATTAATGATGGCAAAGCTCACGAAATAGCTTGGACAAATCCCCCAAAAGTCGATAACCCTCAAAGTTATGATAAATTAAAATTGTATTTAGCTTATCTTATATCAATTCCAGGTATTCCTATTATTTATTATGGTGATGAAATTGGTATGACAGGAGCAGCTGACCCTGATAATAGAAGAATGATGAAATTTGATGATGAACTAAATGAATTAGAAAAGCAAACACTTCTTGATGTATCTAAACTTATAAATATTAGAAAAGAAAACTCTGCTTTACGATATGGTGATTTTTACACTTTATTAGCCGATGAAAATTTCTATGCTTATATTCGTTCAGATATGAATCAAAGAATTCTTGTTGTGTTAAACAAAAATCCAAATACTCAATATACAACCCTTAATTTACCTTCAATTTATAAAGTTTCAAGACTAACTGACCTTTTTAGTAATCAGTCATTTACAATAAGTAACAATAAAATTAATCTTAATCTAAAAGGATATTCTTTCTTGATACTAAAAATGGAATAACAATGCTCTATAATAATCCAAGAATTCTGGAAATAAATACTAGAGTTTGGTTAAAGAAAAAAAAAATTAATAGTATAAATGATGTTCCAGATTCCGAAATAAATGAATGGGTTGATTTAGGTTTTGATTATATATGGCTTATGGGGGTGTGGAAAATAAATAAAGAAATTATTTCAAAATACTGTTTTGAACCAGGATTAGTTTTATTATACAATGAAACACTTAAGGACTGGGATAAATCTGATGTAATTGGCTCTCCCTATGCAATTTCTGAATACACCATAAATCCCGATATTGGAACAGAATCAGAATTCCTTAGGTTTAAAGATAGATTAAATTCGGCTGGATTAAAGTTAATTGTTGATTTTGTCAGCAACCATCTTAGTATTGGAACTGACTTACTTAAAACAAACAAAGATTTATTTTTACCAGCGGACGAGAATCTTTATAAAAATGATCCTGTTACCTATTTTATATCTCCATATAATACTTCTGAATATTTTACTCACGGCAGAGATCCGTTCTTCCTTGCGTGGCAAGATACGGTACAAATAAATTATTTTAATCCATCAGCTCGCATTTTTATGATTAAAGTGCTGAAAAAAATTTCTTCTTTAGCTGATGGTGTTAGGTGTGATATGGCAATGTTAATATTGAATAATGTTTTTATGAATACCTGGATTGGACCTATAAAAAAATTTGGCTTTAAAAAGCCTGAAAATGAATTCTGGGCAGAGGCAATTTCAACAATAAAAGGCATTAAAAAAGATTTTGTTTTTATAGCAGAAGCATATTGGAATCTTGAATGGCAACTGCAACAATTAGGTTTTGATTTTACCTATGATAAAACTTTACTTGATAGATTGTCAACTGATGATATTAGAGGTGTTAAAGAACATCTTAAAGCTGAGAAAGATTTTCAAATAAGGTCTGTTAGGTTTATTGAAAATCATGATGAGCCAAGATGCACAGCAAGATTAGGAAAAGATAAATCTCTTGCTGCTGCCACGGTCATCAGTACAATTAGAGGTATGATATTTTTTAATGATGGTCAATTTCAAGGAAAGAAAATTAAACTACCTGTTCAAATTGGAAGAGAACCATTTGAAAGAATTGATGAAAGAATTCAGTGTTACTATTATAAACTTTTAAGGATAACTAAATCAAAGATTTTTAGATATGGAGAGTGGAAACAACTTGAAGCATTATCAGTTAACTACGACGATTTAAGTAATGAAAATTTATTTGTATGGCAATGGATTTACGAAAACCAATCAAAATTGGTAGCAATAAATTATTCTAATTCTACTTCAAGATGTAGAGTAAAGTTTTTAGTCCCTGAAAATAAAATGATTATAAATTTATATGATGAACTTAACAACGAAAGTTATGAAAGAAGCACTGAGGAGATTTTAGAACAAGGTCTATTTATAGAACTTAAAGCTTTTTCAAGTCATATTTTTTCTTTTGAATTTTAACAACTTTATCAAAGTATAAAAATAATTTTTAATAACCGATAATCAAAAATTAAATTGATTATTAAAACATATTAGAAAATAATTTTTTTAATACTTCCTTTAATAATTTCATAACTTAAAACTTTTCAACAATTTCTCTGCAGCCAGGGTAGGGGTAATTGTTCCTCTTGAAATTTCTTCTTCAATTGTTTTAAGCATCTTCTTTACTTTTTCATTTGAGTAAAACTCATCAATTAACCAATTTTCAACCATCTTATGAATCCACTCTATTTGTTGTGACTTTCTTCTTTTCTCGAAAACTCCTGATTCTTTTGTAACCTTTTCAAATTCCTGAATCGTATTCCATAATTCAGGTATACCTTTTCCTGTAATTGCGGAGGTAGTAAAAACTTTAGGTCGCCAGCCTTTAGTAGCAGGTTTTAAATACTGTAAAGCATTTTCATAATCAGATTTTGATATAATGGCTTTTTTTTCATTATCGCCATCAGCTTTATTAATCAATAAAGTGTCGACTAGCTCCATTATACCTCTTTTTATTCCTTGTAATTCATCACCTCCACCTGCAATTAAAATGAGTAGAAAGAAATCAACCATCGACCTAACGGTTACTTCGCTTTGACCAACACCAACTGTTTCAATTAGAATAATATCGAACCCGGCAGCTTCACATACTGTGATAGTTTCTCTACTTTTTCTTGCTACTCCACCTAATGTTCCACCAGAGGGAGAGGGTCTGATAAAACAATTCACTTGTTTAGATAAATTCTCCATTCTTGTTTTATCACCAAGAATACTTCCTTTTGTTATCGAACTACTAGGATCAACCGTCAATACAGCAACTTTATGCCCTAGTCCAATTAAATACATTCCAAAAGATTCAATTAAAGTGCTTTTACCAGCACCTGGAACACCAGTTACTCCAATTCTCAATGAATTTCCTGAATATGGAAGTAGTTTTGTTAAAACCTGTTGTGCTAATTCTTGATGATCAGGTTTATTACTTTCAATCAATGTTATTGTTCTTGCTAAAATATTTCTATCAAAATTCACAACACCATTAACATACTCATCTACGGAAAGAATTTTTTTATTTGATGAAGTGACTTTGTGTTTATTGTCTGATTTATTTACACCTTTTAATATACTAACTGCAAAAGCATCATTCTCTACTTCAGGAGACCAATCAGGTTTATATGATTCTGGTTTTTGTTTTTTCATATCGTTAAAATAATTATTCCAAAGATTCGAAATGAAAATAATATATCAACATTCTTTAATTAAAACTTTTAAAGTGAAAAGTGTCTATAAATTATTTTAATCTGTTAAAATATTTCAACTTAATTAAATTTTCAGTGGGCTTATAAAAATTACTTAACTTTATTAAAAAAAGTAATATAACTGCTGATAAAAATAATAAATAAAAAAATAGAAACAGAAAATTTTATAATGTCGATTTATTAACCTTAGCAACAAATGATAAATAGAATAAACATATTAAAACACAAAATAAACGAGCAAATTATTAATAGATTTGAGTTTATGATGGCAGCAATAGTATACAATATTAGGAAATTGATAACAGCACGGGCTTTAAAAAATGTCTAAATAATCAAATAAAGCAGTTAAGAAGGGTCTTAAAAGTTATAGAAGTCAGAAGAAAATAATTCAAAATAGCAAAAACAATAAATAAAGTCAGCTAAAAATCAGCTATAAATTGAAAAATGAATAAAATGATTTATCTAATTTAAGCAATCTAATTTTTCAGATATATTTAACGGATAATTCTTCAAAGAAGTTAAAAATATTTTTTAATTCAAACAGAATTTCTTTCAATAAAAATAAACTTTTCTCAACTACAATTTTAAGATTGATATTAATGCTAATTCGCTAAAAATTTAGAAGATTGTATTCATTAAACAAGATATTTAATAACTACAAAACCACCTATCAATAGTATAGTAAAGGCAATTGCAAGCCAATTAAAATATTTGTCAATAAATGATTTTATTGCTGGACCAAATTTCCAAATTAAAAATGCAACTAAAAAAAATCTCGCTCCTCGAGATACTACTGATGCTATTGCAAAAACAATTAAATTTATATCGAATGCTCCCGAGGAAATAGTTATCACTTTATAAGGAATTGGTGTAAATCCAGCTGTAAATATTATCCAGAAATCAAATTCGTCATAGAGAGATTTAACATCCCAGAAAACTTTTTCAGAGAAACCAGGTACATTATCAAAAAAGAAGATAGCAACAGAACTAAAATTGTTCCCTGAGCCCCACCATAAAAAATATCCAATAGCATAACCAAGCAATGCTCCTAAAACAGAGGCTATAGTGCAATTCAAAGCAAATTTAAATGCTTTTGATGTTGCACCAAGAACTAATGCTATCAATAAAGCATCTGGAGGTATTGGAAATATGGAAGACTCAGCAAATGCTAATAAAAATAAAGCAATTGATCCATATGGAGTTTCAGCCCAATGTAATACCCAGTCATATAATTTTCTTAAAAATTTCAAAATGCACCTTAAAAAAATTTTTATTAAAAGCTAAATTTACAAAAGTTTATTTAATTGCTCGGAAATAAAAAGAATTACAAAGTATTTGATTGATAAAACTATATATTAATTAGAATAATCATATCTGTCCAAAATAAAAATATTTATGTGCCTAAAGCCTGACTTCCAGCTTTTAATTTTTTTAAGTCAACCGAAGTGAACTTAAATAAATGCTCATTGGATTGCTTTTTATCTATTTTAGTTGGATTTATCCAACTGTTATTATAAAAAATAGGATATTTCTGGCTTTAGCCACATTTAATTAAAACTTGCTAATAATAAGAGGGTGATACATTTTTTTGTAAGAGATTAAAATATAAACGAATTTATTTTTCTTATTTTGAACTAAAATCAGAGACTATTGACCAGATTTAAGTTTATTTTGGAAAGCAATTAGAATAAGATATTATCTAACTATTTCTTTTTGAACATTCAATTTAATAGTATTAAATTTGCTAAAGTATTTTTTAACAAAAAATGGATTTTTAATGCTTGGTCAAAAGAAAAAATTGTTACGAAAAGAAATAAAACAGGATAAATTAGTAGAATTATATTATAAATCTCAGGACTTTTTTAGAGAAAATCAGAAAAGAATATTTATTTATTTAGGTTCTATTATAGTAATTATTGGTTTGGTTTACTTCTATATCAATTATCGTGCTTCAAAAAATGAAGAAGCAGGCTTACTTCTTTCAAAGATAATGAAAATTTATGATGTTGGTTCATATTTAGAAGCAATAGAAGGGCGTCAAGGAAATCCCAGAATAAAAGGTTTGAAAGAAATTGTTAATGAGTATGGAAGCACAGAAAATGGTGAAACTGCTAAGATTTATCTTGCAAATTCATATTCACTGCTTGGACAATATGATAAAGCTTTCAAATACTATGAAGATTATAACGGTAACAATGATTTACTAAAATCTACCGCATTAGCCGGGCAAGCAGCATATTATTCCGTCAAAGGCGATTACGAAAAAGCAGCTAAACTTTATAAGCAAGCAGCATTTCTTAGTGAAATAAATCCAAATATACCAGATTACCTTCTTCAGGCTGGAATTAATTTTATGAAAATAAATAAAAAAGATGAAGCAAAGACTTTATTCCAAATTATAAAAGATGATTATAAAGCTTCAAATGCTCACGCTCAAGTTGATAGATATTTTTTAGAATTAAATTAGAAACCTCTTATGCCAGATACATCAGATTTCAGAAACGGTTTAATAATTAGATTCAAAAACGACCCTTATCAGATTGTAGAATTTCTTCATGTTAAACCTGGGAAAGGTGGGGCATTTGTAAGAACTACTCTTAAAAATCTTAAAACAGGTCGAGTTCTTGATAATACCTTTAGAGCTGGCGAATCAATTGAAATTATCCGAGTTGAAAGAAGAAAATTTCAGTATCTTTATCGTGACGGTGATTTTATAGTAGTTATGGACAATGAAACTTACGAACAGATAAATGTCCCCCATGAACTTCTTGGTGAGGCAGGCTCATATCTAAAGGAAGGTACTGAATTAGAAATTTTATTTGATGGAGAACAAATTATAACAATTGAACCGCCTATATTTGTTGAATTAGAGGTGGTACACACTGAACCGGGCTTCAAAGGAAATACTGCTACAGGAGCGTTAAAACCTGCAACATTAGAAACAGGTGCTTCAGTTAATGTCCCTTTATTTATTGTAATTGGTGATGTTTTAAAAATTGATACCAGAACTGGAGAATATGTTGAAAGAGTTAAAACAAAATAATTAAAGGATAAGTTATGGATCTTAACTTAATAAAAAAACTTATTAAGATTCTTGAAAATAGCCAATTAACAGATTTAGAGATTGAAGAGGGAGGCACAAGAATTAAATTAGCCAAAAATTTTCCTTCGGTTCAAGCTTCTCCAAATATTGTCTCTTATGTTCAACAACAGCCTGCAATTGCACAACAAGAACCTGTTAAAGTTGAAACAAAAGCAAAAGATAGTTCAGAAGACGATTTATCAAAATTACACACGATTAAGTCACCAATTGTAGGAACTTTTTATCGTGCGCCTGCACCAGATGCCGATCCTTATGTTCAAATTGGTGATACCGTTTCGATTGGCACAGTGCTCTGTATTGTTGAAGCTATGAAATTAATGAATGAAATTGAATCTGATGTTAATGGTAAAATCGTTAAGATATTAGTTGAAAACGGCAAACCAGTTGAATACAATCAACCATTATTTTTAATTCAACCACTTTAATAAGTACACAAGTGTTTAAAAAAATTTTAATTGCCAATAGAGGCGAGATAGCATTAAGAGTAATTAGAGCTTGTAAAGAGCTTGGAATAAAAACAGTGGCAGTATATTCCGAAGCAGATAGAGATTCATTGCATGTAACTTTTGCTGATGAGGCTGTATGTATTGGTTCAGTCTATAGTAAAGATAGCTACCTTAGAATTCCTAATATCATCTCTGCTGCTCAAATCACTGGTGCAGATGCAATACATCCTGGATACGGATTTTTATCAGAAAACGCTAATTTTTCAGAAATCTGTGAAGAAAGTGAGCTTGTATTTATAGGACCCAATGCTAATATGATATCAGCAATGGGAGATAAATCATTTGCCAAAGAAACGATTAAGAAAAATGGTGTCCCTGTTATTCCAGGCAGTGAAGGAGTCATTAGTGATTTGAAAGAAGCAGTTAAAATCTCCCACGAAATTGGATTTCCTGTTATTATTAAAGCCTCTGCTGGTGGTGGTGGCAAAGGAATGAGAATTGTCTTGGAAGAGAAAGATTTTG
>Ga0308389_1001136_pt1 | contig 18538 bp, 19 predicted proteins | sample Hotspr2Sample148_FD_202362 | JGI IMG/M metagenome (GOLD analysis project Ga0308389, IMG submission 202362) | Hot spring phototrophic mat microbial communities from Mushroom Spring, Yellowstone National Park, Wyoming, United States - 20040719_148 ... | reverse complement strand
CATTTATACGACAGCCGTTGAAGGGACTTAATTTTATTTTTGATTTTCTTTTCCAATCACATTTTATTCCTTCGTAATCAACATCTATACAAAATAAATTTTATATGGCTAAAGCCACTTTATGCTTGCATTTTTTCTCACTTCTCTAAAGTGAACTGCTATAGATACTTATTGAAATTATTTTTTATCTATTGCAATTGGATTTATCAAACTATTATTAAAAATAATAAAATAATTTTGGCTTTAGACACATCTAATTAAAACTTGCTTATAATAAAAGAGCAATAAATTTTTACAAAGGATTCAAATAAAATCAAATTTATTTTCTTTGATTTTGAATTAAATTCTGAGTTTATTGACCAAGTTGAAGGTTGTCTTGGACAATAGTTATAGGAATAAAAAATTTTTTAGAATACTTGCTTAATTAAAATTTTATTATTAGATTAAGGAAGTAGTTTAAGAGTCCATTAAAAGTTAAAAGACCAATAATATTTGGGGGTAATTTGAGACTTAAAATTAAACTTTATTCTCAAAATAATAGAACAATTCCCTACAATTATCAATATCAATTTTCATCTGCTTTATATCTATTATTAAAATTTGGCTCAAGAGAATTTTCGGATTTCTTGCACAATTGTGGCTATAAGCTTAATGGCAAACCTTACAAATTATTTACTTTCGCAGTTCAATTTGAACAATTTAAACCTCAAAGAGACCACATTAAACTCGAAAGTCCATATATTTATCTTTATGTTAGCTCACCGATAGTTGATGAATTTATTAAAAATTTTGTTATTGGTTCATTTGAACGAACATTCTTTTATATTTCTTCTGGTGGTAATGAAATCAAGTTTATTATAAAGAATATGGAATTATTACCGCAACCAGAATTTCAATCTGAAACTAAATTTAAATTATTATCCCCATTGGTCCTTTCGACTTTGAAAGAATACAATGGTAAACTATCTACTTATTATTTAAGACCCGAGGATAAAGAAGATATCAATAGAATATTAACTAATAACTTACTGAATAAATATGCATTAATTTACGATAGAAAAATTGATTGTAAAGTTGAACTGGATTGGGATGAAGATTATATGAATAAGCATCCTCGAGTTACAAAAAAAATAACAATAAATGAATATGGTAGAAATCCAGTCGATATAATTGGTTTAATTGCACCATTTAATTTAAAAGGTGAAAAAGAACTTATGCGTATCGGATATGAGTGTGGTTTCGGAGAAAAAAACTCAATGGGTTTCGGAATGGCTGAAATAATAAAATAGAAAGTAAATTAAAATGAGAACAATCAAAGAAATTAAAGAAGATTATAATTTATTTATTGACATTCAAATAAATAAATACTTAAAGTCTGTTGACAAAACGGAATTTAGTGATGAACAGGAAGCAACTTTAGTACTCAGAAGGATATTTTACACTTATAATGTAACTATTGCCGATGAACATCTAAAACTCACAAATCTAAATAGGGAAGCAAAAGAAAAATGGTTTGAATCAATAGAAATAGACTTTAACCAAGATAATGATGATGATATTTCTGAATTTGAAGATTATGATGAATTTGAAGAAGCAACTGAATCTTTTTATGAAAGATTTCCTTTCCTTCCAGAGGGTTCTATAGTTGCACTTCTTTTTGTTGGTCCTGCATTGGAGGCTTATGGAATGCCCTTTGAGAGATTCAACACCCTTTTGCGAGGTGAAGATGAATGTACTGAAATTGAAGAGGACTTATTAATTTGGGCTTTTGATTTAACTCTAACAATTATGGAGGCTGTGGCTGAACGCAACAAAAAAAAGAAAGAAAAAATCTTCAATGAAGCCTTTATTATAGCTCAGCAAGAATTAAACAAAGAAGATTCAAGAAAAGTGATAAATGCAATTGTAAAAGATATAAAGGAATTTGAAGGAGTTTTCATTGAGGAAGAACAAAAAAATAAGAAAAAGAAATAGAAATATTTTCAAAATGTTTTTAAGGTTGGTAGCAGTCAAATTATAAAATAATTTTGAAACAAAAATCAGGGAATACAATATGACATCAGAAGAAAAAATACTAATCCTCGGCGCACTGTTTCATGATATTGGGAAGTTTGAGAAAAAAAGGAGACAAATATGAATGCTTTAAGAGTTAAAGAGATAAATTATATCGGAGCATTTCTACACGATATAGGAAAACTAATATGGCGTTCTCATGAAATCAAACCCGGTGAAGATCACGAATCTTTAGGTGAAAATTTTATAAGAGAATATTTAGGAAAAGTTAAATGTTTGCAGAATAATATTGAAGAAATTATTAAAGCAGCTAATAGACAAAGTGGGAAAATCTGGAAAGCTGATGTAATAGCAGCAGAAGAAAGAGAAGATAGTGAAGATAAAGCCCCCAGAAGATACCTGGAAGCTATAACTAATCGTGTTGACTTAAACATACCTGAAATAAAAACCAAATCTGAAAATTATTGGTATTATCTGCCGAAACCTTTAGATCTAAGTAAAGAAAGTAATTTCCCGGTTGATTCTAAAAAAGAGCTTAAAGATTATTCACATAATGAAGCTGAATATCAGTATTACCATAGAAAATTATTTAATTCTTTCGTGAATGAAATAGATAAGTTACATAATGAGACTGATTTTGGAGCTTTCTCAAAGACATTTATAAAGTTGCTTGAAAAATATACTTCAAAGGTTTTATCTGCTGGATATTTATCGCATCCCGACATTTCACTTTATGACCATTCAAGAATAACAGCCGCTTTGAGCGTGTGCTATGAAGCAGGCGAGGAAAGCAAAGAATGTTTGTTAATTAAAGGTGATTTTTCAGGCATTCAATCCTACATTTATGGTGGTATTAGAGAAATGACTGATATTGCTAAAAGATTAAGAGGAAGATCATTTACTATTCAATTGTTAACAGATGTAGTCTCAAATTATATTTTGGAAAAACTTGATTTATTTGAAGCTAATCTGATTTACAATGGTGGTGGACATTTCCTAATTTTAGCACCTTCTAACGATACAACTAAGGATATATTAAAAAAGATTACTTCTACGATTAATTTAAGCTTATTAAAAAGATATTCTGGAAAAATTTCATTGATTTGGGATTATATTGAATGCAGTGGAGATGAGTTTATAAATGATTTTAGAAATGTTTATTTAAAATTAGATGAAAAATTAAGTTTAAATAAAAAACAAAAATTTAGAAATTCACTAAAGGAATTATTTTATTTTGAAATAACAGCAAAAGAGTTCAGAAATAGAGAAGAACAAACTGAATTAGTAGAAAAAAGAATTGGAGAACTTTTACCAAAATTAAAATATCTCGTCATTTCAAAAAATTACTTACAATCCGAATATTCTTTCTCAGTCAATTTCCCAGAATATGAAACATATGTTTATTTGTGTAAAGATGAAAAATCAGTTGAAGAGTTAATTTCATTAGCATCTAAAAAAGAAGGTTTAAGGGTTATTTCTATTAACGATACTGATGTTGTAAGTAAATTCTCACAAAATATTTTCACTAATGTTAGTAAAGAATTTCGCTTCTTAGGTAATAATGTTCCAACTAAAAACGATAGAATAATTAGTTTTGAAGAATTAGCAGAGGCGCATTCAAAAAATTACCCCTTACTTGGAATTATGCGAATGGATGTTGACAATTTAGGTGCAATATTTTCATTTGGCCTTAAAGAAATAAATGATCAAGAGAAAAAATATACTCCTTCACGAGTTGCAAACTTATCAAGAGAATTAAATTGGTTCTTTACAGGATACATCAATGAAATTGCTAAGAAATTTGATATTTATATCGCATACTCTGGTGGTGATGATGTTTTTGTTGTTGGTAACTGGTTTGATATTATTAAATTTTCGAGGGAGCTCAGAAAAGAATTTAATCAATTTGTTTGTAAAAATAACAATCTCTCAGCTTCTGCTGGAATTATTTTTACCAAACCAAATTTCCCAATATCTCAATCGGCAGTATTAGCAGGTGAACAAGAAAAACTTGCAAAGAACACCGAGATAAAATTAGAAAAAGATAAAATTGGGGTGTTGGATATTCAACTAAGTTGGAAAGAATTTGACGAATTTATTTCATATGCTGATAAGCTAATAGAATTTATTGAATCCGAAGAAGGAAAGAAAATTATCCCGAGAAGCTTTCTCTATTATCTATATAGCATTACAGTAAATATTTTTGATAGAAAAGGCAAATTGAATATTAGAAAATTAAGCAAGGCAACAAGTATTTTACACTATATGTTTGCCCGGAAAAAAGTAACCGCCTCAGTCATAGAGAGTGAAAACCAAGAGAGACAAGTAGAAAAATTGTTGTATGAACTTGCTGTTCGGCTTCTTTTAAGCAAGGACAAAGAAAATGAATACAAAAAAATAAAATTTCCATTAACATTAGTTTTATATAAAACAAGGAGGTAATTATGGACTTATCTAATGCAACACCCCAGCAGATTGAAAATTTTTACGCTGGTAAGTCGAGAGACTATTACAAAAAGTTTACAACAAATCAACTTAGAAATTTCTTTTCTGAAATTGTCTCATTAAGAACCTTTTATCGAGCCAACCCTGATGATAAAGGTAAAATAGAATTAAGATTAAGGAAACTAAAAGCTATGTTAGTTTATGCGGAGGGAAAACAAACTGGTAGAACCCAATTAAGAGACCTAAGGAAAGATGTTTTTTCATTAATTGATTCAGTGTTAGACAATAGTGGAGATTTTAACATAAAACTTGAGAAATTCTTTGATATTATGGAAGGTATTGTTGCATACCATAAATTTTACGAAGAAGGTAAAAATCTTTAAATAAAAGGAGAATAAAATGAGTACAAATAATTCATTTTTAGGAAATATAATCCTAAAAGGTAAACTAATTACCTTAACCCCGCTTCATATTGGTGGTTCAAAGGATAAATTTGAAATTGGTGGTGTCGACAATCCGGTAATTAAAGATCCGGTTACAAACTATCCCTACATTCCTGGTTCTTCACTTAAGGGAAAACTTCGTATGCTTTTGGAATTTGCTGAAGATGCTGTGAAAGAAAGTGAAAAGAAAAAAGGAGAATATCCGCCTAGTAACGATCCCAAAATTACATCTCTTTTTGGTGATAGCGCTGATAATAGCCCAAATGGTCCGACAAGATTAATTGTAAGAGATGCTTATCCAGATGAAAAAACAATAAAAATGTGGGAAAACACCAATTCAGAAACTCTGTACACCGAATACAAAGCTGAAAATACTATTAATAGAATGACATCCGCAGCAAATCCAAGATTTATGGAAAGAGTTCATAAAGGTTCTGAATTTGATGTTGAATTTATATTACAAGTATTTTCAATGGATAATGATAAAGGTCAAAGTAATTTTGAAAAGTTAGTTAAAGCAATTCGTCTTCTTGAAGATTCAACACTTGGTGGTGGCGGAAGCAGAGGAAGCGGAAAAGTAGAATTCAAATTTTTTGAACCATATTTTGTAAGTGTTGAAGATTATAAAAATGGAAACGGAAACTTTAAGAAAAACTTTCAGAATCAAGAACCAGCAATGGGAAGCAAGGATTTAACCTTCAACTTCGATAGCATTAAACCAAACAATAAGAGTAATGAAAAAGAAAAATGATTTAGTTAAATAAAAATGGATATGAAATGAAAATAGTAAAAATTATTCCTAAAACTAATTTTCACACATACCTTCATTCAGATACTTTGTGGGGAAATTTAGTTTATGCCTATAAATTGTTATATGGTGAAACAGCTTTAGAAAATCTTCTCGAAAATTATTTGAAGGGTGACATACCTTTTGTTGTTTCATCCGTATTTCCTTATGAAATAATTAAAAATGGTACTGAAGAAATTTTATACTATTTCCCTAAACCTTTATTGGGCGGTGAAACTATTAAAGCCGAAAGCCCTGAAGATATGACCATAATAAAGGAGTTTAAATCTATAAGATTTGTTGAACAAAGAATATTTGAAGAATACCTAAATGGAAATCTCGATGATAAATCATTGTTTGACAGATTTAAACTTTTTATGATTGAAGAGAATAAGAAAAAAGAAGAGAAGAACGAAAATGTTATTAAAGAAAATAAATTCAGATATCTAAAAAACATTACTTCAATTTACAATCTTCATAATTCAATAGATAGAATGAGTGGTTCAACGCTCAGAGCTGAAAGCAGAGGTCAGCTGTACTGGGAAGATGAATACGCATTTGGTAATGAAATGGGATTATTCTTTCTGGCAGAGATATCTGAATTAGATAAATTTGAAGCTTTACTTAGATTACTTTCACACATTGGCATTGGTGGTAACCGTTCAATTGGTAAAGGTAGTTTTGAATTTGAAATTAAGGAACATGAGTTTAACTTACCTTCTGAATGCAACGCCTATGTTTCACTATCATTATATCATCCAAGCAAGGATGAGTTAGAAAATTTAGCTTCTAAGAATGCTAATTTGTTTTATGACATCAGCACTCGCATCGGTTTTGTAGGAAAAGATTTCAATAATATAGCTCAAGAGAAAAACCCCGTTAACTGCTTTACTGAAGGTTCAACTTTTTTTGTAAAAGAAAAATTAAAAGGTTGTCTGGTTAAAACAGCAAAAATAAACCAACAAAAAGATGTTTACAGTAACTATTTATTTTTTGGTGTAAAATGTAATCTGAGGTAATTATGAAATTGAAAATAAAAACATTGACACCAATTCATATTGGAACAGGAAAAGAACTAACTCCATTAGAATTCTTTAACAATTACCGAATTAATTATGATAAACTTTTTGATTTAATCGCTGAAGAAAAGAGGGATGAGTTCTTCAATTGGATTGATCAAGTTCAGGAAACAAGTTTCTCTGTAACGGATATTCAAAAGAAGTTTAACATAAAACCAAATGATATTATTTCTAAGTGTGGGTTATATAGATTCAACCAATCATTTCAAGATAAAGCAAGAGAAGGAATTAAGGATTCATCAAATAAACTTTTTATTCCAGGTAGTTCAATTAAAGGTGCAATTCGAACTGCGTTGTTGTATAAAGTATTGAAAAATCATTCTTTTAACTCTACTTTAAGCAACTCTATTGAGTCTTTATTATCTAAAGCAAATAATTTAAGAGGTCAGACTGGAAAAATTAAAAATTTACTGAAATCAGCAGATGAAGAACTTCAAAATGAAGTTTTTATTTGTGGAGTCTTAAGAGAAAAAGATGGTAAACGAGAAATTAAATATGATGATCAAAAATATGATTTATTAAAACTTATTCGTGTTTCAGATTCTGAATCGGTCCCTACAGACACAAATGGTGAAATTTGTGAATTACAGGTTTATGCGTTAAAAAAAGATAGACCACATAAACAATTTAAAGTTTACGCTGAATCAATAGATAATAATACCGAGTTAGAATTTGATATTTCTATAGATATTGGATTTTTAAAGCAAGCCAAGATTGAACTGAATAAAACCAATAGTGATTTTGGGAAAAAATATTTTATTGGGATTGAGCAAAAGCTTAAAAATCTTTTTGATATTGATATAAAAAATGATATAGAATTTGACGAAGGAAAAATTATTAAAACTATTTTAAAGACATTAAATAATTTTGGTGAATCTGTTTCCATACTTGAAAGTGAGTGGGTAAATTCAATTAAAAATAAAAACAACTCAAGCTTTTCATCATTAGAGAAACTATATAAGATAAAAAACAAATTTAAACTTGGATTCGACTCTGGGTTTATTGGAATGACAATCCTTCCTTTATTATTAGATAATCCTACATTAAAACAAAAAGCTTATGAATTTTATAAAGCTGTTGGTATTGGTTTTCACCGAAGTACTAACACTCCTCTAAACATAAACGAATTTCCATTTACTCGAAAATATTCAAAGAACCAAACAGTATTTGGAGGATTTGGATGGGTGAGTATTTTAAGTGGGAATGAAATAGAAACAGTGAATGAAACAACTCAATCTGGTGAGGTGGCTCATACTCAATCTAAACCATCAAATTCTGTTTTAGCTGAAATTATTGATGATAAATCTAAACCACCAAAGGTTAAAATTTTAGAAGGAACTGATGTTAATGTTGAAACAATAATGCCGGGAGTTAGATTGGAAGGTTTAGGATTGTCGAAAAATTCAAAGGTCTATGTTGTTTTATCTAAAAATAAAAAGGGTGGAATTGAAAAAGCTGACTTTAAAGGAAAAGTTTGATAATAATTTAATAAAATGGAACGAATGTTCAATTCGGTATGCCATTTACATTAAAATTTAATATTCGTAGCACAGATTAGTAATCTGTGCTACAAATAATTTTATAATTAACTATGGATAAAAACAACAATCACAAAAAAGTTCTAATTAAAATTATTATTCTTAAACAAATTAAATAAAATATCTATTAACTAACAAAATATTTGGAGTTAAAATTGAACTTATATTTATTGAACGCATTAATAATGCCGTTTGAGACAAAAAAAATGAGATTGCTACTTTTATTGCGCAAAAAATTACTCAGGATAGATATCAAGAGATTCTTACTCTTGCGCTAAAAGAGAAGTCTAATATTAAGTCCTATATTGGACATCATAGCACGGTGGAATTTCTTAAAGAAATATTACCATCAGATTTAAAAGATTTAATCAAATACAACAGAGGGCATTTATACCTTAAAGAAGGAGATATGGCTCTTGTATTTAGGATAACCGAACGAGGGGATATTTTAAAAGAACATTCATTCGAAGAATTAATGAATTTTTATAAGAAAGGAAAATTTGAATTTGTTCTCATATCAAGAGTATATGCACCAGAAGTTGTCCTTAACCCCGGTAATTATTTTAAAAAAGGAGGTGATATATGAATCCTAAAAAATTAATTAAAAAATATGGTAATAAAAGAAAATTTAATAGTTCTGACAAAAGTACATTTTTTGAAATCTTGGAAGAATTTTTTAATCTAGCAGATATTGAAGCATTGTGGCATATAGTAACATTGAAAAACACTAAATGCGCAAAAGAAATTTTTACTTTAGGAGATTTAGCATTGATAGCTGGTGCTGTTGCTTATGTTCTAATGCCATTGGATGCAGTACCGGATTTTATACCAGCTGCTGGTCTGTTAGATGATGCAACAGTGATTGGATTTATTTTAAGAAAATTGGGGAGTAAAATTAAAGAATTTAGAGAAAACTGTATGTAAAATTTATAATGAGCAGTTATATGACCTTTATAAAGTTCACTTTTGAGGCTTGATAAAATCTTTTAGGTTTTTAAAACTTACGTTAAAATTTATTTCTCGTAGCACAGATTATTAATCTGTGCTACATTACTTTTATGAACAAGCATTTTCATAGGCGTAATTTACCACATTTATATTTTAATGACGGAATTTATTTTATCACAGCTCGATTGAAAAATTCAATACCGTTAGCAAAACTTGAACAACTGAAAAATGAAACAAAAAATATTTCCGATGAAAAACAAAAACGATTGTTCAAAAAATATGATGCTTTAATGGATTCAGGTGAGTATGGTGAAAAATATCTTAAGATTAATGAATGTGCTGAAATTGTTAAAACCACACTCCATTATGCAGATGGAAAGGATTACAAATTAATTTGTTATTGTATAATGCCAAATCATTTTCATTTAGTTTTTGAACTGCTGCCTAATAATAAAGGTATTTCCAAAATAATGCAGTCAATAAAAAGAATATCAGCACGTAATTGTAATAAAATATTAAATCGTTCCGAAGCATTTTGGCAAGATGAAAGTTTTGATCGCTGGGTGCGTGACGAAAAAGAATTATATTTTGTTATCAGATATATTTTGTTGAATCCAGTCACTGCTGGTTTGGTTAGTGATTGGAAAGATTGGAAATATACATATTGTCATCCCGATTATTTAATATTGTAGCACAGATTAGTAATCTGTGCTACGAAAAATTAATGGAGCCAAAATGAAAAACTTAATTATCTCTACTGTTGGAACAAGTTTAATTACTAATCCAGCTGATAAAGAACAGCTGAATCTTCTATATAAATATTCAAACTGTAACGATAATGAATGCCCTGATGAAATTAAAAATCTAATCGAGGAACTATTCCATAAGGCATTACAAAAATTATATTCTTCCGACTCTCATTCTTTAAAGAAATCTAGTGCTGAGCTTAATGGAATTTTAGGGTTTTATAATGAAAACCTTTCTGGCAGAGACAAAGATTTACATTTTTTAATCTGCACAGATACTTATCAAGGAAGAAAATCTGCTGAGGTAATAAAGGAGTTCTTAAATAAACATAAGATTCCAGCTGAAATCATCCAACCAAAAAAATTATCAACAAAGAATAAGGATTATTTCTCTGAAGGTATCAAAGAACTACTTAAATGGTTTGATGAAACTATCTATGGATATAAAAGAAGCGGTTATCAAGTTATATTTAATCTCACTGGCGGATTTAAAAGCTTACAAGGATACTTAAATACTATTGGAATGTTTTACGCAGATAAGATCATTTACATTTTTGATTCTGAACAGGCTGATCTTATTGAAATCCCAAGATTACCAATTCAAATTGATTTAGAACCATTTAGAAGATATAAAGAAAAAATTTTATTATTAAATGCTAATAAAGTTTATGATATAGGAGAATTTGCTGAGTTCCCCGAATCCGCATTTGATGAAATTGAAGGTAAACTCATTCTGTCTGTGTGGGGTGAAGTAATCTGGAATAAAGTGAAGTATGATTTATTTGATGACTTACCGGAATTTCCGTTTATTGAATATCACAATAACTTCATAGAAAAATATAAAGAAATAGTAGATAAAAAATTTAGGATTAAATTATTGGAAACTATTTCAAAAGTTTCAGTAATTCTTGAAGAGTCAAACGGAAATACTAATAATTTATCTAAAGGTGGCATCCAATTTTCACCTCTTGAGTCGCAATCATTTGAAGGGGAAAAAGTTTATCATTTTAGAATTGATCTTGGAATAAGAATAAATTGCATTAAAAAAGCTAAAAAATTATTACTTATAGAATTTGGTACTCACGATCAAACTCAAAGATAAATTATGCTCATCAACCTATCCAATCACCCGAAAAATAATTGGTCTCAAAAGCAACTTTCATCTGCTTTAAGAAAATATAAATCAATAGTTGATTTACCTTTTCCACATATATCTCCAAATACAACATCAAACCAAGTTAAATCAAAAGCAGAGAAGTATCTTGAAAAAATTCTTCAGTTGCTTAAATCTTCTAATGACAAAAGCAACGCAGTTCATCTGATGGGCGAATTCACGTTTGTCTTTCATTTAGCAACTATGTTAAAGAGGAAAAAAATCCCTGTGGTCGTTTCAACAACTAATCGCATCGTTGAAGAGAAAAATGGAAAGAAAATTGTCACTTTTAATTTTGTAAGATTTAGGGAGTATTAAAAATGAACACCCTATTCTGCCTTGTTTCACGACAAGCGATGGCCAATGTAATCCCGGTTCTTATGTACAAGCCAAATAAAGTAATACTTTTTGCAACTCCTGAAGAAAAAAATACAGCCAACCACCTGGCAAAATTATTTAATTCCAAAAACATTAGTGTAAATCGTATTGATGATCTTGACGCTTACGATTATTTAAAGTTCAAAGATTGTATTCTTAAAGAGATCAATAAAGAAAATGGCAATCCTGTGCTTAATGTTACCGGTGGTACTAAACTTATGGCTCTTGCAGCTTACGAGGCATTTGCTGAAAAGGATAAACATATTATTTATTGTAATACCGATAGAAATCAAATCATTCATCTATTTCCAAAACTTTATACTGAAAAACTTATTCTTGATTTATCAATTGAAGATTATTTACAATCGTATGGATATAAATTTGTTGCATCACGAACTAAAGAGGTAAAAAAAGAATACTTTGATCTTTTTGAACTGATTGAATCAAAAAATCTGCGACGGCAATTTTCAGAATTTCTTGATGATTATCGTAAGGCAACCGGAACAGCAAATCCTGTTAAAACTTACAACTACAAAAGAAATAAATTATTTTCAATTCAAAAAACTGCTTCTTCAGTTTTGTTATTTGTAGATAAAATAAAATTTATTTATGAAGATGAAAAATTCTTAAAAGGCGATTGGCTGGAATATTTTATGCTCTATTCTCTTAAAAAACAAAATATAAAACCTGAAGTCGGAGTAAAAATTGTCTCTGATTCTAATGTTGAGAATGAGATTGATATAATTTTCATTAAAGATTATCAACTCTATCTGATCTCTTGTAAAAGTGGAAAGAATACCGACCCCAACAAAGATATTTACGAAATTGAGACTTTAAGAAATATCGCCGGAGGAACATTCGGTAAGGCTTTTTTATTTACTGTGAAAGATTTAACAGATAGAATGAAACAGCGTGCAATGGATCTGAAGATTGAAACACTGACTTTCGAAAGAATAACTCATAAAGAATTTTCTTAAAAATAAACTAAAGAGTAAATTCTATGAACACCAAAAACATCCTTATCTGCGTCTCTGGTTTAACTCCGCAGATTGTCACCGAAACCTTATTCTGTCTTGCTGTTAAACAAAAAACTCCCGTTGATGAAATCTATGTGCTTACTACAAAACGGGGCAGGGAAGTAATTCTTGGAAAAGATACACATCCGTCAACTCCTAAAACTTCACTCAAAACCGAAATAGAAAACTTGTGCAAAAAGTATAAAATTAAAAAACCAATATTTGAAGAAAATGATAAGCATATAATTGTAGCTAAAGAAGAATCAGTTGAATTATCTGACATTCGTACTGACAAAGACAACATTTTATTTCCAAATAAAGTATGTGAATTTGTAAGGAATAAATCTTCAGACCCTGATACAACCTTATATTGCTCAATTACAGGCGGCAGAAAATCGATGAGTGTTCATATTGCCAATGCACTTTCAATATTTGCCCGTGAGCAGGATAAACTTTTACATGTTCTTACAAAAGAAGAACACGAGTTCAAGGGCTTTTATCCAATGAACAAAAAAGAAGCTGAAGATTTAGAACTTTCTGAAATTCCGTTTGTAAGGTTACGTTCTATTCTTTCGGCAGATGTTAAAAGCTCTGAGCTATTAAATTTAAATTTTGATGAAATAGTTCAGCACACTCAGAGGCAATTAAAACTATTAGCTCCAAGCAATAAACTTATATTGGATATTGAGAGAAGAGAAATCCGATATGGAAATGATAAAATTTCATTAGAGCCGTTAGAGTTTTTGTTCTATTATTTTTTTGTTGATTCAAAAATGAGAGGTAGCTCTAATATCTCAATTAGTCAATTTACTTCCGAAGAAACTAAACTTAAATTTATTGAATACTTTAAAGAATACTATCCAGGATATTATATAGAAGAGAAAAAATGGTATAAATCTAAAATTGGTTTTGAAGCAGAAGACTTTCGTTCAAAAAGATCTAAAATTAATTCAAAAATTGAAATACTCATTGAAGATACCGACATAGCTTCTATGTTTATCATTGATGTAAATAAAAAATATGGCAATTCAACTTATTTCATCAAAGCAGACAAAGATAGATTTATAATAAAGTAGTGTGAACATCTTTGCTAATATAGTAAAGTGAGCATTCTTGCTAATATAGTAATGTGAGCATCCTTGCTCACAATTTAACATAATATCGTGATTATCCTTGCTTACAAGTAATGTTAAATTTTTGAACTCTATATGTTAAATAATTTTTTAATAGCACACAAATAAATTAGATTAAGCAAATAAACCCAGATTAAAATCAGTGATAATCAGTCTAATCAGTGTCATCAGCTTTGCATTAGTATGGTTCAGTATTCGATTTTTTTGACTTCGTCGCGTCACTGAGTGATTTTTTTTTAACAGATATAACAGATTAACACAAAAAAATCATAAAGGCTCAGATATTACTAATATTTCAATTCGTGAAAATCATTCTAATCAGTGACATAACGTGCCATTGCCTTTTATCAAAGATGTAACAGATACATATTTCTTAAACAATGAATCAACATTTCCGCAATGTTTCTTTGTTGTTATTGTCTTAATCAATTCAATATTTTTGTATCAAAAATAAAGGAGCTTTTATGACCAACATTCTACCAATCGAAGATCAAGAAAATATTCAGATAAATAATGCTAACTCAGTTTACTACAAAACTAAAGGATTTGTTGAGGCGGGTAAAGTTCAAGGCTTGGAAGCAGCTTTTAATATACATTTAGAAAATCTGTATTCAGAAATTATTTTTAATTCTGATATTAAAGAACATTCTAAAAATTTAAATGAACTTGAAATTGAAGCTCAAAAAAAGCATTACTCCAATAAAATCGACTTTTACAACAAAAAAATAAACGAAATAAACGAAAAATATTTACCAGAAGCTAAAAATGAATTAAAATTAGCTGAAGAAGAATTAGCTGACTTTAAGCGCAGCCCCGAACGATTTGTTAAAGTTGAAAAAGATTATTTTATGTTGTGGATTTACGGAATTTTATCTTTAGGTCTTGCTATTTTTCTTTATATGTTTTACACATCAGTTATTTATTCTGCATTATTCAGAGATATTACCATTTCAAAATTTACAATTTATAATTCAATATTTTACCCTCGTGCTTTGGAAGAATCAGTCAATAAAGGTATTACTGCTACAATTGCCACTATTTTTGCTCCCTGTATTTTCTTTGCACTTGGAATAATAATTGAGTCAATCAGATCTAAAAGTTCAAATATTAAGTTAAAAATATACTATGCACTTTTTCTTGTTTTTGTTTTTATAATTGACGCTTTATTTGCTTATCATATATCTGAACGTATTTACAATTCTAAAGTTATTAACACCTATGGAAACTTTGAACCATATAAAATCTCTGATGCAATTGTTGACCTGAATTTCTGGATTATAATAGCACTTGGATTCATCGTTTATTTAATATTTGGAAAAATATTCTCATTATTTAATGAAGAAAGAAGAAACAAAAATTTATATCGTAACTATGAAAATTATATCATAAACAAAATAAATGAATCTAAAAAAAGAATATCAGATTTTAACTCTGAAATTGATCTTCTTCGTAATGAGTTGAATAAATCTCAAATGGAATTGATTAATATTAAAGATAATAATAATAAAATATTCTTCAGTGTTGCTGAAGTAAATAAATCTATCTCTGATTTTACATTAGGATGGATTGAATACTTAATAAATTCATTTAATGATAAAGTTACTATTCAAAAAATTTATTCTAACTATAATGATTTTATAATTAAGAAAGGGCTTATAAAAAATGACTAATAAAATTTTTTCACTTCTAATATTATATTTTTTATTTCTTGTAAATTGCAGTAACAATGAGAACTATAATGAAAACAATCATCCTAACCAATTAAAATCTAATTATAAGCATCTTAATCTCACAATTTTAATTGATTTATCTGACAGAATATCTATCCTTAAAAATCCAGAACAACCTGAAAAAGATATTGAAATAATAACTTACGTAATAGAAAACTTCAAAAAATTTCTAGCAATTAAAGGAGTTGTCAATAGTGAAGATAGAATTAAAGTAATCTTTTATCCTGTAACTCAATATGATATCTATAAATCTATTGCTGATTCTCTTAATATTGATTTTGGTTTACTTGAATTTACAGAAAGGAAAATTGTTTTCGAATTACTCAACTCAAAATTTAAAAATAACTTACGAGAGCTTTATGTAATTGCAAGCAATGCTAAAAGTTATCCCGGTTCAGACTTATTTAATTATTTCAAGCATAGAATCACTGACGATTGTATTAATTCAGACACAAATTTCATTAACATTCTAACAATTCTTACAGATGGTTATATCTATTACGATAAAAGTAAATATAATTATAAAAATCGATTCAGCTATTTAACACCTTTATCTGGTCACATTGATATTTTTAGAAATATGAATAAATGGGAAGAATATTTCCATAATAATGACTACGGTCTAATAAAAATTGAAAATGACCTTTCAAAACTGAACATTTTACTATGTGAATTTAATCCAATTTATGATTCCCCTAAGGATTTTGACATTATGAAACTTTATTGGTCTAAGTGGCTTGAAGAACAAAATGTTAGAAAAGAAAACTATAAAATCATCAAAACAGAAATTGCATCTATAAACAAGAACCTGATTAACTCATTTTTTGAAAACATTTTCAAGAAATCCTATGTCAATCAGTAAAATTAGAACATTACTGTACTTTTTTGCCCGTTTATTAGGTGATTTTAATGCTATTAAACGTGGTAAAATTGGCGAAAGAATTTTAAGGAGGAGTGCAGGAAATCTTACAAGTCGTTTACTTAATAAAATTTTCAGAACCCTATTCAAAGAATAGTCTTTTTGCCAAGAAAATTTTCAAAATTTTTTTTCTCTACAAAATATTTAAATAATTTGTAGGGAACAGTCTCCCGACTGTTCCGTTATTATTCCGATTGTTACGATGATTATTCCTGATAGTTTTGTAATTTTGTTATGAATGTTCTGCCAGAAAAAAAAAACGGAACGGACAGGAGTCCGTTCCCTACGATGGGAATGTTTTATTAAAATAATTTGTAGGGAACAGTCTCCTGACTGTTCCGATGTTATTCCGATTGCCCCGTTAATCATTCCCGATAGTTCCGTAATTTTGTTATGAATGTTCTGCCAACAAAAAAACGGAACGGACAGGCGTCCGTTCCCTACGATGGGAATGTTTTATTAAAATAATTTGTAGGGAACAGTCTCCTGACTGTTCCGTTGTTATTCCGATTGTTCCGATAATTATTCCCGATAGTTCCGTAATTTTGTTATGAATGTTCTGCCAACAAAAAAAACGGAACGGACAGGAGTCCGATCCCTACGATGATAATGTTTTATTAAAATTAATTGTAGGGAACAGTCTCCCGACTGTTCCGTTGTTATTCCGATTGCCCCGTTAATCATTCCCGATAGTTCCGTAATTTTGTTATGAATGTTCTGCCAACAAAAAAACGGAACGGACAGGAGTCCGTTCCCTACGATGGGAATGTTTTATTAAAATTAATTGTAGGGAACAGTCTCCCGACTGTTCCGTTATTTTATTCCGAATGTTACACCAATAAAAAATAAACGGAACGGACAGGAGTCCGTTCCCTACGATGATAATGATTTATTAAAATTAATTGTAGGGAACAGTCTCCTGACTGTTCCGATGTTATTCCGATTGTTACGATAATTATTTCCGATAGTTCAGTAATTTTGTTATGAATGTTCTGACAACAAAAAAAACGGAACGGACGGGAGTCCGTTCCCTACGATGGGAATGTTTTATTAAAATAAATTGTAGGGAACAGTCTCCTGACTGTTCCGTTGTTATTCCAATTGTTCCGATAATTATTCCCGATAGTTCCGTAATTTTGTTATGAATGTTCTGCCAACAAAAAAAAACGGAACGGACAGGAGTCCGTTCCCTACGAAGAAAAATGTTTTATTTCAATATTTCGTTATTTTATTCTGAATGTTCCCCTAAAAAGCAGAATGGATGGGAGTTTATTTTCACATCAATAAAAAAAATATTTATTATTATTTTGCTATTAAATTTCAAGAGACAAAAGATTTTATAGATGAATGAATTACTTAAACGTAAAAATCAAAGATTAAAAGAATTCGATTACTCTAAATCAGGATATTATTTTGTAACAATCTGTATGAAAAATAGAAAAGAATTCTTTTCAAAAATTTTAAATAATGAATCTATATTAACAGAATTTGGAAAAATAATTGAAGAGGTATGGACTAATCTTCCAAAATATTATAATGTTGAGATTGATCAATTCATAATAATGCCAGATCATTTTCATGGTATTATAATTATAGATAGAACATTAAATAAACAAAAAGATAAAGAAGAGTTATCCAAGTCATTATCAGAAATAATCGGTAAATTCAAATCATTCACGACCAAAAAGATTAGAGAAAGACTCAAAGATAAAGATGAATTTCAGTGGCAAAAATCTTTTTACGATAGAATCATAAGGGATGAAAAAGAATTATATTATATTAGAAAATACATTCAAGAAAATCCATTAAGATGGGACATAGAAAAAAATAACCCAGAAAATTTAGAAATTTAATTGATTGTAGATTTTATTCCGATTGTTACGATGATTATTCCTGATAGTTTTGTAATTTTGTTATGAATGTTCTGCCAACAAAAAAAACGGAACGGAAAGGAGTCCGTTCCCTACGATGATAATGTTTTATTAAAATAAATTGTAGGGAACAGTCTCCTGACAGTTCCGATGTTATTCCGATTATCCCGTTAATCATTTCCGATAGTTCCGTAATTTTGTTATGAATGTTCTGCCAACAAAAAAACGGAACGGACAGGAGTCCGTTCCCTACGATGATAATGTTTTATTAAAATAAATTGTAGGGAACAGTCTCCTGACTGTTCCGATGTTATTCCGATTATCCCGTTAATCATTTCA
>Ga0308389_1001135_pt1 | contig 18565 bp, 18 predicted proteins | sample Hotspr2Sample148_FD_202362 | JGI IMG/M metagenome (GOLD analysis project Ga0308389, IMG submission 202362) | Hot spring phototrophic mat microbial communities from Mushroom Spring, Yellowstone National Park, Wyoming, United States - 20040719_148 ... | reverse complement strand
ATTGGAATGTGGAAAAGAATGGATATAAAAACAGGTGAGCGAAACACAATAGTCACTTCCTTTAATAGAAATTTTGCAAAAAGAAATGATGGTAATCCTGAAACCCTTGCTTTCGTCGCATCACCTGAAATAACTACTGCACTTGCTATAGCAGGAAATCTATCATTTAATCCAATTACAGATGAATTAATAAATGATAAAGGTGAAAAAGTAAAATTGGAACCTCCTTTTGGAAAAGAATTACCTTCAAAGGGATTTGATGAAGGAAATAGTGGATTTATTCCACCTGCTGAAGATGGAAGTTCAGTAGAGGTAATTGTAAATCCCAATAGTGATAGATTACAGTTGCTCCAGCCTTTTGAGCCGTGGGATGGAAAAGATTTTATAGATTTACCTATTTTATTGAAAGTATCAGGTAAATGTACAACTGATCATATATCTATGGCAGGGCCTTGGTTAAAATATCGTGGACACCTTGATAATATCTCTAACAATATGTTCCTTGGGGCAATAAATGCTTTTTCAGGTGATGCAGGAAAAACTAAAAATGTTTTCAATGGAGAGTATAAATCTGTTCCTGAAGTTGCTCGTTATTATAAAGCAAATGGAATAGGTTGGGTTGTAATTGGAGATGAGAATTATGGGGAGGGTTCTTCACGTGAGCACGCCGCTATGGAACCAAGATATCTTGGTGGTAAGGCTATTATTGTTAAAAGCTTCGCAAGAATTCACGAGACTAATTTAAAGAAGCAAGGTATGCTGCCTCTTACTTTTTCAGATCCAAAAGATTATGATAAAATTCGGGAAGATGATAGAGTTTCTATATTTGTCTCTCAGCTTGCTCCTGAAAAACCCGTTAAAATGTTGATTAAGCATTCTGATGGTTTACAAGATGAAGTCTGGTTGAATCACTCTATGAATGCATCTCAAATAGAATGGTTTAAAGCAGGAAGCGCATTAAATTTAATAGCTAAAAGTCAACAACAATAAAAATACTGTTCTGCTGCTAATAAGATGCAAAAAGTAAATTTTGAGTTCAAAATAAAAATTTATATCTGATTTCGGTTTAAGTTTAAAGCACTAGTAGTACAAATTACTAATCTGTGCTTCTTTGAGTTCATTCAACTGATAATAATTGATGAATATTCTTCTATTGATTCAATCTTAAAACAATTATTCCACTATGTTTCTTATTTTTCTTAACATAATCAGAAAGAATTTCATTAGTAACTTGAACAAAACTTCCAATTTGTGGCGCGTGCAAAAAATAAGTCTTATTGTTATCTTTTTTTATAGCAATACCAACATGACGAATGTCCAAACCTTTTTGATTAGATGTTAAAGCTATAATATCTCCATTCTGAATTTTATCTTCTATTGATGCTATATTATTTGCTGGGATATAATAATAAACTCTATTAGAAATATCTTTTTCATATTTTTTAATTTCTGAAACAAAATTATCATTATTTGTTAGATGTTTATAGAGGTGTGGATTTTTACTCATATAGTTTACATTAAACTTAATTTTAATCCCATCAAGTTCTTTTGTAACATCATTAATTAGTTGTTTTTTTTTATTATCAAAAATCCAATCTGAAAAATAATGCAATCTTGATGGATATTCTTTAATTAATCCACCTCTATATCTAATATGAGTTAAAAAATTTTGAAAATCTTCAAAAGATGTTTTATCGTTTTTAATACAAAGAGATAAAGCTAACGAAGTTTCTAAAAAAGTTGTACAATCTAATCCACGTAAATTAATTACTAACTCTTCTTTTTCTGTTATTTCTAAAGTATGAGCGATATATGGAGTTGAAATAAATGATTTAGCAATTTCTACAAAAATTTCATTCAAAGGTAAATCTTTGAGATTTTTCTCATTAGCTAATTTAATTTTAGAATTAAAAATTTCTAAATCTTGTTCAGAGAAATTTTGGGAGTAAGCCGTAGTATAAGCAAAAAATAAAATTATGAGATAAAACTTACTCAACAATAATATATTAGAATACATCTTCATCAGAAATTTGAACATATTCTTCTATTTGTCGAGCATGGGCTAAATTTTCAAATCGTGCATATTCTTTAATAAATGCTAATCTAATTTTTCCAGTAGGTCCATTTCGTTGCTTTCCAATAATAACTTCAGCAATACCCTCGGTTGGATTACCATCTTCATCTGTTTTTAACTCATAAACTTCAGGACGATTTAGAAAAATAACTACATCGGCATCTTGTTCTATAGAACCTGATTCTCTTAAATCTGAAAGTATTGGTCTTTTATCACGCCTTGCCTCAACAGCTCTATTCAACTGTGCAAGGGCAATTACTGGAATATTTAATTCTTTAGCAAGAGATTTCAGAGATCTTGAGATATGTGAAATTTCTTTTTCCCTGTTTTCTGCGTTTGGAGGTCCTTGCATCAATTGCAAATAATCAATTATAATCATACCAACATTTTTTTCTGCTTTTAGTCTTCTTGATTTAGCTCTAATTTCAAGAACTGTTTGTGCGGGCGAGTCATCTACATATATAGGTGCCAAAAACAATTTATGAGCATTTTTACTGAGTTTAGAACCTTCTTCTTTAGGTAGTTTTCCCGTTCTTACAGCGTGGGCATTAACTCTTGCTTCAGCACAGAGTAAACGGATAATAAGCTGAATAGTAGACATCTCAAGACTGAAAATTCCAATAGGAATTTGATGTTCAACTGCCGCATTTCGTGCAATGGATAACGCAAATGCAGTTTTACCCATTGAGGGTCGAGCAGCAACTATAATCAAATCCGATCTCTGAAAACCACCCAAAAGTTGATCTAATTCATAGAATCCTGATGGAACAGCAAAAGTATTATAATGTTGTTGGTGTATTGCTTCAATGTATTCAAGAGCCTGCTTTACGGCATTTTGCATATCTTGATAATTTCTTTTAATCTGCTTTTCTGAAATTTCGAAAATTCTCCTTTCAGCATCATCTAAAATTTCAAATGCGTCTTTGCTACCTTCATAAGCTTCCTTTTCTATTAAATGTGCATTATTAATCAAAGAACGAAGAATATGTTTTTCAACTATAATTTTAGAATGAAACTCAACCATTGCAGGTGAAGAGACATTTTGAGCAAGCTGACTTAAATAAGCTGCTCCACCTATATTGTCAATCTGATTTCGTTTTCTAAGTTCCTCATAAACTGTAACAGTATCAATAGGTTCATTTGCTTCAAATAGAGATATCATTGCTTCAAAAATTATTTTGTGAGCTGTTACATAAAAGGTATCAGCGCTTACAATGTTAAGAACCTTTGCTACTGCTTCTTTATCAATTAACATTGCACCCAATACGGCGGCTTCTACCTCTGGGGAAGAGGGAGGTATATTCGTTGCTGGAATTATTTTATCAACTTTTGATTTTTTAACTGTCTTTGCCATTTAAGCTCTTTTTAATTATTGATTATTTATAGTTTCATCATATAATTTTCTAAATTCTTGGACATCCTGCCAACAATCTTTTTTCCAATTAGGATTTCTAAGTAAAGCTGCAGGATGAAAAGTTACCATAACTTTAATTGAATTATTGTATAAAAATACTTTACCTCTGAATGCTGCTAAAGATTCTTTCTTTTTAAGTAAACCCCTAGCTGCTGTCAAACCCAAACATAAAATTAATTTAGGTTTTATTAGTTCAATTTGTTTTTCAAGAAAGGGAAAGCAAGAATCCATCTCTTCTTGAAATGGTGTTCGATTGTCCGGTGGTCTACATTTAACAATATTAGCAATATAGACTTCATCACGTGAAAAGTTTATAGCCTTTAGAATGTTTGTTAGAAGCATTCCAGCTTTACCAACAAAAGGTATCCCTTGCTTGTCCTCTTCTGCACCGGGTCCCTCGCCAATTATCATTACATCAGCGTTTGAATTACCATATCCAAAAACGAAATTAGTTCTATTTTTATGTAGTATACATTTTGAGCAATCTTTTATTCTACTATATAATTCTTCTAAAGTTTTTGAATCAACCCATTGTAGTTCTTCAGAATTAAATATATCTAATTCTGAATAATCTGATTTATATTTTATAGTTTTTTCGTGGATTAAGTTTGAATCTTTTGTTTTATTTAGAATTTCATCTTTTTGAATAAATAAGTAGTCACCAAAAATCTCTTTCTGGTCTATTAAAATTTCTAGCCAGTTATTTTTTTTTATAGTTGAAGTCATAGTAAATAGATAAAAAATAAAAATGCGGAAGCGATAAACCCTCCGCATTTAAACAGAAATATTTTGGTTTTATTTTGTTTTATATCTGAATTGTATTTTATTATCCAATAATTCTTGTAATGCCTGTAAATGAGGTTTTTCCCTTTTTTCAAATTCAAGTGCCATCTTAAGTTGATCATAATTAGTTAAATCTTCGGCGTCGTCATCAAATCCTGTTTGAGGGATAGTGCTAAGTAAAGCATTGAACTCGATTTTATTCTCATCATTTATTGAACGGGCTCTTTTTGCAGCTACAATTATAGCCTCATATACATTTGCCGCTCTGGTTTCAATTAATTTTAAGTCTACAGGACTTATGATCATTTTTCATCTCCTTTTAATATTTTTTTAATTAAATTCTTGATTTCATTAGTAACATCATTTAGATTTTTGTTTACAAAAATATAATCAAATTTATCTTTTTGTTTCAATTCCATTTTAGCTCTTTCAATTCTTTTCTGAAGGTCAGAATCTGATTCGGTGTTTCTGGATTTCAACCTTTGCACTAATTCTTCAAAAGAGGGAACATCAATAAAAATCAAAATTGCGTCGGTAAAAATCTTTTTAACATTTAATGCTCCATTAACATCTAATTCAAGAAGCACTGATTTGTCTTCACTAAGTGCTTTAGTTACAGATTCTTTAGGGGTTCCATAATAATAATCATAAAACATTTCCCATTCAATAAAATCATTCTTTTCGATTTTTTCTTTGAACTCTTGTTCAGTAATAAAATAATAATCAACTCCGTTAATTTCATCTTTTCTTTTTGGCCTTGTAGTAGCAGAAACAGAAAAAACCAGTTCAGGAATTTCTTTTAATATTCTTTTGACTATTGATGTTTTTCCACCGCCACTGGGTGATGAGATTACGAAAATTTTAGATTTTGATTCACTAATACTATTCAACATTCTGAATCTGTTCTCTAATTCTTTCTATTTCTTCTTTTATTTCTATCACTTTGTGAGTTATTTCATAAGATAAAGTTTTAGAAGCAATAGTATTAGCCTCTCTTATTATTTCCTGACACAGAAAGTTAAGTTTCCTGCCAATTTCATTTTCTTTTTTAATTAAATCTAAAAAAAGTACAAGATGACTATTTAATCGAACACATTCCTCAGAAATATCAGACTTTTCAGTTAACAATGCTAATTCGAATTTTAATCTATCATCGAACAGATTTGAAGAGTTTTCACCGATTAATTGTAAAGCTTTTTTCTTATAATTTTCAAAGTGTTCATTAACACTAATATTAGATAAACTTTGAATTTCTTTGACTTTATTTTCAATTATCTTGATTCTTTTAATAATATCTTTTTCGAGCTCTGCACCTTCTTTCTTTTTCATCTTGATTAAGTCATTAACCGCTTTTTCAATAGCTATTTTAATTTCATCGAATTTATCATCAGGTAAATCACTCTCAACAAAGGATATGAGTTCTTTATTATAAATAATGTGTTCTAATTTAATTTTATCTTTTAAGCGAGTAATCTTCTTTATTTCTTTAATGTAATTAAAAAAATTTTTTAGCTTGATTTTATCAATATTAAATTCACTTAAAACTTTAGAGTTCTTACTCAAAGTAATAGTTAGAAAAATTTTACCTCTCTTAATCTTTGTTTTAATAAATTCACTTAACTCATAATCTTTATTCAAAAGAATTTGAGGTGTTTTGATATTTATGTCGAGATATTTACTATTAACACTTTTAATTTCAATATCATAGGTAGAACCATTAAATTCGAAAGTGGCTCTACCAATTCCTGTCATACTAATGATCATATAAATACCTGAAATTGAACTGCAAAAATAATCAGGAGATATTTGTTACCCAATAATTAAAATGCCTCCCCAATTCCAAAATGAAATTCCAGATTAGTTAAGAATTTTTTATTAAATATAAATGATTTGTCTTTCGGATTATAAAATTTTAATCCAAAATCTATTCTAAATGGAGCAATTGGAGAATAATATCTAAACCCTAATCCATATGATAAAGCGAGCTGATTGAAACTAATATTTTTATAACTATTCCAAACATTTCCAAAATCAAAAAATGTAGCAAATCCAAAATCTTCTAAAAATTTTCTTCTAAATTCAACTGAACCATCAATTTGAAATGTTCCTCCTCGTGGGGTATTATCACGATTACTTCTAATTCCAAAATATATTATTTCATCTTCTGGTAATAATTCTCTCGAGCGCCAACCTCTTAAAGAATTACTTCCCCCACCATAAAATGTTTTGTTGGGTGGAATTAAATCATAACTACCTTTAATTGATTGAACATAACCTAATTTTAATTTTACCCCGAGCGTCCCATTTTTGTCCCTTGAAACAGAAGTAAAATGCGAAAAAGATGTTTGTATCTTCCAATACCATCCAGTTTGAATTACAGAGGTTATTGAATCAGATACTGAAATATCTACATCAGTTCTTGATTGAAATAGTTCTGGATAAAAATACCAGTTGTATCCTCTATTTGGAAATATAAGATTATCTGTTTTATATGAACCTAATTCAACTCCTAAAGAAGGTGTCAGACTTTTTGCATTAATTTTAGTTTCTATATTTCTAAAGTCAAATTCATATTCTACAAGTTCCAAAAAAAATTGAGGTTTAAGCAAAGTTATAAATGTATAAGTTGGCATTTCAAAATCAAGGCTTTGATTAGCGCCAACTAATCTCTCTAAGTTCGATTTAAATTTTGATGAGCGAAAGTAAGCTTTCGTAGAAGTTAAAATAGTCCTTCCAAATAAATAGGGTTGTTCCAAACCAATTTCTAAATCCGTTATACCTTGATATGTTGAATCAGTCTTAGAGCTAAGGATATTTTTGAAATTAAAGTTTAATACATCAATCAATCTAAATGAAGTAGATATAGTTAATTTTCTTGCACTTCCAAGAAAATTTTTCCTAATCAAATTCAGACCAAGGCCAGAATTGAATGAATTAAATTCATTATCAACTTTCAATTCAGGTGAAATTTCATTTAGGTTAGATACTTGAGCTAATATTTCAATTGGCACTAAAAAATCTTGAGTATCTTTAATAACAGGATTAATAGATATTGAATTGAATAATCCAGTTCTGAGTAATCTTAATTCACTTCTTTCTAATTTTGATTGGTCATAAATCTCACCTGGACTAAAAGATGAAATGCCTTTTATTAAATCATCACTTATGTTTGCAGCACCTGAACCACTTTTGATTATCCTAATTCCGTTCAAGTAATATTTATCTCCGACATTAAAATAAATATTAACATCAGCAGTAAATCTGCTAGTGTCTTTTAATACAACTGCACTATCATATTTAACAAAAATATATCCATTGTTTGTAAGAAATCTTAAAACATCATTTATACTCTTTTCAATTAGCGATTGATTAAATCTCTTACCTGCTGAAATACTTGAAAATCTATCATAAACATTTTGTAATTCTAATTGAGATAATTTATCAAAACCAACGAGATTGAGTTTATTAAATACGGATGATCGTCCCTCCTCAATTATGTAGGTTAAGATAACATTCTTTTTTAATGTATCAATAATATATGATGAGTGAACTTCTGTCTGAAAAAATCCATTTGTTATATAAAAATCTTTTAATGCTTGTTTATCAATTGGGATGTTTAAAGAATCAAAATAAATTTTTTCACTTCCAAAGGGAGTAAAGGACTTTAAAAATGTCCAAAACCACCAAGGTGATACTTTACTTTCAAGTTGATTTAATAATTCAGAATTTGAGAAAGATTTGTTGCCTTTGAATGAAATTTCTATCAATTCAAAGCGCTGATTATCCTGAGCTTTAATAGCTGATAGAAAACCTGCATTCAAAGAAATTATAAGAATTATGAAAATAAATTTATTTGATAGAGATTTAATCAAGTTCTATGTCTTTTTCTACAATTTTTAATTTAGGATAATCCCTTTTAAATATAGAAATAATAAAGTTTCTTAATTTCAAGTCATTAACATTTTCAGAAATATACAAAGAATAAGGATAATCGATATCGTTAACAAAGTGTGAATAATAAACTTGCTTTTCTTTAAAATCTATAATATAAGAAAATATCTCACCTCCACCAGAACCCATAAAGTAATCTAGAGAATTATAATAAATATGCTCTAATTGAGAATCAAAAATTTTAATTTTATCTAAACGAGCATCTTTTAATGAACCCTGCAAAATTTCAGTTTTAAATAAAATTTTAATATTTCCTTTTTCTTGTGTAATGTGGAAAAATTGAATTCCCCAAATAGTTGAATCCATTTTTTCTGCACAAGCGACAATTGTCAACTTTTTATCATCATCGAAATTACCTATAAAAACCTGACTAATATCTTTATCGAAATGATTTTTTAAGACTTGTAGCACTTGTTCCTTATTATTCAAATCTAGCTTTGGTATTTCAGCTTTCTCTTTATTATCACAGCTGACTAAAATTAAATTGATAAAAATTATCAAAAAAAATCTATTTAATAACAACTTTAGTCCCTTTTGAAATTATATCAAAAAGTTCATCAATATGTTTGTCACTCAAAGCAATAGAGCCATTAGTCCAATTAAAAACAAAAGGAAGATTACTCAGAAAAAAGTTAAATCTACCAGTACCGTGAATTCCAATTTTTCCACCCAATATTGTTTTATCTGTTGGACAATGGCCATTTATTAAATCTCTATAGATTAAATCAAACTCCTTTTGATTGATAATACCATTTCTTAAAGCATCAACGATATCAGATTCTGAGGGATAGTTTAATCCCAGAAATTTATGATACTTATGATTGTCAATAATCTCACAAATAGAATATGAGCCAACTGGTGTTGCGCCATCATTAAAAAATTTTTTTTTATCATATAAATTTCTTCCAAAACTAGCTCTATATTTTTTTACTAAAATTGTGTCTGAAAATAAATATAAAGTAAACATTTTTCTATCGACTATTATATTAACATTTTTTAAGCTATCTAAACCTAGTTTATTCATTGACTCTTGAAGTGTTACATCACGAAGGTTTAATATCATTCCATAAACAACAACTCCAGCAAGAAATATTATAATAGTTAAAATAGTAAGAAAAATATTTTTTAGAAGACTGAAATTCTGGGAAAAGTGATTATCATAATCTTTTGCTGTATTAAGTTCATTCATTCTTGCAGATTTTCAAAAGTAAGTAAAGCTTTTATTAAACTCCATTTACAAAAAAACCCAACTCGTGTTGAGTTGGGTTGAAAAGTAATTAAAAAAATTAAACCTCCATTATTTCATTTTCTTTGTGTTTAAGAATTTCATCAATTAGTTTTATGTGTTGATCAGTCAATTTTTGAACTTCATTTTCCGCGATTTTTAATTCATCCTCGGACATTTTCTTTTCCTTTTGCTCTCTTTTTAGATGTTCATTGACATCTCTTCTAACATTTCTTATAGCGATTTTTGCATCTTCACCGAACCTTTTAACTAATTTAACAAAATCCTTTCTTCGCTCTTCAGTTAAAGGCGGAACAGGGACTTTAATATTAGTTCCATCAGAGATAGGGTTGAAACCCAGATTGGCTTCTAGAATTGCTTTTTCAATAACGGGAACTAATGATTTGTCCCAGGGCGTAATAGAGAGCGTATGAGAATCCATAACAGAAATGTTTCCCACTTTATTTAATGGAGTTGAAGCACCATAATAATCTACTTTGATTCCATCAAGCAGAGCGGTAGTTGCTTTACCTGTTCTGACTTTAGCTAACTCGTTCCTAAAAGCTTCAATAGTTTTGTCCATTCTATTTTTTGCATCTTTTAATAAAGGATGCTGCATAATAACTCCAAAATTTTTATTTAATTTTTTTGCAGACTTGAATTACCATTATTTATCAAAGTTCCAATATTTTCACCCTTAACTAATCTTAATAGATTGTCAGGGACATCCATATTGAATACCATCATAGGTAAATTATTTTCTTGACACAAACTAACAGCTGTTAAATCCATAACTTTAAGATTATTTTTTAGAATATCTAGGTATGAAATATTTTCAAACATAATTGCGTCAGGATTTTTTTCAGGGTCAGAGTCATAAACTCCATTGACACGAGTGCCTTTAAGAATTACATCAGCTTTAATTTCAATAGCTCTTAGAGATGCTGCTGTATCAGTTGAAAAATATGGATGTCCGGTGCCCGCACCAAAGATTACTACTCTTCCTTTTTCTAAATGTCTAATTGCTCTTCGTCTGATGTAAGGTTCAGCAATAGCTTCCATTCTTAAAGCACTCATCAAACGAGTAAATATTCCTTTCTTTTCTAAAGCATTTTGTAAGGCAAGTGAATTTATCATAGTTGCAAGCATACCCATCTGATCACCAGTAGCCCTATCAATTCCTTGAGAAGTTGCACTTAATCCTCGATAAATATTTCCACCTCCGATAACTATACCGAGTTGAACTCCAATAGAGTGAACTTTCAGAATTTCTTCAGCAAAAAAGTCAAGAACATCTGAAGAAATACCAAATCCTTGTGAACCCATCAAAGATTCACCGCTTAATTTAAGCAATACTCTATGAAATCTTAATTTTTCCAAAATTATAAAAATATTTTAGTTAAATATAAAAAAAAGGTCTTAACTGAATTAAGACCTTTAAGTTACATTATTTTTTCTCGTCCCCTAAATGGAAGCGTATGAATTTAGAAACCTTGATTTGAGTATTATTCTTTTTATTATAATCTAAAATTAAGTCATTAATTGTTTTGGTATTATCTTTAAAGAAACTTTGTTCAATTAGACAATTATCTTGATAATATTTGTTCATTTTTCCTAGAGCTATTTTCTCAATAAGATTCTCAGGTTTACCTTCTTTAAGAGCAAGCTCTTTGTAAATTTCTAATTCTTTTTCGATTAAATCTTTTGGAACTTCATCTCTATAAATAGAGACAGGATTCATCGCAGCAACTTGAATTGCAATATCTTCAGTCAATGACATCAGTTCTGAAGATATATTGTTTACATTTTCTATTTGTAAAATAACTCCAAGTTTAGAACCTATATGAGTGTAATGACCAATATAGCCAGTGTCAGTGCTTAAAGAAGCCAATCTACGAATTTCAGTTTTTTCTCCAACCTTAGCCATCACATCATTAACTAAAGCAGGCAAATCAGGATTTTTCTCTAATAGTTCATCAAGATTGCTAGCTTTAGAATCCATAGCTTTATTTACTACTTCGTGAACCAGATTAATGAAATCATCTGTTTTAGCTACAAAATCCGTTTCGCAATTTACTTCGAGTATAAGTCCATACTTGTAATCATTCGATACACTTGTAACTATTATTCCTTCATTAGCAACTTTATCAGCTCTTTTAGCGGCAATAGCTGCACCTTTTTTCCTCAAATATTCTATAGCTTTCTCGAAATCACCATCAGATTCGACAAGTGCTTTTTTGCAATCCATCATTCCAGCACCTGTCTTCTTTCTTAATTCGTTTACTTGAGCAGCGGAAATCGACATAAAAATTCCTTTCTTTATAGTTATTCAGATTTATTAGGTTCTTCTGAAACTTTTTCTATTTCTTTTTTCTTTTCTGATAATTCAGATTTTCTTTTAGCTTCTTTTTCTTTTTTGATTCTTTCTTTTTCAGCTGTTTCTTCAGCTTTCTTTTCTTTGAATTTAAGTTCACCTTCAATAACCGCGTCTGCTAATTGTCTGGTAATTATCTCAATTGTTTTAACGGCATCATCATTTGCGGGAATTACATAATCAATTAAATCAGGGTCACAATTTGTATCAACTATAGCAAAAACCGGAATGTTAAGACGTCTAGCTTCTTTGACAGCAATATCTTCTTTTTTAACATCTACTACAAATAAAGCACCAGGGAGTTTTGTTAAAGATTCAACGCCACCTAAAACTTTTCTAAGTTTTTCTTTCTCACGACTTAAGAATAACCTTTCCTTTTTGGTTATCTTATCAAAAGTGCCATCTATTTCTTGTTTTTCAATTGAGTTAAGTCTTTTAATACTTTTTCTAATTGTAGTAAAGTTAGTCAACATACCACCGAGCCATCTTTCACTAACCCAATTTTGGTTACATCTTTTAGCCTCCGTTTCAATGATATTTTTTGCTTGTTTTTTAGTGCCAACAAAAAGTACCTTTTTCCCTTCAGCAGTAATTTTAGAAATTTCTTCACAAGCTACATTCAATGCAAAAAGAGTTTTTTTCAAATCAATAATATGAATCCCATTTTTCTCCATAAAAATATATGGCCTCATTTTAGGATTCCATCGACGGGTTAAGTGACCGAAGTGTGCTCCAGCTTCAATAAGCTGTGTTATATCAATTTTGTTCATATTTTCTCCTGTTTTTCTCCTACTTTCGTCATCTTTACCTTTCATCCCTTAGAAGAGGACACAGGCGGTAAATCGGAAAGTATGATTGTTAATAGTTGATTTAATTATTTATAAAATTTTTAACTAAATAAAAAAGTATAAAATTTTTATTATCTTTTTGAAAATTGAAATCTTTTTCTTGCTTTAGGTCTTCCGTATTTTTTCCTCTCAACCATTCTCGGGTCTCTTTTTAGAAAACCTTGTGATTTGAGAGTGTTACGGAATTCTGGATTGATATCAACAAGTGCTCTAGCTATACCTAATCGAATTGCCTCAGCTTGACCTGTTGTCCCACCACCATCTACATTAACAATAACATCATAGTTGCCAATAGTTTGAGTTAATTTTAACGGAGATAAAATATCTTCTCGAGAGAGTAATTGTGGGAAATAATTTTCAAATTCCCTACCATTGATAGTGACTTTTCCACTACCATTTCTTAAAATGACTCTTGCAGTAGAAGTCTTTCTTCTTCCAACATAGATTTTATCCGCCATTAATTTACTCCGCTAAGCTTATTAATTCTGGTTTTTGAGCTTGATGAGGATGATTTTCCCCAATATAAACTTTAAGTTTTTTAATTAACCTTCTTCCTAATCTATTTTTAGGAAGCATTCCTTTTACAGCATGTTCTAATAAAAACTCTGGTTTTGTTTTTCTGATTGTTTTTACTGAAGTAATTTTTTGACCCCCAGGATACCCTGAATGTCTGATATATTGTTTTAATTCTGGTCTTTTACCAGTTAAAACAACCTTATCTGCGTTAATTACGATTACATAATCACCAGTATCCATATTGGGAGTAAAAGTTGGTTTATTTTTACCTCTGATAATCTTGGCAATTTGTGAGGCTAAACGACCTAAAACTTTATTTGAAGCGTCAACTATATACCACTTCTTTTCGACATCATCAGATTTTATAAATCTTGTTAATTTTTCTTGTTTCACTAATTTTTCCTCCAAATACAAAAAACATTATAAAAAGAGTTTCAAAAGTAAGATTTTATTAAAGAAAAGTCAAGATTAGAGATTATGAAGCGTTCAAATTTTCGGTTAGTTCAATAATGTCCAAAATAAACATAAACCAAACCAACAAGTTCTCATTTTAATTAAAAATAAAAAAAATAAATTCCTTTTTAACTGAATTCCATACAACAAAAATACTAATTTTTTAATATTAGTTATTTATTAAATGTGATTAAAGTTTATAATATCATACATTTTTTAATAACAATTAGATAGAGTCGACTGACATAAATAAAAAAAATCTAATAAGCATTTATTGTAGTTCACTATAGTGAACTGAAAAATTAGAAACAAGGAGAAGCTTTAGCAACATAAATATATTCTATTTTGAAAAGATGTGATTTTCTAATAAGCTTAAGATAATTGTTACACTAAATCTTCAAAATTGTTGAAGGTATTATTTAACTTCGCCAATAATAGTATTTCGTAAAAATATGAGGGATAAAAAATTAAATATCAAAATCACTCCACCCTAACTTCTTTCGATAAATGTCTGAACCAGAAATGATACAAACCAATTGATAAAACAATTAAAACTATTATCAGATAAAAGAACAAATCAAATCTTTTTAGAATTATAGTCATTCCACTTAAAAATAGAACTATTTGCCACGGAAGCGCAAAACATATTGCAATTATATCTCTTTTGTTCTCAGAAATAATTTGAATTCTCTTTTCAACAGGAAGTATGGATTTTATAGGTTTCCATAACCCAAAAGGACGAGTTGTATTATAGAAATTTTTTAGAGTTTCATCATTGGTTTTTTCAGTCAATAAAGTTGCAATAATAGTAGCAGAAAAAGATGAAATAAATAAAACTGCAAATGACAAATATTCAGTTGCATCGGGATAAAATAATTTTTGAATGATAGCTGTTCCCATCCCGAAAATAGTACCGAAAGTAAATCCGTATCCATTCATTCTCCACCAATACCATCTTATTAAAAGAGGGACAATCATTCCTGCACCAAGACCCATTGTCAACCAACCCCAGATTTCATTTATACTTTTTATTCCAGCAGCAAGGAACAAACCCAAAAGCACTATTGATAAAGATGCAAGTCTGCTATGAAATACTAATCTTTTTTCACTTGCGTTTGGGTTTATAAATTCCTGGTAAATGTCTTTGACCCAATAAGATGCTCCTGAGTTAATCAAAGAACTGAAAGTTGACATTGCTGCTGCCATAAGTCCTGCTATTAATAAACCTTTTAATCCAACCGGAAGAATATTAAAAATAACTGTTGGTAAAACTTTTTCAGGATCAGAAATAATGGAGCCTGAACTTACACCATAAGAAATACCAAGCACAGCAATAGCAGCTATAAAGGGCCAACGGAATGACAAAAGGAAAACCCAGAATAAAGAGAGCAATCCGGCATCTTTATCACTTCTTGCAGCGAAAAATCTTTGAGCCATATATCCACCAGTGCCTGCGCTTCCTTCGATGATTACTTTTATTAAATAAAAAATCAGAGCAATTCCAAAAAGATTATAAATTGAATAAGATGAATTTTCAGGAAAATTTAATCTCCAGTCTGGAAGTATTGAAGTCCAGACATCTTTTGTTGTTTCAATCGGAAGGAAACCACCATCTTTCAGCGGAACAGATATCGAAAATGTATTAGGTATATCTGCTGAGAATAAAGCTATTGAACATACGATTATTATCATTACTAAAATCAAGACTCCTTGAATTACATCAGTCCAGACAACTCCTTGAAGTCCACTTGTGACAGTATATAATGTTGTCAAAATTATAATTAAAGCTGAAGCCCACAATTCAGAAGATAATCCGAAATAATTTGGAATGCTTAAGACATCACCAATAAATTTTCCAGCACCAACTGCAAAGTAAGAAACAATTGCAATAGTTATTATCAAAGTTGAAATTGCTGAAATCATTCTTGCTGACTTACCTTGAATTCCATTACCAAATCTGAAAGTCATCCATTCAGATAAAGTCATAACTTTTGATCTTCTGTTCCATTTACCCATAAATATCATTAGGAAAGCCATTATCAATACAAGTCCACCGCGCATTTCAACAAAAAAACCAACTGCACCAAAAGCGTAGATGAGAGCGACATTAATCATTGTTCCGCTCACATCAAAGTTTGAAGCCATTCCGGAAGCTCCTAAAGCCCACCAGGGAATTTTTCTGTTTCCAAGAAAATATGAATCAATTCCGGTTGAAGCTCTCTTCTCAAAATAAAATCCAATCGCAGTTATTATTACAAGATAAAATATTATGATTAGTATGTCTATCAAACTCATAAACTACCTTCAGCTTGAAGAATAAAATTTTTAATCTCTTTTATTTCAACCGAAGAATATTGATTGTCAATATTGACAACAATAAAAAATCCATTAAGCGATTTGAATTTTGCTAATGCATTGAAAAATTTTATTTGATCACTTTCAATTGGCTGACCGGTTTCGTCTGACCAAATTTCTTTAGTTGTTAAGCAACCAAGCGAAGGAGTGAAAGGGAAATAAGATTTGTCTTTGTAAAAATCAGGATTGATAGTTGTCCCGTGAGCAATGATTTCATTTCGCCCGGCTTTACCTGCGAAGTATGCTTCATAAATCGGATAATGATTCTTCCAGGATTGAGGAATTAAATTATCATAAAACTCAAATCGCCAAATTGAATCAGTAATTTCATTATGAAAATAGGTTGAAGGTTTAACTTCAAAAGGTAAGACTAATTGAAGATTTGGAGTAGGTCCGATGAATACATTTTTTGATACATCAATTCCTTGTATAGAGAAAAAACCTTCAGGAGTATTTCCATTGGTAATATAACTAGGCAAACCAGACACAGCTCTTGCAAGTTGAGGAATGGAAAAAATTTCTCCTTTATCATTTCTTAAAAATTTTCCTTCAGGAGTTTTGATTACTAATAAACCGGGATATTCTCTGTTAACTCGTTGAATAGAAAAAATTACTAATCGGTTTGACAAAAATTTATTTTTGAATAAATCAAGAAATTGAGGTGGAGGAAGATTTTTTTTGAAGTTGTTTTCTAAATCGAGCTTCAACATTTTGATTATTGGGTCTTCTTCAGCTTTCATAAACTTGGATTCAAAATCGAAGGTCATTTGAAGAAGTCTATCATTAGCAATCGAGTTTCTAAGATAGTGAATGCACATTGCAAAGAGTTTCGGATTATTGATTTTAGGAATTAAAGACTCTATCTCTTTACGGAATTCATCCTGATAAAGAGCGTAAATCAATTCAAGCAATGCTCTTTGAAATTCAGTTGAACGGGATTCAAATTCATTGAGTGATTTTTTGATTGCTGAATCAGTAACTTGATTTCTGAATTGAATCAACTCCATCGCCCAGAAAGCTGATAAATATTTCTTTTCAGTTGAATCATTTAATGGCAATGAAAGAGATACAAGGATTGTCTGATTTATGGTGTTGTAATAAAACTTATCTCGTTCTGACTTTAAAGTTGCTTCAGAGAATAAATCTTTTTCTGAGATTTGTTTATTAGAGCAACTTGCGAATATTAAAATGATGCAAACTAAAATTAAAACTTTCATAAAAATCTTTCCCTTCTTGAGTTGCAGGCTAAACAGGCAGAAGCAGGACATAAAAGTTTTTCATAATGATTTGAAAAATATTTTATTCCCTCATTGAGCAGCATTCCAATATCTATTAAATAAGATGACAAACTTTTATAATCATATCTTTTTATTAATTCTTTTTCTAAAAGATACTTCTCAAAATTAACGAAAGATTTTGCACAACCGGGAATTTCTTTTAGTTTTTGTTCACCATCTATCGAAACTCCAATTGGTAGAACATTCATATAATCCCAAGGAGAAAAATCAAACCACGGAACTTTTGAAATAATTTCAAGATAATGACCAAAAGTCAATGAAGAAAAATCTGTTCCGAGCATAAGAACATAAGAGTTTGGTTGTTTAGTCAGCCAGTCTAAAATACTTCCTTCACCGAGAGGACTTTCAGGTGAATTCGTTTCACTCATTTCTGATTTTACATTTCCCCACAAAGCAAATGAATGTGTTGGTGATGATGTTCGTATTACTCCCTCACACGTCCTGAAAGTTTCTGACAAAAGTCCAACTTTACTTTTAGAATTTAATCTATCAAAAACTTCATAGTCGCCTGAAGATTTTTTGAAGCAGTAAGTGAAAGTTGGAAAGATGATAGAACCATTTTCGGTTATTATTTCATTTAAATTTGATATTACATTTTCGGGTGAAATCGAAACGAAAGAGCTCTTAATTTTTCTAAAGCTTGAATGAACAATTACAGATTGACCTGATTTAATTCCAATGTTTTTAAGGTATTGTTTGAAATTCATAAATCAAAGTTAATAATTGACCTCGTTTAATGAATAGAATATTTAATCAGAAATTGAATTAAATAGAATAATCTCCTTTATTTACTTGAGTTGTTATCATTGAATATTAAAATTATTTCATTTTTTTAGTATTGCTCGAAATGACTTTGAACATTTGTTAAATACAGATTGAAAAACCGATTTTTATAAAACTCATATTTGTATAAGGAGGAAGGATAGTATCACTAATTTATTTCTGAAAGCGAGGACGCTTTCACTACTTTAGTTACAAAAGCGAGGACGCTTTCACTACTTTAGTTGCGAAAGCGAGGACGCTTTTTTTACATTGTTTTGAAATTGTTACTTTAATAAAACCATTTTCTTGGTAATACTATTTTGTTCATAAGTAACTTTTATAAAATAAATTCCTGAACTCAAATTTTGAGATTTGAAATTATAAATATTCTTACCTCTGGATAAATTTTTTAATTTAATATTTTCAATAAGGTTTCCTAATATTCCATAGATTTTTAACTCTACATCACCATCATTTGGTATTTCAAAAACTATGTTAGTTTGTCTATTAAA
>Ga0308389_1001132_pt1 | contig 18600 bp, 17 predicted proteins | sample Hotspr2Sample148_FD_202362 | JGI IMG/M metagenome (GOLD analysis project Ga0308389, IMG submission 202362) | Hot spring phototrophic mat microbial communities from Mushroom Spring, Yellowstone National Park, Wyoming, United States - 20040719_148 ... | reverse complement strand
CGCTACTACGCGGCCCAGATCGCTGCGCTGGAGGGACAGCCGCCGTCCCAGTGGCCCTACAACCGGGCGGCCTGCGTAAAGGGCGGGTGGCGGTGTCCCTACTTTGACGCGCACCTCGAGTGTGGTATAATGGAGGCAGACGGTGAGGGGGATGACAATTATGTCGTTCAATGATTTGCTGGCCGAGGCTGGCGACGCCGCCCGGTGGTCACGGGGGTAGAATGCCGCAACGGGCATTGTGGACTTTCTTCGAGTGCCGCCGGTGTTGTCTCCCGTTCAACAAGCAATATGGGTGGATTCATCGTGGGCACGTATATTGTGCACCGTGCTATACTATTGTGAAAGGAGAGAGCAATGCCGCTAACCGTAAAAACCACCCGGGGAATCATACGCCCGGGCTGGAAGATGAAGGTGTTGATCTACGGCGTGGCGGGGGCCGGAAAAACGACGTGGGCGGGCAGCGCCCCGGCCCCCCTGATCGGCGCGTGCGAGACGGGAGAGGGCCACGGCCTGATGCCGCTGGCCAACCGCGAGGCGCGCTACGTACGCCTGGCGACGATGGAAGACCTGGACGAGTTCATCCAGTTCGCAGCCAAGGACCCGGACAGCCAGACCGTGGTGTTGGACAGCGTGACGGCGATGTGCCAAACCTTCGTGAAGGACAAGGCCCTGTCCCTGCCCCGGCGCGGCCCCGAGTCAGAAAAACGCAAACTCGGGCTGCCGGAACTGGACGACTACGGATCGATGGGAGAACTGATCCGCAGCCGCGTGATGCGGTTGCTGGAAATCGACAAGCACGTGATCCTGACGGCGCTGCGCCGCCATCGGGAAGGCGACCCCGAGCGCGGCGTACCCGAGCTGATCGGCCCCATGCTCCCCGGCGCCGCGTTCGAGGCCGTGCCCGGCATGGTTGACCACGTGTTCTTGCTGGAGAGCCGCAGAAAGATCGTGAACGGGAAGCCGATCTTTGTGCGCACGCTGATTACGGCCCCGCGGGGCATCATCGTGGCAAAGACGCGGATTAAGGATGCGCTTGATCCCGAGTTGGAGTGGACGGACGACGCCAGCCCGGGCAGCTTCCAATCGATCTATCAACGGCTTAGCAAAGTCGGAGGAGGGAAATGAAATACACGTTATTTCCCAAATTTCGCAGCCTGAATCCTCGGTTTAACTCCCTTGTGATTTACCGCCGAAAGGACACCGGGGAGCTGGGCTATATGTTTCCATACGTCGAAGCGGACTGGGATTTTAGTAACTACGAAGCCCAAATCATCTATGATGCAAAGCTGGGAACCCGCTTGATTTACAACGACAACTGGGGCGAGGACCCGGCCGAGCGGGACTTCGAGTTACAAGTACTTAGTAAGTTGTCACAGAACCACTTACTAACGTGGAAGCGGGTTTACGACGCTTTGCGTCGTTATTACAAAGTGGATGAAGGAGGTGACCAGAAGTGAGCTGGTATGACGTTACTGTTGATCAGTTGAAAGCTTCGCGTGAGGCGGAGTTGCTTCCGCCGGGGGAGTACAACGCTGAGCTGTTTTCTATCAGCGTGAATCCCCAGTCGGACCGGATGCTGCTGAAGTTTCGCATCCTGGACGAGCCGTATGCGGATGTGGTCCGGTCCGGCAGCATCCCGCCGTCCAACAGCAAGTGGGGCCAAATTGCCTTCAACCGGCTGCTGGACGCCATCGGGATGTACCCGGCGCCGGACGAGCCGATGGTGGAGTTCTTCAACCGCGTGAACGAAGCGCGGCCCATCGTTCGCATCACGATTCAACATCGTGAGTTCGATGGCCGTAAGCGGGACGAGGTCTCGGCGTTCGGCTACCGCCGCTACCGCGAAGACGCACGCGCAACGTAATCCCGCGCCCGCCGGGGGCGGGTCCCCTCCTCGCCCGCCCCCACCCTCACTGGAGGTGAACATGAAACGACTGCTGATTCTCATGCTTCTGCCTACTCTCCTCCAAGCGCGTGAGTGGAAGCGCGTGTGGAAGGATACGTTACTGCCCCTGTCTTGGTCTGTGGCCGCAGACATCAGCACGTCTCTGGGCGGCCGCGAGCTGAACCCCCTGTTAGGACGAGGCACCTACGGCGCCCGTCAAGCGGCAATCTCCGCCGGTATCACGGCGGGGTCGCTGTTGTGGCAATGGCACCGTCTGCGCCGCCGCAACCCGGATGACAAGGCCTGGCGCAACGCCGCCATCACCAACCTGGTCTCCACCGGCGCGCATATCGGCGTCGCCGTTTACAACGTGAGGACACGGCCATGAAGGTCAAAGATTGCAAAGCGTGCAACGGCTGCCCATTTCAGGTGGCCTTCCCGCACAACGAACTGGTCGCCCCGAAGTGGGGCCCCGGCAACCTGTTGTGTGTCGGGGAAGCGCCCGGCGCGGAAGAGGCCGCGCGGGGCGAGCCATTCGTCGGGGCAGCCGGAATATGGTTGCGGGGTCCGCATTTGGCCGGAGGCAAGCGCGGCGGCGGGCTGCTGGCCAAAGCGGGAATCACGGAGGCCGAGGTGACCTTCGTGAACGTGATCCAGTGTCGGCCGCCCAACAACGTGTTCCCGCTGGATCCCGCGGCCCGCTACCTGCCGGAGGACCAACGCCACCGCGCCGTGCAGCACTGCATACAGGCCCATCTCAAGCCTGTGCTGATGGCGCGGAGGTGGGACATCATCTACGCGCTGGGCAACCATGCCTTTCACGTGCTGACCGATTCCACGCTCGGCATTACCGAGGCCCGCGGCTTCATCTTCGATTGCCGACACCAGCCTGGCACGCGTGTGGCGGCCCTGCTTCATCCCGCGGCCGTTATGCGCGATCAAACACAGGTGCCGGTGTTCGTGAATGACCTGCGCAAGGCGCGTGAACCGGCCTTGCGCGAGCGCCGCGTGACCAAACCGACGCCCGCACAGGCGCGCGGTCTTCTCAAGGATGCCACGGTGCTGTGCGTGGACGTCGAGACCGACTCAGCGGGGGCTATCACGCATGTGGGGCTGTCTCCCGCGCCCGGCGATGCGGTGGTGCTGCCGTACACCCCCCAATTCGTGCCCATCATCCGCGAGGCCCTACGAAACGTCCGCGTGCTCATCGGTCACAACCTGCTGGGCTTTGACTGGCCGCTGCTGCAACGCGAGTTCGGCCTCGACATGCGGCAGTACGAGTTCTGGGACACAATGTTGATGCACCACCTGCGCAACCCGGATCTGCCCCACGATCTGGCCTTCTGTGTGTCCTCCTACCTAGTAACAACGCCATGGAAGCACACTATGGAGGCCGACATCGAGACCTACTGCGCCGCGGACGCCGCGCGTACGCACGCGCTGTACACAGTGCTGTACGCCGAGCTGCGTGACACCGGCCAGTTGCTCCGCGTGTACCGCGAGGTTTCGGTGCCGTTAGCCTTTCTGTGCCAGCAGATGTCAGAGCACGGGATTTACGCCGACCCCCGGCGGGCCGATGTGGTGCGCCGCCATCTGGAGGTACGCCGAGACGAGCTGGCCGCCCAGCTACCGGAGAAGCTGCGCCCGTACCTGAAGCAGCGGCGCCGCCGCGTGAAAGAGAATGGGCGCTACCGCTTGGAGCCAGTCTCCGAGCGTGTGGTTCCGTACCGCAGCGCCAAGCTGCTGTCCAAATACCTGTACGAGGATCTGGGGCTGCCACAGCAACACAGCCTCGCCACCGGGCGCGTGACCGTGGACAAGACCGCCATTACGCGCTTACAGGCGCACGCAAAAAACGACGAGCAGCGCCGCGTGCTGGAGGTACTGTCCGAGCTCCGGTCCATCGAGCAGCAGTTAGCCACCTTCCTGCAGCAGGACCGCCTCGGGTGGCAGCATCCGCGATTTCACGTGCATGGCACAGCCACCGGTCGCCTGTCCAGTTCGGATCCCAACCTGCAGAATATTCCCGCCGTGGTGCGCAAGATGTACGTACCCCGCCCCGGCCACGTGTTTATCGAGGTGGATTTCCGCTCTCTGGAGAACCGCCTGACCGCGTGGTTCGCCAAGGACTTCGACCGCCTAAAGCGTATGGAGGACCCGAACTTCAACGAACACCGGTGGATGGCCTCGCTGGTGTTCGGCATTCCGTATGAGCTGGTGCAGAAGGACAAACACCGTGACTCACCGTACGCCAAGGCGAAGATTGTGGTGCACGGGACCAACTATCTTATGGGTGCACGCAAGATATCGGCCACGCACGGTATTCCCTACGCGGAAGTCAAGCGGATCCTCGACACTGTGCGCCGCGTGCTCCCCAAGACGTTCATTTGGCAAAGCGATACGGTGGACAAGGCACGCTCTCGGGGTTGGCTGGAGACGCCGTATGGCCGTCGCCGTTGGTTCTGGACGGACTCGCTGGCCACGCAGGCGTGCGCCTTTCTACCGCAAAGCACCGGTGCAGACGTGTGCTTCGAAACCATGATTCGCCTGCTGTGGAACCGCACACCGGTGACGGAGGCGGAGGCCCGCGCCCGCTGGGGAGACGATATCGAGCCGCTACCGCCCGAAGTCAAGCTTGTAGTGCAGGTCCACGACAGCTTACTGTTCGAGTGCCCCGCGGAGATGGCAGACCGCGTGCTGGCGCGTATTGTTCACGTGGCCGAGCAGCCGCGCGCTGCACTCGACGGCCTCGTGCTGCCGGTGGATGCTACGATCTTGCGTACGAGTTGGGGGGACTGATGCCCAAGATCATTCCCATCACGGAAGGGGAATCGCCTCAGGTTGCCGCCCGCCTGCGCGGCGCAGCCCGTTGGGCGAACAAGTATGTTATGCCGCTGCTTCAAATCGACAAAGACGTGTTTGTGGTGCTAAAGCGGTTGCCATCTTACTTGGACGGACAGTATTACCCCATAGAGAGGGTTATCGAGATTTCGCGCAGTGCCGCGCGATTCGGGGAAGTAATTCGCCTCGTGCTAGTTCACGAGCTGATTCACGTCGAGGAGTTTGACGCGAACGCCGGTAACGGGAAGCACGATGCGGCATTCCGCGCGCGGCACGCTTGGGTGTGGATGGAATTATGCAAGGACGTAAGAGCGATCAGGTCAGTGCTCCTGACGTAAGCTTGTGGGTGGTGGTGTTCGACCTACACTACCCTGAATATCATCGCCCCACGTGGGACGCGGTCCGGGCCATACTGGCCGACCAGTCTGACCGGCTGGCGGGCTTCGTGTTTGGTGGGGACCAGTTCCACTTCGATTCGATCAGCCACCACAATGCAGGCAAGCCACTGTACCAAACGCCCGGTGGCTACGAGCGTGACCTGTCCGGGTTCGACCGGCACATCTTGACGCCGCTGGAGGCGTTGCTGCCTCCCGGGGTCACCCGCGTGTGGTTGGTCGGCAATCATGAGCGCTTCGAGCGCGATGTGGTCGAAACCATGCCGGGCTTGCAGAATATGCTGGACCACACGCGTCTGTTGCGGCTGCGTGAGCGTGGCTGGACCGTAGTTCCACAGGGCGGTGGCTACAAGATCGGGAAGCTGCATGTCATCCATGGCGACGTGATCCGAGGCGGACGCTACGTGGCGGCGCGGGCCGTAGAGCTGTTCTGCGAGAATGTGTTGATGGGGCATCACCACGTGCCGCAGCACTACACAAAAACAGCCGCCCGACCGACGGATCGGTGGGGCGGCTGGGTTGCGCCCGTGGCGTCGAATTTGTTTCCCCGTTACTTGGGTGGCGCGCCCACGGGGTGGATCAACGGGTTTGTGCTGGTTGAGGTTGTGCGGAGTGGTTCATTTCAGGTCATTCCGTTGTATGTGACGAAGGGGAGGGTGCTCTATGGCGGAAAGAGTTATGGGCGGGGCAAGGCGGCGTGAAACCAAGCCGTTCTACCACCACATCCCGCTGGAGGCGTTGCGTCGCCTCGCACGGACCTACGAGGAGGGCGCATACAAATACAGCCGAGAAACTTCATTGCCCCTGACGTATGAGAACTGGAAGCAGGGCAATGCGGAGTTCTTTACGGACGCCTTCAATCACGTGGTGGAGCATATCTTTGCTTGGGCGCAGGGACTGGACTTAGGAGAGCCGGGCGAAGACCATCTCGCACACGCCGCGTTCGGACTTTTTGCGATAATGTGGGCTGAAGAGAAAGGGATCTTGCCAGCCAAGATACACCTTTCCAAACCGGCGTCTCCTTCGAAACCTGTTTCGGATCGAGCGCCGGTCCACGCGGCGGAAACAACCGCTCCAGCCCGTATGTTGCCTCACCGCGACGAATCATCCCGCGTATCCGGGCGTAGAACGCTTCGCCGGGGAAAGGCAAGTCGGTGAGCCCCTCCTGCTGCGCCCAGCGCCACGCCATGCGGATGTAGTTGATCGTGCGCCAGACCGCAAAGCGGTCTCCGCATCCCTGCCGCACGGACAGCAGCACCTCGTGCAGGTCCACGGCGGTCATTTCTCCTAGTTTGATGTTCTCCGCCTGCGCCTGCCACACCCACCGCAACACTCTATCCCAATGTTTTCGGTAGCGTTTGCGGCGCAGACGCACGCGTTCGAAGTAATACCGCGTGAGCATCTGTCCGAGCGTCATAGCTTGGCGGGTTTGCTAGGTACCCTGGGTTGCTGGGCTTTTACGTTGGAGGAAACTACGGACGGTCTGGCGAGCCCCAATGTTTTTGGAGACGGTGAATTCTCCGCTTTCTGCAGCGCGCTCCAAAAGGTTGGTAACATATCGTCGAAAACCTGGAGTAAGAAGTTCCGTAGGGATTCGCGACGCCGCGACGCGATCTTCGACGATTTGACTTGCTCGTTCAATAGCCGATACAAGCTGCTCCTTAGTTGAAGCGCGCTCGGATTTAAGGAAACGTTGGAAGGCTTCTCGAACATTTCGGTCCTTTGTAATCAATGTGACAACGTCGGAATATACGTCTTTGAATACCCCCGGTTTCTGCATTTCCTCCAACACGTTGTCCGTGATGGCGGTGGGGATAAGTTCCTTGAACTGCTGTTTGGTCAGCCGCTTTCCTGCGGCCTCCGCCGCTTTGATCGTCTTGGCCATGTGGACTACTCCGAGCTCGTTGATCAGCCGGAAGACGGCCCAAATAGCCGCTTGTCCCTCCATCGGAGTCAGCCCGTGTTCCGGTGCACGCGTCACGGCGGATTGAAGCAACTGCTCCAGACCCTTCAAATATTCGCTCTTAAATGCATCGCTGTGTCGCGTCAACATTTGCCTGGCCGCTTCCTTCATAACGTCGAGGTCTCGAACTTTCTGTGCGGCCTCAGCCACTACACCTCGTGCTGCAATGTACCCCGGCGTTGTGAGTTCAACGCCGCCGACGCTGACTGCCATTTGCGCGAGCGGCTGTTGCTGCAACAGTTCCGGCGACAGGAAGAGGGCCTTCTCCATAAGGGTGTCAATGGCCCCGGGTCCTTCGGCCAGCAGCGATGGGTAGAAGTCTCGGACCTTGTTGCCCGAGAACCAGAGGCGTGCAACCAGTTCTGACTTCTGCAGTTGTTCCTCCAGCTCCAGCATGCCACGCACCAGGTTGGGCACGTGTGTGGTCATGCCGGTTTGCCCCGGCTTCCCCATCACCTCTGAAATGGCAAAGCGCAGCGCGTCCAGCACGGGCATCGTGCGGCGGTTTCGCGAGTACTCAGTCAGTAGGTCGAAGGCCACAGCCATGGCGGTGGGAACCGTCATCCGAGGCGATAACGCAGCGTGCATCGCGGCCCACCGCCGGTAGTCCTCCTTACCCAACAGCGGCTCCAACACGGCCCGGCTCTCGTGGTACCACGGAGCGGCGCCGCCTGCCGCGCCGACAGCTATGATTTCCTCCGGCGTGACCAGGCGTGACTCTTCGGTCGGGGAAGCCTTCAGAATGTTCTGGAAGAAGCGGTCTACGGCTAAGACGTGCTTACGGCTGAGTGCACGCCGTGTTTCAGGTTCAACAAAGTCTAGCACAGATCCAAAGTCGATGTACAAGTTGATGGGAAACCGTTTGATGGACCCGTCTTTATCCCGGACCTGAAACACGGTTTTATAGGCCTCGCTCTCGGCTTCCACTCCATAGGCCCCGTATCGGGGATACACGTTGGCGGATTTGACCCCCGGCAACCCCGTGTCGGGGTCTACGACAGATCGAAGATCTTGCCAGGCGGAATCGTAAGCGAGGTGCCAGTTTTGCCCCCCGCGTGCTGCCAACCGCCGCCCCTCCGCGGTGCTCATCCACGGTACGAAAAACGCTGGCCCGCGGTCTTCGGGCGTTGGCGCCTCGCCGCGTACTTCAATCGGAAGGTATCGGTCTCTGTGCAACCGAGCACGCAGGCTCCACATGCGGTATGTATTGGCGTCGTCGGTGAGCACCCCGCCCGGGTTTGCCCACGTTACGATCTGCCACGGGCGACCGCTACGGATGTACTTCTCGAGGCCTTCCGCTGTGGTGAGATTGATCAGCGGAATGTCGCTCGACAGCAAGCTGACTTTTCCCTCCGGGTGTGCCACCGCCAAATATCCTTCGCTCTTCAATTTGGTCAGCCACGATTCCACCCCCTTTGCATCGAGGTTCTGTAATTCTTCGCGGTTGGTGAAGTACACGCGGTGGCGCGGAATGGCGGCAAAGGACAGCTTGTGGGTTCGCGGGCGGGTGACGAATTCGTCCGGTGCCCCCGGCGGCAGTTTCCCGTCTTCCAACAGCCAGGCCTGTGCCTCTTTACGGATTCCTTTCTTGGTGGGTACCTGCCTCTCAAAGACGGCAATGGGAAGCTCTTGCTTGACGAGTTCCTCGTCGAGTTCACTGGCGGCGGCGGTGGCGGCCTTTTTAGGGCGTAGCAGCTGGCTCAACGGTTTCTTTGCGATGGAGGCCGCGGTGCGGTCAAAGGCTTCCATCAGTTGCGCGGTCTTGGCGTGCCCGACCGGAATTCCGCCCAACATACCGGCAACCATGGCCTCTTGGGCGATTCCCCGCGGCGTGATTTCCGGTTCTGTCTCTCCGGGGGCCGGTGGTGGGATGAGACCCCGGTTCGCAAGGAGCATCCGCATGGCGGGAGGGACCGCTACTCCCGCGGCCGCCAGTCCCGCGCCCAACAGCGGGTTGATCGCGCTGCCCAAGACCGCGCCCGCCGTGGAAAGCAGGAACTGTGCTCCCGGCCCGGTGGAGATGTCGGCCAGTTTGGCGAGGAACGGGTGTGGCGTGCCGGCAAAGAACTCCCCCCGCGTAAGCGGTGCACGCAGTTGGTGTTCCGGCACGCTGGGCGGCGCAGGTGGCGGCGTGGCGGCGTCCGTGGCGGCGGACGCCGCTGGCGGTGCCTGTGGCGGTTGCGTTTGGGAAAGTGCGTCGAGCAGGGAGGGGTTCGGCATTACTGCTCCTTCTGCTTCTTCTCAATCTGGTATCGTCCTGCCTGTGCGGGGAAACTCAGGACGCCACGGGCTGCTACGCGCCCGGCGGCGCGTCCGACCGGCCCGCCGGGGGACGGAACCGGCACTTGGAACGCGACTTCTTCAGCGAGCTCCGGAAGAGAGATCAGCATCTTTCCGGCCGTTCTGGCGGACATGTCTCTGGGAGAGATTCGGGATAACTTCCGAACTTCACGCGGTATCGGTGCGTACGTGTGAATATCCGGTCCCATTCCCCCTACGCCGATGCGGAAGCGCTGCGCCAGTTCGGTCTCTTCCCCCGGCGGAATGCCTTCCCACCCGAGGCGGTACCGGCCTGCGAGATTGGAGGCAAGCAGTTTGGCGTCCCCATAACTCTTTGGCAGGTTACTGACGTAGTCCGCCAATGTTGCAATGTCAGGCAGCGCTTCGCGTGCTTCCGAAGACAACACAGCCAGCGCCCTGTCTGGGTGCCGCTGAATCAGTTCTTGCGCTTTGCGGCTGAGCAGATCACGAATTGCATCCGCTTCCACCTGCAGCGCCCGCGTGTCAATCTGCATCTTGCTGGTTACGGCGGGCTTTTCACGCGTTGCTTGGTAGTATCGTTCCAGTTCGGCATTCAGCACCTGCAAACGTTGCTGTGCCTCTCGGACGGTCGTAAATGGCAGTTCTTTCGCGTTGTATGTTCGTTGAAGCGCCGCAAGATCTTCCTTCTTCAGTATGTCAGTGCGCGCACGAAGGTTCGCTCGGAGTGAATCGAAATCGGCCTTGGTGAGTTTCTCGTTCCCAAACGGCTCCAAGAACATCTTCTCGTAGCGCTTCCACAGAATATCTTTCACCCCGCGTGCCACTGCGGCCAGTTCTTCGGCGTCACGCAGCGGTTTTTGGAACGGCCCGTGCGCTGGCCTAATCTTGGTTACGTCTTGCGGAAAAGTGTCGAGTACCTCCCCAGTTCTCGTATTGACAAGGTATTGAGACCCCGTGTATGGGTCTCGCATTTCGAGAAACTCGACTTTTCCGATCCGCCTTCCAGTTGCACCCGGTATTTCGCCTGCGAACCGTCTGGCACCGGAGAGCATCTGTGACAGGTGCCCCATTGCGGTGACCTGTCCCCGGTATGGATCCAGGGCTTCGGCTTTCGGCCACAAACCGCGGCTCAGTTGCGCTTTTTGCAGCATGCCGTATGTGGTTTCGGCCGGTGACAGAACCGTTTCCCGCAACACCCCCGCGCGAAAGCCCTCGCCTAATGGTGCGCGGATTCCGAACCCCCGTGTGATCACGCGGGGGACAGCCGATGCGGCTTCGGCCACTTCTTGCGCGATGTTGGTCGGTGTGCCGCGCCCTCCGCCCAGTGCGGCCATGAGCGTCCCGCCCGTTGCTTCCCCCAAGGTGGAGGACACCGGAAACTCGCCCGTTTCGCGGTATTTCTGCAGCCCGTGCAATCCCGCGGCGGAGGTCGCCATGGCCGTTCCCGCCGCCAGCGGAGAAACGAACATGGCAGGCAATGACACAGCTTGGGTGGCTCCCAGTAAGGCTCGGGCGAGGCCCTGTCCGACGTCGCCTTGTTGGATGTTGCGGATACCTTCACGTAACTCAGAGGCGCCGTGCGTTATCGGTGAAATGGCGATAGATGCCAGCGTTTTTATCAGTCCATACGCCGGGTCTTCAAGTCCCGCCTGGACGAGGGCTTCTGGCAGGGTGTACAGCCCCTTGAACGGCTCGATCACACTGCGGAAAAACGGGCCGATGCCCTCACGCACGCCTGTGTCTGCGCTGACTTGCCGGGGCAGCGGGCCGCCACCGGCCTGCACGCCTTGGTCGGCTATGAATTTCGCGAACTCATCGTAGACCTCCGGGTGAACGTACCCGGGTGGCAGCCTGCCGCTTAGCGCCGCGGCGATGAATTGTTCGTCAGTAATACCCTCCGCGCGATGGAGCAGTTTTAGGGCTTCCTGGGGCGCCACGCCTTTGAGAAGCGCCTCCCGGTAGGGTTGGAACATGTGTTCCATTATTGGGCGCGCGTCGGGCTCCGCGTGTTGCAGGAAATCATCCAGCGGCTTTACCGGATTGGGCGTTAGGTTCGGCATCGTTTACCTGGTTTGGCCGGGTTTGACTTCACTCGGCCGGACGGTGAACCATTTGATTGTCTTGCCGCCGTGCGGCTGAGCCCCGGCGGATGGCGGTGCCTGCGTGGGCAGAGCGTGCGTTTCAAGTTCCACGCCGGGTTTTTTCGCTTCCTGCTCGACTTGCACAAGGGCGGCGACGCCGGGATCCAACCGCGGCATTGTCAGAAGCGGGGCCGACATCTGGTATAGCCCTTCTCCAATGGCCGTATTGGCTTTGGAGGTGGCGCCAATGACGCTTTGAGTAAGTGCGGACCAAGCTCCATGCAGTTGCAAGGCGTAACGCCCCAGTGCGGCGAGCATGCCGCGTGCGGACTCCGGACCAAAGAACAATTTAAGGAAATCGCTGTATCCAAGGGTCAGCTCCACCGAACCTTTCCCCTGCGTGTGGAGGAAGGAGAGCCACGCCGCAACTTGCGACAAGGTTAGATAGTAATTGGCCATTTCCGGAGAAGTAAAGAGTCCCTTGGCGAGTTGCAGGTTGATTTTAGGATCCATCGTTAGGCGTTGCCACAGTCGTCCAAGGTACGTTGAGAACTGGCCCGGTTTGTCCATTGTGCGCGCCACTTCCTCTCCGGCTTTCATGATTTCGGCCTGCAGTTCCGGAGATTGTTGAATTGATTTCAGTTTGCTGTACAAATTCGGGTTGTCCAGAATCGTGGCGAGGGAATTAATTAGATTGGTGACTTCGTGCGAAGCCAGCAGAGACATTTGTCCCTGCTTGAACGTCGACATACCCAGAAGCGTGCGCGCTTCGTATATGCTGGCTCGGAGTTTATCCAGATTAAAGCGGTCAAGAGAAAGCCCTAAATACGGAGCCCGCTCCATATAGTTCGATAGACGCTCCAGCATTTGCCATAGCTGTGCGGGGGGCGCACCCGATTGGAGGGCCGCCGCAAACATGTCCATACCACCTTTCAGCGCCGTGCGAAACTCCTCCGGTAGGTCTTTGCTGTTGAGCAGTTTGGCCAGAGAGTCTTTGGCGGAGTCAAAGGTTGCACCGATGGCTTGATAGATTGGAGCGGTTAAGGACCGTTCGCCCTCAGGCGTTACGGCCCATGCCCCGTACGGGCCTTGGTAAATGTCGGGCTTGAAGAGCTCAGCACGCTTCAGGAGCATGCTGTAAGGGGGGTACAGGGCGGTGGTAGCTAGCTTCTGCTGCTCCAGTTGCCGCTCGGCAGTTTGCTTGGCGAGCTCTTCAGAGGCTTTGGCCAGTTCGATGCCGCGCTGATATGGGGCTTCCAGTCCCCCGGCTAGCGCCTGTGCAAGGTTGGAGATTGCAAATCCCGGGCCGGAGACCAGTGGGGGCGGCGCCATGCGTCGCAGCGTGTCCAGCATCATGCCCAGCCCGGTTTGAGCCCAGTGCGGCAGTTTGCTTTTTGCGCCCTCGGGTAAAAGCTCACTCAGCCCCACCGGCACGATGTCTTTGCCGGTTTGGCCAAGGCCTGCGGCCTGCCGTCGGTATTCGGGCGGAATCTCGGCTGGGGAGAGCGGTGGGGGGATAGGCGATTGGTGTTCGGGCGGCTGCTGGGACACATCGGGACCGGAAGGCACTTCCGATTCACGTGGTGTTTCGATGAACGGTGCGAATCCGGCGGAAACGGGGGGAAAGGGTGGAGTAATGAACGGCATGTTACTTCGAGTTCATTTGCAGTTGTTCGATGCGTTCCAGCCTGTGAATGATATTGTCTAACTGGTGGTCAATGCGATCCACACGCTCTGTCAGACGCCCGTAGCCGACAATGCCTTGAGCCAAAAGAGCTATCGCGGCTACCAGTATACCTGTAGTCTGGGCGATTCTCCACAGGTTTTCCATAGGCCCTCCCATAAGTTACGGTGGTATACCTAGTCACCGGATTGTCCTCTACCGCTACCGCCGCGGTTTCTCACCCACTGCCCCATTCCGTACCAGCCCTGGCCGGTTTGACCAAAGATGCTACCAGCGATGCTTTGCGGCATTCCTAATACACCGAGGCCAAAGGATAGTCCTGGGCCGAGCACATACGGTAACCACGTGCCGAGGCCGCTGGTCTTCTCCTCGGTTCTACCCGCCATACGCTGTTGCATCTGGGCTTCGCGCAGCGCAGTGCTGAGTGCGTCTTGCCCAATCTGCAACGGCGTGTAGGCCATGGCGGCTCCGGCCGCGGCGCGTTGCAAGGCGGCGGCCTGCTGCAAGGCGTCCAGCAGGGCTTGCGCCTTCTGAGATTGGGTTTGTAAGGCGATGTTGGTGAGTTGCTGAGCCACCATAGGCTGCAACACGTGTCCGGCCATGCCCATCTGGCGTAGGTTCTGCATAGCTGCGGCGGCCTGCGTTGCACCCATTTGCCCCAGCATGCGGTGGGCCTGCCCCACACCCAGCATTGTGTAGGCGGCGCGCACGGGGTCGGTCAGATACTGTTGCAATACCGCTGTGCCCGCCGGAAGCAGGGACTGATAGGTGGCCAGCGACATTGGGTCGAAAGCCAGGCGCTGTTGGTTTAGCGCCAGTTCTCGGGCCAGGTCGCTTTGGGTGATGTCCCTTTGTTCCGTTGTGACCTTTTTGGTGGACATTAGAGCCTCCGCTTGAAGCGGAATTCCGGTGCCTCCGAAGTGTTCTCCGCTCCCATCTTCTGAAGGATGTTGATGAATGTCTCGTCGGAGGTTTTCACGCGGTGGTAATATTCGGCCACCCCGCTTCCTTTTAGAAAGTTCTCGATGGCCAGCTGGGCCAGCCACATTGTGCGCGGGTGATGGCCGTTGAAATGCCACGGATCGACCTCCACCACTGTGCGTACGACGGCGAACACCGGGGGGCCGCCGCCCGGTGGGTCCCACGCCAGAATGATGCTGTTAGGGGTCAAGTCCGAGGTGGCAGCGAGCTGTGCGCGCTCTTCATCCGTGGCAAAGCGAACGGTCATACAGTTCTCCTGAGATAGTTGGTAACTCGCAAAGCCGGTGGAGCCTTGAGAGCAAGTTTGCTGATGCCTTGGGCTTCAGTGCCAGCGAGCAACCCCGTGTCCGCCGCATTGACAAAGATCAGTGCGGAGCGGGTGGCTGTCTCTTCTGCTGCGAGAATGCCCACATCACCCAACGCGCGCGCCACCGTAAGAGATTCGATGGTGGAAACGGTTCCGACGTCAGCTTGTACCTGCTCAAATGCAATGACCTCGGCCTCGTCGGAAAGCAGCGTGCCTACGTCGGCAGGGTCACGGGCCAGTGTGAGCTGTTCGGCGCCCACCAGTGTACCTGCATCAGCTTCGTTGACGACACGCTGAACTTCAAGCGATTGGTTTTCAAGGGCAGAAATGGTTCCGGCGTCAGCCTGTACCCGCTCAGATACAATGTCCTCGGCCTCGCTGGAAAGTAGCGTGCCTACGTCGGTGTCGTCGATGGCATGCTGAACGTCAAGCGATTCGGCGACAGAAACGGTTCCGGCGTCAGCCTGTGCCCGCTCAAATACGATGGCCTCGTCGGAAAGCAGCGTGCCTACGTCGGCAGGGTCACGGGCCAGTGTGAGCTGTTCGGCGCCCACCAGTGTACCTGCATCAGCTTCGTTGACGACACGCTGAACTTCAAGCGATTTGTCTTCAAGGGAAGACAGGGCGCCGCTATCGTATTGGGATATTAAGCGTGTGGATTGTTGTTCTTCAACAGCAGCGATGGTTCCAGCGTCATTGAGGCTACGCCCTAACTGGAGATCCTCACCAGCAGATAAGGTTCCTGCGTCCGTTACAGTAAATCGCTTTTCGGTTGTCGCAGATTCAACTGAGGTTAGAGTTCCGGAATCAGCAAGGTTGCGCGATAGCTGTAAATTTTCGGCGCCTGATAATGTGCTTCCATCGCTGCTGCTTTTTGTAGCAGCAGTTTCTTTAAAGGCTATGAATAGCGACGCGCGTCTCGCGTCTCCACTGGTTGTCGGATTACTGGTTTGGGATGAACCTGTAGCAATAATGAATTCACCGCCGATGGATTGCGGCGGACTGTATGTACCGGCTCGGTTAAATCCCGTATATCCCGGAGTATGATACCATGTCTCTGTGTTTGGTATCCTGCTTGCAATAGCCCGAAGCCAAAGGTATTCCCCTGTAGGGACATCTAATGCCATGGCTCCAGGCTGTCCGTAAACTGCTGACCATACATAGTCTTGTACACCAACGGGTCCAGCGGTTGAAAAACGTCTGACCTCGGCAGCTCTGGCAGATACGGAATCAGAGAAAGTTACGTATACAGTTCCCGGACTATTGGTTGCTTTGGTGAAGAAGACAGCAACAGTAGTGCCACTACCAGAACCATACGCAGAGACGTATTCAGAGACTTTGGTCCAAGAGTTGTTTCCTTCATCAGTTACACTAACAACTTCTGGTTCTGATGGGAACCCAGAGATACTTTTAGCAGTATTCTTGGCAATGCATAGTATAAGCACTTCTCCAGGATTACCCGTAACGTAGAAGTTCCAGATGTGCTGGTTTTGCGAGTCAGACCCAGAGAAGCCTAGGCCAAGACTAGACCAAGCCAAGTGATCCTCCTGACAGTATACTCAAGCAGGGTCTTGTTGCTGTCTTCTTCCCCGTAGATTACACGTTCAGGGTTATCTGTACCGTCAGTACCCAAGTTTGGGTATTGTCCTTTGTTCCCAGCGAGGCCACTTTGCGATTCAACATCGTGCCGCCGGTGGCAGCGTTGAATACACCCCACTCATTCCACGCGAAATTGGCTTCGGAGGGGTCGAACGTGGCCCTGAATGTCATTACGTTGCCTGAAACAGTAGGATACCCTGAATCCATTGCCTTGCGGAACTTGTTGGTTCCTTGCAAGTCGGTTTGAGACGCGTTAAACGCTGTAGTGCCATCGCCCACGCCAATGTAAGCATTGGTTGAGTCGAAGCGCGGCGTTGCGTCTCCTACTGTGTCACTAGCAAGATAGTTACGATAAGCGTTAGTTAAGGGCATGCAACCTCCTTAGTAAATCGTCAGATTCTCGCCCGCCTACAGGGCGACAGTGCACAATGCTGCAATGATTGGCTTACGCATCTTTTCTGTCACCGACTGAAACTACTTGTTCTCGGCAGATGGGACGAATTGCCCTACGGATTTGGTCTTGCAGCGCTTGGATTTGCTGCGCGGCGGCCGCACGCTCCGGCGCGCTTGCAGGAAGGTAGTGCTCGAAGTTTGCCGCGAGGATTTCCTCGATGAACTCGGGAACTCCCCGGCGGAACATCGGTTCGATCACGGTGTTGCCGTTGGCATCCACGTACGGCGGTTTGGTCGCCGTGCGGATGTACTCTTCGAGGTATCTCACAATGTTATCAGGGATGTCAATTGTCACACGCATGGCTTATGAGTATGATACCAAGATGCCGCGACGGAAGGTCAGTGTACCCGTTCCGCCGCTGTCTTTGGTATATCCAAGAGTGACAGTCTGGCCTGAGTAGATGCTATCGACAATGATGCCCATGTTGTTTAGCCTCATTTCTGATGTGGTTTCGGTATCGATTTCAACCGAGAAAGTTCTAGCAAAGTCAATTATTCCAATTGACAGTTTCGCAGACCTGGTCCCATATCTGGATGAACCACCCATGTAGCATGTAACAAACGTCGATGGCGCGACTGAAACACCAGCGCCGTTGGGGCCAATTGTCATATTAGCCCACGGCGCAACAAATGGCCAACCGGGGTCGCAGTATATCCCTGTGCCATATAATGAATCATTTGACAGCCATACACGGCGGGTGCTTCCGGCATCTTTTACGACCAGTGGTATCGGCGAGCTCTCATCCATAGTTCCCGTTGCATCACCGGACCCAATTGTGATCTTCAGTCTGCCTAACGAGTCCACCATGAATGGCGTATTGCCGATTTCTGAGATTCCGCCGACCTTCAACTGCCTGAACCAGCCGCCGTCCCAAGCGCCCTGTGTGCCAATAAAGCCGATCTGCTGCCCCGCACCGTTGAAGATTCGGAACCGTCCCGGCATACTGGCCAGCGGGCCGATGTCAATGCCGTTGGTTACGATGTGACGGGAGGCAATGGTGCCCGAGACGATCAAATCGCCGTGCACACTGTAAATTTGGAACCGGCGAGACGGGTCCTTGTTAAATTGCGCTTGGTTGAATGTGTTGGGGTTGGCGTTCGTCAGGTCTAGCAGGTCCATTCCCCCGTAGAACACGTTCATTTCGGGAGTTAGGCCTGCTTGGTAGGGATTCTCAACGCCATTGACGTCATAGGAGAACGCGGCTACACGAAGCACGAGTGAGTTGAGGCCGCCGTAGGATAGCGGATCGGGTTCGTAGAAGCTGACATTAGTCAGGCCGCTTTCCCGGGAGGCACTGGCCCGTAGCCGCCACGTTACGCCGTCGTTGGAGGTCTTGATGTTTACACCGCCCCAGCGGCGGTCCGAGGTGGGCGGGAAAAACGACACCGAGACCATCACCGGGCGTGTGCCGTCGGAGGTCGCCACGCGGTTGGAGGTAGCATAGAAGCCGGTAACCTCGGCTACCCGCGTGAAGCTGGGAACAGGAATCGCCAGCGTGACAGAGGGAGTGAATCCGTCCGTGCGCAGCGTGTTACGGCGGTTGTTGGTATCGACGCTGAGCAAGTAGAATGTGGCGTTGGCATTGGAAGGGGGAAAGTGAGTGGTTTCCCAAATGTAAAACGTGCCGCGTTCTACGCCACTGAGCTGGTATCGGTTTCCATCCACCCAATCGACGTAAATGATCACTCCGCCGAAGCGCACATCGGCGGGGTTGGACCAATCCAGTCGCACGCGGAGCACACGCTGACCATCATAGTTAACGGCATAGCCTAGCACCGTGCCGCCGTAAGAGAACACGCGGGGGGCGAATTCCTCCCCGAAGCCGCCTTGAATCCGGCTGACTGTAACGGTGACGGACGGCGCGGTGTTGATGTCTCCCAGTGTGCCGTCGCCGAATATCGGAACGAAGAAGATCGTCAGGTTCTTGGCACTGGCGGGAACCGGGAACTCTTCACTGACGAACCCGGCCTCGCCTTCGGCGGCGTCGTACACGGGTGTGTCGTTTTCGTGCAAGCCCCGCATGATGATGCGCACGCCCTTGTAGCGGGGCACGGGCGGGTTGACCCAGCTTCCGACCAATCGAAACACCTGGTCTCCGGCCTCGTCAATGCGGATCTGCACACTGACTTGGGGGCTCTGCACGTGGTC
>Ga0308389_1001129_pt1 | contig 18628 bp, 15 predicted proteins | sample Hotspr2Sample148_FD_202362 | JGI IMG/M metagenome (GOLD analysis project Ga0308389, IMG submission 202362) | Hot spring phototrophic mat microbial communities from Mushroom Spring, Yellowstone National Park, Wyoming, United States - 20040719_148 ... | reverse complement strand
TACAGCTTTCATTGAAAAGGTAAATTGTTGCCCCCTCACCGAAAGTACTCCATAATCAGGATTCACCGCAGTCACGGTTCCCTGCAGACGATTGTCGAATCCTAGAAACCGGGCCACAAAGGGAGTGGCGGGATATCTATAGATCTGGTGGGGAGACCCGATTTGCTCGATTCTGCCCCCCTGCATCACCACCACTTCATCAGAAAGGCTCAACGCTTCCACTTGATCGTGGGTTACATAGATCATAGTAATTTCTAGAGTTTTTTGAATCCGGGAAAGTTCCGCCCGCATTCCCACCCGCAGTTTTGCATCCAGATTGGAAAGAGGTTCATCCAAAAGTAGAAGGGAGGGTTCAATTACTAGGGCTCGGCTCAACGCAACCCGCTGTCGTTGTCCACCACTTAGTTGGGAAGGAAACCGATGTTCCAAACCCGATAGATCGGTGATAGAAAGAGCTTTTGACACCCGTTCCACTAATTCATCCTTCGGTACTTTCCGCATCCGTAACCCAAAAGCCACATTGTCGAACACGGTCAAATGGGGAAATAGGGCATAGCTCTGGAACACTAAACCTATATTGCGGGTGTGAGGAGGGGCCTGGGTGATATCCTTCCCATTCAGAAAAATTCGTCCCTCCCTGGGGGTTAGGAACCCCGCGATCAAACGCAGGGTAGTCGTTTTTCCACAACCAGAAGGACCCAGTAGGGAAACGAGCTTACCCCTCTCTACTGAAAGGGAGAAGTCTCGGAGGATCGGTTCATGTTTACTGTATCCCGCAGTGATTTGTTTTAATTCCAGAAAAGCCATAGACAGTCCTTACACGTACTGAGATATACCCAACCCCCTCTCGGCCCCCTGTACGATGAGTACCGTGATCACAATTAAAAGGCTAGAAAGAGCCGCTATAGTGGGATCAAAGTAGTATTCCATGTAGATGAGCATCTGAATCGGCAACGCGGCGATACCTGGTCCTGTAAGAAAGAGGCTGATCGGCACATTGTTAAAGGAGGTGATGAAGGCCAATATGAAAGCTGCCATTACACCTGCCCGTATATTAGGCAGTACAACGAGAAAGAAACTTCGCACGGGAGGGGCCCCCAAACTCACCGCCGCTTCTTCGATGGAGGGATCGAGATTCCGTAGGCTTGCGGACACTACCCGGACCGTATAAGGCAACAGGATCACCGTGTGTCCCACATACAATCCCAGTACAATGGGGAAATTGCCGATGAGTACAAAGAACCTCAATAGGGAAAATCCCAACACAAGCCCCGGGATTACCGCGGGTGAGGCGAACAGTACTTCCAACAGAGAACGGCTCGGAAAGGAATACCGAACCAGAGCATAGGCCGCGGGAATACCCAGTACAAGGGCAGAAAGGGTGGAAGCCAGGCCGATCCATAGGCTAGTGATAAAAGCATCCAGGAACATACGAACGGTGAAGACCTTCGCAAACCAGCGGAGGGAAAAACCCTTTGGCGGGAAGGTCATGATGGGCTCGCTCCCGAAGGAAGCGATGAAAATCAACAGGAAGGGCCCCAGGAGAAACAGGTAAAGCACACCGAGTACAGCGAGATAAAATCGGGAAGTTTTCATGCAATCCTCGGCCGAAGAGTTCTAACACCCAAATAGAGCAGAATGGTAAGCACCGTCATCACTACCGCGATCACTGTCGCCCCGCCCCAATTCATGAAAACCACCGCCTCCTGCTGTAGAAGAGTAGCCAGGGTGAGGATTTTGGTACCCCCTAGGATCGCCGGTGTTACATAGGCCGTGATGCTGCCGGTAAATACCAACACGGAGCCCATCACTAGCCCATCGGCAGACAGGGGGATCACCACCCGAAAAAAGGTAACCCAACGGTTGGCTCCCAGGCTTTGAGCTGCTTCTTCTAACTCCGGTGAAATATTTTCCATCGCGCTTACCAAGTTCAGCACCATCAGGGGAAGGAAAAGCTGCAGTAGCCCCACGATAACAGCTCCCTCCGTGTACAGAAGCCGTAGCGGTTCGGCAATGAGTCCCGCGCTCTTCAGGGTTTGATTGATCAGTCCAAAGCGCCCCAAAATCACCATCCACGCATAGGTGCGAGCCACGGGACTGGTCATCAGGGGAAGGATCACTATGGACATCAGAAGGGATTTTCGATGCTGGTCTGTACGAGAAATTGCGTAGGAAGCGGGATAACAGAGAATAGCCGAGACTCCGGTGACGATAAGACCAAACTTGAGGGTCCGTAAAAAGATTGTATGGAACTTGGGATCCGATAGGTAAGAGAGGTACATATACAAGGTGAATCCCCGGCCCTCTAGGTAAACGCTTTCAAATAGGATGAACCCCAGGGGAAGAAGGAGAAACGCTCCCACCGCCAGCAAGGCAGGAAGGAGCAATAGCAGGGTCGTTTTAACGGCAGCGGGAGGCATAGAGATTACTTGGCCATAATTTGCTGCCAACGTTTTACCCAACTTTCCTGAACCTGGGCAAGCTTCGCTTCATCCAAAAATATAATGTTACTTAGTTTTTCAGGACCATACGCTAGCTTTTCTCCGATTTCTGGAGGTACTTTAACGGTCATATTCGTAGGCGAATCCACCAGATCCATAGCCTGCGCCTTTTGCACATCATGGGATAGGATGAAGTTTATATAAAGGTGAGCTAGATCTGCGTTCTTCGTTCCCTTTACTACGGCTACCATACTCTGACTGCCCACTGTTCCTTCCTTGGGAACCACCGACTTCAAAGGAACCTTTGTTTCAAGTAGGTTACCCCAACTAAAACTCGTGTAGGGGGCAACCCACACTTCGCCCTGCTGGACAAGGGTGATCAATTCTGAAGATCGGCGATACACGGTTACGAGATTCTTCGCAATTTGGGGCAAATTTTGCCAGGCTGGTTCCACATTTTCTTCCGAACCACCGAAGGCCTTCGCTAGAAGAACCACCGTGGCTGGGCCGAAGGTGGTGGTAATATCAGGAAGAGTGACAAAGCCTTTCAAATCGGGTCTTGCCAGGTCAGCCCAGGAAGTGATGGGAGGATTCACCTTGTCCGTTCGATACGCGATAGCGTAGGTACTGATCGCATACCCTATCCCATACCGGTTTCCCACCGGATCCTTCGCCCACTGGTACAATTCTTTCAGACTGGGGATCTTGTCCGGATCATAGGGTTGGAGGAGCCCTTCTTTAGTGGCCAGATAGATGTAGTTCCCTGCAAAATGTACCACATCCACATTAGGGCTGTCCTTTCGGGCCTTGAGTTTGGTCAACCGATCGGCGTTATTTCCCGTTTCATAGACAATTTTTACCCCATAAGTTTCTTCGAAGGGCTTCGTGATGTTCTTATTTATTAGGTCCATGTTGAATCCCCAGGTAGATACCGATAGGGTCCTACCTCTATAGGATTGCATGGCAGGTTGGGATTCACTCTTTGCCCGTTCCGTTTTCGGTGCCTCCTTCGCACCTGAAGCGAAAAGATGCCCCGCACACCACAGGCCTAACACTAATACTATAAGCATGAGTTTTTTCATAACCTTTCTCCTCCTCGTGGAAAAATACCACGCCTGTCTAACAGACGTCAATGAGAACGGATATCGATAATAATTTTCTGAATAGCCCGAGAAGCTGTCTCCCAGAGCATTTCAGGGTGATACTTGTAGGATGGTAGCACTTCCGAGATGAGGGCCCCCGCGTAACCGATTTCCCGCAAGGCAAGGCACACTTCCTTCCAGTTCACATCCCCCTCGAAGATGTCACAGAATCCCGAAAGGCTTCCTACAGAAACCTTATAGTCCTTCAAATGTACCGCCTTGATCCAGCTTCTCAAGGTACGGATCCAGTCTTCCGGGTATCCCCCTCCATACAGACAGTTGGCGACATCGAAGTGACATCCTACCGCAGGGCTTCCCAGTTCTTCCAGGAATCGACGGAACTCGAGGGGACTCAGGAGAAACTTGTTGGGCACGTTCTCGAGGGCCAGGATCACCCCGTTGGATTCCGCTTTTTTAGCCAGACCCCCGATAACCTCCTGTACCCGGTGGTACACTTCCCGATAGGGAAGGATCTCCACGTCAGGGGAAAGAATCGAGTTGTCCACCGCGCCGGGAATGGTTAGGATGGTAGGGGCACCGAGGCAGGATGCGATCTCGATCAACCGTTCCAGAGCCTGAATCCCTCTCCTTCGTTTTTCCGGATCCCGACTGGAGATGGGAGTTTTCCACTGCTGACGGGAATACACGGAAACGATCCGGACTCCCGCCTGTTGAGCGCAGGATCTCAATTCCTGCAGGGTAGATAGAGAACAATCCAGCTCGAACTGTCCGTCGAAGTTTACCTCGATCCCTTGGTAACCGCTTCTAGCGGCGGCCTCGATGCATTCACGCCAGTCCATTTCCGGCGGAAAGCAGCGAAGAGAAGTGGAGTTTATCAGTTCCATCGTTTCCTCTTTTTAATTTAGTACCGGGTAGTCCAGGCTTCCCGAGCCGGAAGGAAAATCAACCATCGAAGCCCGAGGGAGGCAAAGGGTTTTAATTCCAGTTCTCCGACTTTCTTGCTAAAAGGATGGTATTCTGCTTCCAGTAGTAAACGGGAGTCCTTTCCCAGGGCAAATCCTATCCCCCCACTGAGAGCTACTTCGACAAAGAACTTGCTATCGTCGGAAGAATTGGCCCAATCTACCCCTAACAGGGCTGCTATCGTGTACTTCAGGGGGCCTCCATCTGAAAAAAACCTAGGACCGATTAGAAGAAGAAAAGAATCGAGGGATTCCTTTGAAGCACTATCCCATTCTCCCTCCACTCGTCGATACTCGAGTCGTAGATCCGCACTGGTAGAAGCGCTGTTCTGAGTCGGTACTGGAAAAGTCCCCAGCCCTAACTGGATCAATTGTCCATTCTTCTGTTTAGTATCTTGCTTCTGAAACGAAAATTGAGGAGCAAACCCTCCGAAGAAATAGAACCAGCTAGAGGAAAAAGAAACTAAACGAGGGGTCTTTATATGAACCTCGACTTCATCAGTTGCGGGGAAAATTGTTGTCGTCGCCACCACCAAGATGCTCGACGCAAAAACAAACCTCACGACAGCTCTTAGAGAGATCATGTAAGCTCCTCCTCTCAAACATCTACTCTAAATACTCTATAAAATACTCTATATATCGAGATCTTGTATTTTGTAAACCAGAAAGACTGTTCAGCCCCACACCCCATACCGTTTAGCTGCTTGAAGGAGAATGTAACCGCCATAGAGGATCATTCCCAATCCTCCCGCATGTAGGGGAAGGGGTATTCGTTTCTGGATTCGATTCCCCAGGGTAGATAGTATCCACATGCCCCCCATAAGATACCACCCCGTTCTATCGTGGAACCGAAGGATCCCGGTAGAAAACCGATAGGGAAGAGGCCAGAGGAGGTAGGTTCGGTAGGAGGTGAGAAGGTCCAGCCCCAGGTGCATCACCATGCCTCCCAACCCCCAGAGAAAGATCCTCCTCTTGGAGACCTGGGGGAATCGCTTCCCTATGATCCAGGTGAGTAGGAATGCCAGGAGGATTATGCCCCACACAGAATGGGTGGGCCCACGATGGTATTCCCGGTAAGTTGTCCATCCTCCCAAAAGGAAAACGATATCGATATCAGGCAGCACAGAACCAATCAACACGGACCAACGGACCGCTCGCTGTGTAGAAATGGTTATGGCTCCAAATGGTACGGCATTGCCGGTCTCTGTAAAATTCTGCCCTGTAGGTCCTGGTGTTTGTGTAATGCGGGCTCCGTGGAAAGGTGCATTCTTTGGTCTGTACAGGTGTCCTACTGTGACGCCGCTGAGCACATGGGTAAGGATATCCATGGGTAAACAATACTCATGATTTAACCACAAGAAAAGCGGAACCATAAGGGGGAATTTCCAGGGCAGGTTCCTCTTTTTTTTGATTGACCTTGTATTTTTCTTTGGTCTTCTTTTTCCGCCATTGGGTGACTAGATCTTCCTCCACTAACTCCCCATTCAGGAGCAGATAGTGGGAAGACAAGGGCCCCGCTGCGGAAAGGATGTACCGTTCCTTCAAGGAAGGGGTTGCTTCCAACTGGACCGATTTGGAAGACAGATTCAGAACGACATAGGTGAACCGGTTTCGTTTCCCTCGGGTGGAATGACAGTACCACCGGATGGTTTTCAGGGCTGGATCCCCTAAGGCATACACGACCCCTCCCATGAGTTTCTTCCACAAAAACGTAACATAATAGTCGGGTCGGGGTTCGAAGGTTTCGGGATTCAGTAGCCCATAATCGGAACCCACGAGGGTTTGCCGGAACACTCTAGTTACTCCAGAGCGCGCCATACTCCCTAGCAGGTTTAACCACCAGAGGGTGGATGCGTAGGTGTCCGAGATGCCTTCCTCTCCCCCATAGAGGGCGCTTCCTGTTTCTGTAAGCCAGAGTTCCCTCTCCTTCACCAACTTTTTCAATCGTTGGGCATACCGCTCCCCTTCCATGAAGAGGGTAGGTGAAAGGATCCGTTTCAAGGTTATTTTCCGTATCCGATACTTTCCCCGATTGGATTGAAAGGGATAGTAGTGCCAGCTCACCACATCTTTTGGCCCCAGCACACCAGATTCTACCAAGGTGGGGATCACAGGATTGGGTTCGCCAATAATGGGCCAGAATGCGGAAGCAGGTCCCACTGACTGTGCTTCGGGATGGAGTTCTTCCACCAAATGGGAGAAAAGGTAAAAATCCTCAGCATACTGCCTGGCTGGAATGGCATACTTTATTCCCTCTAGGAAGGGGTATCCATTCACCTCGTTTCCCAGTTCCCACGCTACCACAGGCAATCGTTTCCTTGCGGTATACGCAATGAGCCTGCGGGCATTGGAACTATCCCAGGAACCGTCGGGCAACCGATCGGACCACCCACAATTCAACGTGAATACAAGCCGGGCTCCCACTTTTTTCGTGAAGCGGATAAGTTGCTTCCACTGCTTTTTCTTCAACACCAACTGGTAGTCCACTACGGGTTTAGAAGGCACCGGTTCCTTTTTTTTCAGCGCGTAGTATACCCGATCTGCCTCCGTGCCCCCCACCCGAAGGTAGGCGGGGGAAAGGTAGGATGCCCATTTCAGTAGAGCTTTATTTTTAAGATCCAGGGGAGGCACAACAGCCGTTCCTACCCCACAGGCCGATCGTTCTTCCGTTCCCCACCATCTACCTCCCAATAGGTATGAAACATCTATGGTGTAGGAAATGTAGGTATCGGGTACTTCTGTCAGAGCTGACTGCGGGGCTGGAAGAGAGGTACCCATTTTGTTCCTTTGGATCTTTTGATACGTTGGGGAATAAACCTTAAAGAAGAGTATGCAGAAAGGAACGCGTGTTTTCGGAGAAAGCTATCTATCCTACGCAACAGATCTCCCGTTCCGTCTTCCAGGGTGAATCCTTTGGGTAGGGTGGATACATTCCTGTGCACATCCAGCCTGGATAGAAAAGCGGGGAGATCTTTTTTTAACCGAGAAAGAGTCGTGAAGGTACCCTTATTCGTTTTCCGGAGCATCCGCGCGTTCAATTGTTGTTCGTATTGTCCTTTCTGGGGAATCACGAGGATCGGTTTCCCTAGATGGAGAGCCTCGGAAATAATTTGGTGTCCCGCCGAAGAAAGTACCGCGGTGCATCCTGCGAGGGCTTCCTCGAAGTTCCCATCCTTGGAGGGGAATACCCTGTATTGTATGCCCTTCATACCTCTCAGCACGCGGAGTACAGGTTCCCTGTAGGCAGGCTTGAGGTTTACCAGAATATACCCCTCATCCCGAAGGGAGTGCTTGAACAAGGAAGGCCGAAACAGGGGACCCACATCTCCATGGAAAAAGGAAACATGGATGCGTTCGGTCCAGGGGCCTTCCAGGAAAAGGGAAACTAGAGCAGGAATCCAGAGAAAAGGATTTAGGGGAAAGGTTCTCGAAATGATTCCTGGGTGGTTTATCTGCAATACCGGTATTCCCGCCCTTTTACCCGCCCAGGCTAGGTAAGGATCGTAATCGCTCAAGACCGCCTGGATTCCCAGCTTTTGAAGCATGATTTCCAATGTTTCCACTTCTTTCCCGAAATGGATCAACTGGGGAATCGTTTTCAAGAAGGTGGCAAACCACTGCACACGATCCTCCTTCTTCACGAAGGAGAAGTGCGGCAACGGATACGAGGTAAAGCGGGGGAGCTTACCGGTAATGAATCGTTTCAGTCCCTCTGGAACAAAGTAGTACATCTCGTATCGTTCTTCCAACAGAGGAGCCAGAGCAACCAATCGGGCTGCATGTCCGAAGCCCTCCCCCGCGCAAGAATAGGCGACTCGTATCTTAGTGTTCTCCACAGGGTAAAAAAACGAAGGGTACGTTTAGATGTGATGAAATAGAAGTTAATTTTTCATTAAAAATCTCTCCACCTTTCCACCATCCGCACTTGATCCACTGTTTCCGGTGAGGGATAGTAGGCATCTTCCATGTTTCTCCTAAGGAAGCGAATGGCTTCTATCGCCTCCGCACCGGATACTAACCCCGCATGCACCAGCCACGTCCCCACCACCAGGCCGGTGCGGCCGTGCCCTCCCCAGCAGTGGATGTACACCGAGTCCCCCCGTTGCAGACTGGTATCGATGAAGCGGTGTATCTCCTGCATCGAACTTTTCTCTGCCGTACCCCCATCGGGAATAGGAAACCTTCTTACCCGTACTTCCTTTCCCCTTTCGGCCGCCAGTTCTTCTATCCATCGATGGTACGGTTTCAAGGGAATTCCCGAATGTCTCTCGTTCTCCTCCGTGAGGTCCACCATGGCAGTGATCCCGCACTCCAGCAGGCTGGACAGCTTCGCTCGGCTAGCGTCTTCTTCCTTCGTACGGGGATACTCGCCGGCCAACACTTTCCCGGGCAGTACCCAGTAGGAATCGGGAAACGGTACTGGCTGGGTAAGCAAGGGGAAGAAGGAACCGATCAGGCGGGAAAGTTCCTCTCTGCGGGCTAAGGCCTCGATCCATCGGGAAGGTATACTTTCGATACCCCAATAGGCTCCTGCCAGTCCTCCAGCCACCGCCCCGGTAGTGTCCGTATCCTTTCCCAGGTTCACCGCCTTCAGTACAGCTTCGGAAAAAGAATCGCTTGTGGCCACACACCACAGGGAAGCCTCCAGGGTATCCACCACGTATCCGCCAGAGGAAATATCATCCCGGGCACACCCCAACACAGCACCCGTCAGCACCCGTGAAAAGGTGGGGAGTTCCCCGGAAAGTGCAGGAGACAGGATCCTCCGGGTAGACGGAGAAGAAAGAGTTTCCGCCACAGTCTTCACCGCCTGGGGAATCGATCGCCCCTTGAGCACTTCCCCTATGCATAGAGAGTAGAGGATACAGGCGAGCTTACTTCTAGGATGGGCGTGGGTCAGGGAGGAAGCATCGGAGACGGCCCGGACAAGCATGGGAAGAGGAGCTTCGGCAAAGTACAAAGCGGCAGGGAGGATCCGCATGAGGGATCCGTTCCCATTGTCCGTTTCCGCACGTCCTCCTGCCTCTACCGCGGGAACCCCCATCCGTAGCCGGGCAAGTGCCAGCTTCGTCGTTCCCCCCACATCGAACACCTTTCCCTGGGGAGTGAGGTACCCCTCGTACAACCATTGGCAGAAGCGCTTCCCCATATCCCCCAGATTCCAGCCGGTTCGAAGGATACTATCCACCGTACAGAGGGTAAGGGAGGAATCGTCAGACCAGGTCCCCATCGGCTGATCATGGACTTCCCACCCCCTCATATCCTCCACGGGATCCTCCTCCAGCTCGGACCGGGAGCGGAACTCCACCGGAACCCCTAGGGCATCCCCTACGATGAGTCCCCACAGAGCCCCCTCGATTCTACTCGAGAGGGTCGGCATCGAGGGTCTCCCTGCACCGGCATTGCTTCCGGCCCCATTCGGTTTTTCAGCTTTGTTCCCCATCTTTTCCATTGTTTATTTTCTTAGACGTAAATCATTTTCTTCGTCATTCCCCCATCGATCACGAAGTTCTGTCCGGTGATGAAGGAATTGGCGGGATCCAGCAGAAAGAGCACCATCCGGGCAATGTCCGAGGGATCCCCTACCCGACCTGCAGGATGCTGGGCATGATCGGCCTCCGAAAGGCGAGGATCCTTTCGACGGGATGATTTTTTGTAGGCCGAAACCTCGATCCAGCCCGGACTGATGGCATTGACCCGGACTTTCGGTCCCAGGCTCATCGCCAGGGCATGGGTCAGGGTAAGCAATCCTCCCTTGGATGCGCTGTAGGCTTCCGTATTCGGTTCCGACATTAGGGCGCGGGTGGAACAGATATTGATCACCACTCCCCCTTCCGCTTCCAGATAGGGCGCGGCATGCTTTACCAGGAGGAAGGGTCCGGTGAGGTTTACCCCCAGTACGGTATTCCATTCTTCCAGGGACAACTCCCGCAGGGGTTTGTTCCGGGATATCCCCGCGTTGTTCACCACACCGTACACTCCCCCAAACTTCTCCACCGTCCGCTTGAGGAAAGACCCCACATCCTCCTCCCGTGACACATCCAAAGCGGTTGTGCATAGCCGATCCGGCAAAGGGTAGGTTTGTTCCAATTCCCCCAGGGCCTCCGGGTCTACATCCAGTACCGAAACGTTGTAGCCCCCTTCGAGAAGATGCCTTACGATCACCTTCCCGATCCCCTGGCCGCCGCCCGTAACCATTACGGTTCGCCTCATACCGCCTCCTGTTGCGAGCTTTCTAAAGGTAATGATATCACAGATAGCCCTACAGTTTCTCCTTTCCCCGGGCCAGGGAGGCAAATATCCCCAGGAGATTCAATACAGAGAATACGCCGAAAAGGATCTTCAAGCCCCGAAGGAAGGCTGGGTACATCTGCGGAGTGATAGGGGAGTCCCCCAGAAGGAGGAAGAATACCATCAGGGTGATCCCCATGCTCAGCATCTGCCCCAGAAGCCTCATGGTCGCCAGGGTGGCTGAGGCAATGCTATAGTCCTTGCGATCTACCGAGCCCATGATGGCATTCGAATTGGGAGAGGAAAAAAGCCCAAATCCCAGCCCCAGGAGGGACAGGCTCCCCAGCACCCATAGGATACTCGTACCTGCATCCAACCAGGTGCAGAGGACCAACCCTAACACGGTAAGCCCCATGCCAAGAGAAGCCAGGAACCCAGGCCGAATCCTGTCCGAGGCTTTGCCCGCAAAGGGAGTACACAATGCCTGTACCAGGGGCTGTATGAGGAGGATGAGCCCCGCTTTCCGAGGCGGGAGCCTTTGAATATACTGGAGGTACAGGCTCAGGAGGTAGGCCACCGCGTAGGTAGAGGCGTAATTGATCAGAGCCGCCAGATTGGAAAAGGCGAACACCCGGTTAAAATGGAACAACCGAACCTCTAGCATGGGGAAAGGCTCTCTTTTTTCCACCAGTAGAAACCCATAGAGAAGAAGACTCCCCCCCAGGAAGAGGAATCCTCCCCACAGGGTGATGATGTGAGTCAAGCCGAGAGCCAGGGCAAGGATGGCGCTGATATACAACCCCATACCCATTCCATCCATCCGCGCAAGCTTGCACATTTGATGTTCTCCTTGGGGGGGGTCTTCTTTACGGGAAGCGTGGTTCTGATGGGTTGACTCTTTAGCAGGGCTCGGTTCCTTTGTGTCTCTATCGGTGGCTACAGGATAGCGATACAACACCCCTAAAGACAAAAGACCTGGTAGGAGGGAGAGAAAAAATATACTCCTCCATCCCAATCCCTGGACCAGGACACCCCCCAGAGCGGGCCCCAGGGAAAGACCCAGGTAAACGACCGCTGTATTGATCCCCAGCACTTCTCCCCGTCGGTGGGGAGGGAATACCTCGGTCAAAAGAGCCACACTGGTAGCGAAGATCATGGCTCCCCCGATTCCCTGGATAGCCCGGAAGAAAATGAGGGTGAAGCCGGAACACGCCAACCCCGCCAGCAAGGTACCTCCGAGGAAAAGAAGAATTCCAAGGATAAATATCCGTCTTCTCCCCCATAGATCGGCTACCTTACCTACCGGTAATAGACTCACCGCGGTAACCAGGAGGTACACCGTAACGGTCCAGCCGAGGGTGGTGGCTCCTAGGGAAAAGGTCTCCGCGATCTTGGGAAGGGCCAGATTCACCGCTGAAGACATGAAGGCAATCAAAAAGGAGGCCAGGGTCGAAGCGGAAAGGATTTGTTTTTGATCCAGAGTCATGTTAAGCTCGTTTTGCTACCGTTTTGCTGCAATCACCCCACCCGTCACGATACATGCCCCGCCGATCATTTGAGTCCATGCAAAGGGCTCTTTCAAAAGAAGTAGGCCCAGTAAGGATCCGTACAAAGGAAGCATATTGTAGAATACCATTGCCCCTCCAGCTCCCAGGATCTGGACCCCTTTGTTCCAGGATAGAAACCCAATCCCGGCAGGTACAATCCCTAAGTAGAGGAGTATCCCAAATAGACGCAGATTGAAAAGGGGTGGAAAGTAACATACTTCGAGGAAAGCAGCTACCAATAGTAAAGGGAGTCCAATCCACATGGATAGGGCGGTAGCGGACAATGCCGATCGAGATTTCATCACTTTTCGGCCTGCAACGGAGTAGAGAGCCCAGAAGACAACGGCTACAAGTACCCAGAGATCCCCTACATTGAGGTGCGGCTCTTGGAGAAATTGTGTTGCATTTCTTCCAATCAGCACCAGCACACCTACCAAAGCAAGCACGGACCCGATGATTTGCCTCCCTGTGAAGGGCTCACCGATTAAAAGGGCTCCGAACACGGCAGTCAACAGGGGACCCACCCCATTGATCAATGTCCCGTTTACAGCCGTAGTAAAGCGTAACCCATAGTACAGAAGAGGAGCAAAGGCCACCACTCCTGTGAGAGCCATCCCAATAAGGAGACCACCATCCGTTCCGCCCTTCCGTTCTTCTACTGGTCGGCCTTTCAAGAGGAGGAAAAATACGATAGAGGCCACCACATATCGGCCTGCGGTGAGTACAAAGGGACCTACCTCGCTCCGCAGGGTCCGACCCAATAGGATGTTAGTGGCCCAGGCGAAGGTAGCTACATTCACCAGGAGGATACCTTTCCATCGGCTTTTAGTATCGGGCATGACCCGTACTATACCGGGAAGAAGACTCTCTTTCAATTGTTTAGGTATAGTTTTCTACTTGTAGGATTCTGCGGAGCTATGATCCGACGGAGCGTTTGTGCTATCGGGCAAGAAGGAAGACCACGTAGAAAAAAAGCCCCAACAGGATGAGCCAGAAAATCCAGGGTGCGTTGTTGTTGGATTCAGGGGGAGATTTCCCGGAGCTGGACGGGGTACCCTGACCCGCGCCGGATCCTTGCCAGGTACTGGTCGTCATGGATGGAGGGCGTCCTGGGGTTGCAGGGGCATTCTGGCCACTGGATCGAGAGGGAGAAGAGAGCGACGGAGAGGTAGTGGAAAGGGTTTGGAGAAGGTTGAGCAATTCCTGGTTTGTAGGGACAGAATGCCCAGGCTCAAACGGATTGTGGGAGGTAGTCTGGCCGGTTTTCTGGGGTTGGTGGAGCTTTTCCCCTAGGGGAATTGTCGTAGTTCCAGAAAAACTCGCTGTTTTTACCGAGGTAGAGCTTTTCCTGGAGAATTCGGCTTCGGGATAGGAGGTTCCCAATGCGGATTTCAAACGAGATTTTGCCTTTTGCGGACTGAGAAATCGAAACTGCTGATCCTGCCGGAGGCGGATGGAATACCTCACCTGTTCTCCCATTCCCCTACTATAAATCTTTCGAATGTACGGTTCTTCCAGAAGACCGGTGACATGGATCCACTTGCCTACCCAATCTTCGTTCGGCGCCTCCGTCAGTTCATCTATATCCTCGGACCAGGCAACCAGATGGAACACGAAACGTTCCCTCCAGTCCATAAAGTTCACGAACACGTAGGGATCCCCGTACTTGGTTTCCCCCTCGTGAATCTCGGTGATCTTTCCAATCACTTCCACCATTTCTCCTACCCGAGCGCCTAAGCCTTGCACATCCAGAGCGGAGTAGAGGGGAAACACAGGAACGTATTTCGTCTCGGTTTCGTTCCAGGTCTTGCCCTTGCGGCGTACTTTCGGTTTCACCGCTTCGGGGGAATCCTCCGGCAGGGCGGTCGGTTCCGCGACCGCAGGAACTGCTTTCACTTCCAGGGGGTATGCCCGGGAACGGAACTCGGATAAGCTAGGGACCGTTGTCGGACCCCCCTTACAAAGGGCTTCCAGTTCTTGGGCGGCAGTAGCCAATTGCGGATGTTCCCGTAAACGGCCAAAGGCTTCCGATTGGGAGGGAGCGAGGAAATCGGAGCGGGAGAAGTACAACCGATCGGAGTCGGAGACAAGTGAAAGGAACCAGAAGGATTCGGAAAAAAGGCTCCAACCCAAAAGCCCGAGATCGATGGTTATGGCAGGGAATCTGTCCAATTGCTCACTCGGAAGCAGGCTATGCCTATAAGGATGCTGGAAGTTCGGATGCCCCCCCTGAAGAGGCGGTGGGGCATCTTCCTCGAAAAATGCCACCCCATCGTAGTCCACCAGCACGGGACACCCTTTTCGATTCACTAGGATGTTCCCCACCTGTAGATCCCCATGAGCGATTCCCGCCTGCTCCAGGAGTTCCATCATGCGGAAGAACCGTTCCCGAAACTCCAGGATCGCAGCAGGGTTGCCCCCGTGTTTGCGGAGCCATTCTCCCAGGGTCTGTCCCTCGCTCCAATCCATCACCAGGGCAGGCACATCCGCCTTAGGGGTGTGCACACAGGGGTCTATCCATCGGCAGGGAAGAAACAGTTCCCGCAAGGCCGGATACTGAAGTTTTGCCTCTTCCAGGCGTTTCATCACCCAGGGGAGCCGCCTGTCCCGCACGGGATCTTCCTGGATGAACACCCGTATGGCTTTCTGCGTTCTATCGGGCAGGGTAAGGCGATAGATGTAGGCGAACCCGCCGGAGAGCGGGTCAGGACTCCCGAAGCCGTTCCGTGCCACTGTAGCCCCCTTCAGTTCCAGGGGGATCAACCCTTTCTCCGGATTGTGAAAAGCGGCGTTATAGTCGGAAAATCGGGGCCATTCGGTGGCCATTCTCGCTTCGCTCCCTATGCATCGAACTTCCTATCCAATCCTTTGTCTGTATCCCATTCCCTGCAGGCAATTTTTTCCCCGCATCGAATTTCTTTCGGAAGCCTTTCATCTACTGTTTACCATCTTTCCCGCAGGCCGAAGGTCGAGCCACAGGTAACTGAGATCGTCCCACTGGATCCTCCTCCCCTGCTTTTCCTTCGCTAACACCTCTCGAATCTGGTTTTCTCTCCCCCGATGGAGGAGGGCGAGAATCCTTCTCTGTTCTTCCTTTCCCAGGGAGACCAGGAACAGAGCCAGCGCATCGGTGGCGAGAAGGAAAGAGGTGATTCTTTTTTTCCGCCAGGGAAAGGAGGCTGCCCAACTGGGAGGGATTTCATCCAGCGGCCGATCACTGATGAGTAGGGGATTCCGGTGGAAGAACTCGGCCTCCCGAGCGGGAAATCCATAGGCAATTTCATACCCCTTTAAAAAGAAGACCACCGTGTCCCCAATCCCTTCCACCTCCACTGTCCGGGGAAACACCCGAAGGCGCAGGAGGGTGGAGTAGGAGCCCTTGTTTCGGGCTAGCACTGCAACCCAATCGGAATCATCTCCCAAAACGCTCAGGAGTCGACTCCTTGAGGATCGAGACCCGCGGGCTGATGTTACCGCTCTTCGAAGGGATGAAAAACGGACGGCACTCCGGCTCAAGTCTCTTGCCCAACCTCCCCCATCGTACCCCTCGCTAGCCCCGTCGCAGAGTACCCAGACTCCCCTTTGGGGGAAACGGCTAAACCTGTCCTCCCCTAAGGTGCCCTCCTTCGGCAGGAGAAAGATCCGTTCCCTGTACACAATTCCTTCATAGTTCATGGTCTTACTGTATTTACAGTAGCTGTGCAGGCCGGGTGCCCAAATCGAAGAAATGGGCTACCCGCTCGGGACCCGCCCCATAGGCGAAAAAACGACTCCCCTCCTCTAGGGAGTATCCCAACCGAAGGGCCTGCTGCCGGATATGGAGGGGCATGGGGCTGGAAATCTCGAAGAGAAACTTTCCATCGGCATCGAGCCGCTGGGGAGCCTGCGCGGGGAAAAGAATCTCCCCTTCCGACTGGGTGGCAATGTGGAGACAGAACAGGAGGGTCTCCCCATCGGAGGTGTGGAGCTGCTTGAGGATTTTCGCCTCCTCCTTCGGTATGCCATCGGTGGATTTCCCGTCGGTAATGAGGATCACCGTGGGGGGGTAGGAATCATAGTGACGGTCACACCACTCTCCTACTAGAAGGCAGGTTTCCCGGAAGGCTGCCCGCAGTGGAGTGTTCCCCTCCGCTTTGGGCAGCACCCAGGAAGGATGGGGCAAGCCTGCCTCATCCCGCTGAATCGAGCGGGGAGATTGGGCTAATCTCGAGATGGGAAGGATCTTCTCCTCCAGGGGAAGAAGGGACCAAACCCGCTCGTCCCCGAATCCCCAGCACCCCACGTGGAAGTAATCCCGAACCCCATCCGCCTTCCGGCACCGCACCACCAGTTCCTCCAGTGTCCGGTCCACCGAACGGGCAAGAAACTCCGCCTTGGTGATCCTTCCCTTGAAGGTTTCCTCCATGGAGCCCGACATGTCCAAGAGAAACAGCACCAGGGTAGGGTTTGCCCGGGACACAGAGGCTCGATATTTGAGGAAAACTTTTTTATCTGGGACTGCCTGAGGAGGTATTGTTCCATCTTCACCCGAGGATTCTCCTTCTACCGACACAGGGGGATGTACCTCGACTTGAGGCAGTTCCCCCGCCGATGAGGATTCCTCTTGATCGGGGGACGGTTCAGCCTCCAAAGATGTAATTGCCAGGGTCGAAGCTTTCGACGCTGTAGCTTCCGACAGGGAGGAGTCGGTAGGCGCGGGGGCCTCTGGAATAGAAGCCAGCTGCAGAGGCGATCCAGGGGTAGCCCCATAGAGATCCTGTAAGCCCCTGTCCACCAGGGAAGTGATGTTCTGTGCGAAGATCTGGAAATTGAAGGAGGCGGGCCCTTTTTCTGGACCTTCCGCCAGTTTCAGCTCGAACTCCACCTCATCGAGGGAACTCGAAAGGGATGTGATGGATTCTATCAGGGAATCGATCACGTCCCGTTTCAGGTGGGAGGCCACCAGAAGGTCAAGGATCCGATCGCCGATGGCGAACTCGTCCATGATCTGGTTCTGGCTTTCCAGTTCCAGGGAAATCCGCTGGATCTCGGCCAGGCTCTCCGCTACCCGCCGATCCGTCCTGGAGATCTCCTCGATCAGGTAGTTCAGGGGTCCCAGATTCTTCGACAGAATATCATCGAAGCTGAGGGCCGTGCGGGTGATTTCACTGATGTCTCTCTGGAGGGCTTTCAGATCCTGGTTGAACTCCAGGATACTCCGGTAGGTATCCACGTCGTTCCGCAGATTCCGGAGAACCTCTTTCTGAGCCTCCTCGTCCTCGGCCAGCAGGCTCAAGGCCTCCAGGGCGTGCCGGAGTTTGCGAATGATGAGGATGCAGGCTCTTGCGAGGTTCTGGGCCAGGATCCGGAGCTGTTCCTGCTGGGTTTCCAGGGTGGCCGCTACCTCGTTCTTCCCTTCCGACCGAAGCCGGGACAGGAGCTTCTGCCTTCGATTCTCCAGTTCCTGAAGCTGGGCGATCTTCTCCTGAAATATCTCCCGAACCCCTTCCCCCACCTCCTGGAAGGCTTCCCGGCAGGACTCGATCTTGCTTTTCAACAGACGGATCAGTTCCTGGTAGTGTTCCACCAGCACCTCCATCAGTTGTAACCGTTCCTCGGGACTCAAGCGGGGAGGAATCTTCTTCAACCCGAAGAAAGCCTTCCGCTCGGTGGAACCTTCCTCGTACAGCTTCCGGGTCTGGGCAATCTGGGACTGGAGAGACTGGAACTGAGAGTCGGTGATGGCGGGAAATAGGTACTTCCGGGAGAATAGTTCGATTTCCATAGCAGATCCCTCTATGATTCTAACTGTACAATCAATCGCTTTGCCATGCAACTTCCATCCGCTGGGGCTGGATCGAAAGCCTCCCGAAGGACCAATCGGTAATAAGCCAGAAGCTACCGTCGGTTCCACTGTGGTACTCGATGGTTTTTCCCGAGGGTCCCAGAAGAGTCTTGAGCCGGTTCAGGTTCCTCTCCCCCTGGAATCCCCTTCCCAGAAAGACCTCGGTCCAGGCATGGCCCAGGGTAACGGTATACCCATGGAGGATCCGCACACGGGCACCGATGGCGGCAAAAAGACTTGCCAGAAGTACTGCGAAATCGTCACAGTCTCCTGCCAGTCCCAGGGCTAGGGTACGCCGGGCAGGGGAGGCGTAGTCGAACCAGTTCACGTTGGGGTCGCTCACGTACTTCCACTGACTGCTCACGAACTGATGGATCCGGTAGATCTGCTTCAATCCCGCTTCGGTAGGAATCCGCGACCCCTGGGGATCGTCATACGCACCTGGATTCTCTTTTGCCAGTTGTACAGCGAAATCCCTCACTACCGGATCTCTGGGCTGCACGGCTTTAGCGTAGTCGCG
>Ga0308389_1001127_pt1 | contig 18657 bp, 13 predicted proteins | sample Hotspr2Sample148_FD_202362 | JGI IMG/M metagenome (GOLD analysis project Ga0308389, IMG submission 202362) | Hot spring phototrophic mat microbial communities from Mushroom Spring, Yellowstone National Park, Wyoming, United States - 20040719_148 ... | reverse complement strand
TCATTATTGAAGGTGACGCATAATAGGTATCAGCAACTACGAAAACTTCCTCTTTTTCATTTGCTTCAAATTCTTTTAGAATTTCTAATGCTATTTGGGTCTTTTTCTTAAACTCGTATCCTTTTGCCTCTGCTGTATCTTTTGAAATATAAACTTCTATTGCATATGGTATTAATATCCCTCTATACTCTATTATTGCACAAACTAATTGTTGTCCCCATATGTATTGTTTTGATATATGGTCAAAAAACTTAAATGCCGCCAATATATGCTTACCCCTCTTTTTGTTAAATGTATCGTCTATAATAAAGTATACTGCTTCTCCATCTTTCCTAAGCAAATTCAATATTAACATTGCCTGAAATTTCAATGCTTTGCCTAATATTTCAGAACAACTATTCAAAAACTCATTTTGTTTACTTAGGTGATCTCCGAAACTAAGCACTTTTACTATTCCTCTCAATGTGGCTTTATATGGGGTTACTATTAGTTCTAACAAAATACTTTTGAAATGAAGCCATTGATAATCGTTAAAAAACATTTGCATTTCAATTAATAAATCCTCAATCCTTAAAGGTAGCTTTTTAATCTTAAACATTTTGCTACCTTTTTATTTTTTTAACTAACACTAAATTATAAATTTTTCCATTTGCTAATAAGCGTTAAACTTGAGTAAATATAATTTTTGTTAAATCTATCCTTTGGTTAACCTAAAATAAAATCATTATTTGAATTAAAAATTCATCAGATTATTTCCTTTCTTTAAGTCATTTTATTTATTTTAATATAGTTTATTTGCTAATTTAACTATGAATAGTTTTTATCTAGTAATATTTTTTATTTTGATTCTACAAAACATCTTTATTTTCTCTCAAACCAATAAATCATTTTTAGCTGATGAGAATAATGACAACAATGAAAATAATGGAAAAGTTGTGGGTGTTACTTTTCTAACTGGCTATATGATACCACATTCAAATGAAGTTAACAATGTTCGTGGTGCAAATCCAAGGGGAATTGAATTAGCATTTTACAATCATCTAAATTCTGATGATGTGTGGCTCGACTGCGAATGTTATCCTCGATTTGGTTTTTTTGCATCTTACTATCATCTTGACCTGGTTGATATTCTTGGACATAGCTTTGCAGGTGGTTTGAATTTTACATACTTTTTTGGTTTACCTTCATCATTCAATTTCAATTTAAAAGGAAAAGCAGGTGTAGCTTATTTAACTAAACCTTATGATAAAATAAAACATCCTCGTAATTGGTCATACTCAACTCACATTAACTGGTTTTTATCTGCAGGTGCTGGAATAACTTTTCCTATTAGCAATAAATTAGAATTTCAATCTGAAATTAGTATGAATCATCAATCTAATGCTGCTTATCTGGAACCAAATGGCGGAATAAATTACTGGGCTTTATCAACGGGAATAAATTATAAAATAAATGATGTAATATATAAACCAAGGAAAGTTGAATTTGATCCTTATTTAATTTATCCTAAAAAAACAAGATGGGATTTTTCTTTTTCTTGGGGTATATCATCAAATAATTTCAATCTTTTTGGACCACCACCTGGTCAGGTTCCAATGTATGGATTTACAATAAATAGAAGCATTCAAACATTTAGAATAATGGCTTTGTTATTTGGTGCAGAATTAGAAAGGAATAGCAGAGCAGTAGAAATCTATAGAAGATTTTATCCAGGTCAAAAAGTTAATCCTTGGCGTTGTTCTTTACTTGGTGGTGTTGAGTTTTTAATGGGACGAACTTTACTTTCCGTTCAATTTGGTGGATATTTATATATGCCTTTTAGAGATATAGAAGATAGAACTTATCAACGATGGGGATTAGTTTATAATATTTGGAAAGATTTTTTTGCAGGAATAAACTTTAAATCTTACAGAAATTCAGCAGACCATTTGAGTTTAAGAATAACTTATTCAATTAGATGAAGAAAAATTATATGAAAAAAATTATATTAATTTTTACCTTAATTTTAAAATTCTCATCTTTTGCTCAAGAATTCAATTTTGTTAATGAAGTTAAAACATATTTTGATAAATGTGGTTTTAACGAATTAGAAACCACTTTATCTGAATCAGTAAACTCCTGGGGTTATAGTTATGATAGTCTTCTAGTTGATTTAAATAAATGGTAATTAAGTCCATATATAAAAATTGATTCGATTGGATTAAGCGTTCAAAGAAGGCCTCTATGGCAATTAACAATCACTTCTAATCCTAACAATTTACAAGGTAAAAGAACAGTTTATATTCACGCCAGAACTCATCCTCAAGAAACTGAAGGATTTTATGTAACCAGAGAAATAATAAGAATAATTACTTCTGATACTGATTTAGGAAGAACGGTAAGAAATAATTGTGTTTTTTATATTGTTCCTATGTTCAATCCAGATGGTGTTGTTCTTAATCGTCGAAGAAACAATGCTAATAACATAGATTTGGAAAGCAACTGGTTCACTTTTCCTAATCAACCAGAAGTAGCAGCATTAAAAGCAAGGTTTCTCCAATTAATGAACTCAAACAATCCAATTGAAATAGAATTAAATATGCATTCATCATCACTATGTAAAAGATATTTCGTTTATCACGATTCTGCAGGAACTTCTCCTCAATTCGCTATTATGCAACAAAACTATATAAGTGGAATAAGAAAATATTTTATAAATGGGATTCAACCATGGAACTATTTTGTAAGCTGGACTAATGGAAATCCAATGAAATATCCTGAAAGTTGGTTTTGGTTTTATTATGGACCAAGTGTTATGGCGTTAACATACGAGGATATGTATCAATGTGCAGGAACTGGAAAATTTGATTCAACTGCTAATGCTTTAGTGCGTGGTATTCTTGATTATATGAATATTCCTGTCTCCGTAGATGATAATAAGCCTTTAAGTAATAATTTTAATTTATTTCAAAATTATCCAAATCCTTTTAATTCAAGCACTAATATAAGTTGGCAATCACCATTAAGCAGTTGGCAAACAATAAAACTTTACGATATTTTAGGAAGAGAAATCGAAACAATAATTGATGGTTATTATGAAGCAGGAATACATTCTACATTATACATTATAAATTCTACATTACCCAGTGGAGTTTATTTTTATCAATTAAGGGTAGTAGATAGTTCAACTGGAAATGTAGCTTACATAGTTACGAAGAAGATGATATTAAGTAAATAGTAATTACAAATGTTGAATACTTAATGTTGAATTATGGTATTTGAGATTTTTTGATTTGCGATTTTTAGATTTTTAATTATAAATTGTAATTGTCCCTGTTCTTCGAGTAACTAACATTAGTTCGTTTATCGAGAAGGCTTAATCCAGATTTTTATGATTCGCATTTTGCTTCGAAGCAGCTACTCGAAAACCAGATTGTGTAGCTGTTCGAGTAAAAAAACTCTAGTTCTTTTTTCAGTTGACTGAAGTGAACTAAAATAAATACTAATTAAATTTGTTTTTATCTATTGCAGTTGGGTTTATATAATTGTTGTTAAAATCTAAATATATGAATCAGGTTGATAAAGCGGTTCTATTTCCCATTCATCTTCTATTGTTCCGAAACAATGAGAGCATTTTGGGACGGTGAAAATAACTTTTTCTTCCTGTGGAGATACTCTGATTAGATTTAGGATTGTCCTACAACTTGAGCACTGAACTATATGTGAGCTTAAAGCCTTACGGCTACATTCCGGGCAAACAAAACCTAATTCGCTCGGTTTTTCTTCTGGATGTACTAAGAAAATTGAATTACACTTTGAATTATTACATTTTGCGAAATGCCATTTAATAGTACCAGTAGTAGCGATAATAACTCCAAAATTTTTGTTTCTAATCTATATTATCTTTACTCAAAGTTCCAAGTAAAAAACTAATCACTAAAAAATTATTTCAGTAAATTTGTGACAAAACTTAAAATATTTTTTTAAACTTGCAAACCAAAATTCTATCACTGATTAAATAAGGAGTTAAAATGCAGAAATTGGCATCCTTTAAAGCTTATGATATTAGGGGTAAAGTTCCATCAGAGTTAAATGTAGAACTTGCTTATAAAATTGGAAGAGCATATTCAAAATTAATAAATGCAAAGAAAATAGTTATTGGTTATGATATTAGAGAGTCTTCAAAAGAAATCAGTCAAGCTCTTAAAGAAGGTCTAAACGATAGTGGTGTAAATGTAATTGATATTGGATTATGTGGGACAGAAATGGTTTACTTTGCAACCCCTTTCTTTGATGCAGATGGTGGAATTATGATTACAGCAAGCCATAACCCTCCCGAGTATAACGGTATGAAATTCGTAAAAAGAGATTCTGTTCCTGTAGGTTATGCTTCAGGTCTAAACGAAGTTGAAAAGATGATAATTAATAATAATTTTGACCCTGTCTCTGAAATAAAAGGTAAAAATCAAGAAGTTGATATAATTAATGATTTTATAAGTAATCTAAAAAAATTTTATACACCTGAAAAAATTAAACCATATAAAGTTGTTGTAAATGCTGGTAATGGCTGTGCAGGACTTGCGTTAGATGCTTTAGAAAAACATCTACCAATTAAAATGATAAAGATTTTTAATGAACCTGATTCAAAATTTCCCAATGGAGTTCCAAATCCATTACTTCCCGAAAATCGTCAGGCAACAATAGATGCTGTTAAGAACCATAACGCTGATCTCGGAGTTGCATGGGATGGTGATTATGATAGGTGTTTCTTTTTTGATGAACAGGGAAATTTTATTGAAGGATACTATATCGTTGGTTTATTAGCAAAATCTATTTTAATAAATCATCCTGGCGAAAAGATAGTTCATGATCCTCGATTAATCTGGAATACTCTTGATATCGTAAAGAAATATAATGGTGTTCCAGTTCAGTCAGTTAGCGGTCATGCTTTTATTAAAGAAAAAATGAGAGAAGTTAATGCTATCTATGGTGGCGAAATGTCAGCGCATCACTATTTTAGAGATAATGCCTATTCAGATAGTGGAATGCTCCCCTTTCTTTTGGTTTTACAACTAATGTCTGAAGAAAATAAAAAACTTAGTCAATTAGTGGGTGAAATGATATTAGCCTATCCTTGCTCAGGTGAGATAAATTCAACTATTGAAAATCCAAAAGCTAAACTTGAAGAAATTGAAAAAATTTTTTGTGATGGTAAGATTGACAAAACAGATGGATTAAGCGTTGAATATGAAGATTGGCGATTCAATCTTAGAATGTCGAATACTGAACCAATTATAAGATTAAATGTGGAAGCTCGAGGCGATAAAGAACTTATGAAACTTAAAACTGAAGAGTTATTAAAACTAATAAGAAAATGAATAATCTTATCTAATCAACTGATATACTTCTTTCTTTCTGAATTGGAATATATTCAACTGATGGCCTGCCTTGATTTGATTGAGGATATAATGCCATCAGTTTATAAACTTCTTCAGGCATATTAGTGTTAACATTCAAACCTAATTCTTTAACTTCCTCTACAGTAATAGGATAATCATGAGTATAATAACCTGAAGCCAAAATATTAGCAATAGACTCCGCTTTTTGACTATCCATTTTATCCTTTAAGAGTTCTACAATTAAAGTTTTTATTTGATTAATGGCTTTTTTTGCTAAATCAGCGAGAATTAATGTTTCATCACTTATTTTGTCAATAGGTTTTTGTTCTAAGAGTTTTAACACTGAAGCAGCAGGTTTCTTACCAACTTGAGGGTCAAGTGGTCCTAATACTGCATTTTCATCCATAACAATTTCATCTGCAGCTAGAGCAATTAAAGTGCCTCCAGACATTGCATAATGTGGAACAAATACCGTTACTTTAGCTTTATGTTTTTTTAATGCTTTTGCTATTTGTTCTGAAGCCAAAACCAATCCACCTGGTGTATGTAAGATTATATCAATTGGTATAGATTTATCAGTAAGTTTTATTGCTCTCAAAATTTCTTCTGAGTCATTTATATCAATGTATTTCATTAAAGGAAAGCCCAAAAAACTCATAGTTTCTTGTCTATGAATAAGTGCAATAACACGGCTATTTCGCTTTTGTTCAATTTTTTCTAACAATTTTATTCGAGCTGATTCAAGCATCTTTTTTCTTAATAATGGTTGAAGTGATGAAAGTATTACAAAAATCCAAAACAATGAAAGAAAATCCATTTATTACCTCCTAATTACCACGGGAAATATTCATCAATATATCTTCTTCGTTTATATTTTTTTGTTAATAAAATTGGAAGGAAAACAATTCCAGAAATAAATCCACCAATATGAGCCCAATAAGCAATCCCACCAAAAGCTTGTGTATTGGATACTATAGAAAGTACACCACTAAAAAATTGAGTTATAAACCACACACCTGTATAAATAATCGCTGGCAGTTCAATTATGTAAGGAAAGAACAATATTGGGAAAACAGTTATTACTTTTGCGGTTGGATAAAGCACAAGATAACCTGCCATAACTCCACTAATCGCACCACTTGCTCCAATTGTTGGAATTCCAGAGTTTTGATTGAGATATATATGTGTTAGTGCTGCTGCAATACCTGTCATTAAATAAAATAATAGATATCTGACTGAGCCCAATCTATCTTCTACATTATCACCAAAAATATAAAGTGCCAACATATTGCTAAAAATATGTGCCCACCCGCCGTGTAAAAACATTGATGAAAAAATCGTACTTACCTCAAATAAGTCAAAATCATTGAGAAATCTATATGGAATTACTCCAAAAATTTGTACAAACTTTTGAGCATCATCACCTAAAGACAAAGTAAAGAAAAAAATGAAAACATTTAGAACAATTAATGTCCAATTAATTATTGGAAATCTTCTATGTGGAATGTTGTCAGATAATGGTATCATTTCTTAAGTTAACTTTTCAAAGCATAATTAAATGTTTAATAAATACATTCTAAATTACAATTTAATGCTTATCAAACAAAAACATTCTTTGGTAAGCAAAAAGACTTTTAAAGAACTACGAATATTAGTTAATGAATATAAAAACCAATACCTTAGATATATAAGATTGATTTAATTTGTTATATCAAGACAAAAAGAAATAATATTGCAAGTATTTTCTAAAATTCACAATTAGTGAAAAATAAAATTCTTGTCCAATTCTTGATATTTTATTTTCAACTTCAATTTTATTCATTCTTTAGATTAACCTATTAGAAAAGATTTTTATGTTTCATTTCATATTAAACAATATCAGTAAAGTTGTAATTCATTAGCTATGAGAAATTTTTTCACTAAAACCTTACTGATTTTATCTTTAGGGAAGAAATATATACTCACATTATTTCTTAATAATAGTTTTAGTATTATGATAAACTGAATTTTATAGGTTTTATTCGAAGAAAAAGGATAAATCTCAAAATCTAATATTAGAATAATTCAATAGTATATTAAGTTTAAATAAGAAATCAAATAAATTCTTTAAATCCTAAAAGCATATAAAGGTTCATTATTCGACTATTTGGATTTATAAAACTATCAAATATGACTAAAATTCATAATTCTAATTATAAATGATTTGAATTACTCTAAGATGTTTTTAACTATATCCTATGAGACCAGAAGAATTCGCAAGAAAAAAAATTGATGAATTACTCACTTTAGCTGGATGGTCAATTCAAGATTATAATCAAATCAATCTTAGTTCAAATACTGGCGCTGCTATTAGAGAATTTCCTATTAGGAGTGGGTATGCTGATTATGCATTATTTGTTGATAAAAAATTGGTTGGTTTAATTGAAGCAAAACCCGAAGGAACAACATTAAGTGGTGTTGCTGAACAAACGGAAAGATACTCTTCAAGCATTCCAGAAAAATTTAACATAAGAGAAGATGAGATTAGATTCTTATATGAAAGCACTGGAGTTGAAACTTTCTTTCGTGATAAGAAAGATCCATTACCAAGGTCAAGAAGAATTTTTGCATTCCATCGCCCTGAAACCTTAAAAGAGTGGCTCAATCAGCCCGATACTTTGCGCACACGTTTACAAAAACTTCCGCTTTTAATTACAGATAAACTTCGTGATTGTCAGATTGAAGCAATTGTTAACCTTGAAAAATCTTTTGCTGAGAATAAACCCCGGGCTTTGATTCAAATGGCTTCAGGGAGTGGAAAAACTTATACTGCAGTAAATTTTGTCTATCGGCTTATTAAGTTTGCCAACGCAAAAAGGATTCTTTTTCTCGTTGATAGAAATAATCTTGGCAGACAAACAAGAAAAGAGTTTCAACAATTTATTACCCCTGATGACAGAAGAAAATTTACCGAAATTTACAATATCCAGCATCTGACTTCGAATGTGATTGACCCCGTAAGTCGGGTTTGTATCACAACAATTCAGAGACTCTATTCTATGTTAAAGGGCGAAACAGAATTTGATGAAAATATGGAAGAACAATCGTTCTTTGAAATATATCCACAGGAGGTGCAACTAAAGGAAATTACCTATAATCCAAATATTCCTATCGAAACTTTTGATTTTATAATTACTGATGAATGTCATCGTTCAATTTATAATTTATGGAGACAGGTACTCGAATATTTCGATGCATTTATAATTGGACTTACAGCAACTCCATCAAAACAAACTCTCGGATTTTTCAATCAAAATCTTGTTTATGAATATACTTATGAGCAATCAGTTGCTGATGGTGTGAATGTGCCTTACGAAGTCTATAGAATAAAAACTGAAATAACTGAGAAAGGAAGTAGTGTTCAAGCTGGCTATTACATAGATAAGCGAAATAAACTCACAAGAAAAACTCGCTGGGAATTGCTCGATGAAGATCTGGAATATGATCCTTCCGATTTGGATAGAAGCGTTGTTGCACTTGATCAGATAAGAACCATAATAAGAACATTCAAAGAAAAACTTTTCACTGAGATTTTCCCTGGCAGAAGCGAAGTCCCAAAAACTTTGATCTTTGCTAAAGACGATTCACACGCTGAAGATATTGTTCATATTGTAAGAGAAGAATTTGGCAAAGGAAATGATTTTTGTAAAAAAATTACTTACAGAACCACAGGCGAAAAGTCAGAAGATTTAATTCAAGATTTTCGTAATTCTTATAATCCAAGAATTGCCGTAACTGTTGATATGATTTCTACAGGAACTGATATTCGTCCAATTGAATGTTTGATTTTTATGCGAGATGTAAAATCAAGAACTTATTTTGAACAGATGAAGGGAAGAGGTACACGAACTGTTACCTCAACTGAAATTCAAGCTGTTACTCCCGATACTCTCCAAAAAACTCATTTCGTTATTATCGATGCAGTCGGAGTTTGCGAAAGCGAAAAAACAGATTCCCGTCCATTTGAAAGAAAACCTTCAGTAAAGTTTGAGCAACTATTGATAGATATTGCTCTCGGTCTTAGAGATGAAGACACCTTAATCTCTATGGCTAACAGATTAACTCGACTTGAAAAACAACTTGATGAAAAAGAGAAACAAGAAATTGAAAAGATTGCTGGTAAATCTTTGCGTGAAATTGTAAAAGACTTATTCAATGCGATTGATAAGGATAAGAAAATTGAAAAAGCAAAAGAAGAATTTAATACTGATGAACCAACAGAGGAACAGCTTAAATCTGCATTTGAAAAATTAGCAGATGAAGTTTGCAAGCCCTTTGATAATCCCGATTTGAGAGAATTATTGATTGAAGTAAAAAAGAAAAATGAACAGATAATTGATACAATAAGCAAAGACACTGTTATTTTCGCTGGTGCTGATCCTAATGCAAAAGAACAAGCAGCAACGATTATAAATAAATTCAAAAAGTTCATTGAAGAAAATAAAGATGAGATTACAGCACTTCAAATAATATATAATCAACCTTACGCAAAACGATATTTAACTTATGAACAGATCAAACAACTTGCTGAAGCTATACAGAAACCACCTTATCGAATTACTCCAGAACAGGTCTGGCTTGCTTATGAACAACTTGAAAAATCAAAAGTTAGAGGTGCTGGCCCACAAAAACTTCTAACGAATATTATTTCACTTATTCGATTTACGATTGGTCAGACAGATACACTTCAACCTTTTCCTGAGACAGTAGATGAAAAATTTCATCGCTGGTTAAAGGAACAAGAAGAAAAAGGCAAACGATTTACATCGGAACAATTAGAATGGCTCGAGATGATTAAAAACCACATTGCAAGTTCACTCGCAATCGAAAAAGCTGACTTTGAACTTTCACCATTCTACGAAGAAGGAGGACTAATCAAAGCGTATCAAATCTTTGGAAACCAACTCGAAGAAATATTGGAAGAATTAAACGAGGTGTTAGTGGCGTGAGAATAATGAATTTTGAATTGTGAATTGTAAATTATGAATTTTGAATTAAAAATTATGAATTAAATAAAAGGAGGTTTTAAATGAATACAAATTATCCAAGAGGTTCAGAATGGAGAAAATGGGATTTGCATGTGCATACACCCTTTTCTTATTTAAATAATCAATACGGTAATCCGAAAAATTCGGCTACTTGGGATATGTATGTTAAAAGATTGTTCGAAAAAGCCATTGAAAAAAATATTGCAGTAATCGGTATAACGGATTATTTCATAATTGATGGATATAAAAAAATAAAAAATGAATATCTTGCAAATGAAAGTAAATTAAGGAGTTTATTTGATAACGATGAGACAAAACTTCAAGCTATCAAAAATATTTTAGTACTCCCCAATATTGAATTTAGATTGAATAAATTGGTCGGTAATCAAAGAATCAATTTCCATGTAATTTTCTCAAATGAGGTAAGTATAGGGGATATAGAAAATAATTTCCTAAATGAAATAAAATTTGTTTATGAAGGTGCTCCACAAACTGAGGATGAGAAAAGACCATTAAATAAACAAAATTTAATGAGTTTGGGACAGAAACTAAAACAAGAACATCCTAATTTTGCTTCAAAGCCAGATATTGAAGTTGGCATGATGAATGCAGTCGTAAATGATGAAGAAATTGTAAGTATATTATCTAATAAAAAGTCGATTTTTTGTGGGAAATATTTACTTTTTATTCCAGCTGATGAAGATTTAAGTGATATTTCTTGGAATGGGCAAGATCATCAAACTAGAAAAGTCTTAATCCAGAAATGTGATGGTTTAATTTCCTCTAATGCAAATACAATTAGATGGGCATTAGGATATAAACATCAAGGTGAAAATAGAACTGAACAAATAAATAATTTTGTAAACGAATTTAAATCTCTTAAAACTTGTGTCTGGGGTTCTGATGCACATAGTTTTGATAGATTATTTGAGCCAGATCAAAATAGATATACATGGATTAAAGCTGATCCAACTTTTGAAGGATTGAAACAAATTATTTATGAACCTGAAGAAAGAGTTAGAATACAAGAAAATAATCCAGAATACGATTTTGACAAACCAACTTTTTCAAAGATTATTATCACACAACCTTTAGAAGTATTTAATGGTGAAAAAGTTAAATTCAACAAAACTGAATTACCGCTTAATAAAAATTTAGTAACGATTATAGGTGGAAGAGGAACAGGTAAGAGCTTACTGCTAAACTATATTGCAAATACATTCAAAAAAGAAATACTTGCATATAAAAATAAGGAGAAGACTACTGATTTTAGCAATTCAGACAATTTTATAATCGAATGGCAAAAGAATAATATTCCAAGCCCAGAAATAATAACTTTTAATGCAAAAGATAAAGGGGATTTAGATTTAATTTTTATAGAACAAGGTAAACTTAAAAATATCGCAGATTATAGAACGCTTGCAGATGAAATAAAAAAATTATTAAGAATAGAAACGCTTCAATTTGATGAGAAATTGGATAAAGAAATATCAGAATTATTAGATGATATCAAAAAATTAAAAGAATGGTTTGAATATAAAAATGAAAAAGGAGAAAAAATTAACGATAAGAAATTTAATGAAGATAGAAAACAAGAAGCAGAAAATTTACTTAAAACCATTACAACAGAAAATAATAAACAAAGATTAGAAATTTATACTTCAAATATTAAGACAATAAATAATTGTGAAACTATTTCGTCGAGACTAAGAGAAATCAACAATAATTTAGATAAATTTCAAGAAGATATTAATAATACGATAAGTGACGTCAATTATGAAATTCAAAAAGAATTTAATGACATATCAATTCCTAAGGTAGACTTTGAAAGCCAAACTAATGCTATTAAGATCATTGAGGAAAGAATAACCACAATCATTAAAGACAAAAAGGAAAAAAATAATAAAATTAAAAAAGAATTTGAAGAACAAGGTTATAAAGGGGACTTGGAGACGCTGCTGAGCAATGCTGAGAAATATCAAAAGGATATTCAAAATGCTGAAGTTAAATTAAAAGAAATAGATGAAAAACGAAAACAACTAGAAGAAAAAATTCAACAACGGAATAATTTAGCTGATAAATTGAAAGATGAATATGAAAGACAAAAAAATGAAATTGAAGACGCGTGGAGTAATCTTTTAAATAAGTTTTCAGAGGAGCAAAGAAAAGTGATAAGTAAGGTTTTAGAAAGTAGAGGGATATCAATTAATGGTATAATTTATTTTGACCTGAAAAAATTTGACGAAAAATTAAAAGAGTATTTGGACCTTAGGACATATAAAAATCTATCTCAGGATTTAGAAATAAGTTCTTTAGATGATTATTGGAATTTTATTAAAAACACATTGCAAGATTTCATTGAAGGAAAAGACGTAGAAACCACAAAGAAACCATTAGAGAATTTATTTTTCAACTTACAAGAGAGAAAAAATTATCTTTATGTTATACCTGAAATAAAATTCGTGGATAAAAAACTCGAGCAATTATCGGTAGGCCAGAGAGGCACATTATATTTATTACTTCAATTAGCAACAAATACGTTCTCCTCGCCATTAATTTTTGACCAACCCGAAGACGATTTAGACAATGAATTTATTACCACAGAACTTGTTGACTTATTTAAAGAGTTAAAAAGATACAGGCAGATTATTATATCAACTCACAATGCTAATTTAGTAGTTACAGCAGATGCAGAGCAGGTTATTGTTGCGAATAATAACGATGAGACATTATCATATTTTTCGGGTTCTCTCGAAAATAAGGATATTGTTGAAAAAGTATGCACAATTTTAGAAGGTGGTAAAACTGCTTTTGAAAATAGAAGAAATAAATATGGAATTAAGTAAAAATAAAAATTCTACCGAAGCGGAAAGTATAATTAGCAGTACTCACCCACCACTCCCAAAAGGCTGGGTTTGGGTGAGATTGGGAGATGTGATAAAATTAGTAAAAGGTAAAAAGCCTAAAAATCTTGGTGAAAGAAGTGAATTATTAAAATTTCCATACATAAATATTGAAGCATTTGAATTTAAAAGATTTAACCAGTTCACAGATGGAAAAGATTGTTCTACTTGTGAACCTGATGATATATTAATTGTTTGGGATGGAGCAAGATGTGGGTTAGTTGGAAGAGGTGTAAAAGGAGTTATTGGTTCTACTCTTGCAAAATTGGAATGCTCAGGAATAAATAAATCTTTATTGTATTACTTTCTTCAGACGCAATATGAATATATAAATAAACATCCTCGAGGTGTTGGAATACCACACGTTGAACCTAATTTATTTTGGAATATTTCTTTTCCCCTTCCACCTCTCGCCGAGCAGCAAAAGATTGTTGAAGAAATCGAGCGGCGCTTTTCTGTTGCTGATGAGGTGGAAAAGGCGATTGATAATAGCCTTAAACAGGCAGAGCGTTTGCGTCAAAGCATTCTAAAAAAAGCCTTTGAAGGAAAACTGGTTCCTCAGGATCCAAATGATGAACCGGCGGAAAAGTTGCTGGAAAGAGTAATAAAGGAAAAGTTAGATTCTAAAAATTAAGAATACAAAAAGGAGGTAACTATGAATAACTCTATTAGAAAATTTGTAAGAAGCATTAATAATTATGAAGAAGATGGAGGATTTTGGCTCCCAAATATTCAACGAACATTTGTTTGGAATGAAGAACAAATTGAACGATTGTTTGATAGTATCTTAAGAGAATATCCCATTGGAAATTTTCTCGTATGGAAGACAAAAGAAGAGGTTAAAATGCGAAAATTTATTGATAATTATAGAAAAGGACTTAGATTTTCAGATTATTACGAACAACCAAACAAAAATAAAAAGATATTGGTACTTGATGGACAACAAAGAATTCAAAGTCTTTATATAGGTCTTTTGGGTAGTTATGAAGGTAAAGAGTTGTGTATAGATCTTTTAAGCGGAGATTTAGTTCCCCCTGATGAAATTAAATATAGGTTTAAATTCTTAAAACCATCAGATATAAAGTTACCGTGGGTAAAATTAAAAGATATAGTATTTAGTCAAAAGGAATATAATGTCATTGCACAAGAGATAATCAGCAGTTTTGATATAACATTAAATCCAGATGAACAAACAAAAATATCTACAATGATTGCAAAAATTTATAGATTATTTACTGACGAAAATGTAATTACTTATCAAATGGCGGATAGTATAGATAAGCCCGAGCTTTATACTGATGATGATATTGTTGAAATATTTATTAGAGCAAATTCTGGAGGAACGCCTTTAAGTAAATCAGATTTATTATTTTCCTTACTGATGGTTGAGTGGGACGAAGCTCAAAAAGAAATAGAAGAGTTATTAGAAGATTTGAATAGAACTGGCTATAAATTTAATCGAGATTTTATCTTAAAAACCTCTCTTTGTCTCATAGGGGAAGGAGCTAAATATGAAGTAAAAAAGTTCAGAAAGGAAGAAGCAAAAAAGAAAATTATTGATGAATGGGAAAATATAGTTGAAGCTATTAAAGATGTAAAAGACTTTATTTATAGTAGCACATATCTCAAAGATGACAAAACATTACCATCTTATCTTGCTCTTATTCCTTTAATTTATTTCCGTTATAAATTTCCTGATAAATGGAGATCAAATGATAAAAAAGACTTTAAATACTATATTTTAAGGGTTTCATTAACTGGTGCTTTTAGTGGAACACCTGATAATTTAATCGATCAGATAACTAAAAAGATTGATGAAAGAAAGAATTTTGAGATTAATGAAATTTTCACAATAATTAAAAATAATGGAAGAAGCCTTGAAATAAGCAAGGAAAAACTTTTAGATTTAGAGTATAATGATAAAGAAATACACCTTATTTTTAATATGTGGTATGGTTTTAACTACCAGCCATCTTTTAATGGAAATCTACCTCAAATAGATCACATATTTCCACAAAGTGAGTTAAAAAAGATAAAAGATGTAAATCAAGAACCTGGAGGAAAAGATTCACGTAAATATTCAAAAAAAGACATTAATCAAATTGCTAACTTGATGTTATTAACCGCAAAAGAAAACGGTGCCGGAGGGAAAAGTAATAAAACACCTGAAGAATGGTTCTTGGATAAGAATGATGAATATCTTGACCTACATTTTATTCCAAAAGATAAAGAACTTTGGGAAAAAGAAAAATTTCAGCAATTTATTGAATGGAGAAAAAAACTTATTGTAGATAAATTTGATTATCTAATTACTAAGGAGTAGAAATTATGCTCAACGAAGCACCAGCAATAGTACAAAGAGTATGGAATTATTGCAATGTTTTACGCGATGATGGCGTAAGTTATGGGGATTATGTGGAGCAGTTAACCTATTTGTTATTTCTGAAAATGGCAGATGAGCAAACTAAACCACCTTTTAACAAAACTTCCATAATTCCAGCTGGACTTGATTGGCAAAGTCTTGTTGAGAAAGATGGAGATGAACTCGAAGGCCATTACCGCCATATTCTCGAAACTCTCGGAAAAGAAAAAGGACTACTCGGAGTTATCTTCAGAAAATCACAGAATAAAATTCAAGACCCTGCAAAATTGAAACGATTGATTGAACTTATTAATGCTGAAAGGTGGCTCGGTTTGGATGTTGACTTAAAAGGTGAAATTTATGAAGGGCTTCTACAAAAAAATGCTGAAGATATAAAAAGTGGTGCTGGGCAATATTTCACTCCACGCCCATTGATTAAAGCAATTGTTGAATGTGTTAGACCAAAACCAGGTGAAACTATTTGTGATCCAGCCTGTGGAACAGGTGGTTTCCTTTTAGCCGCTTATGATTATATTTCAAAGAATTATCAGCTCGATAAAGATCAAAAACTCTTTCTCAAATACAAAACATTTTACGGAAAAGATATTGTTTATAGTGTAGCTCGTCTATGCGTGATGAACCTTTATTTGCATGGAATCGGTGGAGATGAAAGTCCAATTGAAGTCGGCGATGCACTAATCAGTGAACCAAAAGTTAACTATGATTTAGTTTTAACAAATCCACCATTTGGCAAAAAGAGCAGCATAACAATTTTTAATGGCGAAGGCAAATCCGATAAAGAATCTTTGATTTATGAAAGACCCGATTTCTGGACAACTACTTCAAATAAACAATTAAATTTTCTTCAGCATGTCAAGTCTCTTGTGAAGATAAACGGAAGAGTTGCGATTGTTGTCCCTGATAATGTTTTGTTTGAAGGTGGTGCCGGTGAAGTTGTTAGAAGAAAACTTTTAGCAGAATGCGATCTCCATACAATTCTTCGATTGCCAACAGGAATCTTTTATGCTCAAGGTGTGAAGGCAAATGTTTTGTTCTTTGATAGAAAACCAGCAAGTGAGAAGCCCTGGACAAAAGAAGTCTGGTTCTATGATTTAAGAACCAATATGCATTTTACATTAAAGACAAATCCACTTCGTTACGAAGACTTAATTGATTTTATAAAATGTTATAATCCAGAAAATCGATTTAAAAGAAAACAAACATGGAGTGAAGATAATCCAGATGGTAGATGGCGAGTTTTCACTTATGATGAAATAATACAAAGAGACAAAGTTAATCTGGATATTTTTTGGATTAAAGATGAAAGTCTGGAAGATTCAGAAAACTTACCTGATCCAGATATACTTGCTCAAGAAATAATCGAAAATCTACAATCCGCACTTGATCAGTTTGATGGAATTTATAAAAGCCTGAATGATGAATGATGAATTGTGAATGTTGAATTATGAATGTTGAGTTGTGAATTATGAGTATTTAGCTTTAATGTAGAATCAATGGTAATATTAATTTTTGAAGATTATTTTTCGTTTTTAATATAAGAATCGTTGAACTCAATATAATTTTTCAGATAAGGGATAATTTACTTCTATTATTTTTTTCCATATCTCTAAATCACATAAATTTTTTAATTATAATCAGTTAATTATATTATATAACAAATAAGTTTTATAAATACAATTTTAGTAATGATAATTATAAAAATCGAATTAAATCAAGCTTATTCAATAAAAGTGATTTTTCAGAAAAATTGTTTTAATGGAATATTTTGTAATAAAGTAAATAAAAATTTTAACTTATAAAGCTTTATAAATTTATTGTCAAATTATATTTAATTATTACCTAAAAATAGAACTTTTAAATTTGTAAGAGAGTTTAAGAACATAAAATATTAAATACTTTAGGCATCAAATTTTTCATTCTATAATTACTTTCTAAAAGATAATTTATCCTTGTAATAATTTCGAAAAACTAATAACAATAAAATATTTTTAGATTTACTGAAAAAAAATTAAAGGAGTTAATTATGAAAATTAAAGCAGCTGAAAATGGTCCTTATTTAATTGAGGTAAATCAAGCAAAGTTAATTAAAGATGGCAATGAAGAAATTCTAACTCAAAAAATTATTGCTTTATGTAGATGTGGTCAAACATCTAAAAAACCTTTCTGCGATGGAACACATAAAAAATGTGAATTCAAAGGTGAAATTGTAGAAATTATAATTGAATAAATCTTAACAAAATTTTAATCCTAAACATTATTCTTCTTGATTATTTTTTAGAAACGATAATTATTTTAAGGGGACAACTATGGCAAAAAATTTCATTTCTAATAAAAAAGAAACCGTAAGAATGTTTAATAATGACTTACTTGAAAAATTATCAAGAGTTCATCCTTCAATTCCGGTAATTATTTATTTACCTTTAATTCTATTTTTTTTATATAACTCATTTATTGTATATAAGATTAGTTTTTCAAAAATATTTGTTTTATTTATTTTTGGGTTTTTCATTTGGACAGTTACAGAATATTTACTACACAGATTCATCTTTCACTTCGAGGCAAAAAGTGAAATTGGCAAAAAACTTCATTTTATTATTCATGGTGTTCATCATGACTATCCAAATGATCCAAAACGATTAGTTATGCCACCTTCTGTTTCAATTCCACTGGCAATTATATTCATTCTTTTGTTTGAAAGTATAATAGGTAAAATATCAGTTTATCCTTTTTATGCAGGATTTGTAAGTGGATATTTATTTTATGATATGACTCATTATGCAGTTCACCATTTTAATATGCACAGCAAATTTTGGCTGGCAATAAAAAATCATCATATGAGGCACCATTACCTGGATTCTACTAAAGGTTTTGGAGTTAGTACACCTCTTTGGGATATTTTGATAGGAACAAATTTCAAAATGTCAAAACAAAAATAATTTTTTTAAGGGCTGTCTTAAGAAATTAAA
>Ga0308389_1001125_pt1 | contig 18672 bp, 14 predicted proteins | sample Hotspr2Sample148_FD_202362 | JGI IMG/M metagenome (GOLD analysis project Ga0308389, IMG submission 202362) | Hot spring phototrophic mat microbial communities from Mushroom Spring, Yellowstone National Park, Wyoming, United States - 20040719_148 ... | reverse complement strand
GAGTCTTAAGACTAATACCTAATTGTTGTGCTGTTTTCGTACGATCTAATTTATTTTTATAAAGAACTTTTTGAATATACCATTTTTCGATATCTTCCAAAGTTGTAAGTCCCTCAGGTATTTCATTCGTGTCATTGGAAAAATTTTGTTTTTTGATTTTGCCTGGTATTATTATTTCGTTTTCTCTAATAATGTTATTTTCTGAGAATATAATTGCACGTTCAATTATATGTTCCAACTCTCTTATATTTCCCGGATAATCATATTTTATTAAAACTTTCAGTGCTTCATCTGAAATTGATTTCTTAATTTTTGATTTAGATTTTGAATTGAGGAAATGTTCTACTAAAAGAGGAATATCTTCTTTTCTATCACGAAGGGGGGGAATATTTAAGGTTATGACATTTAATCTAAAAAATAAATCTTTTCTAAAGTTTTTTTTCTCAGCTTCTTCCATAAGATTTCTATTTGTAGCGCATATTACTCTTACATCTGACTTTAAGTTTGTAATACCACCAATTCTTCTGTATTCACCATTTTCTAAGAATCGAAGTAGTTTAGGTTGGATATTCAAACTCATCTCACCAATTTCATCTAAGAAAAGTGTTCCTTTATTAGCTATTTCCACAAGTCCTTTTTTAGTTGTTTTTGCATCAGTAAAAGCTCCTTTTTCATATCCAAAAAGCTCACTTTCGAGAATTTGGTCAGGAAGTGAAGCACAATTAATTGTTACATAAGGAAAATTTTTTCTATTCGAATTTTTATGTATGAATTTTGCAAGTAATTCTTTCCCTGTTCCAGTTTCTCCTTCAATTAAAATATTACTATCTGACTGAGCAGCTTTTATTGAGAGCGATAATAATTTTCTTAAATTCTCGCTCTGACCGATTATTTCAGTTGGACTAATTTTATCGAGTTCTTTTTCTAGAATTTCAGTTTTTTGAAGAAGATTTTTTTGATAAAGTGCTCTATTTACTGTTGGAATAAGTTCATCGGTATAATATTGTTTTTGAATAAAATCAAATGCACCTTCTTTAACGCATTTAACAGCTAATTTCAATTCTGATTCTGCACTAAGAATTATAACTTCAATTGATTTATCATAATCTTTAACAAACTTTAGAACTTCTTCACCAGAAACTGTTTTAAGATTTAAATCTAATATTAAAAGGTCGTAATTTTTTTGTCTAATAGCAGAAATAGCTTCGTTTCCATCATAAACTATATCGGCATTATAACCTTCTTCGACTAATAATTCTTTAACTAGATAACAAATTATTTCATCATCATCACAAATTAGGATATTATATTGTTTATTCATTTTATTTATTAAAATTTTGTTTAAACTACTACAAATTTATATATTTGCAAGCCAAAACAAATCATTTGATTTGTTTGAACTTTTGAAAATTTAATGATGTTATACTTAGCAGGGCGCGTAGCTCAGGGGTAGAGCATTTGCCTTTTAAGCAAAGGGTCGGTGGTTCGAGCCCACCCGCGCTCACTTTTCCTTAATAATCACTCCCTAAATATTATAAGTTTTCCTTAAGCTGTTATTTTTCCTTTTATTTTCTTTCATGACAGAAATATTAAGCTTTTTAACATTTTTATTTACTATAATGATGTATTACTTTTTACTAAAAGAGAAATTTCTATATATATGAAAATCAAGTAAGTCTTTCTTATCGATAATTTTATTAAGAATTACATTCTATTTGCTTATATAAATGGTTTTTAGATTTTCTTTTTGAGAATACAAATTCTTAAAAGTTAGAATGTTTATGAAAATAATGAATTTATTTTGCAATTAATTGCATTAAAATAATTTTTGACCCAGTTAAAAGATGGCATTTAATATGAGAGTTCTAAAACGTCAAATTCACCAACAATTTAAAAATAATTTTCTTTAAGGGGAAACTATGATAAAAATAGCGATTATTGATGATGACCCTGATATTCTGGATGCAAGCAGTCTTGTATTAAAATCCAAAGGTTACGAAGTAGTAACCGCTTCAAATCCAGATGATGGGTATAAACTTATTAAAGAAGAAAATCCTTCACTAATCATCCTCGATGTTATGATGAATGAACCAGATGATGGATTCTTTTTAGCACAAAAGCTTAGGCGTGAAAAAATTGATACTCCCATAATTATGTACACATCTGTCTCAAAAACTTTAGGCCTTGAGTTTGCAGCAGGTGAAATGATACCAGTTGATGAATTTGTAGAGAAGCCAATCTCACCTGAAACTTTAATTCAGAAAGTAGAAAAATTATTATCAATTCATAAGGAGTAAACTTTATGTTGATGGTGGAAAAAAATGCTCTTTCTGAAGAAATTGAGAGCTATGTAAATAAATATGGAAATGACCGTTCAGCTTTGTTGATGATATTGCACGAAATTCAGAAAAAACATCGACACATATCAGAATTTGCACAGCAAGAAGTTGCAAGATTATTAAATATTCATCCAGTAGAAGTTTACAGCGTAATATCATTTTTTGCTTTTCTTAACTCAGAGCCTAAAGGAAGAAATCTGGTTAGAATTTGTCAAACTATTTCTTGTGATATGAAAGGTAAAAAACAAATCGTCGAAGCAATTGAAAGGGAATTAGGAATTAAAATGGGTGGAACTACTAAAGACAATAAATTCACAGTAGAATATGCGAACTGCTTAGGCTTATGTGATATGGGTCCTGCTATGGCAATAAATGATAGAGTTTATACCAATCTTACTCCTGAAAGAGCTGTAGAATTATTAGCAAAGGTAAAGTGAGGTAATTATGGAAGGAATAATCTTTAATCCTAAACCAAAGAGAAGAACAGGTCCTGTTATTTTCTCTCAATATAACAGAGGTGAGGCTATTGAAAAAATTCTTTCTATGAAAAGAGAGGATATTTTATTTGAATTAAAAGATTCTAAATTAAAAGGTAGGGGCGGAGCAGGTTTTCCAACCTCTACGAAATGGATGCTAACTGCCGCTGCTAAAGCTGACCAAAAATTTATAGTTTGCAATGCAGATGAAGGTGAACCAGGTACCTTTAAAGATAGAGTTCTTTTATCTGAGTATCCTGAATTAGTTTTTGATGGAATGGTAATCGCAGGATATACTATTAGAGCAACTAAAGGAATTGTATACCTCCGAGGTGAGTATGAATATCTCCTGCAGCCTCTTGAAGATTATCTTGAAGAAATGAGAAAAGATAATCTTTTAGGCAACAATATTCTTCAAAAAGAAGGATTTGATTTTGACATAAGCATTGTTTTAGGCTCAGGGGCTTATGTTTGTGGTGAGGAAACTGCTTTAATAGAATCACTTGAAGGACACAGAGGTGAACCGAGAAATAGACCCCCTTATCCTATCAATACTGGCTATTTGGGAAGACCAACCTGTGTAAACAATGTTGAGACTTTATGCGCTGTAACTCATATTGTGATGAAAGGTGGTAACTGGTTTGCTAAATTTGGCACTGACAAATCTTCAGGTTCGAAATTATTCTCCATTTCAGGCGATTGTGAAAAACCAGGTGTTTATGAATTGCCCTGGGGAATTAAGGTTTCTGAACTTTTAGAATTGGTAGAAGCAAAAAATACAAAAGCAGTTCAAATAGGTGGTGCATCTGGTCATTGTATCCCAAAATCACAATTCGATAGAACAATTGCTTATGAGGATATTCCAACTGGAGGGTCAATTATAATTTTTGATGAAAGTAGAGATATGTTAAATGTATTAAAAAACTTTATGGAATTCTTTGTTGATGAATCTTGTGGTCAGTGCACACCTTGTAGAATTGGTAATTATAAACTTCTTGAAGGTGTTGAGATGATTGAAAGAGGGCAATATACTTTCTCTTATATCAATAAATTAAAAGATCTTGGTAGAACAATGCAAGTTGCATCTAAATGTGGATTAGGACAGTCGAGCCCAAATCCATTTATTTCAATTCTTGAAAACTTCAGAGATGAAATTTTTAATAAGAGAAATGGAGGTAGAAATGGACGATAAAAAATCCCTTAGGGCTCCTGTTAGTCAAAAACCACATGTAATTGAAAAACCAGAACATCCTGAATATTTAGGTGGTTCAGTAACAGTAGAGATTAATGAAAAAAAAGTAACAGTTCCTTTTGGAACAACTATCCTTGAAGCTTGTAAACAAAATCAAATTCATATACCTACTTTATGTTATCATGAGGATTTATGTGTTGCAGGTGTATGTAGAGTTTGTGTCGTTGAAGTTGAGGGTATGAGAACTTTACAAGCTGCTTGCGCTTTTCCTATAACTTCACAAATAAAAATAAAAACAGCTTCGCCTGCAGTTCGAAAAGCTAGAAAACACATTCTAGACTTACTGATTAGTGAGCATTATGGAGAGTGTTATTCTTGTTTTAGAAATAATAATTGTGAATTACAATCTTTAGCTAAAGAATATGGTGTCGACCACTATAACTTTGGACATATTAATAAGCCTAGATATGAAGTGGATGATTCTTCTTACTCTGTAGTTCGTGATATGGATAAATGTGTTCTTTGTAAAAGATGCGTTAGGACTTGTATTGACTTGCAGGAGGTAGGTGTTCTTGAAGCATTGAACAGAGGTTATAATACAAAAATTGGGACATTTTTTGATAAACCTCTTGCAGAGGTTATATGTATAAATTGTGGTCAATGTATCAACAGATGTCCAACGGGCGCTCTTCGAGCTAATGACCCGAGAGATGAAATTTGGGCTGCAATAGACGATCCAGAAAAGCATGTAATCATTCAGACTGCCCCTTCACCTCGTGCTGCAATTGGTGAAGAATTTGGACTTGAACCTGGTAAATCATTTACAGGTGAGTTAAACACTGCTTTAAGAAGAATTGGTTTTGACAGAGTTTTTGATACTAATTTCGCCGCTGATTTAACAATTATGGAAGAGGGCACTGAACTTATTTTAAGGTTGTATAAATACTTAGTAAAAAATGAAAAAGTTGCTTTACCTCAATTCACATCTTGTTCGCCAGGGTGGGTAAAGTTTCTTGAACATTTCTATCCAGAATATATTGATAACTTAAGCACTGCAAAATCACCTCAACAAATGTTTGGTGCTTTGATTAAAACATATTATGCAAAAAAGATGAACATTGACCCATCAAAGATTGTATCAGTGGCTGTTATGCCTTGTTCAGCTAAAAAATTTGAATGCAACAGACCAGAAATGAATTCATCTGGTTACAAAGATGTTGATTATGGATTAACTACACGAGAACTTGCTCAAATGATAAAAGAATCAGGAATTTATTTGCCTGAAATGCCGAAATCTAATTTCGATGACCCATTTGGTGATGCTTCAGGAGCAGGATTGATTTTTGGCGCTACAGGTGGCGTTATGGAGGCTGCACTTAGAACAATTATTGAATTTATAACTGGCAAAAAAGTAGAAAATGTATTCGCTAATGCTGACATTATACCCGTTAGAGGTTTTGAAGGAATTCGTTACGCTGAAATACCAATTACAGAAGTTGGGCCTGTGCCAGATTTAATTAAACATTTAGTTCCAGATTGGAATTGGTTAAAAGGTATTACTTTAAAAATTGCAGTTGCTCACGGAACAGCAAACGCTAAAAAGGTGATGGATGATATCAAAGCAGGTGGAAAGTTCAGTCAGTGCCATTTTATTGAATTTATGGCTTGCCCCGGTGGATGCATTGGTGGAGGTGGACAGCCAATTCCAACCAGTCCCGAAATTAGAAAAATGAGAGCAAAAGCAATTTATGATGAGGATAATTCTTTACCAGTAAGAAAAAGTCACGAAAATAGAAGTATTACAGATATCTATAAGCTATTTTTGACTGATGGACCTTGCGGCCATCTTTCTCATAAATTATTACATACTCACTATGTAAAAAGAGGGAAGTATATTGCGTAATTTTCATTTTAATTATAAAATCGTCAGTCTCTATTATTGAGAGTGACTTTTATTATTAAAGTTCTTAAAATTAAATTCATACCTTGCAGATGATAAATTTAATTCCTGATTGGGCAGTTTATGATGAAGAGTTCTGGGCCTCTATTCGAAAAAGAAATCTGTGGTTTATTAAACTAAGATATGCGGCAGTTCTTGTATTATTTACTTTTTTAGTTTCCTATAAATTTTTTCTTAATATTGAACTAAACGATAAACAAACAAAGTCTGCTATTTATATTGTAGCATTAATTTTATTTTACAACATAATCTTTCATTACATTCGAAACTTTCTTAAGAACGATTCTGCTTCTTTCAATCCACTTCATTTATCGATTTTACAAATGGTTTTGGACTTAATTATGTTACTAACCTTAGTTTATTATTCTGGGGGAGTTGAGTCGCCTCTTTATTTCTTTTTGATTTTTCATATGATTGTTGGAAGTTTAATTTTACCTGGAGTTATTATCTATTCATTTGCGTTTGCTGTAATTATGGTTTTCTGGGGAATTACAGTTGGTAGTTATTTCAATTTTTTCGAGCACTATTCAATCAGAGGTTTTCTAAATGAAAGTGTTTATAATAACTTTAATTATGTTTTAGCTATCAATATTGTTTTTGCATTGGTAATTATTATTACGGTTATTTTGGCCAATAATATTGCAAAACAACTTTATCAAAAAGAACAACAATTATATTCATATATTGAAAAACTAAATGAAGCAGAGAAGGAGAAAAATAAATATATCCTTGGTATCGTCCACGAATTAAAAACACCACTAAATGCTGTTCATTCCTATCTTGATATTGTTCTACAAAAATTTTTAGGACCATTAGATGAAGTAATTGAAGAGAAATTAATTAGAGCAAAACGTCGTTCTGATGAAGCAGTTGAGATGATAAATACTGTATTAAAAGTTTCTCAAATGAAATTAATGGATGAAATAACTATAGAAGAGTTTGACCCCAATGAATTGTGTAAATTAGCAATTAATAGACACATAGCTTTTGCAAAAAATAAATCAATTGATATATGCTTTAAAGATGAACGCAAAGATAAATCTATTAAGTTAAAAGGAGATAGATTTTTAATAATGATTGCTTTATCTAATTTGATCGGAAATGCAGTTAAATATGGTTTTGAAAATGGGATTGTTGAAGTAAAAATTTTTGATTCAAATAAAAATTTAATATTTGAAGTTTGTGATAATGGACCAGGAATTCCTGAAAATGAACAAAAAGATATCTTTAAAGATTTTTTCAGAGCAAGCAATATTAGAAAAATGGTTTCTGACGGGGCTGGACTTGGATTATCTTTTGTGAAACAAATTGTTGAAAAACATAACGGAAAAATCACTTTTAATAGCCCCTCAAGAATGCAAGAAACTGATAAGCCTGGAACTTGTTTCCGATTTTCAATTCCAATCGGTTAAAAATAAAATTTAATAAAAAACAATTACATACCATTCTGTATGATAAAGATTATTATTTGTGTTTGAAGTTATTATGTATTTAATTTTTTGGTAGTAAGTTAAAAATATAGAAAGCTGTGCATTAGCATTTTTTGAGCTATAATAAAACTCTATATTAAGTTTAAATTTCCTATTAAATTTAAGTTAACTTTTCTTTTTATCTAATATAAATTTTGACTATCAAAAATAAATTTTACAAAAAGCTTCCGAATTATCAGGTATATTTGATGTATTAATTCGTTTTTCTTAAGAATCCAATTTTATAAATGGGATTATAGTAATTTGAAGCACCGCTATAATAAACTCTAAATTCATTGTTTAATTTTACAACATTGGGATATGCAATGTTTGCAACACCCCAATTATTAGTTGTATTCTCTCTTCTAAAGAAAGGATTTAAAGAGTCTTTTGTCCAATTAATTCCATCAATTGAATTAGCAAATCCAAATCCCGTTCCCTGAGCACTCATATAGACCATTTTATAAATGCTATTCTCTTGATAAATTGAAGGACACATAACACCAGAACCTTCCCAAGTTTTATCATTGGTTAAAATGGGATTGCCAGAATATTTTGTGAAATTAATACCATCACTTGAAATTGCTAATCCAACTTTCTCAGTGTAAGCTGAGCTTCTACCATTATAATAAAGAAAATACTGATTTCCTTTTTTAATCATCGATGCAGCAGTTATTTGATATTCCCAACCTGAGCCTGAGAATAAAACTGGGTTAGGATTTTTTGTCCAGTTAATTCCATCAAGTGATGTAGCAAATCCTATATACCATTGCTGATTTTGATTTGCATAACCTGTAAAATACATTTTATAAACTCCTGCTTCTTTAAAAACAATTTTAGGCTGAACTGCCCAAGAATCCCAAGAACCAGTAGGACCTGGTAAAAGAACAGGGACAGGATGTCTTGTCCAGTTTTTACCATCTGAAGATTCGGCATAAAGAACAAATTTTTTAGCGCTTCCACCGTCACCGTGATACCACATTTTAAATTTATTCTCATCATAGATTATTACAGGTTGAGCAACGCCATAATAATCGAAATAATTTCCACTACTTTGCAAAATTGGGTTTGTTGGATTATCAATCCATTGATAGTTGGTATTTGAACCACCCCAAGTGACATATATATAAATTGAACCTTTTTTTTTGGCCTGTTGGCGAAAGAGTTAAACTAACACTGGTTACAAAACCGGCCATAATATTCACTTCTCTTAAACCTCTATATAAAACAATCATTGAATCATTCAATGCTTCAACTTTTAATAGCCAATTACCTACAGGAATATTATCCATTAAAAGTTCTGCAGTGCTATCTGAAAGTATGTTGAGAGTTGAGGTAATATTTGTAAATCCTTGTCGGGAGAGTGTGGCTTTAATTAAAGATACACTACTTAGTGCATTTACACGATCAATTTTTAGAAGAACTTTTCCGTATTCCTTTGTGTTGATGGGGTTTGATTTATCTGAGCAGGAATAAGAAAAAAGAGCAATTAAAATAAAAAGGGAGGCAATAGTGTATTTCATTTTATAACCTTTATAAAGTTGTATTTTTAAATCAAGTATTTAATTTGTCAAATCAAATTTTTAGTAGTCTTATTAGATATTTTCATCAGTAGGTAAGATAAAAGAATGTTTTAATCTTTTCTTCAATAAAAATTTTAAGTAAAAATTTTTAATTGATTTTATTAGATTTTTGTTAAATAACTTATTGTATTGTTCAAGAATTTCAGGATTTATTGAGAATTCAGGAGAGAAGTTAAAATCAATTTTATCAGTATTATCTAAATTTGTTTCTAAAAATTTGAGTTTACTTTTAACATTAGTAGCAAAACCTCCTTCACCTATATGAATTATCTTTGATATGGTTGGATAAGAACATAGTGCATTATGCTTAAAATGAGCATAACACCACCTAACAGCCCATGAATCAACTCGTCCTAATTGTTGTTTTAATAACATACCTAATAAGTCAAATCCAATATTTGAAAAATGTTTCATTTTATTTTTGTCAGAAAGAAATTCCATTAAATCTTTGACGTTCCAATCTGCTTTAACCCATCGATTTTTCCAAGTTCCCCATCCTAAAGATTCACACCTTGGCAAAAAATAATTATCATAATTATAATTTGTAGGTATCTCGAATTTGTAAGTATATCCAGTTACAGAAAAAATTTTATCTTCATTTTGATACCTTGAAAGAGAGGCGTTCACATAATCTAAAAAGTTAGGAGATGAGATTAAATCGTCTTCCATTACAATGATTTTATCATACAAATTTAGAACTTCAGTTACACCAGATATTATTGAGTTTGCAAGTCCTAAGTTTTCTTTTCTTTCAAATATCTCTACTTTTTTAAATGGTAATTGTGTGTTTTTTATAATTGTTCTGACTTCAATAACTTTTGCAATATCTTTTTCACCTTTAGCTCCATCAGAAAAGATGAATAAGTCCGATTGACTTGCTAAAAAGTTTTTACTAAGAGCCTCTAAAGTTTTAACAGTTTCAAAAGGGCGTGCATATACAAATAAAGCTATAGGAGCAAGATTAATCATATTCCCAAACAATTATCAGGTTTATAAAAAATTGTAGTGCAGGTTTTATTAAAATAACCAGCTTGAATACCCCAAAAATTAAGTCGCTTGAAACCAAGAGAACATAAATAACTTATTCCAGATTTATATTCCTCGACATTTGAATTATCTAAGATAATAACGCCAGTTGAATTTAAGTAATTTACAGAGATTTTCATTGCTTCATTTCGTTCAATAGAATCAATAATTATAATATCAAATTTCTTATTGAAGATTTTTATTGTTTCGTGATATGAGAGTTCAATTGAGTCCTTGTCATAGTAAATTAAGTTGCAATTTGAATTAGCTTTATTTTTTATTTTGTTAAACCATTCAATATTTGTTTCAATAGAAATTATATCTTTAATTCTCTCAGAAAAAAATAAAGTAGAATTACCACAACCAAATTCAAAAGCAGATAAATTAGAACTTAATCTTTCTTTAAGAAATTCTATTGAAGGATATGTAAACCATGGAATTGGATTGCCATTTTTATCTACTGGCTGATTTGTTTCAAGTGAATTAAACCAACCTTCTTCCTTTAAATAACCTGTAGCCTTTAATGATAAAATTAATTTGAACGATTTAGGATGTAAAATAAAATAAAATACAGAGTTAATTTTTTCTTTGAAGTTTAATGACATATTTAATTGATTCTTTAACTATGTTTATTAAAAATATTGATTTGAGCATCATAAAAAATTGATTTCTGGTTTTGGATGATATAAAAATTGAGAATGCCGCTAAATTATATGATACTAATGTTGCAAAAGCAGCGCCATTTATTCCATATCGAGGAATTAAATAAATATTTAATAAAACATTAACAACCATTCCGATAAGAGTTCTATAAAATGATAATTTGGTTAAATTTTCATTTATCAAATACTGACTACTTGCAACGCCTAAGAAAGTTCCAACACCTGCCCAAATATATATTGTAAGAACGGTCGATGCTGGTTCAAAATCTTTCCCAAATAAAATGTAAATAATTAAATTAGAAAATACAGTAGTCGGAATAGCGATTGAAATTGCAGTAGCTGCTAATAAATCATACAACTTTTGTATTCTATTTAAGTATAGGCTTTCACTTATCATTTTTGAATTTACAATTGCAGGAAATAAAGAAGCACTTATAACCATTGGGAAGAAATACCAAGCTTCAGAAATTTTAACAGCAGCTGCATAAAATCCGACATCCTGTGATGACATCATTTTTTTTATCATTACCTGATCAATTTTCATATAAATTGAAATTACAAGACCCGATAACATCAATGGAAAAGAATCTTTTATGAAGGTCTTTAATAGTTCTAAGTTTAATTTCCAATCCCTAAAATCATATCCTGACTTTATATAAATCAAATAGTAACCAATAGATAAAAATATAAATTCACTAATATGAGCAAATACTATCATTATCAATGGTAGTTCAAGGATGATGAAAATTATTTTAATTATCGAAGTAAGGAAAAATGAAAGTGATTGTACAATTGCATTCTTTTTTGCTTCAACCTTTGCCTGAAAAAATTGTTCAACGACAGATACAGATTGAAATATCGTGCTAGTTGAAATTATGAAAATAAGAATTAAATTAAAATATTCTTCATTTAATAGAGCAGCAGTTGTTATGCATAGGATTATTGTAATCAAAGAACCAATGATACGAATTCTAAACGCAGTTCCTAAAAGTTCGTTTGATTTATCTGGGCTTTTTACTAATTCTCTTACTAAGATATTTTCTATTCCAAATGATGAGATAATTGTGAATAAGCCAGTAAAACTTAAAATGTAATTAAACAATCCGTAATCTTTAGGACCCAAATATCTTGCTAATAAAATTGAGACGATAAATGCAAGTAATATTCTTATAACTCTTTCAAAGAACATCCAGCCTGTATTCTTAAAATATTTTTTAAATGATTCTGATGAGAAGTTAATTTTAGTATTAGTATTATCGTAATTCACTGCTGAAGCTATTATAAAATTCCTTATGTATTGATCAAAGACTATATTTAATTTTTTATTTATTCTTTTTTATTCTTGCGATTAATGTTATTAAGAAACCTAAAACAACTATGGAACTAAGAGTTAGGGAAATGTTTCTTGCAATGAAAAAACTTTCAGGATGGTATTTGATTAAAACATTATTCAAACCTTTTGGAATTACAATTCCTAAGAATCCGTGATTAGTTTTATATAATTTTTTTTCTTTACCATTGATGAAAGCTTTCCAACCAGGATGATATGTGTTACCAATGAAAATAAAATTGTTTCCAGATGCATAAATTTCGGCTTCAATTAAATCCTCATCATATCTTTTGATTTTTATATATGCTGTCGTATCAGGTGCTTCAATGTTAGTAATATCATCTTCAACTAAGGCAACCTTAGTTGGATCTATATTTCCGTCTTTAAATCTGTTGAGAAAATCTAAAACAGGAGATTTTTCGATTCTATCAATGAAAAACAATCTTGGTAAATGATTTTCATTTAAATATACTTTACTATTATTTGAGCGATATAATTCTTGCATACCACTAATTGGAGCATCAGGTGAGGTGATTATGTATTTCACATTTAACATATTCCAAAGATTTTGATTAATGGGACTGACAACATCAACATAATCCTGATAGGCACGAGGTTTAATACCTGAATAACCGTAAAGATCTTCAATTAAAAAATAAGCGTGAAAATTAGTGTTATTATTTAATGAGCCAGGTGAACCATCCTGTTTCATATTAAAAATTCTGAAAGGCTCTTTCTCATTTTGACTTTTAATAAAAGTTATATAGTCGGGTTCCGAAAATAGATTTTTAATATCAGGATTTTCTATATATTTTGCACCTCTCGCATCGATTCGCCATAAATCAATCAGCGTTATAATTATCACTATCAATATTAAAAAATCATTAGAGAATTTTTTATTTAAGTAAAAATAAATGCTCCATAATACAATAACAGAAAATAGAACTGCTAAAATTAAATCTGTAATGAACATTTTAGAGGTATATTCAGCTAAAACTCTATATTGCTGTGCTAATTGTGAATTTTGCAAACTATCAGCATATTGATTAATTCTTCCAGTAAACCAATCCGATATAGCATTATTCAAAATCACCACTAAAATTAGTAACCCGGTGACGGATAAAGCTAATCTTTTAGTTAAATCATTTAATTTTTCATTCTTACTTTCCTTAAGTGATAATATTTTTTGCAATCCGAGTCCCGCAAGTATAGGTAAATTGATTTGTATTAATACTAAAATCATTGAAGGAACTCTGAACTTATTGAAATATGGAAAATTATAGAACATCAAATCGAAGACAACAGGGAAGTTTTTTCCAAATGAAATTAATAGTGATATTATTATTAGTATAGTTAGATATTGAACAAGAGGATTTTTTCTTAAACTAATCATAGCAAAAACACCTAAGAAAAAGACTATCACACCCATATACATTGCAACATCAACAAATCTCATTTGACCAAAATATGTATTAACTTCAACAGGTTCAAAATTAGTTAAAGGTCCTTTATATGTTGAATTGCCAAATCCATAATATGAAGGAACAATGAATGTAAGTACTTCACCTAAAGAAAAAGACCATTCAGTATGATATTCGTAGTAATCCGATTCGGATTTGGTTGTTTGGGGATTAGATTTTTCGATTATACTCTCTGTACCACGGGTAGAGTATGGAGTGTATTCATAAATTTGAGTGAAATTATCAGACTGTATGAGTAAAGCAATAATTATAGCAAAGACTACTGAAAGACCAGCTTTAACAAGTCCTTTGAATTGTTCTTTCTCTTTCTTCAATAAATTTCTTGTTAGAAAGAATATAAAGTAAATGGCTATTGCAAAAAAGATATAAAAAATAATTTGAACATGAAATCCTTGAATTAAAATTTGTAGAGTGATTATCAAAAAAAAGAAATCAAAAAGAGTAAATTTTTCTTTAATTCTTAATATCAATAAAAACAATAGTGGATACATACATAATGAAGTCAATTTCGTTACGTGTCCTATAAAGAGAAAAACAATTATTCCCGTAGAAAATGATGTAGCAACTGCAGTGAAAAAGCTTATCAAAGTGTTATTTGTTAAATATCTCATTAAGAAAAACGATGTAATCGTAAGAATTATCAGATAAAAACTCCACATAGCATATTGAACAGTGAAGAGGGATGAGAATGCGTTTCTAATCGCAGTGTAAATTGCATAGATAATATTAAACCAGGTTGGTTCAGTGCTTAAAGCATAAGCAGGCATTCCACAAAAAATATATGGATTCCAGAGAGAAAAACCTTCTCTTTCTTTCTCTAAGTAGCTTTTCATACTTTCCATCGTTATTATATCGCCAGATTGAAATGTCTTATTTCCGAAATAAAGTGGATTCAAAAAAATTAGAAAAAGTAATACGATAATTAAAATGACAACCCATATATGATGTTTTTGAGGTAGAATTTCATTTAAGTCAAATTTTGAAAAAAAACTTTCCGAATATGATTTTGTTTCCTCTAAATTTTTCTTTTGTTTTCTCATTTGTTCTCCATTAAACTTTTTTTGCAATAAAATTTATTCCTGAACCAACTTTATTTGATGATTTAAAGTCTATATACATCATAATTAAAGTGAAAGGGAATGTAAGTAAATAATAGATTGGTAGGAATAAGAAATTTAATTTACTTTTATTTAAGAGAATCATTGGGAATTTAATTCCTAATCTCCAAGCTTTGTCCCCCCAAAATCCGTAAGTATATTTTGATTGATATGTAGAAAATCCAATTGGATGAAGTTTTTCTTCAAGTTCTTCTCTGGAATATCCAATTCTTATGTGTTCACTTATAAAACTTTTATCATTTTCGCTATGAACATCACTTCCTCCAAAAATTGAGGGAGTATTGATTAATAAATAAGAGTTATTTTTTAATGCTTTATAAAAATTTTGAAAAACTAGCAAATCATTTTGGATGTGTTCCATTACATCTACACAAATTATTAGATCAAACTCATTTTCGTATTTAATCTGAGTTAAGTCTTCAGTTTCAAAAATAACATTTTCAATTTTTTTCTGACCAAAAAAAATCCTGCAATCTTTTATCCAATCGTCTTTAATATCGATGGCTTTAATTCTACAAGGTAAGAGTTTTTTTGACATAAAATAAGTATACTGTCCATAGCCAGTTCCAGCATCAAGAATTTTTATTTCTTGATTGCCGAAATTTTTTCTAATTCTCTTTATCTCATTTCTAACATACCAGGAACGAAGGAAAATTAAATCCAGAGCTTTGTAAAAAAAAATTCGCAGAAAAGGAAATTTTCTTATTAAGGAAGCAAGAATGTTTTTTACAGGATCGTATTTCATTAGATTTTAACTAACTAAACCTGAACATTTTTCTCTTTGATAATATATTCTTTGTCATTCATCGTATTATGAACTATCATTTCTCCCAATAGTCCAACAGAAAAAAATTGGACACCAACAATAATCAATAGCATACCTAGGAACAACATAGGTCTATTACTAAGAGGCTGGCCACTTATCCATAAGTAGCTCAAGTAAGAATTAACGATAAAACCAATTAAAAATGCCAATGCACCAAAGAACCCAAAAAAATGCATAGGTCGTTTTATATATCGTGTAGAAAAAATTACAGTAATTAAATCAACAAAGCCCTTAAAGAACCTTGATATACCAAATTTTGTTTTTCCATATCTTCTTGGATGATGTTTTACAGGAATTTCCGTCACAGTAAATCCTTGCCAGTGTGCTAAAACGGGGATATAACGATGTAATTCGCCATATACTCTGATGTTTTTAACAATTTCGGATTTATATGCTTTTAATCCGCAATTAAAATCATGAATTTTTATCCCACTGATTAGCCGAGTAACATAATTAAAAAAACGTGAGGAAAATTTCTTTATGAAAGGATCAAAGCGTTGCTTTTTCCATCCTGAGCATAAATCGAAACCCTCTTCCAATTTCTTTAATAAATTAGGAATTTCATTTGGATCATCTTGAAGGTCTGCATCCATCGTGATAATTGCGTCCCCTAAGGCAGCTTTGAAACCAACATTTAACGCTGCAGATTTTCCATAATTTTTTCTGAAACTGATAAACTTAAATCTTGTGTCAGCTTTTGATATTTCTTTAATAATTTCCAGGGATTTATCATTACTGCCATCATCTATAAACAAAACCTCATAAGCAATATTCACCAATTTCATAGTTTTTCTAATTTCGTTTGCTAAAGGCTTTAATGATTCTTCCTCATTGTATAAAGGAACGACAATTGATATTTTTTTGAAAAAAGGCTTTTTGTTCTCTTCAACTTTTATTTTTTCTGAGGATGGAACAAACTTTTTTTTAGGATAAAATCTCCTTCTTCCTTTTTTCCAGTTTGGAGTTTTGATTTTTACAATGTCAGATTTTGCTGAATTTTCTTTATTTACTACCAATTTTTATCTCTATAATTTTTTACACAAAATTAACCGATTAATGAGCAAAAAACAATTTATGTAATAATGAAAGTATTTCCCAAAATGTTATAATTTTTACATATTGTTTTTTGAATAAAATGAACTTGAAAAATTTAAAATTTGTTTTCAATTCAATCTTGACAATTTAGTAAAGATTAAATAACTTTGAATTCAAAATAATTTAAATTAAATCCTGGAGGATTATTATATGAGTGTAACTGAAACTCAAAAGATTCAAGAGCTTGCAAATCGCGAGTATAAATATGGTTTTGTAACAGAAGTTGAAGAAGATCGACTACCAAAAGGTTTAAATGAAGATATTATTCGACAACTTTCTGCAAAAAAAGAAGAGCCTGAATGGATGACCGACTGGAGGCTGAAGGCTTACAGACATTGGCTTACATTGAAAGAACCTAAATGGGCTAATGTGAATTATCCACCCATAGATTATCAGGACATTTCTTATTATTCCGCTCCGAAGAAAAAACCTAAATATAATTCACTTGAAGAGGTCGATCCTGCAATAAGAGAAACTTATAATAAACTCGGAATTCCATTAGAAGAGCAAATGATATTAGCAGGAGTTGCAATTGATGCGGTTTTCGATTCTGTTTCGGTTGCTACAACTTTTAAGGATAAACTTAAAGAACTTGGAATTATTTTTTGTTCGATGTCGGAAGCAATTAAAGAACATCCTGATTTGATAAAAAAATATTTAGGTAGTGTTGTTCCATATACAGATAATTATTTTGCAGCATTAAATTCAGCGGTTTTTAGTGATGGCTCTTTTGTTTATGTCCCTAAAGGAATTCGCTGCCCTATGGAATTATCAACCTATTTTAGAATAAATGCATCCGAAACAGGTCAATTCGAAAGAACTTTAATAGTGGCAGATGAAGGTTCCTATGTAAGTTATCTTGAAGGTTGCACTGCACCAATTAGAGATGAAAATCAATTACACGCAGCTGTAGTTGAACTAATCGCTTTGGATAATGCTACAATAAAATATTCTACTGTGCAAAATTGGTATCCAGGTGACAAAGAAGGAAAGGGTGGTATTTATAATTTTGTTACTAAACGTGGTGCTTGTCGGGGTGTTAATTCTAAAATCTCTTGGACTCAAGTAGAAACAGGCTCTGCAATTACTTGGAAATATCCAAGTTGCATTTTACAGGGTGACAATTCTATTGGAGAGTTTTATTCAGTTGCTTTGACTAACAATTATCAACAGGCTGATACTGGGACAAAAATGATTCATATAGGTAAGAATACAAGAAGCACAATTGTTTCAAAAGGTATCTCTGCAGGTAAAAGCAACAATAGTTATCGTGGTTTAGTTAAGATTACAAAAAAGGCAGAAAATGCCAGAAACTTTTCACAATGTGATTCACTTTTGATTGGTAATAAATGTGGTGCTCATACTTTTCCTTATCTTGAAATCAATAATTCTACTGCTCAAGTTGAACATGAAGCTACTACTTCAAAAATTGGTGAAGATCAGATTTTCTATCTTAACCAAAGAGGTATATCAAAAGAAGATGCAGTTAATCTAATTGTGAATGGCTATGTTAAGGAAGTTCTTGCTGAGCTACCGATGGAATTTGCTGTAGAAGCTCAAAAATTATTGAGTATTAGTCTTGAGGGAAGTGTAGGTTAAATTTAAATTTTCTATCCATAATTATTAAATTAGATAGTTGTTAAAAGTCTTTCAAAATAGAATAAAAAGGAGTTAAAATGTTATTAGAAATTAGAAATCTTCATGCAAGCATAAATGGTAATGAAATTTTGAAAGGAATTGATTTAAAAGTGAATTTGGGTGAAGTTCACGCTATTATGGGTCCCAATGGCTCAGGAAAGTCCACACTTGCTGCAGTTCTGGCAGGTAGAGAAGATTATGAAATCACGGAAGGAGAAATTTTTTATAATGGTAAAAATCTTTTAGAACTCTCACCAGAGGACAGAGCAAGGGAGGGTTTGTTTTTAGCATTTCAATATCCAGTTGAAATTCCAGGTGTAAGTAATACAAATCTATTAAAAACAGCTTTTAATGAGATTAGAAAATATCGTGGTGAGGAGGAGTTAGATGCAATGGAATTTTTATCCTTGCTTAAGGAAAAGAGTAAACTTGTAGATCTTGACCAAAAATTTTTAAGTCGCTCAGTTAATGAAGGTT
>Ga0308389_1001115_pt1 | contig 18755 bp, 12 predicted proteins | sample Hotspr2Sample148_FD_202362 | JGI IMG/M metagenome (GOLD analysis project Ga0308389, IMG submission 202362) | Hot spring phototrophic mat microbial communities from Mushroom Spring, Yellowstone National Park, Wyoming, United States - 20040719_148 ... | reverse complement strand
CATTTTTGATACCACCATCACACATCTTCAGATTGGCTTTTCGTATTTTGCGGCTGTTCATGCGATTTCACAATCAAACACTCAAACTACTATGTGCGGAATTGTCGGATATATTGGAACGCGCCAAGCCGTGCCGATTGTCATTGAAGGCTTAAAGCGATTGGAATATCGCGGCTACGATTCAGCCGGCATTGCGTTGCTGAACAGCCAATTAGACATCTACAAGCGTGCAGGCAAAGTTGCTGACCTTGAAGCTTCACTTCCAAACAATCTTCAAGCCACGATTGGCATTGGGCATACGCGCTGGGCAACGCACGGCGTTCCAAACGACATCAACGCACACCCACATTTTAGCACCAACGGCGACATTGCCCTCATTCATAACGGCATCATCGAAAACTACGCCGCCATTCGCACCGAACTCTTGCGCAAAGGACATACCTTTCGCGGACAAACCGATACCGAAGTGCTGGTGCATTTAATTGAAGAGATTTGGAAAGAAGCCGATTGCGACTTTGAAACCGCCGTCCGACTTGCGCTCAAAGAAGTGGTCGGCACATATGGGATTTGTGTGATTTCCTCGCGTGAGCCTGATAAACTTATTGCGGCACGCAACGGCAGTCCGCTCTTGTTGGGCGTAGGCGATGGCGAATACTTTTTAGGGTCCGATGCCTCGCCGATTGTCCAACATACGCGCAAAGTGGTCTATCTCTCCGACGGCGAAATGGTTATCATCACGCGCGATGGCTACACGGTTAAGACGATTGAAAACATCGAAATGCCCAAAGCGATTGACGAACTCACTTTCAGCATTGCCGAAATTGAAAAAGGCGGCTACGACCACTTCATGCTCAAAGAAATTTTTGAACAGCCTGATGCCATTCTCAACTCCATGCGCGGACGCTTGCTTGTCAGCGAAGGCTCGGTGCGATTGGGCGGCATTTCGCAACATTTAGAAAAACTCCGCGCTGCCAAACGCATCATCATTGTTGCTTGTGGCACAAGTTGGCACGCAGGGTTGGTCGGCGAGTATTTGATTGAAGAATTGGCGCGTATTCCTGTTGAGGTGGAATATGCGTCGGAGTTCCGCTATCGCAATCCGATTATTTATCAAGATGATGTGGTGATTGCGATTTCACAATCGGGTGAAACCGCCGATACGCTCGCGGCAATTCGCGAAGCCAAAGCCCGCGGCGCACTCGTGATGGGCGTTTGTAATGTCGTTGGCTCATCGATTGCTCGCGAAACCGATTGCGGCATCTACACACACGCGGGACCTGAAATCGGCGTTGCATCAACAAAAGCCTTCACTGCACAAGTAACCGTTCTTACGCTTCTTGCATTGGCACTTGGCAAACGCCGCACGCTTTCCGATGCCGAAGCCAAAACACTCGTTGATGAACTTGCCGCCATTCCTGATAAAGTCAGAGAGATTTTGAAACTCAATGATGAAGTCAAACATCTGGCTGAACTCTTCAAAGATGCGCGCAATTTTCTTTATCTCGGTCGTGGCGTGAATTTTCCTGTTGCGCTTGAAGGTGCGCTCAAACTCAAAGAAATCTCCTATATCCATGCTGAAGGCTACCCTGCCGCCGAAATGAAACACGGACCGATTGCGCTCATCGATGAAAATATGCCCGTTGTTTTTATCGCCGCAAAGGATAGTTCTTATCACAAAATTGTGAGCAACATCGAGGAAGTGCGCAGTCGCAAAGGGCGCGTGATTGCGATTGCAACCGAAGGCGATGATGAGATTTCACACCTTGCCGAGTTTGTCATTCGTATTCCGAACACGCTCGATATGCTCTTGCCGCTCTTGACCTCGATTCCACTTCAACTTTTGGCGTATCATATCGCTGTGATGCGCGGGTGCAATGTCGACCAGCCACGCAACTTGGCAAAGTCCGTTACCGTGGAGTAATTACAACTCACGAGAGCTATGGAAAGCGTGGCGCGTTTTTTGGCAGAAGTCCCACCGTTCTCGCTTCTCACTGACGCAGAGCGCGAAGCAGTTGCGAAGAAAATGCTCGTGGAGTATTTCCCGAAAGGCAGTGTGATTTTGCGGCGCGACCTCGACAAAGCCGAGTTTCTTTACATCGTGCGCAAAGGTCGAATCCGTATCACACGCGGGCGAAGTGGCGAAAACGAGCGGCTGGTCTCGCTCTGTGGCGAAGGCGATAGTTTCGGCATTACCTCGCTCTTGGAAAATGAAGCGTTCATCTTCAACGCCACGAGCGATGACGATACCATTTGCTACCTTCTGCCCAAAGCCGAGTTCAAACGCCTTTACGACACACATCAAAAAGTTGCGGATTACTTTTCGCCTACGCTCTCGGTCTCGCTTGCCAATGCCTATCAAATCGAGCGAGAACGGCTCTCGATACAACGGCACACAGGCGATTACTCGCTTCTTTTTCAAAGTGTTGCGTCGCTGATTAAACGCCGCCCTGTTGTTGGCACGCCCGACCTGACCGTGCGCGAAGCGGCTGAAATTATGACACTCGACCGCGTTGGCTCACTCGTGATTTTAGGCGACGATGGCAAACCCGATGGCATTATCACCGATTCTGACTTCCGCTCCAAAATTGTTGCACGCAATCAAAGCATCAATATCCCTGTTTCCGCTGTGATGTCTTCTCCTGTGATTACGATTGATTCTGATGACTCGATTATGAACGCGCTAATGCTGATGACGCGCAAGCGGATTCATCACCTTTGCGTGATAGAGCGCAAGGGCGAAACCGAACGATTTCTCGGCGTGATTTCTGAACACGATTTAATGCTCATGCACGGCGTTAGTCCTGCCGCCGCCGTTAAAAACATTGACCGTGAAGAAACAGTTGAAGGCTTGCTCTCGGTGCGCATGCAAATGGACGCTGTGATTGATTCACTGATTGCACAAGGCATGACAGCAAAACGGCTCACGCACATTATCACGTCCTTTAACGACAAACTCACCGAGCGCATCTTGCGCTTTGCCGAAGCCCGCATGGAAAAAGAAGGATTTGGAAAACCGCCCGTGCCTTTCGCATGGATTGCTTTCGGTAGCGAAGGTCGTGAAGAACAAACCATCACGACTGACCAAGACAACGGACTTGTTTTTGAAGACACTGCAAGTCACTCCGACGTGCAATCCTACTTTCTGAAATTCGCTTCGTTTGTTGTGGAAGATTTGGACAAGGTTGGATTTCCAAAATGCAAAGGCAACATCATGGCAACGAATCCCGAACTTTGCCAAAGCCTTTCAGGGTGGAAGAAAAATTTTTCAAAGTGGGTTCACTCTGCCAATCCGAAATCGCTTTTGAACGCCTCAATTTTCTTTGACTTTCGCGCGCTTTACGGCGAGAGTTCGCTCGTTGAATCGCTCCGCGAGCATCTTTTCTCCGAAATTGCGACTGCCAAACAATTTCTCTTTTTCATGACGCAAAACGCGCTTCAAACGAAACCGCCGCTCGGCTTCTTTGGCGCATTCCTGCTTGAAGATTCAGGCGCGCATAAAAATCAACTCAACATCAAGGAGCGCGCCATGCGCCCGCTTGTTGATGGCGCACGGCTATTATCATTTCAGACCAAATGCAAAAGCGCGAACACATGGTCGCGCCTTGACCTTGCCAAAGAAAAAGCGCTCTTGCGCACGAATGTGCTTGATAATGTGATTGAAGCCTTTGATTTTATGATGACGCTACGGCTCACACACCACAGCGAACAGCGACGCAAGGGACTTTCGCCCGACAATTTCATTGCACCTGAACGGCTCACGCAAATCGAGCGCAACGCACTGAAAGAATCGTTCCGTGTGGTCGAAGAATTTCAAGCCGAACTGCGCGATAAATTTGCAGGCGGCATTGCGATTACAATGAGCTAACAAATCGCAGAAGTTTGTAGTGTGTTCAAGGGAACTCGCTTACGCAAGCAGGTTTTTTCTAACTTAACTTCACTCTTTGCCAATGTCACGCATCACACTACTTTTGATTCTTTCACTCAGCATGATAACCACATCATTTTCACCAAGCCCAACGAAACCACGCTTTGCGATTGCCATTCACGGCGGCGCAGGCACGATTCTCAAATCTTCCATGACACCTGAACAAGAGGCGCAGTATCGCATGAAACTTGCCGAAGCCGTCGACATCGGCTACGCCATTTTGGAAAAAGGCGGAACCAGTTTGGACGCAGTGGAAGCCGTTGTTCAGCGGCTCGAAGATGATTCGCTCTTTAATGCGGGCAAAGGTTCAGTGTTCAATAGCGAAGGCAAAGTCGAACTCGATGCGTCAATCATGGACGGCAACACCTTGAAGGCAGGCGCAGTAGCAGGCGTGCATCACGTCAAGAATCCGATTCGCTTGGCGCGAACTGTGATGGAAAAATCCGAACACGTGTTTTTCATTGGCGACGGCGCAGAAAAATTCGCACAAGAACACGGACTTGAACTCGTTGATGAATCATACTTCTTCACCGAAGCGCGTTGGCAATCGCTTCAAAAAGCAAAGGCGAAAGAATCGCTCACGGAAAAAGAAAAGCACGGCACAGTGGGCGCAGTGGCTCTTGACCAACACGGCAACTTGGCGGCGGCAACTTCAACGGGCGGAATGACCAACAAAAAATTTGGACGCATCGGCGATAGCCCCATCATCGGCGCAGGCACTTACGCCGACAACGAAACTTGCGCCATCTCCGCCACAGGACACGGCGAATACTTCATTCGCGCCGTTGTTGCGCACGACATCGCCTCGCTCATGCGTTACAAGGGGCTTTCGCTTCAAGCGGCGGCAGAAGAAGTCGTGATGAATAAACTTGCAAAACTCGGTGGCACAGGCGGCATCATCGCAATTGACCGCAACGCCAATATCGCCATGCCGTTCAATACCGACGGTATGTATCGCGCCTACAAAGTTCACGGCGGAAACACCTTCGTTGCGATTTACAAAGACGAATAATTTAGTTGAGAGTTGATAATGAAAAGTTGAGAGTGAATCTTGTGAGACTTTCTGCTTTACCACTTTCCAACTCTTTGAAATCCGTGCAATCTTCGTGCGCTTTGTGAGACACTCTGCGCTTTTTTGATGAAAAGAAACCACAAAGAACGCAAAGACAGGCTCAAAGTTCACAAAGTCAATCCGTGCAAAACCTGTTCAATCCGTGTGTTCCGTGTGCGATTTCGTGAATTCCTTGCTTATTTGACCTCACCCTGTCGCTGTGCGACGTCCCTCTCCTTTCACAAGGAGAGGGACGTTTTGGCAACGCCAAAACAGGGTGAGGTAAAGTTTGTGCTGTATGTTGAAAAGAAACCACAAAGAACACGAAGGGAAAAAGTCAACCTGTGCAACTCTTCATTACTCACTTCTCATTACTCATTACGTTCAGTTTGCTCTTCTTTCGTCCATATGAAAAATAAATCACAAGTCCAATCGCGAGCCACACAAGAAACCACGACCAGTTGCTAATCTCTGAAATCAAATAGCCGCACGAGAGCAAGGCGCAAACAGGAATGAGCGAGAGGTTATGTTTGAACGAGAGATAGGCGATTGCCCATGTGCCGATGAAGTAAATCGTGAGCGGCAGTCGCGATGCCAGGGCTTCAAGCACGGGCGTTTCGCCAATCGTGAAAAATTTTAGGACATCGTTTTGATTGAAGTTCCACACACCAAGCCAAATCAGCACGATGAGCGCGGGCGCAATCCACTTCGCATTGATGTAAGGGATTTTGAATTTTCGTTCTGCGTTAGGGTTTGTTTTTTCAAGCACTAACACGCCGCCCGACACCAGCAAAAATGCGAAGAGCGTTCCGATGCTTGTTAAATCCGTTACCACATTCATATCGACCACAAGTGCCGGCACGCCCACCACAAGTCCTGTAATAATCGTTGAAAACGAGGGGGTTTTGAATTTTGGGTGAATCTTTGAAAAGGCTTGTGGGAGCAAGCCGTCGCGGCTCATTGCCATCCAGATTCGCGGCTGTCCGAGTTGAAAGACCATCAAGACCGATGCGATGGCAATCACGGCACTGATAGCAATCACGCCTGAAATCCAAGGCACATTCACGCCCTCTGCACCGAAAACAAAGGCGAGCGGGTCGCCGACTTGCAACTTCGTGTAACTTGTCATGCCTGTCAACACCAGCGCAATCAAGACATACAGCACCGTGCAAATCAAGAGCGAGTAAATCATGCCTCTGGGCAAATCGCGTTGTGGGTTCTTGCACTCTTCGGCTGTGGTTGAAATCGCATCGAAGCCGATGTAAGCGAAAAACACTGATGAAACGCCTGCCATCACGCCGCCAAATCCGTTGGGCATGAACGGCGACCAATTTTCAGGCTTAACATAAAACGCGCCAACTGCAATCACGAGTAACACTACACTGATTTTCAAAATCACCATTGCGTTTGTCGTTGTGCGCGATTCTTGAATCCCGATATACACAATCGTTGTAATGACAGCAGTAATGAGAAATGCGGGCAAATCGCAGACGAGTTTCATTCCCAAAATTGATGGTGCGGCTTGATAGGCTTTGAATGCTGTGAGCAACGCCGTATTGCCTATGTCAGATTCTAATGTGTCAAGTGTTGCGCCATTTGCAAGAAGCGATTTCACTTTTGCCGCACTGTTTGAAGCCGTGAAGTAATCCGTTGAGAGATATTCAGGAAAGTGGATTCCGTAACCCGCAAGCAATCCTGTAAAGTAATCGCTCCATGAAATTGCCACGACGATATTTCCGACCGCATATTCCATAATCAAGCCCCAGCCGATAATCCATGCAAAGAGTTCGCCAAACGCCGCATATGCGTAGGTATATGCCGAACCTGAAATAGGGACCATTGAGGCAAATTCAGCGTAGCACATCACGGAAAAGCCGCACGCGATTGCGGTGAAGATGAAGAGCAACACCACGCCTGCACCGCCCGAATACGCCGCGTTGCCAATCGTTGAAAAAATGCCCGCACCGATAATCGCCGCTATGCCAAATGCAGTCAGGTCAAAGACTGTGAGCGTTTTATTCAAACTGTGTCTTTGTTCTGCATCAGCAAGCGTTCCTGATTGTGCGTCGGAGATGAGTTGCTCGAGAGATTTTTTTCGGAAGAGCGTTCCTTTGAACATGCGTGTTGATGTTGTTGATAGAGATTTGATGCGTGAAATATCGTGAAAGATTTTTGAAAATTGGCGCACTTGCATGCAACCAAAACGGCTTGCTCCATGTTGGATTTTGGAAATTTGTATCTTCGCCGAATTGATTACGGCATCAACTTTATCCCAAAAATTTCTAATGACTGCTCAATCAACCTTGCGCATTGCACAACAAGTGTTCAAGGCGATTTGCGATGCTCTGCCGCCGCATGAAGTTTTTTCGTATAACGACCTACAATCGCTTTCGCTTTCGGCTCAATGTCGTGCGTTTATTTTCGCTGAACTTACGTTTTCAGCCCGCTCGCTTTTAGCCTCGCTCGAAACATCGCGTTTCAACTTGCAACAAGACGCCATGCGAGAGCCACGCCATCACTTCGCAAATATCATTGTAACAACTGCTACACAACTTCCACGCAAAGACTTCATTCAAATCCTTGAATCTGCTCTTCAAATTGAAGCGCAGTACTTGGCACAACCGCATAGAGTTCTCAAAGACCTGATTTTCGCCAATCGCTCTGAACTTTCAATGCCTGATATTTCAGACCGATTGAGCAACTTTGTTGAGTATGCGTATTTGCTCGATGTGTTCAAACAGTATTTGGAGCGCAAACAGCCCAGCACACTTTCCGCAGAAAAATTCGCAAAAGTGTTGTTTGAAATTGACACAAAACTTTGTGCCGCCTATTCACACGACGAGTTTATGATGCTCTTCAAGCCGCTCTTTGAGTTTTATCAACGCGCGGGCGAAAAGGCTGTTGCGTGCGAGGCACTCCGACTTTTTTTAGCCGAAAAAAATCTCGATGCTCACACTAAACGCATAGACCTCGCCATGCAAAACGGTATTGATGCACTCACCGCCGACGCCTTGAACGACCTTCTCCTCGCACCCCTCGACGTGCTTGTCCCAAAACCCGAACTCGCACAATCCGAAATCCGAAATCCAAAATCCGACATCACACAACCCGAAGTCTCAAAATCCGAAATCCCAACTCCAAAATCCGACATCACCATTCCGAAATCCACAATCGCACAATCCGAAATCACAAAATCCGACATCACCATTCCGCAATCCACAATCACACAATCCGAAATCCGAAATCCGAACTCCGAACTCATACAACCCGAAATCACCAATCCGAAATCCGAAATCGCAAATCAAAAATCCACAATCACACAATCCGAACTCACTAATCCACAATCCAAAATTCGAAATCTCAAATCCGAAATCCCAACGATTGATTTCTTCGAACTTGAAAAGCAGCGGCTTCAATCTCAAAAAGTCCAACAAGAACCTAACTTGCGCGATGTGCGCTTGCTTATCAGCGATGATGAGCGAAAGAAGTTTATCAAGCGACTGTTCAAAGGCAGTGAAGCCGATTACAACACGGCAATTTCTGCCATCAATCAAATGAAAACTTGGCGTGAAGCCTCGCTCTATATTGACCGAGAAATTTTCTCTCGTTTTAAGGTTGATGAGTTTTCAAGCGAAGCCGTTGCGTTTGTTGATATTGTTTTTGAGCGATTTCAAACGCGCTGACTCTTTTATCAACTTTTTTCTGTTCTCGATTTATGATTCCCAAGAAACTTCGACTTAGCAATTTTTTGAGTTATGGTGACTCCTTACAAGAACTTGATTTTGATTTGTTTCAACTTGCGGTTCTGACGGGCAAGAATGGCGCAGGTAAATCGAGCCTTTTGGAAGCGATTCCGTTTTGCATTTGGGGCAAAGGCAGAGAAGACAACGCCGAGATTTTGCGGACAGGTTCAAGCGAAGCGCGCGTCGAGTTTGAATTCGAGTTGCACAATCAAATCTATCGGATTACACGCCTTCTTAAAGCCTCACGCACCCGAAAAACCTCACAAAACCGAGTGAGCCAAGAATTAGAGTTCGCTGTTTATGACGCTTCCATCAAAAGTTTTCGCACGCTTACACAATCAGGCATCAGAGAGACCGAAGCCGAAATTCAAAAGCGCATCGGCATCACCTACGAAACCTTCATCAACTCTGCGTTCTTTGCACAAGGCAAAGCCGATTCGTTCATCAAAAAAGGAGCAACCGAAAGGCGCAAAATGCTCGGCGAAATTTTAGGCTTGAACCGATATGAAACACTCTCCAAAAAAGCCAAAGACAAAGCTGATGAAGTTAAAGGGAAAATTGAATCGACACGCGCTCGGATTGAGTTGCTTAAATCTGATGTCGCCTTGCTCCCACAACTTCGCCTTGATTATCAAGCCAAACTCGCCGATGAGCAACGTGTTCAAGAAGCATTGCACCAAGTTGACTCTACCCTTCTTTCGCTTGAAACTGAATTGCAATCGCTCCAACAAAAAGAGCGAGACCTTGCGGTTTTGAACACTGAAATTTCTACTCTGCAACAGCGCATCACGCAAACGCGCCGAGTGATTCATCAAAAAGAATCTGAAATTTCTTCAATCAACGCTCGCCTTCACAAACGCAACGCGCTTTTAGAGCAACTGCGTCAATGTGAATCACTCAAAAAAGAAGTTGAGCATTTAGACCAACAGCAGTCGCTTGTGCAAACTTTGAGAGAACGCATTTCCCAACGCGAGATGGATTACAAAACTGCCTTCGCCCGACTTGAATCCGAGAAGAAATCACTGCACACGCAACTTGCTCAACAAGGTCAAATGATTGCTGAACGTAACAAGCAATTAGACCGCAAGCCGGGTTTGCTGAACGAGTATCATCAGTTGCAAAACCGCGTCAGTTCGCTTAAAGCAGAGGTTGAATGTTTGCCTGAAATTGAGATGACTATCACCACGCTTACCACGAAAATTTCTGATTTGAAGTCTGAGATTTCGTCCGCTCAAAATCACATGAAGTTGATTGAAGAGAAGGGCATAAAATTCAAAGAACTTGTCGACACTTGTCCGACCTGCCATTCGCCCATCAACGAATCACACAAAGAACATATCCTCTCTACTTATCGCGAAGAATATCGCGCCTATAAAGCGCAAAAACTGAATCACGAAGCAACGCTTAAACAATTCGAACAAGAACACTCACAACATCAAACCCAAATTCAAGCACTTAAACGCAAAGAGCGAGAACTCCATACAGCAATGATTGAGCTCAATCGCATTTCTACGGAACTTCAACAGCTCGAAAGCATTGAGCGCGAACTGCAACGGTTTCAATCTGACACGATTATCTGCGAAGGCAAACTCAAAGAGATTGAACAAGCCCTTCAAAACCTCAATCCGCTCAAAGCCGAAATAGAAACCCTCTACATTGAAGTTTCAAGCATCGGTTACGACTCAAGCTTGCATCAGCAGAAAAAATCGCAACTGCGTTCTTACGAGGGGCTTCCCCAACAACTTGCGGCACTTGAACATGACGAAACCCGCAAAGCCGCACTCATTCAGGAAATTGCCGAACATCAATCCGAAATCACTTCGCTCGAAGAGCAACTTGCCACCAAGCAAACTCATCTTGCAATTCTTCGCGATGCGCTTAGCATTAAAACGCACCTTGAACATCAAAAGCAATCTTTGCTCCAATCCAAAAAGCAACGCGAAACCGAACTGCGATTGGTCTCAACGGAACGATTGTCGCTTCAAGAGCGCATCAAGGAAAAAGAAGAGAAAGCCACGCTTCTCAAAACTTTGGAGAGAGAAATTGCACCGCAACAAGAAGAGTTTGAGTTGTATAAAATTTTGCAAGAAGCATACAGCGTCAAAGGCATTCAAGAAATGCTCATCGAGAAAGCCATTCCCGAAATTGAACGCTTGGCAAACGAACTTCTTTCTCAACTGACAAACAACTCATTTTCACTCTCGATTGAAACTGAAAGAAAAACCCAAAGCGGCGACACGGCTCAAACTCTTGAGATTATCATTTCTGATGACAATGCCAACACGCGCCCTTACGAAACCTTTTCAGGCGGAGAACGCTTCCGCATCGATTTTGCCTTGCGACTTGCGCTTTCAAAATATCTTGCCACCGTCAGCGGCACGCCAATTAAAATGCTTGTGATTGATGAAGGCTTCGGCACACAAGACGAAACAGGAATTGAAGTCATGATTGATGCTATCAATCAAGTGAGCGATGATTTTGAAAAACTTATTCTCATCACGCATTTAGAGGAAATGAAAGATGCCTTTCCCGCGCGAATCGTTGTCAGCAAAGACCCGCTCAAAGGCTCACGCTTTGAGGTCATTTCTTAAACGTGTATAATTTGAGATAATCGTCTCGATAACTGTTTTTGTGAAAGCGATGCAGAAAGCGACTTTAATTTTTCTAACAGGGTTCAGCACGGCGGGCAAATCTACTATCGGACCGATTCTTGCCAATTCGCTTGGCTTTGATTTTATCGATATCGACAAAGTCATTGTTGAGCGTGAACAAAAATCCATCAATGAAATTTTCGCTGAAAAAGGTGAAGCCTATTTCCGCCAACTCGAGCTTGAAATTCTCTCTTCGATTATCCACCGCGAAAACCTTGTTGTTTCGCTGGGCGGCGGCACGTTGGAAAATGATTCCAGTTTTGAGCTCGTCCGAAGTTCAGGCACGATGGTTTATTTGAAGTCGGATTTGAATACGCTCACGCGCCGACTTTCAAACAAAGATGACCGCCCCCTTCTCAAAGGCGAGAACGGCGAGAAACTTTCTGCTGAAGAAATTGCTCATCGTGTCAGGGTTTTAATGAATCGTCGCGAAGAGCGTTACGCCCAAGCCGATATTTACATTTCAACAGACCAAACACCACTTGGCAAAACGGTCGACAAACTTCAACGCGAATTAGAACGGCATTTCAAATCACATCGTCATCGCTAACCTTTCAACTTTCAAAGCGGTGCGCCACGTTGTTTTTTCTTCACTTAAAACCTTTTCTGACGCGCTTGCTTCACACGGGCTTTCGCTGAAAGTTGCCCTGCTTTTTGACCGCAAGACGCACGCGCTTTTTTCACACAACATTCTTCACACGCTTCGCCAAGCACGCATTGTGCATCACGCTTTCGTTGTGCCTGCATCGGAATCGGCAAAAAGTTTGCGAGAGGCACATCGGCTTTATGGCGAATTCATCACGCACGGCGTTGATAGAAAAACAACGCTTGTAGCGATTGGCGGCGGCGTGGTCGGCGATTTAGGCGGATTTCTTGCGGCAAGTTACTTGCGTGGGATTCCACTTGTTCAAGTTCCTACCACACTTTTAGCGATGGTCGACAGTGCGATTGGCGGAAAAGTCGCTATCAATCATTCGCTTGGAAAAAATATGATAGGCTTCTTTTATCCGCCTGCTTTCACCTTCATTGATGTTGAGTTTCTTGGCACCTTGCCACAGCGCGATGTGTATTCAGGGCTTGCCGAAGTCTTCAAATACGCGCTGATTCAAGACGCGCCGTTTTTAGATTACCTTGACTCTCGATTCCATCACATCGTTTCGCTTCAACGCGCATCGATTGAGCACGTCGTAAAGCGCAGTGTGCAGAATAAAATGCGCATCGTTCAAAAAGATTTCAAAGAGACACTTGGACTGCGCGCCCTCCTGAACTTCGGACACACCTTCGGACACGCGCTCGAAACTATCAGTCAATACAAGGCGTTTCGGCATGGTGAAGCCGTCTTGATTGGAATGATTTGCGCTTCGGCACTTTCAAAAAATCTCGGATTGCTTGATGAAGGCTCTTTTGTGCGCATTGCACAATTCGCCAAACGCTTTCCACTTTCGCCCAAACTTTTGAAACGTCATTTCTTTGAATTGAGCGACTCTGAAATCGAATCGGCAATGCAACACGACAAGAAAAAAGAAGAGAACACGATTCGATTTGTCTTGCTGAAACGAATTGGCGAAGCGTTTTTATGCAACGAAAAAATTGCGTCAAAAGAAATTCATCGTGCGATTCGCAACGCAAAACAGATATTGGCATGAAGCGAGAGACCTTCTACAAAATCCGTGCATGGTTTTTCCGCATCGTGATTTTCATGATTGTGGTGCAAGTGCTGATGGCGATTGGGAAATGGATTTACAGTTCATTCTTTTTTTAGTGCGCTCACTGTGAGTTGGCTTGCGCTTTTGCCTTTTCCACATCAACAAAGAGAAGCACAAGCAATCCGCTTACAAACAGCACAATGAGCGAAAGAATCCCGTAACGCAATCCGCCAAAAAGTTGATTGATGAGACCGAAGAGGAACGGACCAACCCACGATGTTCCGCGCTCTGAGAGTTCATAAAACGAAAAGAACGCCGCTTCTTTTCCTTCGGGAATCATCACCGAAAAGAGACTCCTTGAAAGGGCTTGCGTGCCGCCCATCACGAGTGCAACGACCGCCGCCATTCCCCAAAATTCTAATGCACTCGAAAGAACACACCACGCATAAATCGTAACTGCACACCATACGACAAGACAACTCACCACCGCAGGCTTTGCGCCGAGCCACTCGGCAATTTTTCCGAACAGCGTTGAGCCAATGAATGCCACAAGTTGCACCATCAAAATCACTTGAATCAAACTTGCCGATTCCATTTTCAATTCTTCTGAACCGAAAATGGTTGCGACCACGAGAATCGTTTGCACGCCATCGTTGTAGAGCAAATAAGCGACAAGGTATTTGAGCGTTTCGGGCAGGCGTTTGATGTCGCGAAAAGTTTGTGCGAGTTCTTTGAATCCCACGCCCAGAAAGGTTTCGCCTTGTTTGAGCGATTGAACCGCATAGCGCGAGCGCACTTTTGCGAAAGTGAACATTGAAAAGCCAAGCCACCACACGCCAGCTGATGCGAGGCAAATTCTCACAGCGTCGCCCGTCGATAGTCCCAACGCTTCGTGAACCGTGAAAAAGATAAGGTTGAGAAGCAAGAGCAATCCGCCGCCCAAGTAGCCCAGTCCCCAGCCGAATGAAGACACACGGTCGTGTTGGTCTCGTGTCGCAATATCAGGCAGGAACGCATTGTAAAAGACCATTGCCGCGCCGAAGGAAAGATTTGCGATGATATACGCCGTTGCACCGAACCAGTGCCGCCCTTCATCAAGCGCAATAAGCATCATGGTTGCGATTGAACCCGTGAGCGTGAAGAAAAGCAAGAACTGCTTGCGGCGTTTGGAATAATCGGCAATCGCGCTAAGCAGGGGCAGAAAAAATGCTTGCAGTAAAACGGAAATCGAAGTGCAATACGCAAAGAGCGAATCGTATTTGATAGGAATCCCTACGGCGTATAGAAGCCCATTTGCATCGCTTGCCGTTTTAGCAAGTGCCGTGAGGTAAGGACCTAAAAAGACTGTTACAACCGTTGTGCTAAACGCACTGACCGCCCAATCATACATTGCCCACCCGAAAATCGTGCGCTTATCGTTTTGTGTAGGCACGGCTTTTATCTCTGATGTTGCTTGCATATTGGGCGGTGGGACTTACGAGAGTTTTTCAGTCAAAAATGCTTTTGCTTGCGAAAGGTTGATGCGCTCTTGATAGCCCGTATCGCGATAGCGCACGGTAACGGTTTGGTCGTTTAATGTCTCGTGGTCAATCGTGAAGCAGAAGGGAGTGCCGATTTCGTCTTGTCGGTAGTAGCGTTTGCCGATTGAGCCTGCCTCATCGTATTGGACTTTGAAATGTCGCTTCAAGTCGTGGTAAAGTTTTTCAGCCAGTTCAGGCAAGCCGTCTTTTTTCAGGAGCGGAAAAATTCCTGCTTTGACGGGCGCAAGTTCGGGTTTGAGTTTCAGAATCACGTGTTGCTCGCCTTCTTCGAGTTGCTCTGTGTAAGCATCGCAAAGCACCATGAGAAAATTTCGGTCGCACCCTGCTGATGTTTCCACCACGTAGGGAATGTATTTCTCTTTGGTTTCCGTGTCGCTATACATCATATTCTTGCCTGAATACTCTTGATGTCGGCGCAAGTCAAAATCGGTGCGCGAGTGAATGCCTTCGATTTCTTCCGTTCCAAATGGAAACTTGTATTTGATGTCAAACGCCGCATCGGCGTAGTGCGCAAGTTTTTCGTGCTGATACCACACTAGATTTTCAGGCTTAATGCCGAGCCGTTCAATGTGCCAGTTCAGTCGTTTTTCTTTCCACATCTCGAAGGCTTCTAACTGTGTGCCGGGCTTGACAAAATACTGCATTTCCATTTGCTCGAACTCAATCATTCGGAAAATGAAATTGCCTTTGACGATTTCATTGCGGAACGCTTTACCAATTTGCGCAATGCCGAAGGGAATTTTCATTCGTGCCGATTCTCTGACCGTGTGAAAATTCACAAAGATGCCTTGCGCCGTTTCAGGGCGAAGATAAATGGTGCCGGCTTCATCGGCGACGGCTCCCAACTTTGTGGAAAACATCAGGTTGAACTGCCGCACTTCCGTCCAATTAAACGCCCCTGAATCGGGCGATTTGATTTGCTCTTTGATGATGAGGTCGTAAAGAGCCTTTGTCATGTCGTCGCTGTTCTGCGCTTTCACGAAGTCTTCATTCACGCGTCGCGCTTCATCGTGTTTGCCTTTCTTTTCCAACTGTTTGATGTAGCCTTCGATGAGGTGGTCAGCGCGATAGCGGATTTTGCTGGTTTTGTCGTCAATGAGTGGGTCGCTAAAACTTTGCACGTGTCCTGATGCTTCCCACGTTTTTGGGTGCATCATGATGGCGGCATCAATGCCTGCGATGTTCTCGTGTTCGCGTGTCATGGCGTTCCACCACGCCGCTTTGATGTTGTTTTTGAGCTCAACGCCGAGTGGACCGTAGTCGTAACACGCGCCCAACCCGCCATAAATTTCAGATGATTGAAAAACAAATCCCCGCCGCTTGCACAGCGAGACAATTTTTTCCATCAGTTTTTCAGATGTATCGGATTTTGACATGAATCGATTTGAACGAATGAGATGGTTAGAACATTGACGGCAAATATACGAAACCGTAGTTTGCAGAAATGAAAAAGCCCACCTTCAACGATGGGCTTTCAGCGAGACTTTTTGGCTCTTATCTATCCTTGATAATGCGTGTTCGGAATGCCTGTGCGCCTTTGCCGCCTACAAACCCTCTGGCAATCACCGTATAGACGCTTTTCTCTTGAACTCGCAGTCTCAAAGTGTCAGGCAGGACGACTCCACCAGCTCTGATAACCAAGTTCAAGGTTGTATCGGCAAGGGTTGGATTCGTTGCGCTCAATCGGAAAGTTCTAAACCTTGCTTGGGTGTTAATTTGCTCTTGGGACAAATTTTTTAAGAAGGTCAGTGTGTCCGCGATAATATAGGTTGTGCTGGTGTCGCCAACTAACCCGATATTCACGCCGGGTGCGTTTGGCGAGAGATGTAGCACGCGCAGTTGGAATCGCCCGGTGAGCGTGTCAGGTCGGAGATTGTAATTATCGCGAATCAGGAGCGGCGAGTTGTTTCGCGCGGAATCGACAACCATGAAAGTAAAGAACTGATTTTGGCGATTGCTGAATTCGACAAGTGTGTCGATGGTGATACGGTTTCGGTCTCCGCCGACGGTTACGCGAATGTTGCGATTGCCTGAAAATACTTGGGAGTAATCGGTTTGTTCCTCTCCATATCGAATGTTTGTAACGAAGTTGCCGTCAACGAGAATATCTAGGCTTTGGCTTGCATCAGGCATCATGTTCCAGAAGCGGAGATTCGTTTTTCGGACATTGGTTGCAAGCGGTTCAGATTCTCCGCAAGATGCTAAGAAGGTCGTTGAGAGTGCAACAACGGAAAGAAACGTTAGAAGTTTGTTGTTCATTGTCGTTTTGTTTGACGCTTTGTGGTTTTAGAAGCCTAAGCGGACGGCGAACACTTGGTTTCCGCTAAAGAATTTTGCTGAGCGATACGCGTAATCGAGCATAATGCTGACGCCACCGAGACGGTAATTGATGCCCGCCCCTAGTGTAAAACTGTTTGTGAACACGCTTTCGCCGTGTTTTGACAAGTCGAAGTTCATTCCACCGCGCAGGAAGAGCAAATCTTGAAAACTGTATTGCGCACCAATTTGGTACTCATCTTCGGAGAAGTTGTTGTTTCGAAAATTGCCTGCAAGCGTTACGGTGTTGCGCGGGTCAAATTTGAAATCATAGGCAGCACCAATTTCGAACGAGGACGGTATTTCACCTGCCGAAGCGATAATTTCTGTGCGAAGCAAATTGAGCGGACCATCTCCAGGGAAGCGTGCGACTTGTCGCTCTAAATCAGGACCAGCGTAGCGCATTTGGTTGCCGAGATTTTTCAGCACAACGGCAACTTTCAAGTCAAACGGCGTGGTGTATTGAACGCCCGCGTCTATGGCTAATCCGGTTGCGGTTGAGCTTAAAATCGTTTCTGAAATGAGTTTTGCCGTGATACCGACAGCCACGCGGTCTGTAAAGGCTTTTGCATAAGTTAATGATGCCGTAATGTAGTTTGGTGACCACTGTTCGCCGCGTAATCCGTCAGGGTCTTCGTCTGTCGTGCGCAAAATGTCTCCAAAGTTGAGCGATTTAATCGCAAAGCCGAGTGTTCCCACATCTCCAAGATTTGCCGTTGCGGCCACATAATTGATTCTAATATCGGCTAAGTAACTCATTGAAGAAAACATCAATTCTCCTTTACGCGAGTAGGCAACGGCACCTGGGTTCCAATACATTGCCTCGACGCCTGTCAATGTTGCTGTCGCTGCACCCGCCATTGCTAAACCGACCCCTCCAACAGGAATCAGGACTTGATTACCGCTTGAAGCACCTACACGTCGCTCTTGGGCTTCTAATGTGCCTTGCATGAGTGCGACTGCCAATAATGATGCTACTGCTATTGTTTTGAGTTGTCTCACGTTTCGTCTCCCTTATTGAAAGTTCAAATTCTGAAAGTTCCATTTCATTTAAGTGCGACCCCGTTTTCGCAACAGGGTCGCTGTGTATTGATATTATGTTGATTAGAAGAAGTCTTCGCGCTCTTGCCGCATAATGACGCCAAGTTTGAGAACCTTATTGCCAAACTCAGTTTCAATATGCACAAGATACATTCCACTGGCGACTGGGATATTGTAGTCGTTTCTCAAATTCCAGTCTTCTAATGACGAATTTGGATTGTCTCTGTCAATGACGCGCACAAGGTCGCCGTTGAGCGTGAAGATGCGGATTTTGCACTTTCTCGGTAAGTTTGTGAAGGTTACAAATGTTTGGCGCAAGAATCGTTCGCGTCCGCTTGACCCGAGATACGGGTTCGGGAACACATTGATTTTCGCCAATCGGTCTTCGCCAGCACGGCGGTCGTTGAGGCGCGGGGCTTCAGTTTGAATCACGTATTCCGTCTGTGGCGTAAGGCGATAGTTTGGGTATATAACCATCCTATCACCCCTTTGATAGGTTCTTCCTGGTTGCTTTCTAATCCAAATTGCGTAAGCGATGTCCATTAAATTTGACTGCGTCACAATCTGCCTCGGTTGCACTGGCGATGTTCCGCCTTGAACATACCTTAAGTCAAGGCTCTCGCTGTACTCCGAATTTGTTACAAAGAGAATCTCTTGCCCACCGTGCGGCTGTGATGACGGTTCCCAGCGACCATCCACATTAAATCCAAGTGATTTTTGCTCATTTCTTTCTGTAAAAAGGAGATTTACACGAATAGAGTCAAATCCCCCATTACCTCTTGGAACAATTTTGAATGCTCTTACTGGGATTCTTCTTCTATCCTGATAAGGTCCAGTCGCC
>Ga0308389_1001106_pt1 | contig 18825 bp, 12 predicted proteins | sample Hotspr2Sample148_FD_202362 | JGI IMG/M metagenome (GOLD analysis project Ga0308389, IMG submission 202362) | Hot spring phototrophic mat microbial communities from Mushroom Spring, Yellowstone National Park, Wyoming, United States - 20040719_148 ... | reverse complement strand
CGGACGGCAGCCGGCTGGCGGTGGGGTCAGAGAATGGTATTTTTTTGTACCATTCTGCCCGGCTGATACCGTTGAGGTTTTTCCCCGCCCTGACTGGAGTTGTCAGCGTGGCGTTCTCGCCGGACGGGCAGCTGATCGTCTCGGCTTCCAGAGATGAAACCGTGCGGCTGTGGCGCGCCGCAGACGGACGGCTGCTGCGCACACTGGAGGGGCACACGGATTGGGTAGAAAGCGTGGCGTTCTCGCCGGACGGGCAGCTGATCGTCTCGGCTTCCAGAGATGAAACCGTGCGGCTGTGGCGCGCCGCAGACGGACGGCTGCTGCGCACACTGGAGGGGCACACGCATTGGGTAGAAAGCGTGGCGTTCTCGCCGGACGGGCAGCTGCTCGCCTCGGCCTCTTGGGATAACACCGTGCGGCTGTGGCGCGCCGCAGACGGACTGCTGCTGCACACGCTGGAGGGGCACACGGATTGGGTAGAAAGCGTGGCGTTCTCGCCGGACGGGCAGCTGATCGTCTCGGCTTCCAGAGATGAAACCGTGCGGCTGTGGCGCGCCGCAGACGGCCGGCTGCTGCGCACGCTGGAGGGGCACACGGATTGGGTAGAAAGCGTGGCGTTCTCGCCGGACGGGCAGCTGCTCGTCTCGGCCTCTGTGGATAATACCGTGCGGCTGTGGCGCGCCGCAGACGGACGGCTGCTGCGCACGATGAAGGGGCACACGGATTGGGTGAGGAGCGTGGTGTTCTCGCCGGACGGGCAGCTGCTCGCCTCGGCCTCTTGGGATAACACCGTGCGGCTGTGGCGCGCCGCCGACGGCCGGCTGCTGCATACGCTGGAAGGACACGACAGTTTGGTGACCAGCGTGGCGTTCTCGCCGGACGGGCAGCTGCTCGCCTCGGCCTCTTGGGATAACACCGTGCGGCTGTGGCGCGCCGCAGACGGCCGGCTGCTGCGCACACTGGAGGGGCACACGCATTGGGTAGAAAGCGTGGCGTTCTCGCCGGACGGGCAGCTGCTCGCCTCGGCCTCTTGGGATAACACCGTGCGGCTGTGGCGCGCCGCAGACGGCCGGCTGCTGCACACGCTGGAGGGACACACGGATTTGCTGTGGGAGGTGGCGTTCTCTCCGGACGGGCAGCTGCTCGTCTCGGCCTCCGAGGACAAAACCGTGCGGCTGTGGCGCGCCGCAGACGGACTGCTGCTGCGCACACTGGAGGGGCACACGAATTTGGTAGAAAGCGTGGCGTTCTCTCCGGACGGGCAGCTGCTCGCCTCGGCCTCTTGGGATAACACCGTGCGGCTGTGGCGCGCCGCCGACGGCCGGCTGCTGCATACGCTGGAAGGACACGACAGTTCGGTGACCAGCGTGGCGTTCTCGCCGGACGGGCAGCTGCTCGCCTCAGCCTCCGATGATGAAACCGTGCGGCTGTGGGGCGTTGCCGACGGACGGCTGCTGCGCACACTGGAGGGGCACACGGATTTGGTGAGGAGCGTGGCGTTCTCTCCGGACGGGCAGCTGCTCGTCTCGGCCTCCGAGGACAAAACCGTGCGGCTGTGGCGCGCCGCAGACGGACGGCTGCTGCGCACACTGGAGGGGCACACGCATTTGGTGAGGAGCGTGGCGTTCTCGCCGGACGGCCGCCTGCTCGCCTCGGCTTCTTGGGACAAAACCGTACTGCTGTGGGGCGTGCGCTGAGCCGGCCGGCTCAACCCGCAAAGTCATCGCTGAAACTCGCTCTTTGATTGATTTTCATACCGGAGGAAATCGCACCCATGACTACCGATCAACCCCTGAAATGCCCGGTCTGCGCCACCCCGTTCAGTCCCGGCCAGCCGCACTGCGCCAACCCGGACTGCGGCTGGCCGCTGAACAGCGGCCCGGTTCTCGGCCGGCTGACCGCCGAAGAGATGCAGGCCTTTCAGCACCGGCTGACGGAAGCGCGGGAGGCCTACCGGCGCAAAATGGAACAGCGCGCCGCCCTTCTCCCAGATACCCCCATCTCGCCGCAAAATGTGGAGCGCTTGGCGGTGGTGCGCTGGTTGGGGATGGGTGATATCCACGAAGCAGCCTTCTCGCCGGACGGCAGCCGGCTGGCGATTGTTTCTGACAAATGGATTTTTATATACGATCCCGCCCAACGGACACAGGTGAGATACCAAACCGGACTATTAACATATGGCGTTATGTTCTCGCCGGATGGTCAAATGCTCGTGTCATATTCCAATGAATCATCTAATCAAAAATATATCGTTCAGTTATGGCACGCTGCCGACGGCCGACTATTGCACTCACTGGAGGGACATACTGAGTCTGTGAATAAAGTGGCGTTCTCACCAGACGGACGCCTGATTGCTTCGGCCTCAAGGGATAAAACCGTGCGGCTGTGGCACGCTGCCGATGGCCGGCTGTTGCACTCATTGGAGGGACACACTGAATCGGTAAATAGAGTGACGTTCTCGCCGGATGGGAAGCTGCTTGCCTCGGCATCCGGTGATAACACCGTGCGGCTGTGGCACGCCGCAGACGGCGAGCTGCTGCGCACGCTGGAGGGGCACACGGATTTGGTGAGGAGCGTGGCGTTCTCGCCGGACGGGCAGCTGCTCGCCTCGGCCTCCGATGACAAAACCGTGCTGCTGTGGCGCGCCGCCGACGGACGGCTGCTGCGCACGATGAAGGGGCACACGGATTGGGTGAGGAGCGTGGCGTTCTCGCCGGACGGTGAACTGCTCGCCACGGCCTGTTATGACGATACCGTGCGGCTGTGGCGCGCTGCAGACGGCCGGCTGCTGCGCACACTGGAGGGACACACCTCTGGGATAAACAGCGTTTCGTTCTCGCCGAATGGCGACCTGCTCGCATCGGCTTCCGCAGATGAAACCGTCAGGCTGTGGCGCGTCGAAGACGGACAGCTGCTGCGCACACTAGAGGGACACACGTCCGGGATAAACAGTGTGGCGTTCTCGCCGGACGGCAGCCTGATTGCCTCGGCCTCCGATGATGAAACCGTGCGGCTGTGGCGCGCTGAGGACGGGCAGCCCCTGCGCACACTGCATAGACACACGGATGATGTGCACAGCGTGACATTCTCACCGGACGGCCGCCTGCTCGCCTCGGCCTCCGCAGATAAAACCGTACTGCTGTGGGGCGTGCGCTGATCCGGCCGCGCCCCAAAACCTCACCCGTGTTCATCCTCACCATCCCCTCCTGTCTCCCCCAAAGCGTTCGGCAGGCAGGCGCAGGCGGCCGGCAAAAATCAAACCGTCGGACAGAGAAATTACCCCAACCAACGGTATAATAATAATAATCAAGCCCACTGCAGCAGGCCGGCAGCCGCCCGCAAACTTCCGCTCTAATCCAATCCACAGGGGATGACCATGAAAGTTGGAATTGACTTTGGCACAACCTACACCAAAATCGCCTACCTCGATGAACACGGCAGCCCAAAACTCTTCCTCTACCCCGCTCCGCCCAACGGCAGGCAGTTCGTTCCCACCACCGTTGCCTACACCCGCGGCGGCCGCAAAATCGTCATCGGTGAAGCCGCCCGCCTCGCGCTTCTCAACGAAGACGATGTGGTTTACTACGAAGCCTTCAAAATGCTTTTACCCCTCAAAAAGCCGCAAGATTGGAAAGCGCACGGCTGGCCGGATGGCAAAAGCCCCGCCGAAGTAACCCGCGACTACTTCTTACAGCTGCTGCGCGAAGCCGAGTACAGTTTTGAAAAACAGAATCCAAAAATTGACGGGCTGGTCGTATCCGTACCGGAACTGTGGCAGAAGACCGCCGATAACCCCGGCGCTGAGGTGTTGAAGAAAATCCTGACCGAAGACCTGCGCCTGCCGCTGGATCACCTGCGCAGCGAGCCGGTCTGCGCCGCAGCCTTTTACGTATACAGTTACCAAAAGCTGGAGCGCAGGTCAAAACGGCCGTTCAACCTGCTGGTCTGCGATGTTGGCGGCGGCACCTTCGATGTCGCCCTGTGCCGGGTGGAGGGGAGCAGCATCAAGGTGCTCACCTTTGACGGCAACGGGCAGTATGGGGTGGGAGAAGCCGGCGTATCCTTTGACCGCGCCGCCGTTCAAATTGCCTGCCGTCAGGCCGGGCGCGGGAAGCCGGAAGAACTGGACGAAACCGAATTCATCGAACTGGTGCGTGAATTTGAGCGGGTGAAGATCGAAAAGCACGACGAAGTATCCAAACAGATCGTCGAGTTCAAGGATGTTCCCGAAATTCAGGATGCGCCCCTCTATGCGTGGCGCAGAGGAAAATACAAACTAAGCGTTGCTCAGGTTCTACAGGCCTTTGAACCGGTGAAACGGGGCATTGAAAAAGTGCTCACCGCCATTCAGCAGCACGCCGCCGCCAACAACTGGACAATTGACCGCGTCGCCATCGTCGGCGGCTTTGGGCAGTTTCCCCTCGTCGAGCAGACCATCCTCGATTGTCTCGGAATTAAGGGGGAAACGGACGTGCGCTTTGACCGAACCTTAAACAGCGAAAACCGCTTTTATGCGATTGCTCTCGGGGCGGCCTTGATTGCCAACGGCATCATTGACCCGGTGGAGTACTATCCTCACACACTCGGCATCTTTGCCCACCGCATCCGCAACGGGGAATTGTCTGAGGAGTTCATTCCCATCGTAAAACCCGGCGAGATGCCGGCCGGCAGCCTGCAACCCTACTTTGCTCAGGAGGACGGCCAACCGCTAATCCTTGATGTTCAGAGCTCGGCATTCGGCCGGCTGCCGGTCTTCATGCAGCTGCACGGCAGCGGCAATCTGCTCTCGCTCAGCGTTCCGGAGGTGGACTACCCCCCGCCCGGCAAATACCACATCGGCCTGGCGGTGGACCGCTCCAATCTCGGCAAGCTGGTATTTGAGGCAACCAGCGATCAGCGCAGGTTTGAATACCTGCTCGGCAATGTCAACCCACAATTGATTGTGTAGGAAAGAAAATGACCCCCAACCAACGACAGCTCATTGGCGAAATCATTACCGACTCCAGCCAGCCCGACTGGATGACGGCTGCCCGCCTGATGGAAGCGGCCTTCGACTGGCTACTTTCTTCGCTGCCGGCCGAGCCGCCCGACCGCATTCAGGCGATGAAAGCCCTGCTCGATCTGAACAAAGCGCTGAAGAATCTGAACGACGGCCTGAGCGCCCTGCTTCCCCGTCTGATTGCCAAAGCCGAACCCGGCCCGACTTTGGAAGAATCGGTGCGCGAATTGCACATTCGCCTCAAACAGCTGGCACAAGAGATGAATCAAATGCAAAAACAGCTCAAGCCGCTGATCGAAGCCGAGCAAAGCCTTCAGACTCAAGCTGCCGAATTTGAAAAGCTCCGCCAGCGCCTTGAGCAGATGCAAAAGTTAGAAAAGCTGGCCGGCAGCGCGGACGAATTGAGAGAACAGGTGCAGCGGCTGGAAGAACGCCTGCCGCCCGGAGCGTGGGAAGCCGAGCAGTGGGAAACAAAACTGGGCGGCTATCTGGAAAAGCTGTTCATCCTTTCGGAACAAACAAGCGCTGCACTGGATGAAAAGCACCGCAAGATGATGCGCTTCATCCAACAGCGCGAAGCGGATCTGAAGCGGATCGCCGGGGAACTGCAGGCGGCGCAGGAGCGTTACCGAACGGTTGAGGATGATTTTCAGCAACGCCGCGATGTGCTGGAGTTTTATCTGGAAGCCGACCGCATCGTTGCCGAAGCACTTGGGCAGCCCGCTTCCGGTGGGCTGAATCAGCTGCTCAACCACATCGAGCATCTGCTCCAACAAGCCGACACTCTCCTCAAAACGGCCATGGAAGCCAACGAAGAAGCCAGAAGAATCACCCCCATCCCCTACAGTGGCGGAGGATCAGGATGACCGTGCTTGAACTTGCCGACATGAAAAAATCCATCGAGGAACTGCGCCAACAATTAGACGGGCTTTATCGCTTTATTGATCAGGCGGAATTGGCCGTTCAGGAAATGGAAGCGATTGCCGCTCAGGCGCAGCGCACCGCCGAAACGGTCAGCTCCTTCAACCGCGAAATGCTGACTCTGCAAAATCGGCTGGCATCCGTCATTCAACCGGTCGAAAACGCCGCTGCGGTCATGCAGCGCGAATTGACCCACCTGGAGCGCATCGGTGGGCAGGGATTGGCGCAGCAGCCGGATGTGACCGTGCGGGCAGTGTCTTCTCTTCTGCAATTGAGCCTGTCGGTTGCCGCCCAATTCTTTTCGATGGAACAGCTGGAAGATTTTTGTAAGCCAGAAAACGGCTACGCGATAGACCGTCTGCGGCGGCGCTGGATGGAGTGGTTCGGCGAGCTGACCCAATATCTGGCTCGAGCGCTTGCCCTCGCGCAAACCATCGCCGAACACGATGGGATTGGAACGCTGGCAGGAGAGTACCTCGTTGCGCTGGATCAGCTGGCGCGGCAGTGCGGTGAATGGCAAGCCTTCTGGCTAAAGAAAACCGTCCCTTCCATGCCGGCCGCGGACAGCAGCGCCCTGCCCGCCGATGTCAAACAACCCCAATCCGAGGCGGCCAAAAAACGCAAGCGGAAAACAAGGGGAAAGGCGCATGACGGCTGAAGAAATCATCACATTGAACATCGCCGCCGTCAATCCGACTACCCGCGCCCTTGGGCCGGGCCTGCGCGCTGCGGTCTGGGTGCAGGGTTGTCATTTCGACTGCGCCGGCTGCATTGCGCCGCAGTGGAAACCGCTGGCAACCGCACGGCTGATGCGCGCCGACCATCTGGCAGAGGAAATGCTGCGCCATCCCGAAGTCACGGGGTTCACCTTCTCCGGCGGCGAGCCGATGCTGCAGGCCGCCGGCCTTGCCCAGCTGATTCGCATCGCCCGCAGGAAAAGAGACCTGACCCTGATCTGCTACACCGGCTACCGGTTGGATCAGCTCCGCCGTACCTCTTTGCCGGGAGTGAAGCAACTGCTGGCAGAAACCGATGTTCTGATTGACGGCGTTTATGTGGAGAAATGGAACGATAACAAAGGGCTGAAAGGCAGCCGCAATCAACAGGTTCACCACCTGACCGATCGGCTGAAATTTTTTGATTTTGAAAACTGCGCAAGACGGGTGGAAATCCGGATTGAGAACGGTCTGATCATCCTGACCGGGGTGCCTTCCGCAGCGGCACTGAGGGGATTCCAATCCGCCGTTCAGCGCAGTCGTTCCCCGTCCTTACCGATGAGCGAATGAACGACCATAGGGGGCAGCCCGACCCGGATCACTGCAGGGTCATTTTTATACAAAAAAGAAGAAAGGCAGGTAAAAAATGAGTGGGATAAAAGAGGTCACCATCAGCAGCACGTACTTCCAAAGATTGCTTTCCGATTCAAGCCGGCTGCAAGCGATTCAATCGGCGCTGCCGCAATTCATGGAAAGCGTTGCCGAGGCAATCCTCAACGAAGTTGCCGGCCAGCTGCAGAACAACGAACGGCGGCAGAGCCGTTACGAAGCCAGCCTGGCCAACCTGAGCGAGGAAATGCGCCAGATGGAAAGTGGGGTGAATCAGCGTTTGCGCAGAATGAACGAGCACTGGCAAGGTGAGTTGCAAAACTCGCTTAGGGAAAACCGGCACGAATTCCGCCAGCGCATCGGTGAGCTGGATCAGCGCCTCACTGCGCAAATTCAGCAGGAGCGCCGCGAAAGAGAACGTCAGGTTCAGGAGATTTCTGACCGCATCAATGCCCTTGTCGCAGACGAGCGCCGCCGTGACGAACTGGCGCGTTCGTGGGTGAATGATGTTTCCCTGAAAGCAGGTTTTATTGCAAACAATTACCGCCACCAGCAGTTTGCGCCGGGAGAACTGGATAAAATTGAACGGGACATCCAGATTGCCCGGCAGAACGTCCTGCAAGGAATGCCGCAGAGCGCCCTCTCCACCATCCAGCGCGCATACAATGACCTGAACGACCTGCAAATGAAACTGGAACGGTTGGAAAAAGAGTGGCTGCTCTGGCACACCGCCGCCCTCGAAGCCACCCGCCAGCTGCTCGCCATTGCTCAAAGCAATCGGGTTTGTTCGGCGCTGGATATGGAAGGCAAACCGCTGACCGGCTTCGAGGTGGAGGTGGATCACTGGACGCGCGGCAAGTTGACCGCTTTTGAAACTAAACTCAAGAAGATTATCGGCCGTATTGAGAATGACGAGCAACCGCTCTCCATTGAAGAACTGCGGGAGATTGCTGAAACAGCAGCTCCGAAACTGAGAGAGGAACTGGAGCAGATCATTGCAGAGGCACGAACGGCGGTGATTGCTTCTCAACTGCGCGCCAGCATTGCCGAATTGGTGATTCAGGCGCTCGAAAGCCAGGGGTATGTCTATGACGACAGCGCATATGAGGAAGAAGACCAACGATTGGGCTATGTTGCCAAAGTCAAGGCTTTCGACGGCAGTGAGGTTGTGATTTCCATTTCGCCGGACGATGAAAATGCCGCCGCCAACCATCTGCAGATCCACTCGTTTGATCAGGACGTTCGCACTGAGCATGAGCTGCTGCAACGCGCCAAAGCCATTTCCGAATCGCTGCAGGAGCAGGGTTTGCAGGCATCGCAGCCAGCAGTTACCGATCAACGCGCCGACCCGCGCCTTCGAGACCTGGAAAGAGTGAGAAAACAGGCCGTTACCAAATCGAGAGGTTGAATGGCAATCGAACGACTGCAATATCCTCTTGACTTCAATCAGGGCGATCGGCTGATCATGCTCTACGGGCCGGGTACCCAGGACTCATTTATCAGCCAGGATTACCTCGAATGGGACATTGAAACCGCCCTGTGGCAATTGCTGCACGAAAAGGGATTTGAGAGAATTGTCTTCTTCAACACCAATCAGTCCATTTATTTTCTGGATCAAAAATCGAAAGAAGTTTCTCTGCCCAAAACCAAAGGCGCTCTTGCTCACCATGCCGCCGCACCACCCCTCAAGCGGTGTAAAGGCCCGCTGGGCGATCTGAATCTGGCAGCGCGCCCGAAATCTCCCGAACTTGGCGCGGAGGCCTTCCGCAGCGCGCCGGCGCTCAGCGATGTGATGGCATTGTCGCTGATGGATACCTTCATCCGCAAAAATGATCACAAAACCGCGCTGGTCTTTTCGCAGGCCGAAACCACTTTCCGCTTTTTCAACGACCTGCGCCTGTTGGCGGGGAAATTCAGCAGCTGGATCAGGTTGCCGGCAAGCAACCCGAATATCTGCATCCTAATATTTTCAACGCCCACCTACCAGGACCTGTGTGAAACCGCACAGCGGTTTGAATATCTACCGGACTTATTTGCCAACCTGCAAACCAAACGGGGTTCCAACCGCCAGTACAACATCGCCTTTATTGGCGGTCCGGAAGAACAGGAAATTCATCGGCTGGTTGACTTCTGCCGCTTGAAGTACGGCGTGGCGGTCAACTGGCGCGAACGCAGGAAACTGGAACTCTGGATGACCGCCGAGAACCTGGAGGCAAAAACATGGCTCAACCGGCTGAAAAACAGCGGCGCACTCAATCGTGCCGTGTGCAGAAAAATGGGCTGGCTTACCTCAATGCCGGATGATGAACGCGATGCCTTGACGCGTCTCAACGAATTGGTCGGATTACAACCGGTTAAGGAAAACATTACAGAACTGATTGCTTTGTTGAAAGATAAAGAACAGCGTGAAGCGCAGGGCTTTGGCAGCGGTGAACCATTGCGCTTGCATTTGGTTTTCAGCGGCAACCCCGGCACCGGTAAGACCACTGTAGCGCGCCTGATGGGCGAAATATACCGCGATATGGGGCTGCTGCGGCGCGGCCATCTGATCGAGGCAAAGCCCTCCGACCTGATCGGCAACGTGGTCGGCGATACCGCCATCAAAACCAACGCTCAGGTTGACCTTGCCCTGGACGGGGTTTTGTTCATTGATGAAGCCTACCAGATGGCAGATAAAGAGCGCGGCGGGTTTGGGCAGGAAGCACTGGAAACCCTGATGGTGCGGATGGAAAATGACCGCAAACGTCTTTGTGTGATTGTCGCCGGATACCCGCAGCGAATGCAGCAGTTTCTCGATGCCAACCCCGGCCTTCAACGCCGATTTGAAAAAGTCATCCCATTCCCCGACTACACGAATGAAGAATTGATGGCCATTCTGCAAAGCAAAATTGAAAAGCTCGGTTTATCCTGTACGCCCGAACTGAACGAACAACTTGTGCGGATTGTGCAAAACATTCCCCGAGACGAGAAATTCGGCAATGCCGGAGAGATTGAAAAACTGCTGCAGGGCCTGGAAAAACGCCGCGCCGTGCGCAAACTGCAAAACCGCTTGCCCGTCAATGAACCTTTCAGCATAGAGGACATTCCGGATGATTATCGCGTCTATCTCCCTCCTCCGCTGCCGGGCATGGATCTTCTTTTGAATGAACTGAATGAGATGGTCGGTTTGCAAGAGGTCAAAACCTTTGTGCGCCGTCAGGTGTCCCGTTTGCGTTGGGAGCAGAATCGCCCCACCGCCGTCAAAAGTAACCAGCCGCGTTCCCTGCACATGGTCTTCACGGGCAACCCCGGCACCGGCAAAACCTCGGTGGCGCGCTTGATGGGCAAAATTTTCAAGGAGTTGGGGCTGCTGCGCAAGGGGCATGTGGTCGAGGTCTCGCGCGGCGATCTGGTTGCCGAGTATGTCGGACAAACCGCGCCCAAGACACGCGCCGCCATCCAGCGGGCACTGGACGGTATCCTCTTCATTGACGAAGCTTATGCCCTTGATGAAGGCAAGACTTTCGCAGCCAATTTTGGCAAGGAAGCCATTGATGAGCTGGTCAAGCAAATGGAAGATCACCGCGACCGGCTGGTAGTGATAGTTGCCGGTTATCCCGAACTGATGAAAAACTTCCTCGATTCCAATCCGGGGCTGGCCTCGCGCTTTACCCAATATGTCCAGTTTGCGGATTATTCACCCAATGAGCTGATGCAAATCTTGCACCGCTTCGTCGAGAACGAAGGATTGACCATATCACCGCAAGCGGCAGAAAAAGCGCTGGCTTACCTGCTGGCGCAACGGGCGGCCAAACCGGCAAGTTTTGGAAATGCGCGCGCCGTGCGCAACCTGGTTCAGGAAATGAGCGACCGCCTGAAGGAGCGGGTTGTGTCCTTGGAGGATGCCGGAGCGATCATCACGGACGCCCATCTCATCCTGCCGGAGGACGTCCCCGTTCAGACGGCAACCTCGCCTGCCGGGCCAGCCAAGCGACCGGATTTCCACCACATCCGGCTGAGCTGGCTGCCCCACGAACCGCCTTCACAGCCGCAATCCCTCGAAACGGTGCGCCGTGCCGTCATTTACCTCACGGCGCAGACGCCCAGCGGAGAGGTGCAATCTGCCAGCGGGTTCATCATCTCCCCGCAGGGACTATGCCTTACGGCTTGCCATTTCGTAGAAGGTGCTCAATTCTTTCAGGCACGGCTGGAATATCCAATCAAGGGAGTACTTCCCCTGGAACTGCTGGGATGGGATAAAACGGCCGACCTGGCTGTGCTGCAGCTGCCTGAAGGCAGTTACCCATTTGTTCATCTCGCGCCCCCCGGCAGCATTCCGCCGCTTGGCGAGCCGGTCGGTGTGCTGGGCTACCCGCTGGGGGAGGAACTGGGAAGCGAAGTTACTTATACGGAAGGCTCGGTTGGTGCGATTCGCACGCTGGTCAACGGCATCACCGTAATCCAGATGCAAGCGCCAGTTACTCACGGGAGCAGCGGCGGGCCGGTGTTCCGCCGTTCGGACTGGCGCGTGATCGGCTGGGTATTCGGCGGGATCAGTCAGGAAGTCGCCTCGGGTTTCAATTTTGCCGTCAGCATTGAAGAGTTCCACAAAAGATTTCATCCGCCCGGCGGAGCGCAAACAGCGCTCCCACCCACAACTGACGGATAACCCATTTTAGACTTAAGAGGAGAAATCTACTGGTGTCCGAAGATTCGCTGAAATGCCCGGTCTGCGCCACCCCGTTCACCCCCGGCCAGCCGCGCTGTGCCAACCCAGACTGCGGCTGGCTGCTGAACAGCGGCCCGGTTCTCGGCCGGCTGACCGCCGAAGCAATGCAGACCTTCCAGCGCCGGCTGGCGGAAGCGCGGGAGGCCTACCGGCGCAAAATGGAACAGCGCGCCGCCCTTCTCCCAGATACCCCCATCTCGCCGCAAAATGTGGAGCGCCTGACGGTGGTGCGCTGGTTGGGGATGGGTGAAATCTATCACGTAGCATTCTCACCGGACGGCAGCCGGCTGGCGGTGGGGTCAGAGAATGGTATTTTTTTGTACCATTCTGCCCGGCTGATACCGTTGAGGTTTTTCCCCGCCCTGACTGGAGTTGTCAGCGTGGCGTTCTCGCCGGACGGGCAGCTGCTCGCCTCAGCCTCTGTGGATAATACCGTGCGGCTGTGGCGCGTTGCCGACGGCCGGCTGCTGCGCACGATGAAGGGGCACGACAGGTCGGTGACCAGCGTGGCGTTCTCGCCGGACGGCCGCCTGCTCGCCTCGGCCTCCGCAGATAAAACCGTGCTGCTGTGGGGCGTGCGCTGAGCCGGCCGGCTCAACCCGCAAAGTCATCGCTGAAACCCGCTCTTTGATTGATTTTCATACCGGAGGAAATCGCACCCATGACTACCGATCAACCCCTGAAATGCCCGGTGTGCAGCACGCCGTTCACCCCCGGCCAGCCGCACTGCGCCAACCCGGACTGCGGCTGGCCGCTGAACAGCGGCCCGGTTCTCGGCCGGCTGACCGCCGAAGCAATGCAGACTTACCAGCGCCGGCTGGCGGAAGCGCGGGAGGCCTATCGGCGCAAAACAACAACCGAACTCCCGATAACACTTAAAACTGCACGACAGGTAGTAAAACTCAAGCACCAAAGGATTGATGAAGTCAGACAACTGGTCCTATCGCCAAATGGAGAAATGCTGGCAGCAGCATCTTCATCTGGGATTATATGTTACGACACGAAAGATTTTGCAAAAATTGATCTCCTCAAAACCAGATCAGAGGTACGCAGAGTGACCTTCTCACCAGACGGTAGTTTTCTTGTCTGTTCGTTAGAGGATAAAACAGTACTGTTATGGTCTGTTTCCGAGAAAAAGCAACTGAGAACCATTGGAAAACATGCTAAATGGGTGAACAGCGTAGCCTTCTCCCCAACTAGCAACCTGATTGCTACAGCATCCGACGATCATACGATTAGGTTATGGAAGGTGACAGACGGACTTTTATATCGTACCCTTAAGGGTCACTCAAAATGCGTAAATAGCGTAGCATTCTCACCGGACGGTTCATTACTTGCATCCGGTTCGGATGATAAAACCGTTATACTATGGCGAATTGAGGATGGGGCAAAATTGCGTACATTTGAGGGGCATTCCAGGAGTGTAAAACATGTGGCTTTCTCGCCAGACAGCACGCTTATCGCCTCCTGTTCAGGTGATAGAAACGTGCGACTATGGAATCTTGTAGATGATAATAAATTTTTTCGGTTAAAAGGGCATGAAGATTGGGTATTTAGTGCGACCTTCTCGCCGGACGGTTCATTATTAGCCTCGGCCTCCAGCGATAGAACAATACGTCTTTGGCAAACAACAGATGGCACCTTGATTCGTACTTTACATGGGCACTATAATACTGTTCACAGCGTAATTTTTACACCAAGCGGTAAGTTACTTATCTCTGGGTCATATGATGGGACAATCCTGCTGTGGGGCGTGCGCTGGAGCTAGAACCGCCACGCCCCTGATGATGTCAATGGATGTAAGAATTGCAGTCAGGTTTGTTGTTATGACTATGCGAAGTTTTAGCGGCCGCTTTTTGCACAACTGCTCGTTTTGCTGTCTGAAGAAACCGGCTTTTGATGTTGAAGTGGGATTTTCCTAACTTTTGCTCGGTTTTGCCGGTAAGACCGGCTCAACAACAAAATCAATGTGGTCAACCTCGTGGGGAGCAATTGCCCGGTTTACGGCTGCGCGAAAACGCGTGAAAGTTCGCCGCTTCGATTCTTCTCTTGAAAGATAAGACCAACCTCCCCAGGGTGGGACAGCATCAGCGTCAGCCTGAACAAGCAGACGGCGCGCCTTTTTACCGGTGAATGCCAGCGGGCGTGTTACCCTTGCCAGTTCATCACCCGCAATCTCGCTCCATTGAGAGATCAACTTTTCCATGAGTTGGGCAAGTTGATCGAAGGAAGGACGGATTTTCGATTCGTAGTCCCACGGGAGATACATTGGTCCGCCCAACGGGCCGACCACATAATTTGTGGGTTCCTTTGCATAGTAAAAGTCTGAATCGGGAATTCCGGCTATCAGGTCGGCGCACCCGTTTTTTTCTGCCCAGGCAACCGTTTGTTCCCATCTTTCCTTTTTGTCAATATCGTTGCTGAAAGCCCAGCCGGCAAGGATCAGGGGAATAGGCGGTGACGGCGGATCGCAAGGATGCGATTGAGCATATTCGGTTAACCTATTAAATGCTTCACTCCAGCGGATTGGCTTCGGACAAATTCGTTTCATGTTGGATTACCTTGAAAAGAATTTTCTAAAACCCGCACAATACCGTACCGTTCTTCGCTGAAATTGTCGAAAAGGAAAATTGACCAGAGGAAACTGCCCAAGTCTATCCTAAATATTACACAACGAAACTTAAAAGTCAATGACCCAATCCCAAAAATCAGGATGGTCAGGGATTGAGCGCAAGCCTTGTGAACAAAAGCGAGCCAGTTCTCTGATTTCTTGCATCAACGGGTCGCAATACTACGCCGTTTTGCCAACCACCCCAAAGTTCTTTCAACGACCCAACGCCGGGTAATCAATCTTTTATTTCCAGCAACGGTATATTCCTTCTTTACCTTACGAAATTATCTATCACACAAACAGCTGCCACAACGAGAACAATTGAAATGTTTGCATTCAGGACAGTAACTATTCGACCGATCCCGGCTATCAATTGGAGCGCCACATTTCCAACAATGATCGACATACCAGAATTCCCTGCACCGTTTGCAATAATGCCAATCTCCCTTCTCGGGTTCGATTTCCCTGCCACAGTTTATACAACGATTTTTCTGATACGAGTGATATCGAATACCTTGATACCCCTTTTGAAACGAAGGCCGGGACGAGGGATATCGAGTAGAACGATACGATTGCCTATTGTTTTGTTTTTTCCAACGCATCTCCCTGCTCCAGATAAGCCTTAAGTAACGCCTTGAACAATTTTCCATGGTTCGGCACTTTAAGATGAAGCAGCTCGTGAACGATCACCTCTCGGCGAAAGTCGGGCGGCTGGTTAAGTAAATTGGTGTCGAAGGTCAGGCGTCCGCGCGAGGAGCAGCTCGCCCATTTGCGTTTCATCGGGCGCAGGCGGATTTCACGCGGGGTGACTTCCAGCCGCCGCGCCCAGGCCTGCACTTCGGTTATGAACAGGTCGACCGGCAGCGCTTCTTCCAGCGCAATCCATTCGGAAGATTCGGCCTTTTTCATTCTGCTGCCCTCCGTAAAAGGTCCAGGATGCGGTCGGCCCAGGCAACCACCTCTTTGACGCCCAGGGCAATCAGATCTTTATACAACCGGGTGCGCAATTCCCGCTCATCGGCAGCGCTGATTGTCCAATGCGGGAAAAGGGCAAAGGCTTCTTCTAACGAAGCCGCGCTCTGCGCAGCCTGCGCCGGCTCAATGCCCTGGGTGCGCAGCCACCATTCAACAGCAAACGCCTGCGCCGAAAGCGGGCTGGAGCGGCGTTCTTCCTGTGCTGCCTGCAGTTGATTCACCACCTCGTCCAGCTCTTTCAACGCCTCCTGCGCCGAGATCAGCCGTTCCTCAAAACGGCGGCGGATCTGCTCTGCCCGCTCGCCAATCGGGATCAGATGGGGAGCCGTCTTCCCCTGTTCGGCAACGATGCGGTTCAACTCTTTGAGCAGGTTAAAGACCTTGACTGTGTCGGGCTTGTCCTCGCGGAGCAGGGCAAGCAGCGCTTCCGGCCCGATTTCATAAGTCGCCTGAGGCTCATTAATCTGTGAGGTTAGCGTATGCTGCTGGACAATCTCCGCCGTCTTGCGCAGGAAGGATTTGTCCACCGGAATATGCGGCTCGTAGGCGCTGCGCACCAGGTGGTAGGCCGCCACCAACCGCTCATAATCCTTGAGAAACGGGCGCAGGAAGGGATCAGGGGAGAGAATTTCGTAAATTTCCTGCAGCTCGCGGAAAAAGGCATAAAAATTTTCACGGCGTTCTTTGTCGCGGAAATGCTCCAGCACCGCTTCAGCAGCCTTATCTTCGGTTTTTTCAGCCGTGAGGATCAGGTACTCCGCTCGACCCTGTTCTACGAGGACGGCAAAGCGCGCCTGTAAAACCTCAATCCCCTCAACCACCCCGCTGACTTCCTGAGAGTCGAACGCCAGCGCCCGCTCCAGGTTCTCAAACACGCCCACAAAGTCCACAATCAGGCCGGTGGTCTTGCGCTGACCTTCTTCACTCTCGTAGGGACGGTTGACGCGGGCAATCGCCTGCAGCAGGACATGATCGCGCATGGGTTTGTCCAGGTACATGCAGTAGAGGATGGGCGCGTCGTAACCGGTCAGCAATTTCTCGGTTACTATCAGAATCTGCGGCTTTTCATCCGGTTTGCGGAAGGTTTTGCGGATGCCGCTTTCGTGATCATCGCTCAGGTGATAACGGCGAATGTGAGGCGGATCGTTGTGTCCGGCGCTGATGACGACTGCGCTTGCCTCGTGCGGCAGGTAATGGTCGAGGGCTTCTTTGTAGAAACAGCACGCCTCGCGGTCCACCGCCACCAGAAAGGCTTTGTAGCCCATCGGTTCAACAAACCGGCGAAAGTGATCGGCAACGAAGCGGGCAACTTTGTCAACCCGCTCGCGGTTCTTGAGCATGTTGGTCAGGGTCACGGCGCGGTCGAGGACGCGGTTGAGTTCTTCCACATCGGCCACGCCCTCCAGTTCGGCAGCTGCCCAAAAATCCCTTTCCATCGCCTCGCGGTCGGCAATCAGGTCGTTGGGCGCCAGCTGATAGTGCAGGGGGACGGTGGTGCCGTCTTCGATGGATTCGCGGATGGAGTATTTATCCAGATAGCCGTTGGGGTCATCGCTGCCGAAGGTCTTGAAGGTGCCGCGGCCGTGCGCGGTGCGGTCAATCGGCGTGCCGGTAAAGCCGATGTAGGTGGCATTCGGTAGGGCGCCCATCAGGTAGTTGCCCAAATCCCCGCCGGTGGTGCGGTGCGCTTCATCCACCAGCACAAAGATGTTGGGACGCAGGTTGAGATCGGCGGGCATGTCGTCAAATTTGTGAATCATCGAAACAATGACACCGCGCGTATCCGCACTGAGCAGGTCGCGCAGGTGGCGTTTGGACAGCGCCGGGTGCACCCGCCCAAAACCGATTGCTTCGAGGTTCTGAAACAGCTGGCTTTGCAGTTCATTGCGGTCGACAATCAGCAGGACGGTGGGGTTCTCGAAGGCGGGCGTTTGGATGAGCTGGCGCGCCAGGGTGAGCATGGTGTAGGTTTTGCCCGAGCCTTGCGTGTGCCAGATCAAGCCGCGCCTTTTTTGCGGGTCACGGGCGCGGCTCAGACCGCGCTCGATGGCGCGCATCTGATGCGGACGAAGAACGATTTTGGTCAGTTCGCCGTCTTTGCGGGCAAACAGAATATAATCGCTCAACACCCGCAAAACGCGCCGCGGGGCAATAAAGTTTTTGACCAGCGTTTCAAAGTCGGGCCGGGCAGGGGCACTGCCCGCTGCGGCTGCATCCTCCCGCCAGTTAAAGAGCGCCTTGCGGGAAAGCGACCAGGTAGCCCCGTAGAAGAACTGCACCAGGTGCGTGAGGGCAAAGAGCTGCATGTGCGCCAGCAGTTCCGGCGCTTCAGCGTGGTAGCGGCGTACCTGATCAAAGGCTTCTGCGATGCCCTCCAGACGCGTTGCGGCTTTGGTTTCGACCAGGATGACCGGGATGCCGTTGACCAGAAAAACCACATCGGCGCGGATGCGGCTGCTCCTGCTGTCAAAACGGAACTCATTGGTGACGTGGAAGGTATTTGCCTCGACATGCTGCGGATCTATCAGGCGCAGGTTGCGCTCGCGGCGCTCGGCCTCGACGAAAACGGTTTTCAGCCCTTTGAGGTACTCCCACGCTTCGCGGTTGCCCTCGATGTCGGGGCGCAGGCGCAGCAGTCGGGCGATGACCTCGCCGGCCTGCTCGGCAGAAGGGATGACGCCGGGGTTGAGAATCTGTAACCGGGCAATCAGCACATCCCGAAGCAGCGGCTGATCGAAACCGTGGCGCAGGTGCAGGGCATCCTCTGGGGAAATATAGTTCCAGCCGGCTTCCTCGGCGTAGCGGATGAGTGGATTTTGCACCACGCGGCGTTCGGATGCAAGTGTCATGGGTCACCTCTTACTCTGCGGGCAATTTCTTGTTGAAAGGTTTGTTTTCGCGCCTGAAGAAAGGCAGAAAAATCATCTCGCTCCATCGCTTGTTGGGCTTCTTCGGAAATGAGATGTGAATTCAGCGTGTCACGCAGCCGATCCGTATTTCCTCCGTGCTGCTCCAAAAACACTGGCAGATATTCAGAAGGGCGCTTATCGCTTTTGATTTGATTGGACGTGGAGGAGATCAGCGTGCGGTTGAGGATGCTGTTGACAAGCGGTTCATGCCGGTACCTTGCTCTGGGGAAAATGTGATCGTCCTGACATTCTAGTATGATAATAAAAAGGACACGGCAGGTCACTTGTCATTAGGTCCTCGAGACCGTCTCGCAGTAAGACCGCCGTGTCCATCCCAAAAAGCCCGAACAGTTGAGTGGCCGTGAGAGGCCGTATCT
>Ga0308389_1001103_pt1 | contig 18835 bp, 16 predicted proteins | sample Hotspr2Sample148_FD_202362 | JGI IMG/M metagenome (GOLD analysis project Ga0308389, IMG submission 202362) | Hot spring phototrophic mat microbial communities from Mushroom Spring, Yellowstone National Park, Wyoming, United States - 20040719_148 ... | reverse complement strand
ACCGCCCCGAGGACCCGGCCAGCGTGCCGGGGCGCTTCCTCGAAGGGATGCTCGTCGCGGGGGCCGGTGCGGCGTTTGACATGCTCTCGTTTCACGGGTATACTTTCTGGCGCATTCCGGGCCAGCCGGACCTGGGCCCGCGAGTGGACTGGCGCCCGGCCTATCTGCGGGGTGTGCTGGCCCGTTACGGGATTGCCGAGCGACCGCTGCTGCGCACCGAGGGCGCGCTGCTCTGTCCAGGCGCCATCACGCCAGAGTGCCGCTGGGCCCAGGCCGATTACCTGTCACGGGCCTTTACCCGCGCCCTGCGCGACGGACTGGCGGCCGATATCTGGTATATTTACGACAGTGATTCATACCACAACACCGCGCTGATCGAACCGGGGGACGCGCTGGTGCCGCGACCAGCCTACTTTGCCTACCGGCACGCCAGCCGGACGCTGGCCGGGGCGCGCTATCTGCAGCCCCTGGCAGGGGTGCCGGAGAGTGTTGAAGGCTATGTGCTGCGCCGTGGCGACGCCCACGTCGTCGTTCTGTGGAGTGACCAGCCGCAAGTTGTGCGTGTCCCCTTACCGGCCGATGGCCCCGTCCGCTGCACGAACCGCGATGGCGGGCCAATCGCCTGCCCGGCGGAAGGCATGACGGTGCGGGTCGAGGTGCAGACGGGGGCGACGTATGTGGTGGTGGGGGGATAAACAGAGACCAAGCAGGTTGATCTCTATGCAGTCGGCAGTCAGGCGTCACATTGGACGCCCTCCAAAGTTCTGGCACACTAATTACCTGGTTCATCATAACCTCTATCACCATCTTCAAACTCGCTGTTTCTACCTCAGCGGTCGCGTTCTGGATCTCGGTTGTGGCAATCGTCCCTATCAACCAATGCTTGTAAATGCTTCGGAGTACGTAGCATACGACATTGATCATGCAGGCAGCCTGCCAGAAATCGTTGGAACAGCACAGTGCCTGCCGTTCCAGGAAGCTACGTTTGATGGGGTGCTGAGCACACAAGTGATCGAGCACGTCTCTGATCCCTGGCTTATGCTCGAAGAGATTAGCCGGATTCTTCGTTCTGGCGGTTTGCTGGTGCTCTCTGCTCCTCAGGCGTGGCGACTGCACGAAGTACCTCACGACTATTACCGTTACACACCTTATGGGCTCAGGCATCTTATCGAACGTGCCGGTATGAGCGTACTTGAGATTGTTAACCAGGGCGGAGTGTGGGCTCAGATCGGCCAGACCTTGAACAACACTCTTTGGCAGAAGCGGCTCGTCAAGCGATTTTCCACTGACTGGTTTCTCCGCCGATTGATCACCATGGGAATCAACGCTAGTTGTTTATGGCTCGATCAGGCCTGGTACGATGCTCATGACACGCTGAACTATGTGGTGCTTGCGCAGAAAAATGTCAGACCAGTGAAGATACAGCATGAAGGCTCGATGATCACGAGCGAGGGAGGAGCGGGCAAGCATTGAGTTGGGGACAAAAGGCTTGAATACTATTGATCCTCGATCACTTCTCCGTTCAGACAGCACCACGTGTGGTTGCCTGATCGTTTCTGGTTTCCTGTCAGGGATTATTGCCTGGTTCCTTGTCCCTCTGCTGATCGTCACCTGGTATGCCCGTATGGGAGCACAGGCCCTCGAACGCGCCAGAGTTGACCAGGATCTATCGACTCAAAATGCTATTGCATACTTCGAGCGCGCCGTCCGTTGGGCACCGTCTGATCCCTGGCTCCAACGCTGGTTGGCCCATGCCTATAAGTTGCAAGGACAACATGATAAGGCGCTCAGAATGCTGGAGCATGCCCACCATTTGCAACCGGATAGCTTGCTGATAACCTACGAACTGGCTAGCGCATACTGCCGGAATGATCGACCGGATCAAGCTATTGTACTGTACCAGGCACTTGGCATCTCTACGCAACGGTTGTTCGAGAGTGCCGACAAGGAGTTATTGCTTGGTAAACCAGACAAAGCCCTGGAAACCTACCTCGATGCAGTCTGCCTTGCCGGAGGGTATGATAAACCAGTAGCGTTTCGAATAGGAGTTGCTGCTGCTGCGGTTCAGGACCCACAGGCACCAGGTTGGCTCGAATATGCAGGGCTTGATCTTGCCGCTCAGACGTATGCGTCTGAGCCAACGACCCTTCGTATCGAAGTCGAGGATTTGCATTATCTGTTCGATGAATCGATTGAACATGATGGGCGACCTCTGACTGACTGGCCTTCTCATGACCCCTCCATTGGTACTCTTTGGTGGTCTGGTACGGCTGTTGCATTTGTTTCATGCGAAACAATCAAGCCGTATGTGCTGCGCCTGCGTGCGCAACATCCCCGCCCCCCGGTCGAATATGCCGTAGTTGTTAACGGGGTCACGATTCAGCAGTTCGCCTATGATCGTGCCGATGACTCATGGGAGGAGAATAGCGCGGTCGTGCAATTGCGAGGAGGATTAAATGTAGTCGGTATTCGTCTGGTTGATGGCACATACAGCGCTCATGGTGATCGCAACGGCTTTGTCGATTGGATAACACTGACGCCTTTAGCCGACTCATAACAAACTTCAACGTATTCCTGCTGTCACTCGTACGCGTGCAAATCTATGCAACATCTCCCGCAGCGCTCCTTGGTTTCATTTGCTCGCAGTGTGGCACCCTGGCTCATGCAACCGATTGACCTGCTTCGGTACGTTAATGCCTGGGTACTACCCCGCGATCTTGAAGGCAGAGATCTGACCAGTTTTGCGCCTGAGACACGCCTCGATCTGCCGGGCATTGATCTGCAGATCCCAGCACAACTCGAGCGCCTCGAACGATGGCGTCTGGCGTATCAGCAGGTGTTCAATGCCCTCCGTTGCAATCCAGAGATTAATACACTGCATCCGGGGAAACCGTACATGCACAATGGCTACTATCCTACGCCGGACGCCGAGGTCTATGCGGCGTTGATTGGCGATTATCGCCCTGGATCTATTGTCGAGATTGGAAGTGGATATAGCACGCGCATTGCGCGGTTCGCACTACGAAACTTCGGGGCCTCATGTGAATTGGTCGCGATTGATCCTCAACCTCGCGCTGATATTGTTAATATTGCTGATCGGGTGATTAATCGTATGGTGGAGGAAGTACCGCCTGAGGTTATACTCCAAATAGATCGCCCGCTGTTGTTTATTGACTCTAGTCATATCACTCGATCGCGCGGTGACATACCGTATCTTTTCAATACATTAATCCCACAACTCTCTACAGGCACGCTGGTCCAGGTTCATGATATCTATACGCCTTATGATTATCCATATATCTATCAGAAGCGACTCTACACTGAGCAATATATGCTGCAAGCTCTACTTGCCCATGCGTCGCGCTACCGTATCGTATTCGCGACGCACATGATGAGTCGCGAGTATACCGAGAGCATGCGTCAGGCAATTTCACCGGCAATCGGGATGAACAACGAATACTATGGCGCTTCATTCTGGTTCGAGATCGTCTGACTAGAGAATGACATGACATACGAACAGACAGATCCTGCTTCAACAACTGGCAACATCCTTAGCAAGATGTCCCGCGGACTGGTAGCTCTAGTATCGCGTCAGATTCTCTACTATGGCGCGCTGTTCTTTGGTAATATCTTTCTGGCGCGGGCTTTGGCACCTGAGATCTATGGTATTTTTGTGGCTATGTTCGCCTTTCAGACAATGCTCACGGTGTTTACCGACGTTGGTTTCGGTGCCGCTTTGATTCAGCGCGAACAATCGCCCACACAGAGCGAACTTGCCAGTCTCTTTTCGCTACAATTGATTATTTATACGCTTATCGCCACCGGTCTGTGGGTTGGCACGCCATGGATCATACGTCTGGCAAACATTGACGTGGCCGCCGTTCCTGTCATCCGAGCGCTAGGTATTGTTTTACTGATGGCTGTCTTGCGCGCCATCCCGGCAATGCTGCTGGAACGCGAACTCCGCTTCGAGGTGATCGCCTTGGCCGAAGTGCTGGGTATGCTCGCGTATCAGGTTGTGGTAGTGATACTGGTCTGGGCCGGCTACGGCCTTGCCAGTATTGTCGTCGCTCTGGCTGTCCGGTATACACTTGACCTGGCCATTATCCTGCGGCATAGACCGTGGCGTCCACGCCTTTCCCTCAATTTCACGCACATCTTTCCCTACCTCCGCTTTAGCGTGGGAATCCAGGGTGTACGGCTCATGTCGTACATTAAAGATCAACTGCCACTGGTATTACTGGTGCCGGTCATCGGCGCCGCAGGTGCAGGGATCTGGGGTTGGTCTTTGTTTTATATTGGTATTCCGGTGTATTTCAACCGATTGGTTGATCGTCTGGTTTTTCCTCTCTATTCACGTGTCCAACATAACCCAGAAGCAATGGGTACGGTTGCAGCGATGGCGATCTGGCTCAATTTTAGCGTTGGCCTCCTGGTTCTATTTATACTGGTACGTTTCGCCGATCTCATTGTCCCTCTGATATATGGCGCCATCTGGCTCACCGCGCTGCCAGTAGTGTACGCATTGGCACCCAACATGATTGGCGGCTTTGTGACAGGCTCGATCTTTCCTGTCCTCTTCGCCGCGGGTCAGATACATTTCGCCTTTCGCCTGATCTTCATCTGGGTCGTCCTGACAGTCCTCGGTGTTGGGGGCGGTTTGATAGTCGGCCAGCTGACCGGTATGGCGCTGGCCTACTCCCTGGCAACGCTGGTTATCTGCGTCGTGCTCCTCCGGAGATCCTCATTCCTGGCGCCGTTTCCGTTCTGGAGAACCGTAACGGGTCCGGTTGTTGCGCTGATCGTTGCCGCAACTGTTACCGAATTGTTCATGATGATAAAGACTACATGGATGTTCACTCTTCCTTTGGCGGCCTTTTTCTATGCAATATCCTTATTAATCTTGAGTCGTCAAATGATATACGCGATTATAACCTCACTGCAATATCCAACACGATCTTCCAGGTCTGACTCCTCTCAGGTGTATTCTTGATACAGTAATTCTGTCGTGAAGGCCCAAACCTGTCAGTACGGCGCCGGGAGTTTCCCTAGCTAATTACGACCCGCACTGCATCTGACAGGTTCGCAATCCGCGTACGATTGCTATACGGGATTGCCCTATCGTTTTCGTTGTTGCCTTTCAGTGGGCTTTCCAAAGACGCTGATGCAACCATCACCTTTCTTAATATGCCAAGCTGCCCAGATTCCTATGGACGGCGCCTAGGTCTAGGTCGAGGATGCAACCATCACCTTTCTTAACCATGCCATGCTGTCCGCTCAGCGGCAGTCCTGATGTCACGTTGGTGGAGCGTCTGGACGTTCACGATATCGTCACTTTGTTCCGAACCAGGATGAAGGTTGAAATCGGCAATGAATTCAAAGGTCTTACAACAATTGATTACTACAAGTCAAATGCAACTGGCTTATATTTTTTCGATCCGCTGATAACGGGATCTGAGGGGTTTTATGAACAGTTGCAAAAACAGTCGTTCTACTATCCTGATGAACGAGGTGAATTTCAATACGCCGCTCGGCTAGTAAAAGCCCACCAGAAAGTGCTCGAGATAGGTTGTGGCAAGGGGGTATTTGCTGATTTCATTCCTTCTGCTACTTATATCGGTTTAGAATTCAACGCCAGTGCAGTCCAAAGAGCTCGCGCTCGCGGGCTTACGGTGCTGAAAGAGTCGATAGAGCACCATGCTACAACTCACAATGGCGCTTATGACATCGTGTGTGCCTTTCAGGTGCTTGAACACGTGAGTGATATTGTGGGATTCATTACATCCAGCATTGCCGCGTTGCGTCCGGGAGGTTTGATCATCTATACTGTTCCCAATACCGACTCATTCCTTAGATGGTCTGTAAATAATATTCTCGCAGTTCCTCCTCATCATGTAACCATGTGGACTGATCAGGCTTTGCGTGCTGTTGCCAGACTATTCTCTCTCAAAATCATAGACATACGCTGTGAAGCTTTGTCGCCTAATCACCGCGGAGCTTTTCTCCAGGCAATGATTAATCGCAGCTATGCAATCGCAACTCATCAGAAGCCACGATTATTGAATACATCCTTATCATACAGGCTTGTCGATCGGATGCTTTTTCGTCTTTGTCGACAATTTGCACTCTTTATGTTGCCGCCATGTGACACACTTATTGGTCATTCACTGTATGCAGTGTACCAAAAACCTTAAGAACATTGTCGATGAATTCAGTTGCTTCTGCCCGCGAGTATACCCGCGTTTGCGTGCGTGTTATCCAGCACACTACGGCCCTGGACGCCAAGCGTTGATCCTCCCGCATCGACGGGCGCAGCAAGAAGATCGCAGGGATCGGCAAGCATTATTCGACCGCGAGACTTCTCGTGTTAAACGGCCAAATCTTGCTACAAGCCCTTTCAGGGATGCCGGGGTGTCGCTATTGATCAAGATCGATCCGTTGCCTGGGAGTAAGATAGAAGATTGATGCGCTGTTTGGCATTACCAAAGACCCGATTGGCCTCAATCAGCATCAGGTGATGAGCATAAAAGTTGTTGTTCGCTTCTTCTGGATCCCGGTGTTGATGGTATACGTCTAAATGAGAGAGTGAGGTTCTATGCATAGAGTCTTGTATGTAAATTGCACGGCAGTCCATGGTGGTGCTGAGACGTCTCTTCTTTGCCTGATGGATAGGATACGAGACCGAGCCATTGAACCGATCCTAGTTGTGCCGAGACACGGATGGCTGACTGAACAATGTGGCAAGCTCGGTATTCCTTTTGAAATAGCCTCAGGGTTGCCAGACGCCTTTGTGACCGATACCGCGATCCTTCAGGCGCGCACCTGGATACCCAATGCCATTAGGATCGCTCAGCTTGCTCGACGCCATCGGGCGGTGATTATCCACGCCAACTCACCGCGAGCTTCCTACCACGCTGGCCTTGGTGCTCGCCTTGCACGGATTCCCTGTGTAGTTCATGTCCATGACGCCGCTCCTGAGCACCTGCCATACAGCGTCCCGCTCAAGGCGCAAGTGCTTTTCCGGCTTTCCGATCAGTTTATTGCCGTTTCGCAAGCTACTGCCGAGGCGGTCAGCGCGTTGCTACCAATGGCTCAGTCTCGGATAACCGTGGTTTATAACGGGTATGACGCAGCTTCCTACGAAAATATTCCACGAGCGAATCTGCGAGCCGAACTGAACCTCGCTTCCGATACCGTACTGGTGGGATCGGTGTCAGCAATGACGCCCTGGAAAGGTCAGGATGTGCTGATACGGGCCTTTCCTGCCATTCATGCACGTATTCCTAATGCACGCTTGCTAATTGTTGGTGGAACACAAGGCGCAAAGGCGCAAGAACACTATCAGGCGCAGTTGTGTAATCTTGTAGCTGAGCTTGACATCGCACATCTAGTTCACTTTACCGGTTGGCGGAACGATGCCAAGTCAGTGATACGCGATCTCGATCTCTTTGTCCATGTACCAACGCGACCTGATCCCTTGCCGAATGTGATCTTAGATGCTCTAGCGCTCGGATGCCCAATCGTGGCTTCCAGAATTGGCGGCATTCCTGAAATGGTTGAGGATGGGGAAAGTGGTATCCTGGTTCCTGCAGGGGACTCAACTGCGCTCGCAACAACGGTCACGCAGGTTTTGACCGATCGCGAAAAGCTAGGGAAAATACAGCGCAATGCTCGTCAGCGATTTCTGCAGCGCTTTTGCGTGGATCAATTCACGGAAGGGATGTTAAATGTGTACGCCCGTTGCGTCCCAAACTTAATTCATTAAGAGGCTATCGCACACCAAATGCAACGTTTCTCCTGAATTGTGTGTTATAGCGCGCTAAGATGATTGTGCGATGGATTTATTGCTATAGCCGGTAGCATGCAGAACGGTGAATTGTATGATTGTGATCCTGGGAGTCATTGGAACTGCCCTTCTCGCAACTCTGCTCCTGATTTTCAACCGGCCAATGCTTTTTATCTATGCTCTAGCCATATCGGTCTTTGCTCAGAATATCACGGCGATGTTGCTGCTTCGTAGTGGTATCGTGCCAATTCAGCACGGAGCTTATCTATTATATTTGAAAGAGTTGATTGTCGTTCTAGGACTCATCTATCTAGGGTCAGGACGACTGCTGAGCAGAACACTACCCTTCAATTGGATTGATGCACTGATAATACTGTATTTCCTTCTTGTTTGTGCATTGTTCACCTTCGAGAGCTTCATACCATTCGAAGTTCGGATCGCCGGTATGCGCGGCCTGGTTATCCTGCCGTCTTTATACCTGTTAGGGCGCTGGCTTTACTATCCTAGGCTTGATATCAGTGATCTGTCACACTTTTTTATTCGAGTGGCGATAGTCTTTGCGCTATTTGGCATCCTGGAAGCTTTCATCTTGCCAGAAAGCTTCTGGTTGGCGATCGGCCAGGAAGAATACTACCTGATGAAGGAGGGACGTGTACCTCAAGGATCGCTGTATCTGAACATGTACTTCTGGGATTTTGGTGAACCACCTGTTCGTCGTGTTGCATCAGTTACCGGTGATCCACTCCTTTCTAGTTACACATTGCTCTATGGCACCTTGCTCCTGGGATTCTGGATGTTCTCTATTGGCCCAGGAAAACTTCGAGTGGGCCACCTGGTAGCACTTTTGACACTGGTTACTATGATAGCTACGTTCAGTCGCGGCGCAGTTGTTACGTTATTGGGCGGGATACTCAGTTTAATGATAGCCTTGCAAAGCACATGGATCTATGCCGCCATTCTGATAACCGGTATCGCGACAATTCTTGCTGTAGTTGGATTGTTCGGTGATCTGATACTCCAGCAAATCACCGGCCGGGGGCATATTGAAGGGGCCTTGACAGGTTTGGCAACAAGCTTAGAGCATCCCTTCGGTATTGGGATCGGATTGTCGAGTAATGTAGCTATATCCCGCGCTCGCGCACTGGGAATAGATAGAGCTTTCTCGACAGGTGGGGATAGTTACTTTGGGTCTGTAGCTTCACAGATCGGCATCATTGGTGTACTTCTTGCTTACAGCATTTTTATAGGGATAGCAGTCTGCCTGTATCGACAACGGAAGTATTTGCGTCGGTCAGGTTCGCCATATGTCTGGATTTACACCGCTACGATCGTCATGCTGAGCGGTCTTATCTTTACCAGTCTATTGAATGAGTCCGGCTTCAGTTTTGTTGGATCCGGACTAATCTTTTTAACTTCCGGCATTCTTGTTTCACACGCAACTGCATATAGTAGAAAGCATCTCAATAGCGTAGCTGCTCAATCTTTCGGGGTGGCTGTCAGGGAGGGGGCGCGAATGAGGCCCCAAGGTTGAGCGTGGAGCCGCGCTCCGCGATCAGATCGGCCAGGGACGGCATCGCACCACAAATCCGGTCCAGGAAGTAAAGGTAGAATATCGTGGCTCGCACGTTTGCAGTCATGTTGATATACAATCCACCATTGCAGGGTGTTAAATCTGATCCTCCAGGGGGGCATCCGTGCATGTGATGATGATCGAACCTGTCGGTTTTAGCGGAATTCGTTATTACACCGAGGCGCTTAGTCGTCAACTCGTAGCAAATGGCATGAGTCTTGCTCTTATAACCTCACGCCACTATGAACGTTTACCTGTGCCTCCGCCTTATCGGGTCTATGAAGTTATGGGCGGAGGGGATCGGACACAGAGTCGACTACAACGGGGCGTGGATTATATGCTACGCCAACTGAAAGTAGCGGACGTTGTGCGCATGGAGCGTCCTGATCTTATCCACATGCAAAGCGCTCTCGTCAATACAGTTGATATACTACTGTTGCGCTGGTTACGGTATCGCGGGCTGCCAGTAGTTTATACCGTTCATGAACCGAGTCGCGCCTCCCTCCTTTACACTGCGAGGTGGAGGATCGCTATGAATCGTGTAGTTGACAGGCAAATCTACCATTCGGCTAATCAACTCATTGTCCATACCTGGATTGATCGAACTCAATTGATCGAACGATATGGTGTTCCTGCTGAGAGAATTACGCGGATTGAGCATGGGAATCATTTCCTGCAACTCGAAGGCATAGATATCCCTTCCCGAGATGATAGCCGGATCAGATTAGGACTGCCGCTTAATGTGCCGGTTGGTCTTTTTTTTGGTGATCGACGCTACTCCAAAGGACTCGATCTTCTTATTGATGCTCTTCCCAGGATAATTGCCGAGGTACCCGAATTCCGCCTGATCATTGCAGGTAGGGCGCAAGCCGCATATAGGGACGTAGACTTTGAAGCGATGCTGCAAGAACGTGGTGTGCGTGATCACGTGATTCTAGATGATCGTTACATCCCCAACGAGCAAGTTGCCATCTACTTCGCTGCATGTGATCTGGTAATACTCCCATATCGAAACATATCGCAGAGCGGCGTTGTCCACCTGGCTTTCAGTTTTGGTCGTCCTGTTGTAGCTGCTCGCGTCGGTGGACTGGCTGAAGTTGTTGAGGAGGGTGTGACGGGGTTGTTTATTGAACAGGTGGAAGATCGTGAAGAAGTGGCGACAAAAATTATCCACGCTGCTCAACACCGTGACTGGTTGGCTATACTTGGGCAACGAGCTCGACAGCAGGCCGAAAGCCGTTTTGGTTGGGACAGTATCGCGCGTACCACTCTCGATCTTTATGCCAAGGTATTGCGTAAACACTGTGCGTAGGAATAGACATCTGACCTTATTCTCTTGAAGAAAGCGCACGTTGTCTGTGCGTAACACCAGATCCTGAACGACTACTGGCACGGTGCCTTTGTATTCGGTGTCCTCAGAGTGTGTCTGAACATGTGTCTGCCAAGGGTCTTTCGTGTAACCTTTGCGGGTATGCACGAACAGAACCGGCGAACACCGACGGTGGTCGCGTCTGCGCCTGATGTGGGCAGATGGTGGCGATGCTGGCTGGTGGAATGGGTCACAACCGTGTGTGGGTGCATCCTCGCTATCGTCAAGCGTCCGGAAGGGCAAGCGGGATTCCCGGTGGTGCCGCGGCGCCGGGTCGGTGCACGCACCGTTGCCTGGCTCAGAACGTATCGTCACTTGCGTAAGGACGACGAAGCACGCCCTGATATCGGTGAAGCGCTCATATATGCGGCACTGGTGCATCTGATGGTCAGACGATTGGCGCGTATCCATGCCCACGCCCCGTAGGAGAATGTTCAGACATACTCTTAGAGAAGAGGACATGCTATGTCCCAACCTCTCTCATACTCAGATCTACCTCGCTTCCCGGTGGTTGATGTGCACATCAGCGCGCTGACCTTTGATCGGGCGCTGGGGCTGATTGATGGCTGGATCGCCCGCCGCGAACGCCACTACGTCAATGTCTGCACCACCCACACGGTGCTCGAATGCCACGATGCGCCCGAACTGGCCGCGATCGTCAATCAGGCGGGAATGGCCACTCCCGACGGCATGCCCCTGGTCTGGCTCGGGCGCCTGCGCGGCCATCCGGTCGAGCGGGTCTATGGCCCCGACCTGATGCTCGCCGTCTGTGAGCGGGGACAGTCCCGCGGCTATCGCCACTTCTTCTACGGGGGCGCTGAGGGCGTGGCCGAGACGCTGGCCGCGCGACTGCGGGCGCGCTTCCCCCGGATGCTGGTGGCCGGCGTTTACTCCCCGCCTTTCCGCCCGCTCACCGCTGCGGAAGAACGTGACGTGGCTGCGCGGATCAACGCCAGCGGCGCCGATATCGTCTGGGTGGGTCTGGGGACGCCAAAGCAGGACTACTGGGTGGCGCGTTTCCGCCCCATGCTCAATGCAGCGGTGCTGATCGCCGTGGGCGCCGCCTTCGATTTCCATACCGGGAGGGTGCGCCAGGCCCCGCACTGGATGCAACGCGCCGGTCTCGAATGGTTCTTCCGCCTGACCCAGGATCCGCGCCGCCTCTGGAAGCGCTACCTGCTGGGCAATCCGCGCTTCGTGTACCTGGTGACGCGCCAATTGCTTCAGCGCGCCTATCGCCCAGGCCTCCGGTAGGGTATCTCATTTCCAGGACGTACGCGGTGCAGGGGAGGCTGCGCCTACCCGCATGCCCCGGTTCCCCGCCTGCGGCGGGGCGCTGCCGGCGGTTCGCCAGGAGTCCTGGCCGCTGCGAGTGAGGAGGGATGCTTTCAAGTGTAGGGTTTTTGAATCGGTGGGCTCGCTCTCGGCATCTGGAAGCGCAAAACGGCATCCTCGGCGCCAATCGCTTTTTTTGCGCATTGGAATGCGCTCCACCAAAAAACCCTACACCTGAGAGGGGGAGGGAGGGGCCCACGGCCCTCCATCCCTCCCCGCCAGAAGGTGACCGGGTAGCTCCTGTCATTGCGGTGGGCTTCGCCCACCCGCTGACCTCCCCTTCAAAAACACGCAGAATGCGCCTCGCACACGCCCGCATTGCCCGATACGCGCAACCGTGGTACACTTAGCCGGCTTTATGAGCGAGCTGTCATCTGATCCACAATGCGGTGCGATCGGACCACGCGCTTCGTCGATCGCTGTCACAGTCCACCAGGTGGCCTATGCTCGAACGGTTGCGTTACCGGGTCATCGGAAGCGTTCTGGCCTGGGATCTGGCGCTCACGCTCGTCACCCTCTCCGTCGCCTCGCATATTCGCCTGACCTTTGAATTGGGCATGGATCTGCCCGCCGAGGCGGCCCAACTGCCCTGGCAGCTCTACCTCGCCGTGGCGCTGATCTGGCTGGCGGTCTTTCTCTTGCTCACACCGCAGCGCGCGCTCTTTACCCGCGGCCTCCTCGAAGCGATTGGCCGCCTGATCGGCGCGGTGGTGCTCGCCTCGGCCAGTTTTGCCGGCTTGCTCTACCTCTCCCTGCGGGAAGTCTCGCGCCTGCAGTTCCTCTACTTCGCCGCGCTGAACCTGAGCGTGCTGCTCCTCTTCCATCTGGGGGTGCGGGTTTATGTCTATTCGCGCAACCGGCTGCGCACCCGGCGCCGGGCGCTGGTGGTGGGCGATGCCAGCACGGCTGAACGCCTCGCCGATGAGTTCTATCGCCGGCCCTGGACCGGGGTCAGCGTCGTCGGGTATACCAGCGATGCGCTGGATGCGCCGGGCCGCGTGCCGCGGCTGGGGTCCGTGGAAGAGACCCGCCGCCTGATTGATGCGCATCAGGTGGACGAAGTGATCTTCGCCTTGCCCCACCAGCAGCAGGAGCGGGTGGCCCGGCTCTCGCTCAGCCTGCTCCAGGAGCCGGTGATGGTGCATATGGTTCCTGGTGTGCTGGACCTGATCTTCGCCCGCACACCGGTGGAAACCCTCGGCGGTATTCCGCTGATCAGTCTGCGCGAGTCGGCCCTCACCGAGCCGCAACGGGTCCTCAAGCGCCTGTTCGATATCTTCGCCAGCGCCACTTTGCTGCTCCTCCTGGCGCCCCTGATGCTGCTCATCGCCCTGTTGATCAAGCTGGAGTCGCCCGGCCCGGTCTTTTTCCTGCAGGAGCGCATCGGCGAGCAGGGCCGCCGGTTCAAGATGATCAAGTTTCGCAGTATGCACCAGGACGCCGAGCAGCGCTGGCAGGAGGTGGCGAAACGGGATGCGCAGGGCAAGCTGATCCATAAGGTGGAGGATGACCCGCGCGTGACGCGCATCGGGCGCAGGCTGCGGCGCACCAGTCTCGATGAGTTGCCGCAGTTGATCAACGTGCTGCGGGGTGAGATGAGCCTTGTCGGCCCGCGGCCGGAGATGCCCTATATCGCCGCCGAGTATCAGCCCTGGCAGTGGCAGCGCTTCCGGGTGCCGCCGGGCATCACCGGCTGGTGGCAGGTCAACGGGCGCAGCGATAAACCAATGCATCTGCACACCGAGGATGATCTCTACTACATTCAGAACTATTCCTTCTGGCTCGATCTGCGTATTCTGGTTAAGACGTTGATCGTTGTGCTGGAGGGCCGGGGAGCATACTAACACATAGGGGAACCAGATTCCCCCATACCCCCGCCCGTAGGAGGGTTTGGGAGGCGCAGCCTTCGAGCAGGGGGATGGGGAAACCGGGTTTCCCCACACCCCGCCCCGCGGGAGGGTTTGGGAGGGCGCAGCCCTCCCAGGGACAACCTCTTTCATCCGATGGTGTGCGGCGTAGCCCCTCGGAGCGGGGCCCGGGGAAACCGGGTTTCGCCAGCCTGCCGAACGCAGCAGCGTGATGGCTTGCCTCAGCAGAGAAGCAGGTTTCACTGTGGATCAACCCGCGCGTGATGCGATCTCGCAGGGCGCCGCCCGGCCCGCCATAGCGGGTCTAGGCGCGCCACGCTTACGGCTTGCGGCTGCCGAGTGGGGCGTGTTGCGCTGGCTCCTGCCGCTGGCGCTCGCCCACGGGTTGCTGTACCTGTTCCTCGTCCCGCCCTGGCAACACTACGACGAGCCGAACCACTTCGAGTACGCCGCCCAGATCGCCATAGGCGAAGGCATAACGCCGGGCGAGGGGTCGGTCCAACTCAGCCGCGAGATCGCCGACTCGATGTACCGCCACCGCTTCTGGCCGCCGGGGGTGCGCCCTGATCTACTCAGCCCTGGACCGGTGCTCCTCGGGTTCAGCCAGCGCGTCCATCCGCCGCTCTATTACCACCTGATTGCGCTGCCCATCGGCCCGACGCGCTATCTGGCGGTGGAAACCCAGCTCTACCTGGCCCGCGCCGTCAGTATGCTGCTCTATGCGTTGACCGTGCTTGCCGCCTGGCGCATCGCCGTTGTGATGGCCCCCGATGAGCCGGCAACGCAGCTCGCCTTTCCGCTCCTGGTGCTGTTCACTCCTGCCTTCGCCGACCTTATGGCGGCGGTCAATAATGATGTGCTGCTCAATATGGCCGCGACAACCGCCCTGCTCGGGGCGGTGTTGCTCATTCGCGACGGGCCGCGCCCCGCGGCCCTGGCCCTCGCCGGCCTCGGCGCGCTCGTCGCCGTGCTTACCAAGCGCGTCGGTCTGGCTGTGGTCCCGCTGGTCGGGCTTGCGCTGCTGTGGGCGCTGCGCCGGCATCCCGTCCGGCGTCGCCTGGTGGCCGGCATCGGCCTGGCAATGTTCGTCGTTGCCGGCGTCGCCGCATTCCGCCCGGTTATGGTTGAAGGCCCCGACGGCCCCCATCCGGTCCTCGCCGCCCGTTCCTGGCTCGTCGCGATCGATGCGGCCTATCTGCGGCTGGATATAGACAACTGGATCCGCTCGGTGAGCGATCCCGATCTGATCGGTCAGCGGTATCAGACCCTCGTGGTTGTCGCGTTTACCAGTTTCTGGGCGCGCTTCGCCTGGGGGCATGTGTCGGCGGGCGTCGTTTGGGACTGGATGTTTGCCACGCTGGCGCTGGCCGCGCTGCTCGGCCTGGCACGCGGCTTCTTCCTGAGGACGCGCCAGGCAGTACCGCTGTGGCGACGGCGCTGCGTCTGGCTGTTCTTCGGCGCGGTCACCCTCGGCTGGATAGCCCTCTTTGCCCGCCTGCACCCCTTGCCGCCGCTCGAGGTTGGGGTGTATATCCCCCGAGGGCGCTACATGTTCTGGGCTATCGTCCCCACCCTCTGGCTGCTGTTGCTGGGCCTGCGCTTCCTGCTTCCCGCCGGCTGGCGCCTGGCCGGAACCTGGCTCCTGGTGGCGCTCATGCTGATGTTCGACCTGGTCGCCCTCGTGACGATCGCCGCGACCTTGCGTTGACGCCCCACGGCCCTTCTGCTACAATCCTGCGGCGTATGCGCCCCGCGCATACGCGCCTTTGTATGGCTGAGTGCGCGGGCCTGCGGCCCGCGTCGGGGCGGGGGCGGCGCCGGCCCAAACTCTCCCGCGGGCGGGCGTGTGGGGAAATCCGGTTTCCCCACGCTTCTCCGAGGAGCTACGCCGCACACCGACGGGATGAAAATAATTCCTGGGAGGGCGGCGCCGGCCCAAACCCTCCCACGGGGCGAGGGGATGGGGAAACCGGATTTCCTCACACCCCTCGCCAGGGGCGTATGTTCACGTGAGACGGTCATGCGCATGGCGCACAACGCCGCGATGAAAACAGACCGGGAGCACGGGCGTTCCGCCCGCATCTCCCTGCTCGAGCGGCAATCCGTTGCAACAAAGCAGACTGCCCCCTCCCTAACCCTCCCCCGCTGGGGGAGGGAACCCGGCTCCTCCCCCCAGCGGGGGCAGGCTGGAAGGAGGGCTGAACGGGGCGAACGATGGTCACCGCAGCCGTCCAGGCGGCTCCGCCGCACCCCAACGGGATGAAAACAGGTTGTTCCTGGGAGGTTGAAGCCCTCCCAAACCCTCCCACGGGGGGTTTAGGGGCGGACAGAACACATGAGCGTCGAGGGGCTTTATGGCGTTGGGATGCGCTGGTTGGCCCTCACCCTCTGCCCCTCTCCCGCGCGCGGGAGAGGGGCGACCAGAGCCGTGCGCTGGGGCGTCCCAATGCGGTAGAAGCCGCATTGGCTCGGATGTTCTGTCCGCCCCTAAACCCACGGGGGGAGGGGATGGGGAAACCGGGTTTCCCCATCCCCCTGCGCAAGCTGCGCCCTCACCTTCCCGCGGGCGGGGGTGGGGGGAAACCGGGTTTCCCCACACCGATAGCTTATTTTCACGTCAAGGAGCTGTGATGGAACAAGAGATTGATCTGCGTCCCTACGCGCAGGCCGTGCTGCGCCGCTGGCGCTGGGTTGCCGTTGGGGTGCTGGCGGCAGTCGCCCTGGCGGTGATCATCACGCTGGTCCTGCCGCGGGCGAATCGCGCCAGCGCCAGCGTGTTGATCGATCCGGTGATCCCGCAAGTGCAGCTTGATTCGCGTTTTGCTGAGCGTGATACCGGTCTGTTTACCACCCCGAACACCCGCCGCCAGGCGCTGATCGACCTGGCCACCAGTCCGGTGCTGGAGGCGCGGGTGCTGGAAAAGCTCGGGCAAGCGGATCTCAAACCCGGCGATCTGCTGCGACGGGTGCAGGTGCGCGCTACCAGCGATTTGCTGACGATTACCGCTAGTGGTACAGATGCCGCCGATGCAGGCCGGCTGGCCCAGCTCTGGGGCCAGATGTACGAAGACCTGGTCAGGGAGTTGTACGGCAGAGGATCGTTCGGTGTCGAGCGCATTGACCAGGAACTGGACGAGGCCCGCGCGCGCTATGCCGAGGCCCAGATCGCCGTTGAAGCCTTTCTGCGCGAGGGCGATCTGACGCGTGTCTCTCAGGAGGTAGCGCGGCTGCAGGAACTGCTGGACACCTCGCGCCAGGCTCAGAAGGATCTCTATGCTGCCTACCTTGCGCGCACCCGGCAACTGAGCCTGGTGCTGGAAGACGCGCGTATGCTGCGCGCCGATGTGGAGCGCGGCGAGGGCGCGCCCGCCGATGCGCTGGCGGCCCTGGTGGTGCGGCTGCGGGCCGCCGGCGGCGAGAACCTGCCGGTGGACCTGACGATCAGCAACCCCGAGACGCTGGCTGCCGGTCGCGAGGCGACCCTGAGCGAACTGGAACGCCTGACCGCGGTCATCGAGAGCGAGCGCGACCGTCTGATGGACGAGGCGGATCGGATGGCCGCGACCATCGCCGCCGGCGACGCCTCCGCGGTGGGCCTTGATGCAACGACCCGCTCGCGCTATGAGGCCGAACTGGCCGACGCCCAGGGCCGTCTGGCCGCGCTGACTGCCAGGCAGCGCATGTTAAACCAGATGCTTGATGTGACGTCGAACACGCTCGCGGTGTTGCAGGCCAAACGCGATGAGCAGGTGATCGCCCAGGCCACCTCCAGCATCTCGGTGCGCTACCTCGGCGATGCGCCTGTCCCTCCGGCTTCGCGCGTCGTTCTCCTGGCCCGCAATGGGCTGATCGCCGCGGCGCTGGCGGGCTTTCTGGTGATCACCCTCATTATCGTGCTGGAGATTGCGCGTCAGGTGCGTCAGGCGCCTGCGCCGCCCCCGGTGCCGCGCGGCGAACCCGCGCCCGAGCGTCCTCCGGCTTCGGATTGATGCGCCATTGCGGGGGAGGGGGAACCTGGCGCGCCCCACGCCCCTGCCTGATGGAGCGCCGGCGATGACGATGAAGCCGCAAGTGTTATGGTCTTTGAGAAATTCATCCGCTATGCCGGGCTGGCCGTGGGGCTAATGGTCTTTGAGCAATTCATCCGCTATGCCGGGCTGGCCGTGGGGCTGAAGCCCTCGGCTAGGGAATGCGAAGGCCGCCTGCGCGGCCTATACCGGATTATGTATTCAAAGACCATAAGCCCTCGGCTATGGGATGCGAAGCCCGCCTGCGCGGGCGAGAGCGGATGATGTATTCAAAGACCATCACACCTGGGGTAACACACGCGCCTGGGAGCGAGGGCGTCCCGCCCTCGTCGCGTCTCCGCGGGCAAGCTGCCCGCGCTCCCAGGAGAAAGGTAAACATTTACGATGAACCTCGGTGATACCCTGCCATGAACGATCGGCCCCTCCTCTCGATTATTATGCCCTGCTACAATGAGGCGGCAACGTTGCCGCAGATCCTCGAGCGCGTGTACGCAGTGGATCTGGACAAGGAGATCATCGCTGTCGATGACCATTCCTCCGACGCTACGCTCGAGGTGCTGCAGGCCGAGGCCGCCCGCCATCCACGGTTCACAGTGATCAGTCACCCCCAGAACCGGGGCAAGGGCGCCGCAGTGCGGAGCGGCCTGGCTCACGCCCGCGGGCAGATTACGATCATCCAGGATGCGGACCTGGAGTACGATCCGGATGACTACTACGCCCTGGTGAAACCGATTGTGGAAGGGCGGGTGGATGTGGTCTTCGGCAGCCGCTTTATGGGTAGCCACACCGGGATGTATTTCTGGAACGCTATCGGCAACAAGAGCCTCACCTTCCTCACCAATTTCCTCTTCAACTGCTGGATCTCGGATATGGAGACCT